>WUUC01151764.1_pt1 | contig 14210 bp, 8 predicted proteins | sample 6278441 | NCBI WGS metagenome assembly WUUC01 (sample SAMN13675441, study PRJNA597444) | soil metagenome | isolation source: soil | place: USA: Washington | collected 2017-10
TGGTGCGGGGTGCAGCGCCGCGATCTCGTCAGCAAGCGCCCCCGCGTCCGTGTTCGACGCGGTGATGCGACCGTCCGCGCCGCGCGACAGGACGTTGGCTACGCCGGTGGCCTCAGCCGAGGCGTCCGCGCGGTCGCTCAGCTCGAGCGCGAGGCGTTTGTAGGGCACGGTGACGTTGACACCGGCGAGCACCCCGGCCCTGAGCTCTGCGACCTGCGCCTTCACATGCTCGGGTGTCGGGCAATCCCGGACCTCGTAGCGGTGCGAAACCCCGAGCGCGCGATAGGCAGCGCCATGGATCGCCGGTGACACGGAATGGCCGACGGGATGCCCGAGCAGCGCAAAGGTGAGCGCCGCGCTCATCCTGGGCCCCCCTGCCCCGAGCCGAGCGGGCCCTCGGCGCAGCGTTTGCCCTCCGCTGGAGCGCCTCGCTCGAGGACGGAGACGCCGAGCGTGCCCTCGTGCAAACGGACATTCACGCGCGCGCCGACTTCGACCTGCGCGGCGCGTGTGACCGCTCGACCCGACTCGTCGAGCAGGATGGAATAACCCCGCCCGAGCACGGTCAATGGCGACAGCGCGTTCAGCCGCAAACGCAGCGAGTCCAGCCGGGCGTGCTCGGCGCGCAGGCGCGTGCGCGTCGCCGCCGAGACTCGCCGCTCGAGCTCGGGCACGCTGGCGCCCCCCTGTTCCGTGCGCCGCTGCATGGCCTGCACGAGGCGCGCGGCGAGTGGATCGAGCCGGGCTCGGGCGGCGAGCACGCCGAGCCTTGGGTGGCGCGAAAGCAGCCGGCGCTCAAACCCCTCGCGGCGCGCGCTCAGGCTGCCCAGGCGCCGCCCGACGGCACGTTCGGCGCGCAGCAAGGACTCGTCCAGGCTTTGCTGGTGCTGGGCGACGACAAAGCGCGGATCACTGAGCCGTGAACGCAGTGCTCGCTGGGAGCCATGGTCCTCCATCAGCCGTGAACGCACGGCGCGCACCAGGCGGCGCAGCGTCTGCTCGACACGCACCAGCCGCTCGCGTTGATCCGGCACCACCAGCTCGGCGGCCTCGGAGGGCGTCGCCGCGCGCACGTCCGCCACCAGGTCGGTGAGCGTCGTGTCCACTTCGTGACCCACCGCGCTGACGCACGGTATACGCAACGAAGCGACGCGACGCACCACACGTTCGTCGTTGAAGGCCATCAGATCTTCGCTCGCCCCGCCGCCGCGACCGATGATGACGACCTCGATACGCGGATCCCGCTCGATACGATCCAGCGCCTTGAGCAGGCTCTCCGGCGCCAGCTCGCCCTGTACGAGCGCGGGCGCCAGCACCAGGGTGACGGGACCGCGCCGGAAGGCCACCGTGCGAATGTCGTGCAGTGCCGCGCCGTGAGCGCTGGTGATGATACCCACGTAGCGCGGCGCCACCGGCAGGGGCCGCTTGCGCTCCCGCTCGAACAACCCCTCGAGCCGCAGCTTGTTCTTGAGGCGCTCCAGCTGCTCGAGCAACGACCCGAGGCCCACCGGGCGCACTCGCGAGATGACGAACTGCAGGCGGCCCCGCGGCGCCCATAACGTGGCGCGCCCCAGAGTCTGCACATGCGCACCATCAAACAGGTGCGGGCGGGCCCGCATCGCGTCCAGCTTGTACATGACGCAATCGACGCAGGCGTCTTCTCGCGGGTCTTTCAGCGAGAAATAGACATGCCCGCTCGCTGCGCGTTTGAACGACGCGATCTCTCCGTCCACCCAGTCCCGGCCGGTCTGGCTCTCGACGCTGCGCTTCAGGCGCCGCGCCAGATCCGCGACCGAGATGACCAGGCTGGCGTCAGGAGCAGGGGCGACCACCGGGAGGATATAACAGCCGAAACGCCTGGAGCGATAGCCTTCTCGCTGCCGGCCTTCATCCCCCCGCGCTGCCGGCACGGGCAAGCCGAGACAACCCACGCTTAATCGATTGACTGACGCCGCCCGCGCGCTACGCCTCGCGCCCGACGCCCTGCTGGCGTCGCGCATTCGCCTTCATTCGTCGATGTCGACCACGCCCAGGCGCTGGCCGATCTTCTGCGCCGTGCGTTTGACGAAACCTTCGTCGAACTGGAAGGCGTCTTCCAGCGACTGATCGATGCTGCTCCAGTCGATCGGCCCCGAGGGATCGAAGATGGCGATCAACAGCGGATCATCGTCCTCAGCCGCTGGCACGGACTGGCAGCGCAGCTTGCTGTCGCTCTTCGCGCAGACCGCGTCGAGGCGCGCGACCAGGCCATCGATCTCGAGGAATTCGTCGCTCGCCTCGGCCCCCGCGTGTTCGGCGAGCAACGAGGCCCGCAGCGCGCGGATGTCCGCGCCGAGCCCGGGCCCCGATGCTGGATCCTCGAGCTGAACCTGCCAGGCGACGTTCAGCTCTCGGTCGATGCGCATGCTCCGATTGGTAAAGTTCGCAGATCCGATGGTCAGAAATTCATCATCGACCACCATCAACTTGGAGTGAATGAAGGTCGCTGGGCATGGCCTTTCGGCGTTCGACTCCGAGCTCATCAGCAGCCGGAACTCATGCCCGAAGTGCCGGGCCACGTCCGCGATGAAGCGCCGGATCGAGCGCTGGCGGTTGCCCAGCACGAAGTCTTCCTTCGGCGAATCGGCCCCGTCCGGCATCACGATCACCAGCTCGAGCTTGGACCGCTCGGGCGCGGCCAGCCGATAGTAGAGAGCCTCGGCCAGCGCCTTGGATGTAAAATACTGTGTCTCGATGTAGATCAAACGTTCGGCAGCGAGGATCGCGCGCTCGAACAGAGCCTGTATTTCACCGAGCACGGTTCCCGCCGATGTCCACTCCGTACGGCTGATGGCCACCCGGTCTGCCGAGATGGGGATGCCATGCCGCGTGAGCTTGCTCGGGGCGCCGTTTGCCTCCTGCCGTAAAGGCAGCGACGGCGGCGGGGCGTCCGGGTCGAGGTGCACCGCGTTCAGCTCCAGCCCCGTCGCCAGCCGCCAGCCATCGAGAAACAAACGCTCGAGCCTTGCCACCGCCGGTCCCTCGATGGCGACCTGGATGTCGTGGAACGGCTTGTACGGCTTGCCGTGCATGTCGATCCGCGCCGGATCGGCGTGTGTGTGCTGGCGCGTGTCCCAGCGCGAGTCACACAGATCGAGCCCGCCGAGGTATGCGGTGCGGCCGTCGACGATCACGAGCTTTTGATGGTGGCAGCCGCCGGGCTCGGGGTGATTCAGGAACTCGAAGTGGACGCGCGGGTGTGACTGAAAGTCGAAACGCAGCTTCTGCAGCCACTCGCGCTCGAGCGCGTACACCATCGAGTAGTCCCACGCCGTGATGAAGATCTCGAGCGCCGGCGTCGCCTCGCACAGGTAATTGAGAAACGGCAAGAGCTCGATCGGATGCGGGGGCGGCGCGCCCGGCGGCGGCCGGAGCAGCCGCGCCCGTGTATCGAACTGCCAACCCGTGATGTAGATGTAGCGACGTGCCCCGAGCGCCGCCTCACAGAAGGCGGAGTAGTAGCTCTCGGCGTCCACCAACACCTGCGCGCGGCTCTGCGTGGAGACGACGTGACACGTTTTTCCCTCGAGAATGACCGAGCCCTTCATGGTCACATCGCTTTCACGAACGCACCGTGCGCGCTAGCTTTGTCGTTGTCGATCGTCAAATCGACGACAATCGGCAGATGGTCGGAAGCCGTGCGTGCGGGCGCGTTGCGGGGAACTTCGACACGGTCCACGCGCAGATCCTTGCCGATCCAGACATGATCCAGCCGGAGCAACGGACAACGCGCCGGCCAGGTTGCTCTCGCCGACCGCCCGCCCGCTCGCTGCACGTCCAGTAGACGATGTTGCAGCCAGAAGTACAGCGGTGAGAGCGCGCCGGAGTTGAAATCCCCGCACAGGATCAGACGATCGAGAGTGCCGTGCAACGCGGGAAACGGTGCCAGCTCGCGCCCGGCCTCCGGCAACGCGGGGTCGTCCGAAAATAGGGCTCGCGCCTGAGCTATCCGCTCGAAGAAATGCAGGCTCAGGTGCGTATTGACCACGTCGAGGTAACCCTCGGGCAGGCTCAGCCGCAGCCACTGCGCCGCCCGAACCTCGCCGCGCCGCACCGGCAGGATGCCCTCCGCCTGCAGCTGATACGGGTGATGTGTCAGAATGGCGTTGCCGTAGCGGCCGCCTCCGGTCTCGCGCGCGCTGGTGAAATGCGCGGAAAGATCGGTGAGCTCCGCCAGGCGCTGGGCCTGATCGAGGCCGCCCGAACGCCCCTGGCCGACATCCACCTCCTGCAGGGCCACGACGTCCGGCTCATGCTCTCGGATCACGTCCGCGACGCGCTGAGGCTCACACTTGCCATCCGCGCCCACGCAGCCGCGGATGTTGTAGGTCATGACCCGGAGACCCCGCTGGCCGCGGGCGCGGCGGGTTCCGCTCAAAATCCCTTGCGCGCTACCACCTGATCACCGGGCTCGACCTCTTCGGCACTCTCGGTGATCAGGGCCAACGAAGAGTATTTGTGCGCGCGGATCACGCGCATCTCGGCGACGACCTCTTCGGGAAAGTCCTCTGGATCGCCTTCGATCGGGGTACTATCGAACTGCGCGTCCTCCGGCACGTCCAGGAGCACGCGTGTGCTGGCCATGTCCGTCGTCGTCGAGAGCGAGTCCCGCCAGGCATCACCATGCCGGACGACAAACAAACGATTGCCGGGCAAGACCCCGTCATTTTCGCCACGGTCGATGAAGACCACTTGCTGCTCTCCCATGATGCGATGGGGATACATGCTCGTTAACACTCGCGCGCGCAAGTCGACCTGAGCCGTGGCGGGTGGCACCACGTAAAAGCGCCTGCCCACCGGCCCGATGCTGAAGCCGCGCTCGATCACGTCCAGCGACTCGATCACCTCACCCCGAGCGACGCGGCGCTCGGGATCCCACTGGTCGATCTTCACGGTGCCCTTGAAGCCGATGATCTTCCCCGGGGGCCGGCGTGCGCCGCTGGGCGTCTCCGGATCGCGCGAGGACTTGAACACGGTCATCTGCTGGCCCACCTTCACGTCCACCCCGGGACGCAGGATCATGTAGACGTGGTAACCGTCCGCGAGCAGCTGCCTCTCCTCGCGTGCGCCCACGACCTGCCCCCAGACGTCCTTGTCGGGGTCATCGATGTAGCCGAGGTCGCGCAAAAACACGGTCTCGGGGGGCACGAGCGACGTTCGCGTGACCAGGCCCCTGCCCAGGGTGCCACCCCGGATCGAATTGGGTGTGGCGTCGGCGGCGATCCCCTCTCCGAGGCGCAGCTGATCGCCGGGATAAATCCAGTGCGGGTTCTGCAGTTGCGGATTGAAGCTCCACACCCGCGGCCAGTCCCGGGAGTCCTCGAAATGCTCGCCGGTGATGCCCCAGAGCGTGTCGCCCTTCTTGACGATGTGAAAACCCTTCCCCGGCGCCATGCCCGCGGCGGTATCGGCGCTCAGCACCCCGAGCGAGTCTGGGTTGCCGCGTAGCGTCTGCGCGGGACCGTTATCTGAACGACCCAGATCGAACGAGTCGGGTTGATCGATGTTGGTCTTCGATTGGGAGCTCGACGGCAGGTGGGCATCGAGGTTCGTGCCGGGGGCGGGCACCCACGGAATATACGAGCCCGTCGTCGTGGTCGTCGTCGGCGCTTCCTGCACGCCTTGCCCCTGAGGAGCTGGAGCAGGCTCAGCCGATTCGCTGGCTTCCGCCTCACTTTGCGCCTGAGCGCGTGGCGCCACGGCAGCGAGGAGCAGCGCCAGGCTCCACCCCGGCAAGCGGCGCCTCAGGGGCGCGAAATGGATCGAGTCGACGGATCGCATGGCTATGAAATCTTACGGCCGCTCTCCGCTTCCGGGACAACAAACGGGCGCCGCGGCGCGAACTCGTCGGGGCATGTGGGAGCTTCGGCGCCACACGACCGCGCCCCGCCGGCAGCCGCCCCGTGGACGGCGCACCCCAAGTCGGCCGGCGGGACACTGGACGCAGCACTACGAAATGAGTAACCTCGTTCGTCCTCGTGGTGGGTTCTCGATTTGTCCCGAAACGGCGTCGCCGGCGTGTTCCCCGCGTCGACCTGCGGCGCACGTTGTTCGTGCTGCCGAACCTGATCACGCTCGCCTCGATTTTCTGCGGCTTCAACGCGATCCGGGTGGTGTCCCTCGACAACCCGACCTCGGACGATTTCTATCGGGCCGCGATCTTGCTGATGTTTGCCATGCTGTTTGACCTGCTCGACGGGCGGGTCGCACGCATGACGCGAACCCAGAGCGCGTTTGGGCTGCAGCTGGACTCGCTCGCCGATATCGTGTCGTTCGGCGTCGCGCCGTCGGTGCTGGTCTACAAGTGGGTTTTGTACCGCTACCCGGTGCCAGGCCTGTTTGTCGGTTTCATGTTCATCGCCTGCGGCGCCATCCGCCTGGCGCGCTTCAACGTGCTCAGCACCGGCTCGGCGGGTGCACCCGTCAAGCTGAGCAAATACACCGTGGGGCTGCCGATCCCGCCCGCGTCCGGCATCCTGATCTCGTTGCTGCTGGCCAATCATGCCGTCGGCGGTGCGCTCAGCCACGAGCGTTACACGGTCGCCATCTTCTGCGTCACGATCGCGCTCAGCTTGCTGATGGTGTCGAGCTTTCGGTTCCGCTCCTTCAAGGAGCTGAGCTTCAACGTCGGCACGGCGCTGCTGGTCATGTTCGCCATCGGCTCCAGCGCGTTCGTCTGGCGCTTTGGCAAGCCGCAGTTCGTCCTCGTATGGCTACTGAGCTTCTATGTTCTCATCGGGTTCGTCGAAACCGTCCGGGCGATCCCGGAGAACTTTCGGCGCCGCCGCGAAGAGCAGTCGGAGACGACGCTCGAGCAGGGTTGATGCACTCGCGATCGAATTATCTTTGCGCGGCCACTCGCGCGTGCGCCATCGGGTTTCTGATTGTCGTCCAGCTGGGGGCGTCCGCATGTCAGCGGCATGCCGATCCAGCGGCCGACGTCGGTGCGCCCATCGTTCCGCCCCCGGTGGATGCGCTGCCCGCTCTGGCGCTGTCTGACCAGACGCCAAACCTGCTGCTTACCTGGGTCGGGGACGATGGCGATTTCCACGTGGTGGAGCAAATCGGCAACGTCCCCGCCGAGCACCGCAAGCAGGTCCGGGTGGTGCTGACGGACCAGACGGCAGGCACGGGCACGTCCGTCTACGTCGCCAATCTCGAGGACAAACGTCCCGATGGCACCTATGCCGTCTCGACGTCGCTGCGCACGGATTGGGAAAAACTGGGGGCCGATCGCCGCAAATCGCGACTCGAGGCCCTGGCGCCCGGAAATCCCGGGCAGCCAGCACCACCCGCCACCGACGCGCCACAGGCCGGTAGCACCGCCGAGCCAGCGAGCGCTGCGATCAGCGCCATCGTTTATGGCGCCGACTGGTGTAAGCCGTGCCACGACGCGGAACGTTATCTGAAGTCGCTCGGTGTTTCGGTCACGAAGAAAAATATCGAAGAGAGCCGCGCCGCCCAGGCTGAGATGCGAGAAAAGCTCTCACGAGTGAACCGCAGCGGCGCTGGTATTCCCGTGATCGACGTCATGGGTAAAATCTTTGTGGGTTATAGCCCGGGCCCGCTGAAACAAGCGGTCGACGCCGCCCGTCACGCTAGCGCGCAGAAGCGCGGATAAGTCGCCCGCGAAGCCGCGCGCACCAGAGAGGGGTATGCAAACGAAACCTCCTCGAGCGCGATCCCCCGTCAGGGTGTAGAGTGTCAGTCAGTGTGTCGCTGGTTCATTTCGAGTCAGCTCAATCCTCACGCATACGCCACCATCTAGACCGAGCGAAATCGACACACGGTGCTCGACGATAGCTGGGGCGCGATTAGACTCCGCGGCGATGAACCCTGGGGGCTCACAAACCCATGACCTCGAGCGACCGAGCTCACAAAGCTCGGCGCCGACGACCGTACACGCGGAGGCCGCGACGCCTTTGCCTGCGGCGCGTGGCATGGCCAAGGCCTCGCCGTCGGAGTCGGGCCCGAGAGAGCCGGCGCCCTCCGTGCGTTCGTCGGAGGTCACGTCCCAGGCACAGATTGTCGTCGGCGACTGCATCGCCGAGCGCTACGACGTGCTCAGCGTGCTCGGCGAGGGCGGCATGGGTATCGTGTACCGCTGCCACGATCGGCACCGCGGCATGGACGTCGCGCTCAAGCAGGTAACGGTACCCGAGGGCTCGTCCACACAGGACTACCTGGCGTGGTTTTATAAGGAGGCCCGGGCGCTCGCCACGCTCGATCACCCCGGCATCGTACACGCCACGGACTTCGGGCAGCTGCTCGGTGGCTCACCCTATCTGGTCATGGAGTTCGTGACCGGCATGTCCCTGCACGATCTCGGGCACGCGCAGCTCAGCTACCCGATCGTCTGGGCCATCATCGATCAGATCCTCGACGCTCTGGCGCACGCCCATGCGCGGCGCGTCATTCACGGGGACCTCAAGCCCTCGAACGTGATCGTGGAGCCGAAGGACCGGCGCCCACCGCGCGTGCACATCCTGGACCTCGGTCTGGCGTGGCTGAAGGAAGACCCCCACGACGAACGGCTCGACGGCACCAAGGCCATGGAGTTTCTGCCGCACGCCGGGGCGGGCACGCCGGGTTACATGGCACCCGAGCAGATCCAGCACGAGATGCACCACGTGTGCGGCGCCACCGACCTGTACGCGGTCGGCTGCCTCATCTATCGCCTCGTGGGTGGGCGCGCGCCGTTCTCCGGGGACACGAAGGAGCTGCTCCACCAGCACGCCTTCGACGAACCCCCACCGCTCGTTCCGGTGATCGACGCCCCCGCGCACGTCTCGACCTTCGCGCGGCGCTTGCTCAACAAGCGGCCCTGGCAACGTTACGAGTTCGCCGCCGAGGCGCGCCGCGCCTGGAAGCTGCTCGCGCCGCAGTGGCCGCTCTCGCCCGACGCCTGGGCGTTTCCTGTGCTCGAGTCGTCGTCGCCAACGGCGTCACAACGGCCGAGCGCGCGTGCGCCGCGCCGCCTGCGCGCCAGGTCCGAGCGCCCGACGGGGCTGCTCAGCATTCGTCCCTCCCCGCTCGTCGGGCGGCAGGACATTCGCTCGCGGCTGTTGCAGATCGCGCGCCAGGTCGCCGACGGCGAAGGCCCACCGCACCGCCTGGTTCTGCTCCTCGGGCCTGCCGGAGTGGGCAAGAGCCGCATCGCCGAGTGGTTGTGCACGGCCGTGCACGAAGAGGGGCGGCTGGTGCCGCTCACCGTTCGTTACCGCCGCCTCAAGAGCGCCTCGAACGGCATGCTCGGCGCCATCACCCAGTATTTCAACTTCGAGCGTGTCGATCGCATGACGATCGAAGACTCACTGCTCGCGCGCTGGGGTGCTGACGCAGACCCGGAGCTGCGCGCCTGGATCGCCGGCGCCGCAGAGTGGATGCGGCCGACCCCGCCCGGCGCCGAACAGCGCATCGGTCCTACCGGCGTCCGCTTCACGGTGGATTCGCCCGGCGTGCGGCGTCAAGTCACCCGCTTCACGATCCGCAAGATCGCGAGCGGGCGGCCGCTGGTGTTATTCCTGGACGACCTGCACAACGCTTCGGAAACCGTGATCGACGGGCTGATTCGCATCCACGAGACGGAGCTCGATCAGCGCATCTTCATGGTCGCCACCGTGCGCACGGAGGACGTGCAACTCGCGGGGCCCGTCGCCAATGCGCTGCGCGCGCTGCGCAGCCAGTTCGAGGGCGAAGTGTTGCAGGTGTTGCCCATGAACAAGGACGACACCTGTTCGATGCTGCGTGCCTCCCTGCCGCTCGACGACGACGCGGTGATCGAAGCGGCGCGGCGCAGCCGCGGTTTTCCGTTGTTTGCGCTGCAGCAGCTGCACGCCTGGGCTCACGCCGGGGACATGAAGTTCTCGGACGGCAGTTACCGGGTGCCGCAGGAAGTCCTGGCGGTGCGGCCGCAGACCACGGCGGATCTGTGGGACGCGCGGCTGCGTGCGCTCGGGGACGCCGACCAGCTGGCGGCCTGCGCCGTCGCGACGCTCGGCATCGACATGCGCGTGGTGGTGATCGTGGCGCTCTTGCAGGACCTGGGGCTCTCACCCGGGCCATGCATCGATGCGCTGCGGCGCTCAGAAATCATCTTGCCGCGCGGCACGGAGCGCTACACCTGGCCGCATGCTCTGCTGCAGGAGCACCTCTTGTTACGCCTGGCGAGCCGCGAGGACTCCGATCGGGTATTTCAGGCGGCGGCGCGTGCGCTGACGCACCATCCGCTGGTCGGCACACACCGCGTGGTGCGGCAGCGCGTGGTCAATCTGCTCCACGCGAACCGCGCCGAAGAGGCCGCTGACATCTTCTTCGACTTCCTCGAGCAATCGTCGCACGGCACCCTGCAGCCGCGCGCCACACTGGCCGACCTCGACCTGCTCGACGGGCGCCTGTCGGGGGTGGCGGCGGCGCGGCACGATCGCTGGCGCGCCGAGGTGCTGCGTTACGCGGGCACGTCAGTCCAGGCCAAACAATACGCCGAACGCGCGCGCGACGCGCTCGAGCGGCTCGATGACGAGCAGAGCCTGGCCCACTGCTTGCGCCTGCTGGGCCAGCTCGAGGCAAACCTCGGCAACCTGAAGGACGGCCTGCGCCAGGTGGAAATGGCGCTCCTGGTCTTCGAGCGCATCGGGGATGTGCTGGGCATGGCGGAGTGCGAAGCGGCGCTCGCCGAGATCGCGTACCTGCAGGGCAACTATCAGCGCGCGACCGCGGCTGCTCGCCGCGGCGCCGACCACTTCGCGGCGCAAGAGCGCATGCTCGGCCGCGGCCAGTGCATGCTGCTGCTCTGCTGGATTGCCCACTCGGAGGGGCGGACCAGCAGGGCCCGCCGCCTGACGCTCGAGGCCCGCACGGAGCTCGAACGTTCCGGCTATCGCCCCGGCCTCGCGGAGACGACGCTGCTGCTCGCGCACATCGAGCATCGGTTGTCGAACTTCTTTGGCGCCATGCAGGAGGCGCAGGAGGCACTCGGCCTGTTCGAGGCGCTCGGCATGCCGCGCGGCACCGCCACGAGTGAACGGTTGCTGGCGATGATCGCCATCGACACCGACGACCTCGACAACGCCCAGGTGCACGCCAGTCGTTCCTTGCGGCTGTATCAGATGCTGGTTGAGCCATCCGGGCAGAGCGAGGCCGAGCTGCTCATCGCGCAGACGCACCTGGGGCGCGGCGAGTTCGCCGACGCGCGCGCCGTGCTCGAGGGTGTGGGTCAAAAATTCGGCGAAGAGCGGGGCCCGAAGCAGCACTACCTGCTCACGGAGGCCTGGCTCGAGCTCGAGCAGGGCGATGTGGATCAGGCCCATCGCGCGCTCGGCGCAGCCGCCAACTGTTTTAGCGAGCTATCGCAGGCCGGCGAGCACACCTCCCAGCTGCTCGCGCGCCTGTCGCGCCTGCGCTGGCCGGGGGCCGAGGCGTTGGACTTGATCGAAGAGTGGCGCCGTGCGATCGACGATCACGAGCGCCGCGACCAAGACTGAAGCGGCCTTCGGTAACCGAGCGGAATAATCCTCCGCCCTCGAGAGTCCACCCCGGCGACAGCCCTTGCCCGAGTTTCCCCTCATGAACCACTCGAAGTCCGCCAGCATTTTTGAGCGAGCGCAAAAGCTCATCGTCGGAGGCGTAAACAGCCCGGTCCGCGCTTTTCGTGCGGTGGGCGGAAACCCTCCTTTCATCCGCAGCGCGGAGGGCTGCACGCTGATCGACGCGGACGGTAACCGCTATATCGACTACGTGGGCAGCTGGGGGCCGGCCATCCTGGGCCACGCACACCCGGCGGTGGTGCAGAGGGTGCAGGAAGCTGCCAAGACGGGGCTGTCCTTCGGTGCACCCACCGAGCTCGAGGTGCAGTTTGCCGAGCTTTTGGTCCAGCACTACCCGTCCATCCAGATGCTGCGTTGCGTGTCGAGCGGCACCGAGGCCACCATGAGTGCGCTGCGCGCCGCCCGGGGTTTCACGGGCCGCGACGTGGTCGTCAAGTTCGACGGCGCCTACCACGGCCACTCGGACGCGCTGCTGGTCAAGGCGGGCAGCGGGCTCGCCACCTTCGGCGCACCGGACTCGGCGGGGGTGCCCGCCGACATGGTCAAGAACACCGTCACCGCCGGTTACAACGACATAGCGGGCCTACGAGAGCTGTTTGCACGCGACGGGCAACGCATCGCGGCCGTGATCGTCGAGCCCGTCGCCGGGAACATGGGCTGCGTCGCACCGGAGCCCGGCTTCCTCGAGAGCATCATCCAGCTCTGCAAGCAGAGCGGCGCGGTCTCGATCTTTGACGAGGTGATGACGGGCTCGCGGCTCGCACGCGGCGGCGCACAGGAGCGCTACGGGCTACAGCCGGACATGACCTGCCTGGGCAAGGTGGTCGGCGGTGGCATGCCGCTCGCGGTGTACGGCGGCCGCGCCGATATCATGGGCCGCATCGCGCCGCTCGGCCCCGTCTATCAAGCGGGTACGTTGAGCGGGAACCCGCTCGCCGTCTCCGCGGGCATCGCCACCCTGGAGCGGCTCGACGCGAGGCTCTACGAACGGCTGGAGGTGCTCGGGGCCCGGCTCGAAGCGGGGCTCGTGAAGGCCGCTCGCAGCACCGGCAAACCCGTCAGCGTGCAGCGGGTCGGCTCGATGATCACCGTGTTCTTCAAGGCGGGGCCGATCAAGAGCTGGAACGACGCCAAGGGCTCGGATACCGCGGCCTTCGGCCGGTTTCACGGCGGGCTCCTCGCGGAAGGGGTGTATTGGCCCCCCGCACAGTTCGAAGCAGCGTTCCTCTCGGCCGCGCACGACGAGGCCGCGATCGACAGCACGCTTTTAGCGGCCGAAAAGGCGTTCGCGCTCGCCTGAACGCGAGAGTCCCGAACGGAGGATAGAGCTCTCGCAGGGGGGGCGGCAGAGGGGGCAAACTCGGCAGACCGCCGCGCCGTGGCAAGGGCCGGCGCGCGGCCCCCGAACCCCAGATCCGAGGGTTCCGCCGGGCCTCGCCGTGGCCCCCGAGCGCGGCTGGTGCAGCAAAAACAAGCGTGTGGTCGCGGGGTTGACGGACCGCCGATCGAGCCCCAACTTGGTTGGTCCGGTTCGTGCCAGGGTATTCGTGCTAAGGTGAGCGGCGTGCGAATCGTGTGCCCCACCTGCAAGAACGTCCTGGCGGATGTTCCCTCTGATTTTCCCCCTCGTCCGTTCTGCTCGGCGCGATGCAAGTTCGCCGATTTGGACAACTGGCTGAACGAGCGATACGCCATGTCTCAGCCGCTCGCTCCATTGCTGGGGGACGAGGAAGAGAACTTAAACTAGTAGCCTCGTTGATTTGATCGGGCACCCACGCATGACGGCGACAACTGATATCGAGCTCAGCAGCACCACCGATTCGGCGCTTCGCGCCATGACGGACGACTCGGCTTTTCGAGTCATGGCCGTGAACACCACTCAGACCGTCCGAGACGCGCTCGAGCGCCAGGCGCCCAGCGGCATGACGCGCAAGGCCTTCGGAGACCTGATCACCGGCGCGGTGCTGGTGCGCGAAACGATGGCCCCCAACCAGCGGGTTCAAGCCATCCTCAAGCGCCGCAAAGAGACCGGCTCACTCCTGGCAGACAGCCACCCCACCGAGGGTACGCGCGGTCTCGTCAGCCTGCCCGCGAGCAGCCCGGACTTTGCATTGACCGACGGCGTGCTGCAGGTGATGCGGTGCCTGCACGACGGTAAGATCCACCAGGGTATGGTGGAAGTCCCCAACGGCGGAGACGTGTCGGACGCGTTGCGCGCTTACATGCGTGTCTCCGAGCAGGTCGACACCCTCGTGGCCGTCAGCACGCTGTTCGACGGCGAGCAGGTCACGCGCGCCGGCGGTTACCTGATCCAGCTGCTCCCCGGGGTCGGGGTCGCTCCCCTCGCCTTCATGACCGAACGCGTGCAGGAGTTCGGCAACATCGACGTGCACCTCGCCCAGGGTCAGGGTAGCCCGCGTGAGCTCATCGCCGCGCTGCTCAGCGAGATCCCCTACACCGAGCTCGAGGATAGCCCCTTGCGGTTCGGCTGCTGGTGCAGCGCCGAACGCCTGCTCGGCGCGCTGTCGACCCTGCCCAAGGCAGACATCGACGACTTCATCGAGAAGGGCGAAGTGCTCGAGATCTCGTGCGACTACTGCCATCGCCAGTACCAGATCCCGCCGA
>WUUC01140404.1_pt1 | contig 14199 bp, 8 predicted proteins | sample 6278441 | NCBI WGS metagenome assembly WUUC01 (sample SAMN13675441, study PRJNA597444) | soil metagenome | isolation source: soil | place: USA: Washington | collected 2017-10
GGTGGTTGTTATGCCAGCCTTCGCCGAACGTCAGAATTGCCAGCAGCCAATTGTTGCGGCTGGCATCGGTTGTCGGGTAGCGCCGTTTGCCGAAGACATGCGACAGCGAATTGATCGTGAACGTTGCGTGCCACGTGAACACCGTGCTCAAAAAGAAGCCGATGAAGAGGCCCGGCCAGCCGAACAGCAGGAACGTCGCGACGCCGAGCATGATTGGCGGCAGCAGGTAGTGCTTATTCAGGAACCGCAATTCGGGATACCGGCCCAAATCGGGAATGCGCGAGTAATCGGTTTCGCTGGTCTTGTCGAACAGCCAGCCCACGTGCGAATACCAGAATCCATCCTGCACCGGCGAATGCAAATCGCCTGGCTGGTCCGAATACAAGTGATGCGCGCGATGATGAGCCGCCCACCACAACGCGCCTTTCTGCGCACTCGATTGCGCGATGAACGCCAGGATGAACTGAAAGACCCGGCTGGTCTTGTAGGTGCGGTGCGAGAAGTAGCGGTGATAGCCGCCGGTGACGCCGAACATGCGAACCACGAACAACACCGCACAGCAAACGATCGCCTCGACGGTGTAGCCGCTCCAAATGCCGCCGAGCGCGCAGAGATGGATGATGATGAAAGGGATGGCGCCGACAAGATTCAACTTCTTCGGTGCATGGATGGACTGCGATGACATTGCTGATTGGGAACCGCAAAGCGTGCACGGCGACGCCTCTGCATCATGGCGGAAGCACCGAAATGCCTGCGTGATTCTTTCGTCGCCGACTGTAATAGTTGTGTCGTCCCGTGGCGGTTCGCCGGCCTTTTAAGGGGCTTTTAGCGCGAAATTGGACGTAGCTCACGTTCCGCCCGAGCCGTCCCTAAAGCCTAGGATTGCTCGATTATTTGCCGGCCGACTCGCCGTCTGGAACGAACTTATAGCCGGCGCCGCGATGCGAAACGAAGAAGATCGGCTTGTCCGGATGCGGCTCGAAATATTTGCGCAGTCGGACGATGAAGTTGTCGACGCTGCGTGTGTTGGGCGCGTTATGCAAATGCCACACGCGCTCCAGGAGTTCTTCACGCGTCAGCACTCTGCGCGGATGCTGCGCAAAGTAGTACAACAAATCGAGTTCCAGCTGCGTGAGGCGAACGGGTTTTTCGTATGCCGTCACTTCGTGCGTGTCGAAATTGATCAGTGCTCGACCGAAACTCAACGTGCCGCGTCCGGGTTCACTGGCCATGTCGCGATGCTGCCAATCGCGCCGCCGCAGCGCCGAGCGAACTCGGGCCAGGAGTTCGGGTAGCTCGAATGGTTTGGCCAAGTAGTCATCCGCGCCGGTATCCAGACCGCGAACACGATCTTCGGCGCCGCCGCGAGCTGTGAGCATGATCACCGGGACATAGTTACCGGCTTCTCGCAATTGCTTGCAGAAAGCAAAACCATCGCCGTCGGGCAGCATAATGTCGAGCAAGATAAGGTCGAGCTGCGCTCCTTGAACCAACTGGCTGGCCGCTTCGCGAATCGTGCGCGCATTGGCGACACGGTAGCCTTCCAGTTCCAAATTGAGCTTGAGGCCAGCCGCCAGATGCGCCTCGTCTTCGATGACCAAGACGCGAGGTCGAGCGCTCTCATCGGCAGTTGCGCTCCCAGTCATGGCCGCGCCTCCGCGGTGGCAACGCCAAGCGGCAACCGTACGCGCATTGAGGTGCCACGTTGCGCGCCCTCTGAATACGCTTCGATGCTGCCGCCCAGGTTTTTGACCAAAGCCGCCACCACGTACAGTCCTAGGCCAGTGCCGCTGCGCGCATACACTTCGTCGCTTGGGATGCGATAGAAGCGGCGGAAGATACGCTTGAGATCGGATTTGGCGATGCCGATACCCTGATCCGCAACAGCAATTTCGACTTGACCTTGATTGTCGGGCCGCACGGTGACGACGATGCTCGGCGGTGCGGGTGAGTACTTGACGGCATTGTCGAGCAGGTTCTTGAGCACGGTTTCAAGCGCGGTTGGGTCGGTGGTGATCATGAGGTCTGCGGGCATCTCGATGACGATGGCCACTTCATCTAGATTGTAGCGTTTCTGAATGCCCTCGACGGAGCGTTGCACGAGCGCAGGAATGCTCACCGGCGTCCAAAGCTGTGTACGCCGACCGTGGGCGATGCGGCTTGCTTCAAGAATGTCATCCATGAAAATTGACAAACGATCCACGTCGGCCAACATCATTTGCCGCAGTTTCTCGCGCTGCGGCGACGACAGTTCGCCCCGCGCCAGGGTGTCGAGACAGAGCTTGATCGATGCCAACGGGCTCTTAAGTTCATGCGTCACCGAATCGATGAACGTTTGCTGACGGCGAACCTCCAGAATTTCGCGCATCAAGAACACGCTGAACATCACGACGACGCTCATGACGATGATCAAGGAGATAATGCCGCCCGCGACCAGCCAGCGGTTACTCCAGAAGGCGCCGCCTAACGACGTGTTTTGCGAGACGACGATCAGCCAGCCGATGATCAACGCCACCGTCAGCACCACCGTGACGGTGCTGATGACGATGGGTCCGGAGACGGAGCGAGGCTGGAAGCGGGACATGGAAGGAGGGTAGCGGAAGTAGGCGCGGTCGCGCCAGCGTGGCGGCTACAGGCTACAGGCTACAGTCAACAGGCTACAGTCAGAAGCGGAGTATGAGAATGCCGGGAAGCTTTGCTTGCAACATTCATCGCTCGAATCCAGCAAGTCGACTTAACCTTTTTCGGATGTTGAGGCTGTAGCCTGTAGCCAGCAGCCTGTAGCCTCGCGAAGCTCCGCTTCGCTTAGCTCAGCGCTTCTTCTTCTCCAATTCCTCGATCTTCTCCGCATAGATACGCGCAAATTCTTCGGTGAAGACTGCGGGCCAGCCGCGGGTGTCGCGTTGGTTGAGCAGGGGATAGAAGTCGCAATACAAGTCCCAGTACTTGCCCTTGTTTACGGCGCCAAGGAGCGGATTGCGTTTCATGCCACGATCGAAGCGCTCCTGCAGCTCGCCTGGATCCACTCGTTGCAGCAGGTCGTTGATCGCGGCGTGCATTCCCACGTCCATGGCGGTTTGATGGTTTTTGAGGTCGTTGAAGGCTTCGCGCAATGACTCCACCGGACCTAAGTAGCGGTTGCTATGCCCATCCAGCAGTCTGCGCAGTGCTTCTTCGACGCTTGCGGAGAATTTCAGCGGATTGTTCTGTGCGGGCTGAATCGTGGTTTGGCCGATGCGCATGCGGGATTTGTCTTCACCGCGAGCGCGTATCGCTTCCATGAGATCGAGCACAACCTCGCGCACCATTTGGCCGGCAATACCTAGCAGATTCGCTTGAGAATCGGCGGGCAGGGCCGAAGGATCGATGCCCGCGCCACGGCAGAAAGCTTCGATCCCGGCATGCAGCTCGGAATGTTGTCCATCGCCACGGCGAGCGCGCTCAACGGGCTCGAGCTTCAGCGGTGTCGTATCGCGCGCCGGCGTATCCCTTGGTTGGTCGCGGAGATTAAAGTCGCGGGCCGAGGGTTCGCGCGCTGGTGCAGGAGCGAGCGCGGGCTGCGGCACGGCGTGCAACGTGGGGGCGGGCGCGCTGGCCGGTTTGCGCTGTTGGAGTCGGCGCGTCGTCATGTGCCAGTCTTCGCCCGCGTCGCTGGCCGCGCGTTTCTGTTCTTCTTCTAGATACCCATCGAGCAAGCTACTAGGTCCAGCGGGTTTCGCGACGACCACGGCGGCCGCGGGTTTGGCATGGAGCACGCTCTTATCGAATGCGGCAACTGCATCGGACTGGTCTTCTGGCTCGCGCACACCCGTCATGAAAAGACCGGTGATGTCTAATTCTTCTCCCAAGTCCTCATCGAAATCTGCCACTGGGGCTTTTGCTGCTGCGGCTTTCTTCGCTCGACGATCGCGAATGGAGGGCGGGGTGGGCATTTGGCCGCTGGAGTCGGCGGAGAAGTCGCTGTGACCGTCGATGCTGACGATGATGTCGTAGTCGCCGAAGCGCAGTCGATCGCCATCCTTGAGTTTGCGCGGACCGCTCACCGACAAGGGAGTATCGCTGTCGTTGACGAAGACACCGTTGGTGCTCAGGTCTTCAAGCAGCCACGTGCCTGCGCGAAATGAAACCCGGGCGTGATGACTGGAGACGTAGCGATCCGGATCGGGCAGGACCCAATCGTTGTCCGGCGCACGACCGATTTGGCCGCCGCTGACGCCGAACAGTTGCGAACTCGTTTTACCGAGCTGCTTGTAGTGGTCACTGATGACCCGTAGTTTCAATGGCATTGGCTCTTCCCAGGGCCAGGCCCGTACCTCCGCATGCGTTCGCTCGTCGACATGGCGCTGTTGGCGCTCTCTTGCTTCGCCGGTTGGCGGGCCCGCTTCCTGCGGATTGACTCTAACCCTATGACCCGTAACAGGGAATGTCGCAAAAGGCTGACGCTGATTCCGGCGCTATGTAAGATGCGCGCAGACTAACAACGTAAGCCCCGTGCAATATGGCAACCAGTCACATTTTTAAGGTCGTCTTTGCTAATCAGGGCAAGGTTTACGAGGTCTATGCGAAAAAGGTCAGCCACGGTTCCCTCTTCGGTTTTCTCGAAGTAGAGGAACTGGTGTTCGGCGAGCGATCCGCCGTGGTTGTCGATCCGTCCGAGGAAAAGGTCAAGGCCGAATTCGAAGGCGTCAAACGCACCTATTTACCGCTGCATTCGGTGTTGCGCGTCGATGAAGTCCGCCAGCAAGGCGTCAGTAAAGTCAGTGCGCTGGAAGGCTCGAATGTGACACAATTCCCGGCCCCGATTTATACGCCCACCGATAGGAAATAAGGGATGAGGAGCGGCCTTGCCCTTGTACTCCCGCCATCCGCCAATTTTCGATGTCCTCGATGCCTTCGATACTGACGATTCTCGGTTCCAGCGCACTCTCCGAATTTAGAATCCAAAAATTGCTGGCGGCGCTTCGCGCGAGCGATGATCGCGTGCGCGCGGTGACTGCGCGCTTCGTGCATTTCGCTCAGACGAGCAGTGCGTTAGCCGATGCTGAAAAACGCATCCTCGATGCGCTGTTGACCTATGGACCGAAAGACACGGGGACCCCTGCCGCATCCGGGCAGATCATCCTCGTGGTGCCGCGCCCTGGCACCATCTCGCCCTGGTCTAGTAAAGCCACCGACATTGCACATGTTTGCGGGCTTGCAACGCTCGATCGGGTTGAGCGTGGCATTGCATACGCAATTGCTGCGCGCTCGCCGTTGAGCGACTTGGAGCTGCGCGCACTGGCGCCGTTGCTGCACGATCGCATGACGGAAGCGCCGCTCTACGCCTACGAAGAGGCCGCACGACTATTCACTCATGGCGAGCCGCGTAAATTAGCCAGCATCGACGTCCTAAACGGCGGTCGTGCGGCGCTCGCGCAAGCCAACGTTTCGTTGGGGTTGGCGCTGTCCGACGATGAGATCGACTACCTCGTCGAGAACTTCAGGAAACTGAAGCGCAATCCGAACGACATCGAACTCATGATGTTCGCGCAAGCGAACTCGGAACATTGCCGGCATAAGATATTCAACGCGCAGTGGATCATCGACGGCAAACAGCAAGACAAATCGCTGTTTGCGATGATTCGCAACACACATGCACACAATCCGGCCGGCGTGCTGAGCGCTTATCGTGACAACGCGGCGGTGATCGAGGGCTTCGAAGGACAACGCTGGTATCCGGATCCAGCAACGCACGCTTATGCGTATCACCCCGAACCCATCGACATCCTGATGAAAGTGGAGACTCACAATCATCCAACGGCCATTTCGCCTTTTCCGGGCGCGTCCACGGGGTCCGGCGGCGAAATCCGAGACGAGGGCGCCACCGGTCGCGGCGGTAAACCGAAGGCCGGGCTATGCGGATTTTCGGTTTCGAACTTGCGTATCCCGCAGTTCGAGCAGCCATGGGAATCGAATCTCGGCAAACCCGATCGAATCGCCTCCGCATTTCAAATCATGATCGACGGACCGCTGGGCGCGGCGGCATTCAACAATGAGTTCGGCCGTCCAAATATCCTCGGCTACTTTCGAACGTACGAACAAGCAGTCGATGCAACCAGTCCGCGCTCCACGTTGCGGGGGTATCACAAGCCCATCATGATCGCAGGCGGTCTCGGCAATATTCGCCGCACGCACGTCGAAAAATGCGAAGTCACCGTCGGCGCGAAGATTGTCGTTCTCGGCGGACCGGCGATGCTGATCGGGTTGGGCGGCGGCGCCGCATCGTCCGTGGGCAGCGGCGCAAGTTCCGCCGATCTGGATTTCGCCTCGGTGCAGCGCGGGAATCCCGAGATGCAACGTCGAGCGCAGGAAGTCATCGACGCTTGCTGGCAATTGGGAGATGCGAATCCGATTCTGCTGGTGCACGATGTGGGAGCCGGCGGTTTGTCCAACGGCATCCCCGAGTCGATCGATCACAGCAAACGCGGCGGCCGCATCGATTTGCGCTCAGTGCCCTCGGACGAGCGCGACATGTCGCCGCTCGAGATCTGGTGCAACGAAGCGCAAGAGCGTTACGTGCTCGCCATTGCGCCGGATCGGATCGACGAGTTTGCCGCGTTGTGCAAGCGCGAGCGCTGTCCTTACGCAGTCGTTGGCGAGACCACTGACGATGGGCAATTGGTCGTCACCGATCCGTTGCACGGGAACGATCCGGTCGATATGCCGCTCGACGTGCTGCTCGGCAAGCCGCCGCGAATGACGCGCGACGTACAGCGAATCGCATCGCTAAGTAACGATTTCAATGTGCAACAAATCGATGTGCGCGACGCCGCGTATCGGTTGCTGCGATTGCCGACAATCGCCGACAAAACGTTCTTGATCGCGATCGGCGATCGCACCGTGGGCGGCATGATCAGCCGCGACCAAATGGTGGGTCCGTGGCAAGTCCCCGTGAGCGACGTTGCAGTCACCGTCAGCGATTACGTCTCCACAACCGGCGAGGCGATGTCGATGGGAGAGCGTACGCCGCTGGCATTGCTGAATGCTCCCGCATCCGGTCGCATGGCGGTGGCTGAGGCCATTACCAACATCGCGGCCGCAGATATTGCCGATATCAAGCTCATCCGGCTATCCGCCAATTGGATGGCGGCATGCGGGGAGCCGGGTGAGGACGCCGATTTGTATGCGACGGTTCACGCAGTAGGCGAAGAATTCTGTCCGGCGCTCGGCATTGCAATTCCAGTCGGCAAGGATTCGCTGTCGATGAAAACGGTTTGGGAAGGCAACAGAATGGTCGCGCCAGTGTCGCTGATCGTGTCGGCGTTCGCGCCGGTGCGTGACGTACGCCGCACACTCACTCCCCAACTGCGAGTCGATGTCGAATCGCGATTGTTGTTGATCGATTTGAGCGGCGGTCGTGCTCGTCTTGGCGGCTCATGTCTTGCGCAGGTATACGGGCGATTGGGCAACGAAGCACCGGATTGCGACAGCCCTGAACGCTTGAAACAATTTTTCGCTGCGATGGCTGAACTCAAGGAGCGGCGGCTTCTGCTCGCTTATCACGATCGCTCTGATGGCGGGTTGCTGGTCACGCTTGCAGAAATGGCGTTCGCGGGCCGATGCGGCGTCGACGTCGACCTGCCTGCGACCGCGAGCGCGGTGTCCGCTCTATTCAATGAAGAGTTAGGCGCGGTCGTTCAAGTGGCGCTGACCGAGCTGGCTGAAGTGGAAGCTGTCTTCGGCCGCTTTGGCCTGGCGGATCACGTTCATTCGCTCGGTAAAGCAATAGACAAGGATCACGTGCGCATCGCGGTCGGCACCAAGGTGATCTTCGATGAGTCGCGGACGGACTTGCGCCGTGCGTGGTCGGAAACCAGCTACCGCATGCAGGCTTTGCGCGACAATCCCGCGGCCGCTCGTGAGCAGTACGAATCGTCGATCGACGCCACCGATCCTGGTTTGCTGCCGAGACTGACGTTTAATCCTGGTCAGGACATTGCGGCGCCCTACATTGCTTCGGGCGCTCGGCCTCGTGTGGCGGTCCTGCGAGAACAAGGCGTGAACAGTCATTCGGAGATGGCGGCGGTTCTGCATCGGGCAGGTTTCGAACCGGCCGATGTTCACATGACCGACCTATTGGCGGGTCGGTTCAACTTGACTGACTTCCAGGGCGCCATTGCTTGCGGCGGCTTCTCCTATGGAGATGTGCTCGGCGCGGGCGAAGGTTGGGCGAAAGCGATTTTGTTCAACTCGGCGCTGCGCGATGCGTTCACCCAGTTTTTCGCACGTCAGGACGCGTTCGCCCTCGGTGTTTGCAACGGTTGCCAGATGTTTGCCGCGCTCAAGAGTTTGATGCCGGGCACCGAACATTGGCCGCGTTTCGTCCGCAATCGGTCCGAACAGTTCGAAGCGCGATTCAGCTTGGTTGAAGTGTTGTCGACGCCATCGATTTTCTTCAAAGGCATGGCGGATTCTCGGATTCCCATCGCCATTGCGCACGGTGAGGGGCGCGCAGAGTTCGCGAACGCCAACGACTACGCCAAACTGGCGGAGCGCAATCTGGTAGCAATGCGGTTTGTCGACAACCATGGCCGTGTCGCAGTCCGCTATCCGGCGAATCCGAATGGTTCGCCGCATGGGATTAGTGCCGTCACCAATGTCGACGGCCGCATTACAGCGCTCATGCCACACCCGGAGCGCGTCTTCCGCACGATACAAAATTCTTGGCATCCGGATCATTGGGGCGAAGATGGGCCTTGGACCCGGATGTTCCGCAACGCGAGAGTCTGGGTGGGTTAGCCGGTCTGCTGCGTCGCTCGGGACGCAATCATTGGCCGTGTGCACGCCAGTGCAACGCTCTAAACTTGCCGTTCGCCCCGTCTATGGCGATACTCTCTGTATGTTGGGCCTCAGTAACAAGTCGAAGGTCTTGCTCGCAGTGCTATGCGTGGCGACCGTCGCCCTGCGATTGACGGGTGCGCATCTTCACTATTGCTTCGATGGCAGCGAACCGCCGGTCACGCTGCATGCCGATGGACACGTTCATGGCGATACTCATGAGCACGAACATGTTCATCACGAACATGCTCATCAAGTGGACCAGCACGCAGACTTCGTAGGCCACTCTGCACAGTCTCTCTCGGGTCATGACCATCATGACGATGTTCAGCATGACGACATGGATGTTAGTGTCAATGACGATGTGTTCATCAAGAAAGCGTCGTTGCCGTTCGAACAGACGCAATGGATGACGACTCTTGCGCTGCTGCTCCTTATAGCGCCGCTACTTAAAATTCTCGGTTCCACTGTCGAGCATCGCCCCTCTATTGGGCCGCATCGCGCCCACTTCCGTCCGCCACTCCGCGGACCTCCGGTTACCCGCTAACTCGATTCTTTCGAGCGTTGTTGGGCGCAGTCCTTAAAGGGTCTGCATCGGCCTGCGCGTATGCGGGCCGTCTTAGACGGAGTGAAGTCATGTCGAGTCGAATTCATCGCCAGCCTTGGTGGCTGTGCGTCGTACTTGCGTGTTCGACGCAGGCACAAGGTCAGGCAGTGCTCACCTTGCAGGCAAGCCTTGAGCGAAGCCTTGCAGACAATCCGGAGTTGAAAGTTGCGGGATACGAGTTGGCGTTTCAGCAAAGCCGCCTACAGCAAGCGAGTGCCCGACCGCCGATTGAAGTAGGCGCAACGGTCGAGGATTTGCTCGGTACAGGATCGCATCGTGGCATCGGCGCGGCGGAGGCGACGCTTACCATCGGCTGGGTGTGGGAGCGGGGATTGCGTGAGCTTCGAATTGGAACCGCACGCACTGCATTGACCGCGGCCGAGCATGAAGCTCAGGCGAAGCGCTTGGACGCAGCTGCGGAGACCGCGCGCCGATTTCTGGCGTTGCTGATTCATCAGCGCGAGCTGAGTGAATTGCAACGTAACCTGGAGCTTGCAACGGCAACGCATACGGCAGTGCAGGCGCGGGTCGCGGCCGCGAAGGCGCCGGAAGCGGAGCAAGCACGTGCGTTTGCGCAATTGGCACGGGCACGACTCGATCTTGAACACGAAGAGCATGAGCTGTTGACCGCCAGTGCCCGTTTGGCGGCAATGTGGGGCGAGCAGGTCACCGATACGGAGCACCCTGTTGTGACTGCCAGCGGCGAATTCGCGACCTTGCCACCTCTCGCGGAGTTCGCAGAACTCAATTCGCGGCTGCATGCCAACCCGCATTTGGCGCAGATCTTGTCTGTGGCGCGTCTGCGTGAGTCGGAATTGAGGCTTGCTTCCGCGCAGCGCCGTTCGTCATGGCAATTCAGTGCGGGCGTGCGCCGATTCGAGGACAGCGACGATCAGGCCCTGGTTTTCGGCATGACCGTACCGATCGCAGATCGTAGACATTCGCAAGCAGCAGTGGCGGCCGCACAAACGCAGCTGGAGAAAACACACGCACAGAGCGCAGCGATGCGCTCGCAGCTCAACGCGGAGTTGTTCGCGTTGTATCAGGAAATGAAGCATGCACATACAGAAGCGGTCGCGCTACGCGACGAGGTGTTGCCGAGGATGGAGGCAGCTTTGGAGCAAGCGCGGTACGCCTACGATCGTGGACGCTACAGCTATATGGAATGGCTCGCGACTCAGCGTGAAGTCACCGATGTTCGTCGAGCGCTCATCGAGGCAGTTGCCAATGCACATCGCTATCGAATTGAAATCGAACGCTTAACGGGCGCGTCCGTATCAGTGACGGCAATGAGAACACCATGAAGAAGATACTTCTGATTTTGATTGCCGCGCTTTTGGCGTCGTGCGGCGACCGTGCCTCGCAAGACGAGCATGGGCACGACGAACATGAGGCGCCGGCAGCGGCGAAAGGTCCGCATGGCGGCCGACTGCTGGTCGATGGCAGCTTTGCGCTCGAGCTTGCGATCTTCGAAAGCGGCGTGCCTCCCGAATATCACGCCTGGATCACGAGCGACGGCAAGCCCGTGCCGCTTGACCAAGTGTCGCTGGCTGTTCAGCTCACTCGCCTGGGTGGGAAAGTCGATCGAATCGCATTTGCTCCGCAAGCGGACTACTTGCGCGGCAATTCGGTTGTTCAAGAACCGCATAGCTTCATCGTCAAGGTCGACGCGCGCTATGGCGATCAAGTACATAGCTGGACATACGAGAGCTTCGAGGGGCGGACACGGATCGCGGCCGAGATGGCCAAGGCGGCAGGCATCGATACGGAAGTGGTGGGTCCGGCAACCTTGGTACAGACGGTTCCTCTCTATGGGCGGATCGCCGCCGATCCTTCGCGACAACGGGAGGTCACCGCTCGTTTCCCGGGAGTGGTTCGGCAAACTATGAAGAACGTAGGTGATCGCGTCGCCGCAGGCGAGACGCTCGCCGTTGTGGAAAGTAACGAGAGTCTGCAGACGTATTCGGTCGTTGCGCCGATCAGCGGCGTCGTCGCCACTCGTCACGCCAATCCAGGCGAACAGTCGGCCGATCATGTTTTGTTCACGCTAGTGGACAGCTCCAAGGTCCTGGCGGAGTTTGCGGTGTTTCCGCGCGATCGGGCTCGAGTACTGCGGGGTGCATCCGTGCGAGTCCGGATCGACGAATCGCAGATCGAAGCCGCCGGCAAAGTCGACCGCCTCGACGTACAAGCGAGTGCCAATCAATCGGTGATCGCCCGAGTCGTGCTCGACAATGCGCAGGGGAATTGGGTTGTCGGTAGCTTCGTTACGGGCGATGTCAGCGTGGCGACTCGCCAGGTGCCATTGGCGGTTAAGACCAGCGCATTGCAATCATTCAGAGATTTTACGGTCATCTTCGAGCAAATCGGCGATGAGTACGAAGCGCGGATGCTCGAGTTGGGCGAGCAGCAAGGAGAGTGGGCGGAGGTCCTGAGTGGCATCGAACCGGGCGCGCGCTATGTCGCACGCAATAGCTATCTGATCAAAGCCGACATAGAAAAGTCCGGAGCATCCCATGATCACTGATCGTGGCTTGAGTGCCGATCGAGGGACTGCTGCATGCTGAATCGCATCATCGATTTTTCCGTGCGCCGCCGCTGGGTCGTGCTCAGCTTGATCCTGGGGCTGACCGCAATTGGCGCCTACGACTACACGCGCCTGCCCATCGACGCAGTCCCCGACATCACCAACGTGCAAGTGCAGGTCAATGTCGAAGCGGCAGGGTACTCGCCGCTTGAGACGGAGCAGCGTATTACCTATGCCGTAGAGAATGCGATGGCGGGACTGCCGAAACTTGCCTACACGCGTTCGCTATCGCGCTATGGGTTGTCGCAAGTGACAGTGGTGTTCGAAGACGGAACCGACATCTACTTCGCCAGACAGCTCGTCGGCGAGCGACTCAACGAAGTAAAGGGTGTCCTGCCGCCGAACGTAGAAGCTGCGCTGGGGCCCACAGCGACGGGCTTAGGCGAGATATTCATGTTCACCATCGGAGTGAAACCGGGCGCGCTCAAGCCGGATGGTCAACCCTACGACGGTACCGACTTGCACACTGTGATGGACTGGATTGTGGCGCCGCAACTGGCGCGCGTGCCCGGCGTGACCGAGATCAACAACATCGGTGGTCACGAGCGCGAGTACGTCGTGGCGCCGTTACCGTCCAAGTTGCTGGCATTCGGGCTGAGTCTGGCCGATCTGGCCGCTGCGTTGAGTCGCAACAACGGCAATCTCGGCGCCGGCTACATCGAGAGAAACGGCGCTCAGTATCTGGTGCGTTCGCCAGGTCAAGTGCGCGGATTGGATGACATTCGAAGTATCGTCATTTCGCATCGGGATAACACGCCGATTTCAGTCAGCGATGTGGCGACCGTCAGTCTGGGACGCGATTTGCGAACCGGTGCGGCCACCATGGACGGCGAAGAGGTGGTTCTTGGAACTGTCTTCATGCTCATTGGCGAAAACAGCCGAGAAGTTTCCAGACGCGTGGCGGCCAAGCTCGCGGACGTCAATCGCTCGTTGCCCGAAGGACTCGTTGCAACCGCGGTCTACGACAGAACGACGCTGGTCGACAAAGCGATCGATACGGTGCGAACGAATCTGTTCGAGGGTGCAGTGCTGGTCATCGTCGTGCTGTTTGCACTTCTCGGCAATGTCCGAGCGGCGCTGGTCACTGCGCTCGTCATCCCGCTTGCCATGCTGTTCACCATCACCGGAATGGTCTCGAATCGAGTAAGCGGCAACCTGATGAGTCTGGGCGCGCTCGACTTTGGTTTGATCGTGGATGGTGCAGTAATCATTGTGGAAAACTGCCTGCGACGACTTGCCGAAGCGCAAACGAGCGGCGCCTTGCCTTTAAAGGAACGGCTCGCTCTGGTGCGGAGTGCAACGACCGAAGTCGTGCGGCCCAGCATGTTCGGCATCTTCATCATCCTGGTGGTTTATCTACCGATCTTTACGCTCACCGGCGTGGAGGGAAAGATGTTCCATCCAATGGCCTTTACCGTTGCCTTCGCTCTCACCGGGGCGATGATTCTTTCGGTGACGTTTGTGCCGGCTGCAGTTGCGGTGTTTGTGACCGGCAAGGTGCCGGAACACGAAAATGCGTTGATGCGCGTCGCGCGCCGCGCCTATGAGCCTGCATTGCACTGGTCGATCAAGTGGCGGCTGCCGTTGACGATGGGAGCTACAGTGTTGGTTCTGGCAACGGGCTTGCTTGCGACGCGCTTGGGCACTGAATTCCTGCCGAATCTGGACGAGGGCGATATCGCATTGCATGCATTGCGAATCCCTGGAACCGGCATCGAGCAGGCAGTAGGCATGCAGAAACAGTTGGAGGAGCGTATCCGGCGGTTTCCCGAAGTGGAGCGTGTCTTCGCGAAGTTGGGCACCGCCGATATCGCGACCGACCCGATGCCTCCGAGCGTGGCCGACACTTTCGTCATTTTGAAGGAGCGAGCGGAGTGGCCCGATCGCAGCAAATCGAAAGCGGATCTCGTGGCGGAAATCGAGCGCGCCGTCAAAGAAGTACCCGGCAATAATTATGAGTTCACGCAACCAATTCAGATGCGTTTCAACGAACTGATCTCGGGCGTGCGCTCGGATTTCGCCGTCAAGATTTACGGCGACGATTTGGATGCGCTGCTTAAGGCAGGTGAACGCTTGGAAAAACTCATTGCGCCGATCGCAGGGGCTGCCGACGTAAAAGTGGAGCAGGCCACCGGCTTGCCGGTGATGACTATCGAGCCTCGTCGCGCGCTGCTGCAGCGGTACGGCA
>WUUC01046042.1_pt1 | contig 14197 bp, 11 predicted proteins | sample 6278441 | NCBI WGS metagenome assembly WUUC01 (sample SAMN13675441, study PRJNA597444) | soil metagenome | isolation source: soil | place: USA: Washington | collected 2017-10
AGCGAAGCGCATCTGCGCGTCCTATATTCGTTTTTCTGAGCACGCATCGTCTTCGCTTCACGCTGAACGGTTCGCCACAGTCGCTCGAGGTGCGCGCGGATCGACGGCTTATCGACGTGCTCCGCGATGACCTCGGCGCGACCGGAACGAAAGAGGGATGCTCGATCGGTGTATGCGGCGCGTGCAGCGTTTTGGTCGGCGGCGAGCTCCTGTCCGCATGTCTGCTGCCCGCCGTCTTCGTCGATGCCGCCGATGTCACGACGGTCGAAGGTCTCGCGCAGGGCGACGAGCTCTCGACACTGCAGGACTCGTTCATTCGCGAGGGCGGCTTTCAGTGCGGGATCTGCACGCCCGGCCAGCTCATCGCGGCGACGGCGCTCCTGGCGGAGCGTCCGCGGCCCAGCGACGACGACATCCGCGAATGGATGATGGGCAACCTCTGCCGCTGCACGGGGTATCACGGGATCACGCGGGCGATCAAGGCGGCGGTCGCGTGACGTACGACTATCACGAGCCGTATTCCGTCGCGGAGGCGCTCGACCTGCTCGCGCGCCACGGCGAAGACGCGCATCTCGTCGCCGGCGCCACCGCGTTCACTCTTCTATGGCGTCAGGGGCTGCTGCGACCCGGTCATGTCGTCGGTCTTCGCCGCATTGCGTCACTCGATGGAATCACCACCGTGGGCGGCGGCCTGACAGTCGGCGCGACCGTGACGCATCGCGCAATCGAGCGGTCCGCGGGGGTCGCGCGCTACTGCCCGGCGCTCACGCGCACCTTCGCGTCCGTCGCGACCGTGCGCGTTCGCAACCAGGCCACGCTCGGCGGGAACCTCGCGCACGCCGACCCGGCGCAGGATCCACCGCCGATGCTGATCGCGCTGGGCGCCAGTGTCGTCGCGACGGCTGCGACCGGCGAACGCATCATCCCGGTCGATCAGCTGTTCGTGGACGTCTTCACAACGAGCCTCCGCCCTGACGAGATCCTGACGTCGGTCCGCTTCCCAGCGCTCGCACCGGGCACGCGCGCGACCTATCTGAAGTTCCTTCCCCAGACCGCCGACGACTACGCCACGGTCTCGGTCGCGGCAACGCTTCGGCTCGCGGACGACGGCACCGTCGCGGATGTGCGCGTCGCGCTGGGCTCGTGCGGTCCCACACCCATGCGCGCGCGATCTGTGGAGGCGGCTCTCCGGGGCGCGCGGCCGACCGCGCCGCGCATCGCCGACGCCGTGGCGACCGTGAGCGCCGACATCGAACCATTTGACGACGTCCGTGGTTCCGCCGCGTACAAGCGAGAGATGGCGCGCGTCTGGACGGCGCGCGCGATCACATCGCTATCGGAAACGCGCTCATGAAGCTCACGCATAACGCCCTCATCCGCGCGCCGCGGCCGAAGGTCTGGAAGCTCATCACGGACATCCCGTCCGCCGCGCGGTGCGTCCCGGGCGTGGCGGCCGTGACGCCAGCCGGTGCGGATAAGTACAAAGGCTCCCTTCTGGTGCAGCTCGGCCCGGTGCGTCTGGTCCTGGATGGCGACGTCGCGCTGACCGCGACCGACGAGAAGGCGGGCAAAGCGTCGGTGCGCGCGGACGCGAAGGATACGCGTCTCGGCGGTTCGGTCCGCGCGAGCATGGATCTCACCCTCGTCGACATGGGCGAGGACACCGAGCTCCGGATCACAAGCGACGTGCAGGTAGCCGGGCGCATCGGCGAGTTCGGGCAGCCCGTGATCCAGCGCAAAGCTGACCAACTGATGACCCAGTTCGCCGAGTGCCTCGCGCGCACGCTCGCGTGATGGGGCACGAACGTCGATTGGTGGGCCGCGCCGCGATAGTGACGGGCGGCGGTCATGGGATTGGCAGGGCGTATTGCGAGGGCTTGGCTCGGGCAGGCGCGCGCGTCATTGTCGCGGAGATCGACCGCGAGGCCGGCGAAGCGGTCGCGCACGCCATCCGCGGTGAAGGGCTTGACGCGATCGCGATCGAGACGGACGTCGGCGACCAGAGTTCCACCGAACGGATGGCACATACGGCGATCGAGGTGTTCGGCAGGATCGACATCCTCGTCAACAACGCGGCCGTGTTCGCCACCATCCCGATCTCCCGTGTCCCCGTCGAGGAGGTTGATCCCGCGGAGTGGGACCTGGTGATGCGAATCAACCTTCGAGGTCTTTATCTGTCGACCCGTGCGGTCGTCCCCGTGATGAAGTCGCAGCGCTACGGAAGGATCGTGAATATCTCGTCAGGCACGGTGTTCGAGGGCGTTGCTACTCGCATTCACTACGTAACATCGAAAGCCGGAGTCATCGGGTTCACACGCACGCTCGCGAAGGAAGTGGGAGCGTTCGGTATCACCGCGAATGTGATCGCGCCCGGCAGCACATTGAGCGAGGACGACCCGAGCCCCGAAATCGTTGCCATGCGCGAAGGGCACGCGGCAAAGCGCGCGATCCCGCGCGTGCAGATGGCGGCTGACCTGATTGGTGCTGTTCTGTTCTTCGCCTCGGACGACGCCGCGTTCGTGACCGGCCAGACGCTGATCGTCGATGGAGGAGCGGCATTTCATTAGTGCGTGACAACGGAGCCTTGGGATCACTGGTCGGACTTCGCGTCGTGGATCTCTCACGGGTCCTGGCGGGTCCGTTCTGCGCGATGATGCTCGGCGACCACGGTGCCGACGTGATCAAGGTCGAATCCCCCTCTTACGACGACACACGGCAGTGGGGACCGCCCTTTGCCGGTGCCGACGTCGAAGACGCACCGACGGGTTACAGAGGCGAGTCGGCGTACTACCTGTTTTGCAATCGGAACAAGCGCGGGATCGTGATCGATCTCTCGAAAGAGGCGGGTCAGGCGGTCGCGCTACGCCTGATCGACGGTGCCGATGTCGTGATAGAGAACTTTCGTCCAGGGACCCTCGAGAAGTGGGGATTGGGCTACGAAGACAACCTGAGCGTTCGGAACCCGCGACTGATTTTCGCCTCGATCAGCGGGTTTGGCGCCGATGGTCCGTACTCGCAGTTGCCCGGCTATGACGTCCTCGCTCAGGCGATGAGCGGCATCATGAGCATCACGGGCGAGCCGGGCCGCGGCCCTCAACGGGTCGGCGTCGCCATCGCCGATCTGTTATGCGGCCTCTACTTGATGAGCGGCATCTTGATGGCCGTGGCCGCGCGCCAGGCGTCCGGCCGAGGGCAGCGCGTCGACGCTTCGGTCTTCGAGAGCATGGTCAGCGTTCTGACTCATATGGCGTCGAACTACCTGATCGGTGGGATCCGGCCCCAGCAATATGGGAACGCCCACCCCAGCATCGTCCCCTATCGACTCTTTCGGACGGCCGACAGCCATGTCTACGTCGCCGTCGGAAACGACCGGCAGTTCGCGTTGCTCTCCGCGGAGATCGGCATGCCGCAGCTCGCCCAGGATCCCCGGTATCGAACGAACCCGGATCGCGCCACGAACCGCGCAACGCTCGAGCCGACCCTCGAAGCTGTCTTCGCATCACAGTCCACCGACGAGTGGGTAAGGCGCCTGTGGAAGGCTGGCGTTCCAGCATCGCCCGTCGCCAGTGTCGAGGATGTCCTGGCGAATCCGCAGGTCCTGCATCGGCAGATGCTCGTTCGCGCCGACCATCCGACGATCGCCGCGGGCGTACCCATGTTGGGTATCCCCGTGAAACTGGGCGACACACCCGGCGCCATCCGGCGGCATCCACCACTTCCCGGTGAGCACACACGCGAGGTGCTTCGCGAGATCGGCCTCAGCGCCTCCGAGGTCCAGCGGCTTGAGTCGACTGGTGTCGTGAGGTCGTGGCCTAGCCCTCCTGAACGATCGTCGCGCGGTGACGGAAGTAGTCCCACGCCCGCGTGAGCGCAAGTGGCTGCAGCAGCAATTCTCGAGCGCGCGCGGTCTCGCCAGCGTTCAGAAAACGCACCTCCCCAAGAGCTTCAGCCCGCGCCTGAAGGCCTGCGTTCTGCTCGAGGTAGTAGGCCGTGAATACAGCGATGGGTAACGTCGATCCAACGACCGCCGCGCCGTGTCCGCGCATCAACACGGCGCTGGCCTGACCGAGCGCGCGGGCGAGTGAAGCGCCCTGTTCGGCGGTGTGCACCAGCATGTCGGTCTCGCCGAAATCCTCGCGAATGTCCCACACGGGCACCTCGACACCGATCAGGCTGGCCATGTGAAAGATCGGCCGCAGCGGACGTGCCATCACGCCGTACGGGATCACCGACGCCGAGTGAAAGTGCACGACCGCATTCACGTCCGGCCGGGCGCGGTACATCTCGGAGTGGATCGCGACCTCTGCGTAAGACGGACGTGTATCGGTACCGACGACCTTTCCATCCAGATCGAGGTGCTGAAGATCGCCTAAGGTCACCTGGAGCGGAGCGAGCGAACGGGAAATGACGAATCGATCCGGATCGTCCTCGCAGCGGACGCTCGCATGTCCGAACGCATCAACGATGCCTTCGCGCGCCAGTATTCGATTCGCGATGACCAGATCTTCGAGCAGGTCGGCTAACGCAGCGACTGGAGGGCCTCGCGGGCGTCGACGGGTTTCCACCACGGTCGGATACCCAGATCCTCCGCGATGACGCGTGCCGATATGTAACCGCCGCCTCCGGAGATAGCGCCGCCGGGGTGCGTAGCCGATCCGGACAGGTACAGCCCGGGGATCGGCGTGCGGTATCCGATGTGATTGAACATCACCTGGTCCGCGGTGAAGGCTCCCATGAAGATGTCGCCGTCCACCATGTTAATGAGCTCGCGGGTGTAGTCGTGAGGCGTATAGAGCCAGCGCGCGATGATGTTGTCGGTCGTCAGGTTCGGAGCGTACTGCCGCCACGTGTCGATCATACGGTCGGCGAAGTCCTCCTTGAGGTCATCGATGACGGAGGGGTCTTCACCATTCGGACGGAAGGGCATCACGTGCCAGCCATAGGCGGTGTGCATGCCGCGGGGCGCCTGACTTGGATCGAAGACCGTCATCGATCCCGCGCCGAACGAGATGCGCGACGGCATCTTGCCGGCGGCGACCTCTCGATGCGTCTCCATCAGCTGATCCATCGTCTCGCATCCGATGTTGTACTTCTGCACGGCATTGATGTTCGGGTCGAATCCGGCCGACGAGTACTTCGGCGCCTCCCGCAGGCAGAGGTGCAGGCCGAAGAGCGCCCAGCTCGTGTGGTGGAAGGCCTTTACCCGCTCGAGGTAGGGCTCGGGTAGGTGCTCCAAGCCGACCAGCTGATTGAACGTCTGCGGGACATCGACCGTGCTGCTGACGAACTGAAGCGCCTTGTATGCGCGCCCGTCAGCCAGCTCGACGCCGGTGGCGCGACCGCCCGTGAGCGTGATGCGAGCGACGTGCGCCTGGTTCACGAACGTGCCGCCGCTTCGAATGAATGTCTCCATCAACCCGCGCGCCAGGTTCCAGCTGCCGCCGGCACAGATCTGATAACCAGCGTTCAGGTCGAACCCGCGGATAACGGCGCCCATCGGGCTCTTCGCGCGGATCGCGTCGTATAGGACGGTACCGAATAGGGAGAGCCGAAACAGCAGGAGCAGCTGGATCTTCTCGTTCTCGAAGTTCGTGGTGATGAATTCAAGCGGCTGCTGTTCGATCATCTCCAGGAATGCTCGCCCTAACGCCGTCCGTGCGAGCAGTTCGTTCCGCTCGGCCTCAGGTATGGGCTCCGAAAAACGCTCGGGCAGGAATACCAGGTCGTTCAGCTGATCTGACACCTGATTCCAGCGTGCGAAGGTCTGTGCGTCCTTTCGCGAGAAGCGTGCGATCGAGTTGATGGTCTCGTTGCGTTCGCGTGACCACACCACCGCCGTGCCATCTTTGTGGGGCGTCGCCATGTCGTAACGCGGCGTGATGTAAGGAACCGAGTCGCTGAGATCGAGATCGCGATACCAGGGTGCGCTCGTGATGTTGAAGTGATTGATCGAGTGTGGATTCATGTAGAACCCCGGCAAGCTGGGCTCCGTCGTCATGAGCCCACCGCCGTAGGCGAGACGACGGTCAAGCAAGAGGATTCGCAGCCCGGCCTTGGCGAGGTACGAGCCGAGGATGAGTCCGTGATGTCCGGCTCCGATGATGATCCCGTCGAACGTGGCGGCCAATTCCCGACTCACCATCCTCTAGTCAGCGTGAGCGCTTCCTGATCGCGGCCTGCGTGCGTGGGCGCTGTGCCGATGCGGCCTGGGCCCAGACTTCGAACTCCAGCGACCCCGGCAGACCACCTGCAGTGGCGAGATCAACGCTGCGCTTGATGTCGCGCGCGAGCTCTGGCTCGAGACGTGCCCACTCCATAGCCAGCGCCATCGCGGCCGACTCGGGATCCTCGGCCACCTCATCGATGAGACCGGACGCAGCCGCAGTAGCGGTGTCCAACGTTTCGCCGCTGAGGAGCACGCGCAGCGCACGCGGACGACCGAGGGCTTGCGTCAGAAAGTAGGAGCACCCTCCCCCTGGATGCAGGCCGAGACGAGAGAAAGTCGCGCCAAACCTCGCGTCGGGCGCAGCGATGCGTAGATCACAGCAGAGGGCGAGATTCAGGCCCGCCCCTACCGCAGAACCGCGCACTGCCGCGATCGTCGGAATATCCAGCGCCTTGATGGCCAGAAAGCTTGAGTAGAACGCGAGCAATTCCGTTCGAAGATCGGCGGTCGATCTCTCCGATGCACCGCCGAAGGTCTCCTCAAGGTCGGCCCCAGCACAGAACGACGGACCTTCCGCCGAGACGACGAGGACGCGCGCATCACGGTCTGCCGCGACGGCCGCGACGGCCGCGGCCAGCTCCGCGCGTGTCACGCGGTCGAGGGCATTTCGCTTTGCCGGATTCGTCAGCCAAAGGATCCGGACTCCGTCGGCGCGCGCGTCGAGCCGGACACGAGTCGCCGCGGTCGGCATCATGCGTTCACATGATGCGGTATTCATTCGGCGCGTCAGCCGCAGGGGGTCGCGCCGCGTCGCTCGTGGCTATGACTTCAGCGCCGCAAGCGCCCGTCGTCGGGTCTCAGTAGGCTGGCCCACACACTGAAGTCGTCGTCTGACCGCATCTTCACGCTCGGGTTCGCCTTGGTGACGCTGGCGAGCATCGCTTTTGCCACGGTCAGTGGTCTGCTCTCGTCGACCGTCGCTCTGCTGATCGTGCACGAGCTGCGTCTTCCGCCGACGTACATCGGCATTCCGCTTGGCGCCGCGGCGATCGCAGCGTTCGTCGCGCGCGTTCCGGTCGGCGGGGGCATCGACCGCTTTGGGGCGAAGTGGTTCGGTGCCGCGGGGCCGCTGCTCGCAGGGCTTGGGGCAGTGCTGATCGCGGTCGCTCGGCCCGGCCAGATCGAAACCCCCCTCGCGGCCGACCTTCCGCTATTGCTCACCGTCGGCAGCCTCGTCTGGGGCGCGGGCATCGGCTCCTTCTCGACGGCGTCGAACACGTACGTCGCCAACACCGTGCCGCCTGCGCGTCGGGCCGAGGCCTTTGGATATTTCGGGATCGGCATGACGCTGGGGCAGGGCGCGGGCGCAGGCGGGGGTTATTCGATCGCGACGACACTTGGGTTTCCGGCGCTTTACGGTGTGGCCGCCGCTGTCGGCGTAGTTGGATTCGTCCTGATGGCGACGCTCCAAGAGGTGCGCGCACAAAGGCAGGACGTCGTACGACGGTTCCTCGGCGTGGAGACGACGGTTCTCGCCCCGACCTTCGGATTGCTGACTCTGACGACAGCCAGCGGTATCGCACTCAGCGCGGTCCCGCTCCTCGGTCCGGCGCGCGGGATACCGAATCCGGGCCTGTATTTCCTGGCGCTGGCGTTAGCCTCGATCGCCGGCAGACTCACTGGCAGGCTGGCCGACCGGCGCGGACGCCTCGTGGTCATCGTCCCCGGGATGCTCCTCGCCGCGCTGGGACAAGCCATCGCGATGCAGGCGTCGTCGGGCCTAGCGATCTTCCTGGCGGGCTTGGCCTTCGGGTTGGGGTTCTCTCTCGCCCAGTTCACTTTGCTGGCGCTCGCGATAGACCTGGCCGGCCCAGGGCGGCGCGGCGCGGGTGTCGCAACCTTCACGGCGGCGGCAGACGTAGGAATCCTGGTCGGCACGAACTTAGGCGCCGTGCTGCTCGCCACAGCGAGCTTTTCTGGCGTATTCGCCCTCGCCGCTGCGGCTCCGATCATCGGCGCCATGGTCATCGTGCTTGCTCGGCGCGGACGCGGACAGGCGTCCCCGCGTCAATGAGTACCGAGTGCCAGGCAACAACGTTCGACCTGCGGAGAACAATGCCTCTGAATCAGACTAAGTTTTCGCCCGCTCCGATTGACAACCCCGCCGCAGGTGCGCACAGTTTGTGAACCAAGGCGTCGCAGGCGCGACACGCGCCAACGCGATGTAGGGGAGAGGAGAGGTCGAATGGGAAGCCGGGAGATTTCTCGCCGCGAGTTGCTCAAGCGCAGTGGATTGGCGACGATCGGCATCTTGGGCGGGCCATCACTGTTGGCGGCCTGCACATCAGCGCCGAGCGTAACTCCGAACAACACTCCAGGGGGTTCGACCGACGAGCAACCCGTTCGGGGAGGGATCTACAGCGAACCGTTCGGCAACGTGCTTGGCATCAATCCGATCTCCAACACGGGCTCCTTGGACCTTAAAGTCCAATACTTCTTCTTCACCGGACTGCTCGCGCCGGGTATCGACGGACAGCCGTTCCCCGATCTAGCGACCGCGATGCCAACACTGTCGCCGGACAAGAAGAGCTACACGTTCACGCTGAACAAGGATGCGAAGTGGTCGGACGGGAAACCGCTCACGGCCGACGATGTCGTCTTCACCTATCAGGTGCACACACTGCCGCAGTACAGCGCGGTTCGGTCCGCATACCGCAGCGAGCTGAACGGGATCATGGCGGATATCAAGGCGACCGACGCATACACGGTCGTGATCACGCTCAAGGAACCTTCCTCCTCGTTCCTCACGAACATGGGCACCCACCGCGTCGTGCCAAAGCACATCCTGGGGTCGCTCACGCCGGCGCAGTTCAATGACTCGACGTTCGGCAAGAGTCCTGGAGCCACCTGCGGCCCCTTCAACTTCAAGTCGTATAGCGTCGATTCGATCGTCGGCGTGCGGAACGACACGTATTTCCGTGGCGCGCCGTACCTCGACGGATTCGTAGCGCCGCTGGATGTCCCGAGCGAAGCGAACATGCTGAAGAATGGCGAGGTCACAGCCGCGATCAGTAACGCGTTCGCGACGTACGCGGAGCTCGCTGCCCATCCGGATCTGGTCTTCACGACGTTTGACGCGCCGGGTCCTCACTTCTACTTCAACTTTGACCCCTCGCGGCCGACGTACAAGATCTTCTCGAGCAAAGTCGTACGCCAGGCCCTTCTCTACGCGGCCGATAGACCGGGCACCGTTGTCGCGCTTGGCGGGCACGGCTCGGTACACAAGTCCAGCGGGGCCTATCCGCCCTACTCGTACTTCGACAATCCGAACAGCAAGCCCGAGTACACCTACGACCCGAAGCGCGCCGAGGAGATGCTCGACCGCGAAGGTTGGCGAAAAGGTCCCAACGGCATCCGTCAGAAGGACGGGGTGCCGATGAGGTTCGAGGTCCTCAAGCCCGCGAACCTGTCGTGGGAAGAAGTGGCGCAGGTCTTCCAGGAGAACTGGAAGGCGATCGGTGTGGACATGCAGGTGAAGCGCGTGCCGTACGCTCAGATGACCGCCGACACGCTCATCAATCACAACTTCGACGCGACGATCTCACTCAACACATCGTTCTTCTCGGCCGATCCCGACCTCTCGCTACGCCTGCATTCCCGCAACGCCGTGCCAGGGGGATCCAATTGGGGGATGTACAAGAACCCCGAGCTCGACAAGCTCCTTGAGGAAGGTGCTGTCGAGCCGGACCGCGAAAAGCGCAAAGCGATCTACTTCAAGGTCCAGGATCTGCTGAATGAGGAGCTCCCGAGCTTCTCGCCGCAGTTCTGGAAGCGCTCCTGGACTCACAACAAACGGCTGAAGGGCATGGAGGTCGGCAAGCAGATCGGCGTCTACGGCTACAACGGCTCGTTCATAAACAAGGCGTGGCTCACAGCGCCGTAGTCGCGGGCCGGCGACACCGACCTCGATGAGGACATAAGAGGGGAGCGGGGGCCATAGGCACGTACCTGCTACGGCGCTTGTTGCTGGCCGTGCCGATGATCCTGCTCACCACGTCGGTCACGTTCTTCATCATGTCGTTCGCGGCCGGCGACTATGTGCCGGGCCTCGATCTCGAGGTCACGGTGGGACCCGAATACATCGAGAAGCTGCGATCGAGCCTCGGACTCGATCGTCCGCTGCACGAGCGTTACCTCAGCTGGATCGGTGGGTTGATACGGGGGGACCTCGGTCGAGCGATGCTCGATCGCGCGCCGGTCATGGACCTGATCCTCGAACGCCTTCCAAACACCGTCCTTCTTTCGTTCGCCGGCCTCGTCCTCGCGTTCATCGTTGCCATCCCCCTCGGCGTCATCAGCGCCGTCAAGCGAGGCTCTCGCCTGGACAGCCTTCTCAACATCGCGGCAGTCACCGGCTTCGCACTACCGCACTTCTGGTTCGGACTGATGCTGATCGCCGTCTTTTCGCTGAACGCGCGCAGCCTGGGCCTGCCTTGGCTTCCATCCGGCGGAGCGAACGACGCCGGTCTGGAGGGCGACGTGCTGGATCGTCTCCGGCACCTGATCCTTCCAGCGGTGACTCTCTCGGTCCGCTACATCGCCGTGTGGTCGCGCTTCGTTCGGTCGAGCATGATCGAGGTCCTCACTAACGACTACGTCAGGACGGCGCGTGCGAAGGGACTCGGTGAGCGTCGGATCATGTACGTCCACGCGCTCCGCAACGGCCTCGCTCCGCTGATCACACTCATCGGTCTCGAGCTTCCCCACTTTTTCAGCGGGAGCCTCGTCATCGAGGTCGTGTTCGGCTGGCCCGGCGTAGGGCAGCTCGCGTACGACCGGGCGCTCGGTTTCGACTTCACCATGGTGCTCGGCATCACGGTGTTCATCTCGGTCATGGTCATCCTTGGCAACCTTCTCGCTGATGTGGGGTACGGTCTCGCCGATCCCCGTGTGCGGATGGCCTCATGAGCGCGACGACGATCGCTCCGACGTTCACGTCGGACACCCCGAGGGTCGCATCGGCCGGGTACTGGAGAGGCTCGTGGCGCCGACTGTCAGAGAACCGGGTCGGCCTCGCTGCCGGCATGGTGATCGTCGCGCTCATCGCCCTCGCGCTGATGGCACCGATTATCTCCGGCGCGCTCGGGTTCACGCCAAGCCGGCAGGATCTGGCGCACCGATTCGCCCCGCCGTTCACCGCGGGTCACGTCCTCGGGACGGACCAGTTCGGGCGCGACACGCTCGTTCGACTTCTGTATGGAGCACAGGTTTCTCTCAGCGTCGCCGGGCTGACCGTCTCCATGGCACTGACACTGGGCACCATCGTAGGACTGACCGCGGGCTATTTCGGCGGGCGAGTCGATGTCTTCCTGATGAGACTGATCGATGTCCTCCTGGCGATCCCCGCTCTCTTCTTCTTCATCATCCTGGCGATGCTCTTCAAACCGGATACGGTCAGCTTGGCCGTGATCCTGGCGTCCCTCGGCTGGCCTAACGTCGCTCGTCTCGTGCGCGGGCAGGTACTGAGCGTGATGAATCTCGACTACATCCTCAGCGCTCGCGCCGTCGGAGCCAGAGACCGGCGCATCATGCTGCTTCACGTACTCCCGGCGGCGATCCCCGTCATGGTCGTATCCGCGAGTATTTCCGTCGGCGGCGTCATCCTCGCAGAAGCGTCTCTTGGGTTCCTGAGCCTTGGCATCCAGCCCCCTGCGCCAACGTGGGGAAACATGATCGCCGCCGCGCAAACGGTGATGTACCAGAGCCTCTATGCGCTCGTCTTTCCTGGACTGGCGATCTTCATCACGGTCCTCTCCGTGAACATCTTTGGTAATGCCGCACGCGACGCGCTCGATCCTCGTTTGACCTAGCAGAAGGAAGGTGGTGACGTTGTCCGTGGCTGGCTCACTTGCGGGCCTCAAAGTCATCGAATTCGGCCATTACGTCGCCGGGCCCCTTCTTGGCATGATGCTCGCCGACCAGGGCGCCGACGTCATCAAGGTGGAGCCGCCGACCGGAGATCCGTGGCGGTCGCAGCCAAGCTTCGCGATCTGGAACCGCGGCAAGCGCTCCATCGTCCTCGACCTGAAGACGCCAGCTGGACGAGAGAGCGCACAGAAGCTGCTGAAAGTCGCTGACGTGGTTATCGAGAACTTCGGCGTGGGCGTCGCCGAGCGTCTCGGAATCGATTATCCGACCGTCAAGGCCATGAATCCTCCCGTCGTTTATTGCTCGATGCCCGCCGGGCGCCCTGGCGAGCGTGAACGGGACAGGCCCGGCTGGGAGACCCTCGTCTCCGCCGAGACCACCCTTTATCAACCCGAGGGCGCCGGCATTCCCCAGTACTCACCCTTGCCCATCGCGAGCATGTCGGCCGCAGCTGTTGCGGCGGATGCGGTGGCGGCCGCGCTCATCGCGCGTCAGCGCTTTGGGATCGGCCAGTACATTCAAGTACCGCTGTCGCGCGCGGTGCTGAATGTCATGGCCCGCCGCGCGATCGAAGTGAACGGCAGTCGTGACATGGACGGATCGCAGCATCCGCGACTGCCCATCGGCGCTGACTATCTCTGCGCGGACGGACGTTGGTTCCACAGCCATGGCTCGTTCGCGCACTTCGTCGGGATCTTGTTGCGCGTCGCGGGGCGTCCCGAGTGGATCGAAGAGGCGACGGCACTGGTGTACCGGGCACCGAACCGGGAGATCGTCGAGGTCTGGCGTGAAAGGTTCGCCGCGATGTTCATCGAGCGACCGTCCTGGGAGTGGGAGAGGGCGATCAACGCGGCGGGCGGTGCCGGCTGCGTCTGCCGTACGGTCGAGGAGTGGATCGACAACGACCACGTGCGCGAGTCCGGGCTGATCGTCGAGGTGGACGATCACGTCTATGGTCGATTGAAGCAACCCGGCCTCGTTGCGAATCTGCACCGGACGCCAGGTGGGATTCGCGGGGGCGCCCCCCGACTCGGCCAGCACGCGCTGGACGAGTCCGCGACCAAACCGGGATGGTCCCCCGGCCCAGCGTTCAATGGCGAGGTGCCTCTTCCGCTCGACGGTCTTCGCGTGCTTGACCTCTGCATCGTGTTGGCTGGGCCGACGTGCGGACGGATGCTCGCGGACTTCGGCGCCGACGTCATCAAGATCAATGACCCGAACCGCACGGAGGAGCAATACCAGGCGCTCGACGTCAACCGCGGCAAGCGGAGCATCCTCCTCGATCTCAAGACCGAAGGCGGGCGCGAAGTGTTCTGGAAACTGCTGGAGAGCACGGACGTCGTCATCGAGAACTTCCGCCCCGGCAAGATGGACGCGCTCGGGATCGGTTACGAGGAGATCAAGCGGCGCAAGCCGGAGATCGTCTTCGCGTCCATGAATGCATGGGGTTTCGGCGGCGAGTGGAGCGATCGCGCCGGGTGGGAACCTGTCGCGCAAGCGTTCTCCGGATTGAAGGTCCGTGCGGGTGGCCGGGAGAAGAGACCTGGAAATGCGAGATATCCGATCAACGACTACACGTGCGGTCTCCTTGGCGCGTACGGCACGCTCCTAGCGATCCTCGAACGCTTTCGCACGGGCAAGGGGCAGCGTGTGGACACCGGCCTCGCCGTGGCTGCTGGATACCTCCAGTCGAATGTGATGTTCGACTACCCCGGCTACCTGCGTAACGAACCCGAAGGCGCGCGTTTGGGTGCCTCCGCCTTGTCGCGCTTCTACCGCACGTCGGACGACCGCTATCTCTATCTGGAAGCCGTGGACGATGTCAGTTCTCGCCGGCTGACGGGAATTCCGGAGTTCGCGCACCTCGCGCGGGATCCGCATGCGGCGAACGAAGAGGCGCTGGCGGAAATCTTCGCGTCGCGACCCATCCAATATTGGACCGAGCAATTGGAGCGCGCCGGCGTCGGCGTCGCCCACAACACCTCGTACGAGGAGTTCAAGGCAGGTACCGACGTCTGGGAGTCGCGTGGCCTCGTGACGCGTGAACACCTGGGATTCGGGATGGTGACCCATGTTGGTGTACTGCCGCTGCTCTCACGGACG
>WUUC01112298.1_pt1 | contig 14190 bp, 12 predicted proteins | sample 6278441 | NCBI WGS metagenome assembly WUUC01 (sample SAMN13675441, study PRJNA597444) | soil metagenome | isolation source: soil | place: USA: Washington | collected 2017-10
TCGGGGCTAGACATTAGGCGGGGAGAGCGGCTCGGACAAGCGTGTCGGCGCCCCTTTCGCACGCCAAAAACGTAGGCAGCGATGGGATTTAGTGGAACTTTGACGGTGACGGCCAGGAGGGCGCCGGGAGACGGCCGGAAGGCACTCGTGGTGCTCGCTCAACGCAGCATGCGAGCCGCTTTGGGTCGGGCCGGCATCATGACGCTGAAGTGCGAGGGCGACGGCGGAACGCCGCTTGGCCGCCTTCCCTTTCGCGAGGTCTTCTATCGCGCCGACCGATCTGCGCGACCATGCACGCGCCTCCCCTGCCGCGCCATCCGCGCGATGGACGCCTGGTGCGACGACCCGAAGCATCCGAGTTACAACCGCCTTACCAGGCGCTCGAATGCACACGGCTCCGAGGGCCTAAAGCGCGCCGACCACATCTACGACATCGTCGTCGTGCTCGGCTACAACGACCGCCCGCGCGTGAAAGGCAAGGGAAGCGCCATCTTCATGCATCTTGCCCGCCCGGGCTACACCCCCACAGATGGCTGCATCGCGCTTTCCCGGCGCGACCTCCTCGCTTTGCTTCGGCAGGTCGGACGAGGGAGCACGCTCGTCGTGTCACGCTGAGCGTCAATCATCCTCGGATGCGTCACGCCCGCCGAAGATCGCGGTGCCGATGCGCACATAGGTCGCGCCGAAGGTGATCGCCTTTTCGAAATCGCCGCTCATTCCCATGCTCAACTCGCTTAGACCGGCTTCGCGGGCGAGTTTCGCAAGCAGGGCAAAATGCATCGACGGCTCGTCGTCGAAGGGCGGGATGCACATCAGACCCTCGATGGTGAGCCCGTAAGCGCTCCAGCACTCGTTGAGGAAGGCGGCGGTATCGGTGGGAGTCACTCCCGCCTTTTGTGGTTCCTCGCCGGTGTTGACCTGAACGAGGAGCTGCGGCCGCTTGCCGCTCCGCTGCATCTCCTCGCCGAGCGCTCGCGCAATTTTCGGCCGGTCGACGCTATGGATGGCATCGAACAGCTGCACTGCGTCGCGCACTTTGTTGGACTGAAGCGGCCCGACCAGATGCAGTTCGAGATCCGGATAGCGTTCCTTGAGCTCCGGCCATTTCGCCGTCGCCTCCTGCACGCGGTTCTCGCCGAACAGCCGCTGGCCCGCGCTAATGGCGTCCTCGACTACATCCGGTGGCACCGTCTTGGTCACCCCGATCAACCTGACCGAGTTTGGGTCGCGCCCACGTGCACTCGCGGCTGTTGCGATCGCATCGAGCGTTGCGCGGAGCGATGCGGCGACCCCTTTTCTCTCATTCATGTGTGTTGGATGGCAGAGGGCGACACGCCTCGCAACCGGCGACATCCCGCGCTTGCAAGGAGACGGCTCTCCTGACAACAGGAAGATGCGGGTCTTCCGCGCATTGACCCGCCTCGCCACTCCATGCCCTAACTCGGCCTGATCTGACGCAAGAAGAACCGATGTCGACCGACCGCTACAATCCAGGCGAAGCAGAGCCGCGCTGGCAGGCCCGTTGGGAAGAGAACCGCCTGTTCCAGGCCGACGAGAACGACGCGCGGCCGAAATATTACGTGCTCGAGATGTTCCCTTATCCTTCGGGGCGCATCCATATGGGCCACGTCCGCAATTACACGATGGGCGACGTGGTTGCGCGCTATATGCGCGCCAAAGGCTACAACGTGCTCCATCCGATGGGCTGGGACGCATTCGGCATGCCGGCGGAAAATGCCGCCATCGAGCGCAACATCCATCCCGCCAAATGGACCTATGACAACATCGCCACCATGCGGTCGCAGCTGACGAGCATGGGCCTTTCGCTCGACTGGTCGCGCGAATTTGCGACTTGTGATCTCGACTACTACCACCAGCAGCAGAGGCTCTTTCTCGACCTTCACGCTTCCGGTCTTGTCGATCGCAAAGAGCGGAAGGTGAATTGGGACCCGGTCGATCAGACGGTGCTCGCCAATGAGCAGGTGATCGACGGACGCGGCTGGCGCTCAGGCGCGCTCGTCGAGCAGCGCGAGCTGCCGCAATGGTTCTTCCGCATCACCGAATTCGCCGACGACCTTCTCAAAGCGCTCGACGGTCTGAAGAACTGGCCGGAGAAGGTGCGGCTGATGCAGGCGAACTGGATCGGCCGCTCGGAGGGCCTCCTCATTCGATTCGAGATCGTCACTCCGGCGGGTCCGTCAGACGTGAAGCTCATCGAGGTCTTCACCACGCGCCCGGACACCTTGTTCGGCGCGAGCTTCATCGCGCTTTCGCCGGACCATCCGCTCGCGAAGACGATTTCCGAGCGGGACGGCAATGCCGCGGCGTTCATCAAGGAGTGCCGGCAAGCCGGAACGAGCGCGGCCGAGATCGAGACTCAGGCGAAGAAGGGCTACGACACGGGGCTTCGGGTGAAGCATCCGGTCATCGCGGGAGCAGAGCTTCCCGTTTTCATCGCCAATTTCATCCTGATGGAATATGGCACCGGAGCCATCTTCGGCTGTCCGGCACACGATCAGCGGGACCTGGAGTTCGCGCGCGCTTACGGCTTATCCGTCATCCCCGTGGTGCTTCCGCCAGGCGCGGATCCTAAGAGCTTTGTCATCGCCGACGAGGCCTACACTGGCGATGGAACCCTCATCAATTCCGGTTTCCTCGATGGCCTCTCCGTGCCCGATGCAAAGGAGAAGATGGCGGACCATCTCGGAGCAGAGACCGCCGGCGGAGAAAAGCAGGGGATGCGGCGCACCGAGTTCCGCCTGCGCGATTGGGGAATCTCCCGGCAGCGCTATTGGGGCTGCCCGATTCCCATGATCCACTGCCCGCGCTGCGGGATCGTGCCGGTTCCGGATGAGGACCTGCCGGTCAAACTTCCCGAAGATGTGAGCTTCGACGGGATGGGCAACCCGCTCGACCGCCATCCAACGTGGAAGCATGTGAGGTGCCCGAAATGCAGTGAGGCGGCGACGCGCGAAACCGACACGATGGACACCTTTGTCGACTCGTCCTGGTACTTCGCACGTTTCTGTTCCCCACACGCCTCGGTGCCAACTGATACCAACGCCGTCGCTTATTGGCTTCCGGTCGATCAGTACATCGGCGGGGTGGAGCATGCGATCTTGCATCTGTTGTATGCGCGTTTCTTCACGCGCGCGATGCATCGCGCGGGTCACACGAATCTCGACGAGCCTTTCAAGGGTCTCTTCACCCAAGGCATGGTGACGCACGAAACCTATAAGGACCAGCACGGCAAGTGGGTCACGCCGAAGGAGGTCGTGACGCGTGACGGCGCAGCGCTGCATGCCGAGACGGGCGAGCCGATTCTCGTTGGTCCGATCGAGTCGATGTCGAAATCGAAGAAGAACGTCGTCGATCCGGACGACATCATCGCCGCATACGGTGCGGACACCGCGCGGTGGTTCATGCTGTCGGACACCCCGCCGGAGCGCGACATCGAATGGACGGCAGGCGGCGTCGAGGGCGCCCATCGCTTTCTGCAGCGGGTCTGGCGGCTCGTCAACGAGGCGTCCGAAAGGGGCCAGCCCGTGCAGGAGCCGGGATCGTTCGGCGAGGATGCCTTAGCACTGCGGCGCGCGAGCCACAGGGCCGTTGCTGCCGTCACCGCGGCCATCGAGAAGCTGCGTTTCAATGTGGCGATCGCCCAGATCTATGAGCTTGCGAATGCCCTCTCCGCCGCGCTTCAAAAGGCCGGCGCGGAGCCCGCGCCCGATTTTCGTTTCGCGCTCCGGGAAGCGGCTGAAATGCTGACCAGAATCGCCGCTCCCATGGTTCCGCATCTGGCCGAGGAATGCTGGCGGCTCCTCGGCAAGGCGGGGCTTCTCGCGGCAGAGCCCTGGCCGGTTCCGGATTTTGCACTCCTCGAAGAGAATACCGTCATCATTGCCGTTCAGGTGAACGGAAAAAGGCGGGATGAATTGAGGATTGCGCGGGACGCCCCAAAGGAAGATATTGAGTCTGCGGCGCTAAAGCTCGACAATGTCGTGCGCGCCATTGGGGGACGCAAAGTCAAGAAGATCGTGATCGTTCCGCAGAGGATCGTCAATGTCGTGGCGTAGACCCTTGTCTGCCGCTTTGATCGGGGCTGCGCTCGTCGGCTTGGCCGGCTGCGGCATCCAGCCTCTTTACGGCACGACTGCCGGCGGCTCGCGCCTCGCCGCCATGATGAAGAGCGTAGATGTGACGCCGATTCCGGGGCGGGTGGGGCAACGTGTTCGCAACGAGCTCATCTTTGCCAATACCGGTGGCGGCCTTTCCGAGCCGACGCGCTACAAGCTCGACATCGCCGTCAAGGAATCCATCTTCAACGAGATGGTCCGGCGGAGCGGCGACGTTCAAGGTCAGGTCTATGAGCTGAACGCCGTGTACAAGCTGCTCGACGGCCGGGGCAATGTTCTGTTCGAGGGCAAGGCAACGTCCCGCGCTCCCTTCGAACGCGTTCAGACGATCTTCTCGAATGTGCGCGCGCGTTACGATGCCGAGGATCGCGCGGCCCGAACCGTTGCCGAAACGATCAAGGTGCAGATCACCGCCTTTTTGTCGCGCGCGGCTTAACGCGGCCACTCTTAAAAACAGCCGGCATGGTCGCTTACAAGACGGGATCGTTCGCCCGGGCGGTAAAGGCGTTCGGATCATCTTGCCAAGCCGCCCTTGTCTATGGACCTGACGCCGGTCTCGTCGGCGAGCGGGCCGAACAGCTTGTGAGTGCCGCAAGCAAGCGAGGGGACCACAGCGAGATCGTCCGCCTCGACGAGCGCGACCTTGCCGACGATCCGGCGCGGCTCGACGTGGAGCTCCGCACCATCCCAATGTTTGCGGACCGGAAAATCGTGCGCGTCGCTGCCGGCGCTCGCATCGACGTTCCCTCGCTGAAGGCGCTCCTGGAACAGCCGAGTGCCGGCGCGCTCGTCCTCGAGGCCGGTGCGCTGCGGCCGGATTCTGCCCTGCGCAAACTGTTCGAGGGTCACGCGAAGGCAGCGGCGATCGCCTGCTACAGCGACGACAACAGCGTTTCGGATCTGATCGACGAGGAGTTCGCAAAGGCGCGCCTCACGATCGACTCGGAGACGCGCGCTTATTTGGCGGACAGACTCGGGGCCGACCAGGCGCTCTCCCGCATGGAGCTTGTGAAGCTCGCGCTCTACGCCGGGGACCGCGGCGAGGTGGTCGCCGACGACATCGATGCAGTGGTCGGAGACAGCGCGGAGATCGCGATCGAGAACTTCGTATACGCCGTCAGTGGCAGCGTGGCACGCGACGCGTTGCGCGAGCTTGGTCGGCTCGCCGCTGCCGGTACCGACGTGCAAAGTGCGGTTTCGGCACTTGGCCGGCACTTCACCCAGCTTCATCGTGCCGCTGCCATTCTCGACGGCGGCGGAAGTACGGAACAGGTCTTTCGGGGAATGCGGCCAAGGCCTCATTTCAAACGCGAAGCAGCCTTCGTCACGCATGCGAAGCGTCTTGGTCCGCGCCGCCTCTTCGAGTCGCTTCCGCTGATTCAGGATGCGTTGAAGCAGGCGCGCCTTGCACCCGATTTGCAGCACGCGCACGCCGAGCAGCTTGTCCTGGCGCTGACACGCCGGCCAGACGATCGCGATGGCCCGCCGGCTACTCGCGCGTGATGTCTGTTTTGGCGTCGTCAAAGGGCGTATAGGAGCTTCGCCTCAGGACCGGACCGACAGATGGACTCTCGTCGACAGCGCCTTTTCGACCTGATCAAGGAGCGATCCTTCCGGCGCGGGCGCTTCACGCTCGCCTCCGGGAAGGAGAGTGCCTACTACTTCGACAGCAAGCCGACGATGCTGCATCCGGAAGGCGCGGCTCTTCTTGCCGAGTTGATCGTGAACGAGATCGACGGTGTAGAGGCTGACTGTGTCGGCGGCATTGAGATGGGTGCCGTCCCGCTCATCGCACCGGTGGCCATGAAAAGTTTGGAGGCGGGACGTCCCCTGTACGGCTTCTTCGTTCGCAAGACGCCGAAGGATCATGGCACCAGACAGCGGATCGAAGGCCTCGATCTCTCGGGCAGAACGGCCGTCATTGTGGAGGACGTCACCACCACCGGCGGATCGGCGATGCAAGCTGTCGACGTCGTGCGGGAAGCGGGTGGTCGGGTCGCCCTGGTGCTATCGATCCTAGATCGCGGCGAGGGAGCGGCCGAGCTCTATGCCTCGACTGGGGTCCCATTCAAGTCCTTGTTTAAGGCCGAAGAATTCCTCCGCGACTAGCGATAGCCGGGTCGGCGCAAAAGCCGGTGCCGGAGATCCTCGAGCTGATCGAGCGACGCATAGCGAATGCGGAGCTCGCCCTTCTCGCCACGCCCGGCGCGGATCGACACATCGAGGCCAAGTGCTTCTTTCAACTCGGATTCCGCCGCTCGCGTATCGGCGGACTTCGGCGACTTTCGCGCTTTGGGACCGCGCTTCTCCTCGTTCTGAACGAGCGCTTCGACCTGGCGGACCGTTAAGCCTTTCTTAACGATACGCTCTGCGAGCGCAGAGGCGTCGGCGCGACCGACAAGGCAGCGCGCGTGCCCTGCGCTCAGCTCGCCGGTCCGCACGAGCTCAAGCACGCTTTCCGGAAGCTTGAGGAGGCGTAGAGTATTGGCGAGATGGCTGCGGCTTTTGCCGATGACCTTGGCGAGATCGTCCTGCGTGTAGCCGTGGCCGTCGATCAGGGCCTGGTAGCCCTCCGCCTCTTCGATCGCGTTGAGGTCTTCGCGCTGAACGTTCTCGATGATGGCAAGCTCGAGCGCTTCCTGATCCGAAAGTGACCGGACGACGACCTGTATCTCATGCAGATTGGCGCGCTGCGCTGCGCGCCAGCGCCGCTCGCCGGCGACGATCTCGTAGCGCTCCGGCTCGCCGGGCGCGGGGCGTACGACGAGAGGCTGCACGAGTCCGCGCTCGCGAATCGAGGCGGCAAGCTCCTCGATCTGCTCCTCGGCGAAGGTGCGGCGCGGATTGAAGCGGCCGGCCCGCAGCGCATCGATCGCGATGGTGCGCTGGCCCTCGAAGACATCGGCTGCCTCGCCGTCGCCGATCAGTGACGCAAGGCTCCGGCCCAGCCTCATTCGATGCATGGTGGTTGCAGCCATTCTTGCCTCCTCAGCTCCCCCGCTTACGCCGCGCGCATCCGCCGCTCGCGCTCGATCACTTCCGATGCGAGGCGGATATAGGCTTGGCTCCCCGAACAGCGATAATCGTAAAGAAGCACCGGCGTGCCGTGCGACGGCGATTCCGCCACCCGCACATTGCGCGGAATGATGGTTGCGTAGACCTTGTCGCCGAGCACGCGGCGCACATCCTCCACCACCTGATCCGACAGCGAGGTGCGCTGGTCGTACATGGTGAGGACGACGCCGTGAATCTGGAGCTTGGGATTGAGCCGGACCCTGATCTCCTCGACCGTGCTCAGGAGCTGCGCCAGGCCCTCCAGCGCAAAGAACTCGCATTGCAGCGGCACGAGCACCGCGTCCGCCGCAGCAAGAGCGTTAACGGTCAGTAAATTCAGCGAGGGTGGACAATCCACCAGGATATAAGTCGTGCCGTTGTCCGGGTCCTCTGCCGCGAGCAGCGAGGCGATGGCGTCGCGCAGGCGATAGTGGCGCCCCGAGGCCGACAACGATTCGCGCTCAAAGGCCATGAGATCGATGGTGGCGGGAACGAGCGAAAGGGCGGGTACACGGGTTTCGATCCTCGCCGCCGACATTGGTAAACGGCCGGTTAAGACGTCTGCCGTCGAGTTCGTGCGCTCGTCGATGCCGAGCCCGGTGCTGGCATTGCCCTGCGGGTCGAGATCGACAATGAGCACCCGCTCGCCGATCGCCGCAAGTGCCGTTCCGAGATTGATCGCGGTCGTCGTCTTGCCGACGCCGCCCTTCTGATTGGCGAGGGCAAAGACGCGGGCGCGTCGCGGCCTAGCGGTCATCGCGGACTCGCCCTCTTCCGCTTGCGAGTACGGGAAATCTCCACGATCGCCGAGTCGGCCGATGTCAGACTTGGGTGAAGCTCCGCCTTGAAGTGGAGGTGCCGCTCGGCGGCGAGAAGTTCCTTTTCCACCCCCCTGCCCTTCAAGAACAGCCCCCTCGCATCCCGGCCGAGCCATGGTGACGCAAGCTCAAGGAGTCGGGGCAAGGGCGCCAGCGCCCGCGCTGTCACCACCTCCGGCCTCAGGATTGTGTCGCTCCGGTCCAGCTCTTCAACGCGCATGCAGTGGATCTCCACAGGCGCTTCCGTGGCACGCGCGACCTCGGCGAGGAAGGCGCATTTCTTGGCGGTACTCTCGACCAGATGCATGACGAAATTAGCGTGATTCGCACGCAGAATGGCAATGACAAGGCCGGGAAAACCGGCTCCCGAGCCAAGGTCGAGCCAGACTTTCGCTTCAGGCGCCAGGCGGAGGAGCTGGGCCGAGTCGGCAAAATGCCGGTCCCAGACCTGGTCCAGGGTGCTTTGGGCGACGAGGTTCAGGCGTAATTGCCAGGCATGCAGGACCTCGGCGTAGCGCGTCAGCTTGGCAATTGTTTCACGTGAAACATCGAAGGCTCTGGCGAAGTCTTCCGGCCCGGAGATCGGGTTGACCAGTCGGCGCCCGGACACTTGCCGCTCCGGCCTCAGGCCGTCTTCCACCGCGCGCCCCTCTTCAGATGGGCGAGGAGCAGCATCAGCGCCGCCGGGGTCATGCCGTCGAGACGGGCCGCCTGGCCGAGGCTGGCCGGGCGATCCCGCATAAGCTTCTGCCGAAGCTCGGCCGAGAGGCCTGCGATCCCCTCGAAGGCGAAGTTGGTCGGAATGGCAATGCCCTCTTCTTTGCGGAAGGCGGCGATGTCGGCCTCCTGCCGCTTGAGGTACACCGCATAGCGGGCATCGACGGCCAGCTGGCTCGCAATCTTCGCGTCGAGCCCGCCGATCTCCGGCCAAATGGTCTTGAGCCTCTCAAGGTCGATGTCGGGATAGGAGAGGAGCTCGAAGGCGCTCCGCCGCCGGCCGTCGCGATTGATGGCAAGCCCGGCGCGGGAGGCCTCGCCAGGCGTGAGGGTGAAACTCTTCAGAAGCCGCTCGCCATCCGCCAGAGCTTCGGCTTTCGCCTCAAAGGCCGCCGCCCTTTTCCCGCCAACGCAGCCAGCCGCAAGTCCGAGCGGCGTCAGCCGCTGATCGGCATTGTCGGCGCGAAGCGTCAGACGGTATTCGGCCCGCGAGGTGAACATGCGGTACGGTTCCGCTACGCCGCGGGTGACGAGGTCGTCGATCATTACCCCGAGATAGCCGTCGGCGCGCGTGATGACGAAGGGATCGCGCCGGCCGGACGCGGAAAGCGCGGCATTGATCCCGGCGATCACCCCCTGCCCTGCAGCTTCCTCGTAGCCGGTCGTGCCGTTGATCTGGCCGGCGAGAAACAGCCCCGGCGCGCTTTTGACTTCGAGACCAGGCGTGAGCTCCCGCGGATCGACATAGTCGTATTCGATGGCATAGCCCGGCCGCTTCACGCGCGCCTTCTCAAGCCCCGGAATCGTGGCGAGGAAGGCCAGCTGAACCTCCTCGGGGAGCGAGGTGGAGATGCCGTTCGGATAGACGGTGTCGTCGTCGAGGCCCTCCGGCTCGAGGAAGATCTGGTGTTTCTCGCGCTCCTTGAAGCGCACCACCTTGTCCTCGATCGACGGGCAATAGCGTGGGCCGACGCTCCTGATTTCGCCCGAATACATGGGCGCGCGGGAGAGGTTGGCCGCGATAATCTCGTGTGTCGCCTCGGTCGTGTGGGTGATGTGGCAGACGATTTGCGGCGTTGTGATCCGCTCGGTCAGGAAAGAGAAGGGCTGGGGAGGGTCGTCGCCCTCCTGCACCTGTAGACGGCCCCACTCGATCGTCGTGCCGTCGAGCCGCGGCGGCGTCCCCGTCTTAAGCCGGCCCATGCGGAGGCCGAGCCCGTAGAGACGCTTTGAAAGCCCAAGGGCCGGCGCTTCATTGATGCGGCCGGCCGGGATCTTGCGTTCGCCGATATGGATGAGGCCGGAGAGGAAGGTGCCGGTGGTCAGGATCACCGCGGCGGCCGTGATCTCGTCCGCCTTCGCGGTCACAACACCGGAGACCCTGCCGTCGGTGACGATCAGGTCCTCGATGGCGGCCTCGATCACCTCGAGATTCGGGGTGGCGCGGATCGCCTGCTGCATGGCTGCACGGTAGAGCTTGCGGTCGGCCTGGGCGCGCGGCCCCTGCACTGCAGGTCCCTTGCTGCGGTTGAGCACGCGGAACTGGATGCCGGCGGCGTCCGCCACGCGGCCCATGAGGCCGTCGAGCGCATCGATTTCACGCACGAGATGGCCCTTACCGAGACCGCCAATGGCGGGATTGCAGGACATCTCGCCGACCGTCGCAAAGCTATGCGTGACGAGAGCCACACGCGCGCCCATGCGCGCGGCGGCCGAGGCGGCCTCGCAGCCGGCATGTCCGCCGCCGATAACGATGACGTCGAAGCCCGTCTTCATGGCCGCTACGTAAGCGGTTCGCGGTCCGGCGTCAAAGCGGCTCGCCGATGTTTCACGTGAAACATACTACTTGCCGATGCAGAACTCTGAGAAGATGGCACCGAGCACTTCTTCAACATCGATGCGCCCGGTCAGACGTCCAAGGTGTCGGGCGGCGAGGCGGAGCTCCTCGGCCTTCAGCTCGGGTCCCCCTTTCTCGCAACGATAACGCTCGAGCGCCTCGACCGCCGCCTCAAGTTCGGAGCGGTGGCGGGCGCGGGTGACGACGGCCGGCTCCCCCGTTGGCAGTCCTTCACTCGCTCGCGACGACAGCTGCTCGACGAGCTGCGATATCCCCTCGCCCGTCTTCGCCGAGATCGCAAGCGCCTCCGTCCCCTGGCCGCTGGCAAGATCGACCTTGTTCACTACCGGCACGACCTCGGCGCCCGCAGTGAGCAGCTCCGGCGGCGGATTCCATTGCGGCTCGGTGGCATCGACGAGCCAGAGCACGAGATCAGCTGAAGCTGCCTTCGCGAGAGCCCGCCGGATGCCTTCGCTTTCGACCGCGCCCCCGGCTTCGCGCAAGCCGGCCGTGTCGGTGACGATGACTGGCAGGCCGCCAAGATCGAGATGCACCTCGATCACGTCGCGCGTCGTGCCCGCCTCCTCTGAAACAATCGCGACGTCGCGCCTGGCGAGCGCGTTGAGCAGGCTCGACTTCCCGGCATTTGGTGGTCCCGCGATCACAACGCGAAAACCGTCGCGCAGCCGCTCGCCGCGCCTGTCGGCAAGCTGCTCCGAGATCGCGCCGATCAGCTTTGCGGCGATGGCGTCGGCGTGCACGGCCGCGTCCGCCGCAACGTCGGCTTCATCCGCAAAATCGAGGCCAGCTTCGGTTAGTGCCTGAGCCTTGACGAGCTCATCCCGCCAGGCCTCGAAGAGCGCCCGGGAAGAGCCTTGCGATTGCGCCAAGGCTTGTCGACTTTGCGCCTCCGTCTCGGCGTTGATGAGATCGGCGAGGCCTTCCACCTCGGTCAGATCGAGCTTGCCGTTCTCGAAGCCGCGGCGCGCAAACTCGCCGGGCTGGGCGAGTCGCATGCCCGGGAGCGAGAGGAGGGCGTTGATTACTCCACCGACGACCGCGCGTCCGCCGTGGATGTGCAGCTCGGCCATGTCCTCACCCGTGAAGCTGTTCGGACTGGGCAGCCAAAGCGCGAGGCCGCGGTCGAGGCGGGTTCCGCTGCGGGGATCCTTCAAACTGCGCAAAGAGGCTCGGCGGGGAAGGGGGAGGGTGCCCGCAAGCGCGCGAAGCGCCTCGCCTGCCAGCGGGCCCGAAACGCGAATCACCGCCACGCCGGCGCGGCCTGCGGCGCTCGACAGCGCGCAGATGGTGTCGCCGGCGCTCATGTTTTTGCGGGCAGCTGATTGGCGATCGCTTGACTCATTGCGTTATCCTAGGGTGAGCCGAAAGGAAGGGCTATGCAGGAACGCTTAGGCGGAAATCGCCTCTCTGAGGAGACGAGCCCCTATCTCCTTCAGCACAAGGAGAACCCGGTCCATTGGTGGGCCTGGGGGCCCGAAGCGCTCGCCGAGGCGAAGCGCGCCGGCAAGCCGATCCTGCTCTCGGTCGGCTACGCAGCTTGCCATTGGTGCCACGTCATGGCGCATGAAAGCTTCGAGCATGGAGCGACTGCCGCGGTGATGAACGACCTATTCGTGAACATCAAGGTGGACCGCGAAGAGCGCCCGGACGTCGATGCGATCTACATGGCGGCGCTGCACGAGTTGGGAGAGCAGGGGGGCTGGCCGCTCACCATGTTTCTCACCTCGGAGGCGGAGCCCTTCTGGGGCGGAACTTATTTTCCGCGCGAGGCGCGTTTCGGCCGCCCGGCATTCGTCAGTGTGCTGAAGGAAATCGCACGCATCTATCGCGACGAACCGCAGAAGGCGAGGCAGAATGCCGACGCGCTGCGGAGCAGACTGACACCAAGGCCGCGTGCTCTTACCCAAAACATTCCGAGCGACGCCGCGCTCGCAGATCTCGCGCCGCGGCTCACCCAGATCGTTGATCCCGTGCACGGAGGCATTCGCGGGGCGCCGAAATTTCCGCAAGCGCAATTCTTCAACTTTCTGTGGCGCACCGGGCTTCGATACGGACTCGACCATCCGCAAGACGCGGTCGTGCTCACTCTCACACGCTTGGCGCAAGGCGGCATCAACGATCATCTCGGCGGCGGCTTTGCCCGCTACTCGACCGACGAGCGGTGGCTTGTCCCGCATTTTGAGAAGATGCTCTACGACAACGCGCTCATCCTCGAATTGATGACGGAGGTCTGGCGCGAGCGGAAGTCGCCGTTGTTCGCGACGCGAATCTCCGAGACGGTGGATTGGCTCTTGCGCGAGATGACGACCGAGGGCGGGGGCTTCGCGGCGTCGCTCGACGCCGACAGCGAAGGCGAGGAGGGGAAGTTCTACGTCTGGACGCGTGAGGAGATCGAGCAGGTCCTTGGTACCGGGGACGCGCGGTTGTTCGCGGAAGTCTACGACGTCACAAGTGAGGGGAACTTCGAAGGCAAGAACATCCTCAATCGACTCGATCAAATCGAATTTCGCGACGCCGAGACCGAGACTAGGCTTGGTGAGATGCGAGCGAAGCTGTTTGCGCGCCGGTCCGAGCGCGTGCGTCCGGGCTTCGACGACAAGGTGCTCGCAGATTGGAACGGGCTCATGATTGCAGCGATCGCAAAAGCGGCCGACATTTTCGACCGACCCGACTGGCTGGCCGCAGCAGAGCGGGCCTTCGACTTCATCCGTACACGGATGGTGCTCGGGGGGCGTCTCATGCACTCTCATCGCGAGGGACTGACCAAGGCGCCGGCAAGCTCCGCCGATTACGCGAACATGATCAAGGCTGCGCTTGCGCTCGCCGGCGTCACCAGCAAGAGCATCCATGTTGATGAAGCAAAAGCCTGGGCCGACATTCTCGACAGGCATTATTGGGCGGAAGGGTCAGGCGGCTATTACTTCTCCGCCGACGATACCGGCGATCTCATCGTGCGCACGCTCAACGCCATGGACGAGGCGGTGCCGAACGCCAACGGCACGATGGTCGCAAATCTGATGGGGCTCTACCTCGTCACCGGCGAGGAGCGCTACCGCGAGCGCGCCGAGCTCATTCTAAGAGCCTTCGCAGGCGACGCCGCAGGCAATGTGTTTTCCCATACAGGACTTCTTGCGAGCACACTCGACCTGATTGCGCCGACACACGTTGTGATCGTGGTTCCACAAGGCGGCGATACGGCGGATTTGAAGCGCGCGCTGGCGGAAGTTTCGCTTCCCGGCGCCGTGGTGCAGGTCATCGAGGAGGGAATGCCGCTGCCCGAGAGTTCACCTGCGCATGGCAAGCGGGCGATTAGCGGGAAGCCGACGGCCTATGTGTGCATCGGCCCGCAATGTTCTCCGCCCGTCACTGTAGCGCCGGCGCTGATCGAGACGCTGCGGAACGCGCGTCGAGCTTCACCCGCTACCTAAATTTTCTCCGTCATGCCCTGTTGAAGCGCTGGCGCGGAGTGGAAGAAGTGGATGGCCGAGACAAGCCCGGCCATGACGGTGAAGGGGCTGAGACGCGCGCCCAAGACCCTTACGTGTTCATCGACTCGAAGAAGTCGCCGTTGTTCTTGGTCTGCTTCAGCTTGTCGAGCAGGAACTCG
>WUUC01195259.1_pt1 | contig 14190 bp, 11 predicted proteins | sample 6278441 | NCBI WGS metagenome assembly WUUC01 (sample SAMN13675441, study PRJNA597444) | soil metagenome | isolation source: soil | place: USA: Washington | collected 2017-10
TCTCCGGCGTCGGCGCCAATCCGCATTTCGGCACGCCCGGCAATCCGGCCGATCGCAAGCGCGTTCCCGGCGGCTCGTCCTCGGGCGGTGCGGTCGCCTGCGCGGACGGCATCGGCGAGATCACCATCGGCACCGACACCGGCGGCTCGACCCGCATTCCGGCCGCGTTGTGCGGCATCGTCGGCTACAAGCCGACCGCGAAACGCATCCCGAGGGACGGCGCATATCCACTGTCGTTCGCGCTGGACTCCATCGGCCCGATGGCGCGCAGCGTCGCGGATTGCTTTACGACCGATGCGGTTCTCGCCGCCGAAAAACCCGAAGCGCTGCAGGCCGCGGCCTTGAGCGACGTGCGAGTCGGCCTGGTCCAGAACCTGGTGCTGGAGAACATTGACGGTGTCGTAGCGCCCGCATTCGAGAAGGCCGTCGGCAAGCTCAGCGCAACGAAACGCGCGGACGTGACGCTCGACCTCGCAGCGATGACCGGCGTCAACGAGCGCGGCGGAATTGCCCCGCCGGAGGCTTACGCGATCAATCGCGCGATCCTCACTGAAGACGGCGATGGCGTCGATCCGTTCGTACGCGCGCGCATCATGCGCGCGGCTGCGATCACCGCGGCGGACTACATCCGGAACATCCGCGACCGCGAAGCGGGCATCGCGCGCATTGATAACGTGTTCGACAATTTCGACGTGCTGGCCATGCCGACCACGCCGATCGTAGCGCCGACGATGGACGAGGTCGCCACCGCGGACGGATTTGCCGCGCGCAACGTGCTGCTGCTTCGCAATACCTCGGTCGCCAACTTCTACGATCTCTGCGCGATCACCCTGCCGCTGCGGCTCGGCAATTCATTGCCATGCGGGCTGATGCTGTATGCGCGGCACGGCAACGACCGAAAGCTGTTTCAGGTCGCTGCGGCGGTGGAGAACGCACTCGTAGCGTGAAACGCGTAGCCGGCGCTCGACTGCTATCCGATCGAACACCTCAGCGTGCCGATGCCGTCGATGCCGCACTCGATCTTGTCGCCTTTGACGATGGCCGCGACACCGGCGGGTGTGCCGGTCATGATGATGTCGCCGGCGCCGACCGAGACCTGTTGCGAGAGTTTTGCGATGATCTCGGCGGTGTTCCAGATCATCTGCTCGATGTCGCCGTCCTGCCGCATCTCGCCGTTGACCTTGAGCCAGATGCGCGCCTTGGCCGGATGACCGATCTCGGAGGCAGGCCTCAAGGGTCCGCAGGGCGCGGACTGGTCGAACGACTTGCCGATCTCCCAGGGCTGTTCCTTCTTGCGCGAGGCCATCTGCAGGTCGCGGCGTGTCAGGTCGACCCCGACACCGTAGCCGTAGACATGGTCGAGCGCTTTGGCTGGATTGATGTTGGCGCCGCCGCTCCGCAGCGCGACCACCAGTTCGACCTCATGATGCAGGTCCTTGGTCAGCGGCGGGTAGGGGACGGCGGCGCCGTCAGGCGCGATCATGTCGGCATGCTTGGCAAAGAAGAATGGCGGCTGGCGCTCGTCGTTGCCGAGCTCGCGGATGTGCTCGAGGTAGTTGCGGCCGACGCACCAGATCCGGCGCACCGGAAAGGTCTGCGATGTTCCGGCGACGGGAATTTGCGGCTGCGCCAGCGGTGCAATGACGAACGAATTGCTCATGGATGATCTCGCGCAAGACGATGAGGAGGCTAGCTGTTGGAGGCCAGCGCCAGCGGACGGGTCTCGTGATACTGCAGGCGGAAGAACGAAGCGTAGCGGCCGCTGCGGCGGAGCAGCTCGTCGTGGCGGCCGGACTCGACCACTTGGCCGCCTTCGATGACATGAATGGTGTCGGAATGCATGATCGTGTGCAGGCGGTGCGCGATCACCAGCGTGGTGCGGCCCTGGCAGAGATGCTCGATCGCCTCCTGCACCTGCCGCTCGGACTCTGAATCGAGCGCGGCGGTTGCCTCGTCGAGCAGAATGATTGGTGCGTTCTTGATCAGCGCGCGCGCGATCGCGATGCGTTGCCGCTGGCCGCCCGACAGCTGCGTGCCGCGCTCGCCGACCGGCGTCTCGTAGCCGAGCGGGAAGCCCATGATGAAGTCATGGGCGCACGCGGCACCGGCAGCGGCGATGATCTCCTCGTCGGTCGCGCCCGGCTTTCCGAACGCGATATTCTCGCGGATGGTGTCGTGGAACAGGAACACGTCCTGCCCGACATAAGCCGTCTGCTGCCGCAGCGAGCGGCGTGAGACCTGCGCAATATCCTGTCCATCGATCAGGATATTGCCGTCCGCGGTCTCATACAGCCGCAGCACCAGATTGAGCACCGTCGACTTGCCGCCGCCCGAAGGGCCGACCAGTGCAGTGACCTTGCCCGGCTCGGCCACGAGGCTGACGCGGTCGAGCACGGTCTCGCCCGGCCGGTAGGCGAAGGTCACGTCGCGCAGCTCGACCCGCGCATCCTTCAACGCCAGGGAGGGTTTGTCGCTGTCGTCGGGCTCGGTCGAGGGGCTGTCGATGATCTCGATCAGCTTGCGCGCGCCGATCAGCGCCGCGTTTAGATCGATGTTGAGCCGCGCAAGGCGCTTGGCAGGCTCATAGGCGAGCAGGAAGGCCGCCAGGAACGAGATGAACTGGCCGGGCGTCGCGTTGTGCTCGACGATCCGGTAGCCCGAATACATCAGCGTGGCGCAGATCGCGACCCCGCCGAGCGTCTCCATCAGCGGACTGGAGCGGTGCGAGACCCGCGCCATCTTGTTGGAGTTGGCCTCGACCGCATGGATGCTGGTGTCGATGCGATGCTGCATCGCCGGTTCGAGGGTGAACGCCTTGACGGTGCGGATGCCCTGCAGCATCTCCAGCATCGTCTCCTGGATGTTGGCGTTGCCGGTAAACTGGTCGCCGGCAAGCCCGCGCATGCGCCGCATCAGCTTGCGCAGCACGAACAGCGCCGGCGGCGCGACCAACAGGCCGATCAGCGCCATAATCGGATCCTGCAGCAGCATCACGATGATCAGCCCGAACAGCGTCAGGAAGTCCCGGCCGATCGAGGTGATGATCAGATTGAGCACCTGGGCGATCGCGGTCGCCCCCATCGTCATTCGCGCCAGGAATTCCGAGGAATGACGGTCGGAGAAGAAGCCGATATTCTCGCGCATCAGTTTTGCGAACAGCTGCCGCTGATTGCGCGCGAGGATGGCGTTGGCGATCCGCGACAGGTTGACCGAATGTCCGTAGGTCGCAGCACCGCGGATGGTGAAGATCAACGCGATGGCAAGCGACAGCCAGACGATGGTGTTGAAGTTGCGGTCCGCATAGGCGGCGTTGATGACGTCCTTCAGCAGGTAGGTCGAGAGCGCGGTCGCGGCAGCTGCGATCGCCATCAGCACGAACGAAATCGCGTAAGCGCGCCAGTAAACGGCGCCCTGCTCCCTGACCAACCGCCGGATCAGCCGGGCCGCGCCGTGCGGATCCCGCCTGATCGATAGGTCGCTGTCGTTCGAACTGGAAATCTCAGGCCATCCTGCTTGCTGGGGCAGGGAACTCGTGCGCCCCGACACTCGGGCCTGATTGCCCGCTTGGGCGCAGTTTTTCAAGTGAAAACAGGCGGATAAACACGCCGAAAACTTCAGGCGGAGATCGCCTCGCGTCTCTCGCTGGCGCGTTCGCCGAGGAGTTTCTCCTCCCATGCGAGCGCGTGCGCGGCAATGGTGTCGAGATTGTCGTATTGCGGCGCCCAGTCGAGCGTGGCGCGAATGCGCCGGGTCTCGGCGATCATGGTCATGATGTCGCCGGGACGGCGCGGGGCTTCGTGCACTGCGAAAGTGCGGCCGGAGACGCGGCGCACGGCTTCGATGACCTCGAGCACCGAGTAGCCGTGCCCGTAGCCGCAGTTCAGCGTGTCGGAGCGTCCGCCGCTGCGCAGATACTTCAGCGCCGCGCGATGCGCCTCGGCAAGGTCGCTCACATGGATGAAATCGCGGATGCAAGTGCCATCCGGCGTCGGATAGTCGGTGCCGAACACGTCAAGCTTTGTGCGCTGGCCGGTTGCAGCTTCGACCGCCACCTTCAACAGGTGCGTTGCGCCCGGAACCGCGATGCCGCAGCGGAGTTTCGGATCCGCGCCTGCGACATTGAAGTAGCGCAGCACGACGTAGTTGAGCGCGTGCGCGATCGCGACATCGCGCAGCATGATCTCGGTCATCAGCTTCGAGGTGCCGTAGGGCGACATCGGTCGCGTCGGCGCATCTTCGGTCACCGGCGTTGCCTCAGGATTGCCGTAGACAGCGGCGGTCGAGGAGAAGATGAACTTCGTGATGCCGCACTTGACCGCGCTCGCCAGCACGTTGCGCGTGGTCATGGTGTTGTTGCGGTAGTAGCTCAGTGGATCGCTGAGCGATTCCGGGACGACGATCGAGCCCGCGAAGTGGATGATCGAATCGACATTGTGCGAGCGGATCACGCCCTCGACCAGATTCTCGTCGCCGGCATCGCCGATGTAGAGCGGCACGCCCTCGGGAAGAAAATGCGAGAAGCCGGTGGACAGGTTGTCGACCACGGCAACGCCTTCGCCAGCGTCGGCCAGCGCATGCACCATCTGGCTGCCGATATAGCCGGCGCCGCCTGTCACGAGCACGGTCATGGGGTGACTCTTCCTTGGCTGCTTGCTACCTGACTGTCGTGGCCAAATGTGGAATCGCGGTTAGAGGCGGTGGCGGATCGGGCGTCGCACACTGGTTTTGCATGCGGTATGGTTGCTGAATTCTGAATTTTGCCAAGAAACGGCCCCAGCCGCGTATCAATGGACAATATCCTCTTCATCAAAACCTCCTCGCTCGGCGACGTCGTCCACCACATGCCGGCGGCGACCGACGCCCGGCAACGGTTTCCGGATGCGCAGATCGCCTGGGTGGTCGAGGAGGCGTTCGCGCCGCTGGTCGGCCTGCATCCGGCGGTCGACACGGTCATTCCAGTGGCGACGCGGCGCTGGCGCCGGCAGTTCCTCAAGCGCGAGACGTGGCAGCAGATCGCGGCATTCCGCCGGCTGCTGCGTCCGTCAGCCTATGACCGGGTGATCGACGCGCAGGGCCTGGTCCGCTCGGCGATCATCGCCCGCGCTGCGCGCGGCGCGCGGCACGGCTATGACTCACAGAGCGTCAAGGAGCCGTTCGCATCGCGATTCTACGACGTCAAGCACAAGGTCTCGCGCGCGCTGCACGCCGTTGATCGCAATCGCGCGCTGAGCGGGCTTGCGCTTGGTTACACGCCGGCCACGGCGATCGACTACGGCCTGCAGAAGTTGGCGAGCGTTGAGGATCGCTATGCGATGCTGCTGCACGGCACGTCGCGTGTCTCGAAGGAGTGGGCGGAAGAATGCTGGATCGAACTCGGCCGCTGGCTGCACGGAAAGGGTTTTGCATGCGTGCTGCCTTGGGGCGATGGGATCGAGAAGCTGCGAGCCGAACGGCTGTGTGCCGCGATTCCTGACAGCCGCGTGCTCGACCGGCAGCCGCTCGATGCGACGGCGAAGGTGATCTCCGGCGCTTCGCTGGTCGTCGGCGTCGACACCGGTCTTCTTCACCTGGCCGCCGCATATCAGGTCCCGCTTGCGGGAGTTTATGTCGCGTCCGACCCCGGCCTGACCGGACCGGTGGGCGCGGGCCGCATCGTCGTCGTCGCCGGGATCGAGAAGGCACCGGTCGCCGGCGAAGTGATCGCCGGCGTGGAGCGGCTGCTTTAACCGGTACTGGCCGCCGCGAAGAAGCCTTCCGGTCCGTCCAGCTCGATCAGCTTCTTCTTCTCGATCAGCCAGAACCTGTTTCCCACCGTTCGCACGAAGTCGCGATCGTGTGAGACCAGCAGGCAACTCGCCTGGTCGTCCATCAGTTCGTCCTCCAGCGCTTCCTGTCCCTCGATGTCCAGATGGTTGGTCGGCTCATCGAGCAGATAGAAGTTTGGCTCGGTCAGCCGCAGCAGCAGCATGCCAAGACGCGCCTTCTGTCCTCCGGACAGCCGGCCAATCGGACGGCCCTGCATCTCGATCGGGAGGCCACAGCCAGCGAGCAGCGCGCGCGTACGCTGGTCGCCGACATCGAAGCGGCGGGCGATCATGCGCGCCGGCGTATCGGCATCGGCGAGATCGGCAAGCGCCTGGTCGCAATAGCCGAGGACCAGCGACTGGGTTGCCTTGATGCCGGCGTGGGGCGCTTCCGGGTTTTCGATCGCCTTGCGCAGCATCGCGGTGAGCCGGGTCTTGCCGGTGCCGTTCGGCCCGAGCAGCACGATCCGGTCTCCCTTGCAGATGAACTGCTTGCCGGTTCGAAACAGCAGCCTGCCGTCCGGCGTCTCCACCGGAGCGTCCTCCAGCGTGACCAGAACCTTGGCATGCGTGCCGCGGTTGACGAGCTTGATCAGCCCTGCGGATCGTTCCAGATGCGCGGGCTTCGCAGCATTCTCCAGCTTCTCGGCGCGCTGCCTCAATTGCTTGGTCTTCGACAACAAAAGGTCGCTGCCGGAGTTGATGCCGATGTTGTTCAGCTTCGCAGCCTGCTGGCGAAGCTGCCGGGCATTTTTCAGGCTGCGCTGATAGTGCAACTCTTCCGACACATCGGCCTCGCCGAGTGCAGCGCGCGCCCGCGAATATGGCAACGAGAACACCTGCGACCGCTCCGGCCGCAGGAACAGCGTCCGGTTCGTGGTCGCGTCGAGAAAGGCGCGGTCGTGACTGGCGATCACCACCGGCATGTCGCGCGGCAGCGCGTTCAACCAGCGCTCGAGCTGGCTCATTCTCGCAAGGTCGAGGTGGTTGGTCGGCTCGTCGAGCAGCAACACATCGGCGTCCGTCACCACGACGCGCGCAAGCACTGCAAATCGCTGCCAGCCGCCGCTCAATTGTTTCAGCGGCTTGTCCCGCAGCGCTTCGGGGACCTCAAGCGAGTCCAGCGCGATGTCGACTCGCCAGCTTTCGCTCGGCCGCCGCTCCAGCGGCAGTGCTTCCAGCACAGCGGTTCGCAGCGGCGTATCCATCAGGGCAGGCGGCACGTCCTGCTCTACGTGGCCCAAGGTCAACCCGCGCGCGCGGGTGATGCCGCCTTCGGTCGGCTCCATCGTGCCGGCCATGTAGCGCAGCAGCGTGGACTTGCCGCGGCCATTGGCGGCGACGAGCCCGATGCGGTCGCCGGCATTGACGACAAGGTTCAGGTCGCAAAACAGCGGCGCGCTCAGCGTTACGCCGAGATTGCGGATGTTGATGAGGGTCATGATCGGTCTCTGGTCTTGCCGGCGATCACGATGGTCCAGGGCACGCAGCCATCATCGGACGTTTGTATCAGCACGGCGATTTAATCGATGCAGGCGCGAGCAAAATCGACGCCGCATGGCCACGGAGGGCAGACCAGGAAGAGATTTTAGAAGAAGTCTCTGGTCAGCCCTGCAAACGCATTTGCAGGGCGTTGATCGGGCCGCGTGAGCGATAGTGGTAGAAAAATGTCGCCACGACGCAGCCCTCCTTTCGCAAGCGAGTAAGCCGTCAAAATAGCCCGGGCCTCAAATGAAGGCAAGCCGAGGCTCGTTCAGCGGGGCTCGTCGAGGCGCTGCACGCTCAGACACTGCGCCACGAACGCCGCGAGATTGTCGCCGTCGAAGAGATAGCCTTTGATCCCGGCGGCCTTGGCGGCGGCAATGTCGCTGTCGCTGTCACCGATCAGAAAGCTTTTCGCGCGCTCGACCGGGTAGTTTGCCATCAGGTCCATGATCATGCCGGGCTTCGGTTTTCGCCAGTCGCTGTCCTTGCGATACGGCGCGACAGTGCCCTCGGCATGGTATGGGCAATAGCGGACATCGTCGATGCGCGCGCCTTGGGCTGCGAGTTCACCGACCATCCAGCGGTTCAACTCGTGCACATCGTCCTCGGTGAAAAGCCCGCGCGCCACGCCGGACTGGTTGGACACGACGAACACGTAGTAACCGCTCTCGTTGAGCAGGCGGATCGCCTCCGCTGCGCCCGGAATCCAGCGGAAGCGGTCGCGCGTGCCGATATAGCCGTCGTCGTTGTGATTGATCACGCCGTCGCGGTCCAGAAAGGCCGCGGGCTTGTTTTCGCGCGCCGTCACAGCAATTGCCTCGCTGCTGTCGTGCCCGCGAGCCCTGCCTGCGCGAGCACGCGCTGCGCGATATCGATCACTTCGTCCGTGGAAATGTCGCGCATGCAGGCGTGATGCTGCATCCGGCACACCGGCTTGTGGCAGGGGCGGCAGGGTACGTCCGTCTTGCTCTGGATCACCGCCGCGATCGGGTTCAACGGCTTCCAGAGGTCGGGACTGGTCGGGCCGAAGATGCCGATCGCCGGTGTACCGATGGCGGCGGCCACGTGCAGCAGGCCAGAGTCGTTGGAGATCGCCAGCGGCGAGGCGGCAAGCGCGAGAATGGCGTTGCGCAGGTCGGTGCCAGTGAGATCACGCACGCGCGGACCGCCGGCCTGCACGAGCTCGGCCGCAATCTGCTTCTCGCCCGGCCCGCCGACGATCCAGATGTCGAAGCCGCTCTCAGTGAGCATGCGTGCAGCGTCCGCAAAATAGCTCCAGCGCTTCGACGGACCGACCGCGCCCGGCGCAAGCGCGATCGCCGACCGGTCGCCGAGACTGTTCGCACGCCGCCACGCTGCGATTTCATCGCCCCCGACCACCAGCTGCGGCATCGGCCATTCGGCCGGAAGCGTCGCATCTGCGGGCAGGGCAAGCGCGGCACATTGGTCGACCATGCGCGGCAACGCCTTCTCGCCGCGGCGCCAGTCGTTCAGCAGGCCGAAGCGCGCCTCGCCGATGAAACCGGTTCGCTCGGGGATGCCCGCCAGCGCCGGCGCCAGCGCAGCCTTCCACTTGCGTGACATGATCAGCGCGCTGCCGTAGTTCTGTTTGCGGAGTTCGGAGGCGAGGCCGATCTGTTTGCCCACCGCCAGTTGCCGCCGCGGCAGGTCCCAGACGATGCCGCGGCGGACGCCGGGCATGTAGTCCGCAAGGGGTGCGCAGGTTCGGTCCGTGAGCACGTCCACCGGCCGCTTCGGCCAGCGATCTTTCAGCACGCGCACGACCGTGTGACAGCGAACGAAATCGCCGATCCACATATAGGGAACCAGCAGGATCGGGCGGGTGTCGATTTCATTCATTGAATCAATGGCTTGCCTATGCCCGTGCGGCGCCTGGTAGTCGTGGCGGGTTAGCTGCTTCGGGGCGTCTCGTCCAGTGGCTCAGCTTCACCACGTCGTCGGACAAAGGTTGCCCGCAGGGCGCGTCTGGGGCAATGGTGCGTCTCGCAATCCAGGGACTTGACGCGCATGCTGCTGGTGACCGGCGGAGCCGGGTTTATCGGATCGAATGTGGTCGCCGCGCTGAACGACGCGGGTCGGCCGGATGTGGCCGTCTGCGACCACATCGGCAACGATGGCAAGTGGCGCAATCTCGCGAAGCGGCAACTCGCCGACTTCGTGCCTCCCGCCGAGTTGCTGCGCTGGCTGCACGGCCGCAAGCTCCACGCGATCATCCACCTCGGCGCCATCTCGGAGACCACGGCCACCGACGGCGACCAGGTGCTGCAGGCGAACTTTGTCCTGCCCATGAAGCTGCTCGACTGGTGCACGACGACGTCGACGCCGTTCATCTACGCTTCCTCGGCGGCGACCTACGGCAACGGCGAGCAGGGGTTCGACGACGACTGGTCGGTGCCGGCGCTGAAGCGCCTGCAGCCGCTGAATCTGTATGGCTGGAGCAAGAACCTGTTCGACCTGCTTGTCTCCACTCGCGCGGCGAAGAAGGAGCACCTGCCGCCGCACTGGGCCGGGCTGAAGTTCTTCAATGTGTTCGGTCCGAACGAGTACCACAAGGGCACGATGGTCAACGTGCTGGCGAAGCGCTTTCCCGACCTGAAGGCGGGCGGGCCGGTGCAGCTCTACAAGTCGTATCGCCAAGGCGTTGCCGATGGCGACCAGCGTCGCGATTTCATCTATGTCGACGACGTGGTGCGCGTGCTGCAGTGGTTGCTGGCGTCGCCGGGCGTCAACGGCATCTTCAATGTCGGCACCGGAACCGCGCGCAGTTTTCGCGAACTGATGCTGGCGGGCTATGCGGCGCTGGGCACGAAGCCGAACATCGAATATGTCGAGATGCCGGACAACATGCGCGCCGGCTATCAGTATTTCACTGAAGCCAAGACTGCGCGGCTGCTGGCGGCAGGCTACAATGGCGGCTTCACGCCGCTCGAGGACGCCGTCCGGCAGTACGTGACCGGTTTTCTCGACAAGGCCGACCCGTATCGCTGAACGGGGCCGACAGGACAAGATCGCGACATGTTCAACTTCGACCAGCTGTCCTTGGACATCGCCCGCCAGACGGTGCTGTGCGTCGGCGACCTGATGCTCGACGAGTTCGTCTATGGCGAGGTGTCGCGCGTGTCGCCCGAAGCGCCGGCGCCGGTGATCGCGGCCCAGCGCAGCGAGACCAATGTCGGCGGCTCGGGCAACGTCGCGCGCAACGTCGCAGCGCTCGGCGCGCGCTGCATCTTCGTCGGTCTCGTCGGCGATGACGTGCACGGCGAATATCTGAAGCGCGAGCTTGGTCGCGAGGGCCGTATCGAGGCACAGCTCATCGCTGATCCGAGCCGGCCGACGACGCGCAAGGTACGCTTCGTCTCGGATCACTTCTCCACGCATCTTCTGCGCGCGGATTGGGAGGTCGCAAGCCCTGCGGCCGCGGAGATCGAGCAGCGCATCATCGATGCGGCGCTCGCGGCGCTGCCGCGCGCCGACATCGTGCTGTTGTCCGACTACGCCAAGGGAACGCTGACGCACCGGGTGATACGGAACGTGATCGACGCCGCGCGCAAGCTCGGCAAGCGCGTCGTCGTCGACCCGAAGAGCATGAACTTCGCGATCTATCGCGGCGCGACGCTGTTGACGCCGAACCGCAAGGAGTTCGCCGAGGCGACCCGCAGCAGAGCTACGACCGAGGCCGAGCTCGAGGAAGCGGCGCGCGAGCTGATCCGCACCGTCGACAGCGAAGCCATTCTGGTGACGCGCAGCGAGCACGGCATGAGTCTTTTGCGGCGCGACGGCGAAGCGATCCATATTCCGGCACATCCGGCCAAGGTGCGCGACGTGTCGGGCGCAGGTGACACGGTGGTGGCGGTGATCGCAACCGCGCTTGCCGCCGGCTGCGACTGGGACACCGCGCTGCGCGCCGCGAACGCGGCCGCCGCCGTCGCCGTCAGCAAGCGGGGCACGGCAACCGTCGATCTTGCCGAATTGCGGCGGGAAATCCTGCCGCGCGCCTCGCTCGCGGCCGAAGAGAAGATCGCCGCGAACGCGCATGATCTCGAAGAACACCTGACGGCGTGGCGAAAGCAGGGCTTGCGCATCGGCTTCACCAACGGCTGTTTCGACATCCTGCATCCGGGCCACGTGAAGGTCATGACTGGTGCGCGCGCCGCCTGCGACCGGCTGATCGTCGGCCTGAATTCCGACGCTTCAGTGCGGCGGCTGAAAGGTGCGGAGCGGCCGCTGCAGAACGAGCGTGCGCGCGCGGAAGTGCTGGCCGCACTCGAGGCGGTCGATCTGGTCGTGATCTTCGAGGAGGACACGCCGCTGCGGCTGATCGAGCAGCTCAAGCCGAACGTGCTGGTCAAGGGCGGCGACTACACCCGCGAGCAGGTGGTCGGCCACGAGGTCATCGAAGCGATCGGCGGCGAGGTGCTGCTGATCGATATCGTCCCCGGCTTCAGCACCACGTCGCTGGTCGATCGTGCCCGACAGGGCGGGGGCTGACCGTCAAGCCTGCGGCTTTGCCTCGGCCGCCGGCGCGTCGTCTTCGATGACCATCGCCTGCGAGCCCGTTGCCGCCTTCTCCGACGAGAGCAGCCAGGCCAGCCCACCCGCGGCGCCGACGATGAAATAGATGGCGCCGAACAAGAGCGAGATGGTGACGCCGTCCGCCGTGCTGAGGCCGGCGTAACCGAACGCGACCTGCATCGACTGCTCGCGCACGCCCCAGCCGGCGATCGAGATCGGCACCATCATGACAAGAAGGATCGGCGGCATCAGCATCAGCAGCTGTGCGAACGAGACGGGTGCTGCGATCGCAAGCCCCACACAGAATGCGATCACCACCGAGAGCAGATGATTGAGCACCGACAGCGACAGGACTTTCGGCCCGATCCGCCGATCGAACATCACGTGCGTTGTGAGCCTTGAGCACCCATGCAGGTGCCGGGCCGGCCAGATGGCCTGGATCCACCGCCATGACAGCCGCCCGTAGATGAGGAACGCGACACAGCCCGCCAGCGCCACCAGATCGAGCAGGGCCAGCGCAAGGCGCCCGTGCTCGTCTCCGATCAGGCGCAGGCTCCACGGCAGGCTGACTACGACGATGATGGCCAGCACGATCAGGCCGACCGCACGATCGACCAGCACCGAATAGGTTGCGGTCTGCCACGTCGCGCCGTGCCGCTGCAGCAGCCAGAGGCGGGCGCCGTCGCCGCCGACCGTGGACGGCAGGGTTTGATTGAAGAAGGCGCCGACCAGATTGAAACGCAGCGCCATGGGGATCGGCAGGTGCGCCCCGCAGGCGTTGGCGATCTCGCGCCAGCGCAGCGCGGCGACGCCGAGCTGCAGGAGCGTGACTGCGATCGCCGCCGCGATCCAGACAAGGTTGATCTGCCCGAGCCGCGCCTGGATCGCCGGAAAGTTCACGCCGCTCAGCGCGAGGTAAAGCAACCCTGCAGAGACCGCGATTTTCAGGGCGACGAAAAAGACCTGGCGCATGCCGTCGGTGTCTGCGGATGTGAATGAAGGCCAAATCCGGCCCGGAACCCAGCGTGAATCCGTGGGTCTTGGTTATGGTCTCATAGACCGTCTGGCAAGTGCACCATGCCGCCTGAACAGCATGTGAACCAGAACTGGTTGACAAGCCGGAGACGGTCTCACGCGGATGTTGCGACACCCGCCGCGAGCGCGTAAGGGAGGGACAAATCAACGGAGGTAAACCCATGGTTCCCCGTCTGGAATCCCTGAAAGTCAAGCTGTTCACCGACGGCGCCGACAAGGCGCAGATCGTCGCCATGGCGAGGAACGCGTGGATTTCCGGCTTCACGACCAACCCGTCGCTGCTGAAGAAGGCAGGCGTCACGGATTACCTCGCCTATGCACGGGAACTCGTGACCGCAGTTCCCGATCGGCACATCTCGTTCGAGGTGATCTCCGACGACATTCCGGAAATGATCGCGCAGGCGCGGCTGATCTCGTCGTGGGGCAAGAACGTCTACGCCAAGATTCCCGTGTCGACGACGCGCGGCGAGCCGATGTTCGATGCTGTGCGCACGCTGTCGCGCGAAGGCATCAAGATCAACATGACCGCGATCTTCACCTCCGAGCAGGTGGCGAAGGCGGTGGCCGCCTTGCAGGGTGGCGCGCCAGCCTGCGTATCCGTCTTCGCCGGACGCCTTGGCGATGTCGGCATCGACTATCGGCCGATCGTCATCGATGCAGTCGCGCGCGCACGCGGGACGCCGAACGTCGAGATCATCTGGGCGTCCACTCGCGAGGTGTTCAACGTAATCGAGGCGCACGACATGGGCTGCCATATCGTTACCGCGCCGGCGGACGTGCTGAACAAGCTCCCTGGCATCGGCACCCAGACCGGCGCGGAGCTTGCGCTCGGCGCCGTGAAGGCATTCCGCGACGACGCGTTGGCGGCCGGCATCACGCTGCCGTTGTCGGACTCGCTGCGCGCGGCAGAGTGAGTCGCGCGTACGCTGCTCTCGCCGGCGTAATTATCTGAATCAAAAGGTGTTTGCTCCGCATCCGGGGCGAATTAGCGCGGCTCTCGCGAGCGTGCTAGAGAGTCGGCTGTGCGGCGAGTGGGTGTGGGCACTAGGGACGGCGGATGGCGTTAGCAGGTAGACCTTCTGTTGCGGGTGGCAAGAATTTGCGCATCGGCGTCATCGGCGCGGGCGTGATGGGCTCGAATCATGCGCGCGTGTTCGGCGGCTTGGCCGATGTCACGCTGGTCGGCATCGCCGATCCCCTTGATGCGCATCGCAATCGCGCGACCGACCTGATCGGCTGCCGCACCTTCGACAGCTTCGAGGACTTGCTCGGCGAGGGCGTCGATGCGGTGACCATCGCAGCTCCCACCCATCTGCATCACGAGATCGCGCTC
>WUUC01007408.1_pt1 | contig 14189 bp, 13 predicted proteins | sample 6278441 | NCBI WGS metagenome assembly WUUC01 (sample SAMN13675441, study PRJNA597444) | soil metagenome | isolation source: soil | place: USA: Washington | collected 2017-10
GACATGCAGTTCATGGCCCAACCGCCCAGTCCTGAGAACGAGCGCGCCACCTCGATCTGAACCAGTGCATTTCCGAGATGGCCCAAGCCCATGCCACCCCACTCCCTCGGGATGAACGGGCACCAGAGGCCGGAACGTCGAGCGGTGTCTTGCAGCTCCTCGACGAGGTCCCAGTACGGCCGCTTGCCTAGTTGTTCCTCGGCCGGAAGGACGCTGTCATCGATGAAGGCTGCGACGCGTGCTCGCAAAGCCTGCAGCTCGGGGGGAAAGGAGAAGTCGATCACGACGGGTGTCCTCCAGGGGCAGGGCGGTCGCGTCACACCATACAACCTACGTAGTAGTATGTCACGGTGCGATCAGACGCTGCCCCCATGGCCGACACTCCAGACTGGTTCCTCAAGGCTCTCGATTGCGAAGCTTCCGTCGGAGGGGTTGACGTCGGAGGGGTGTCCATCAGCTACCGAGCTTGGGGACCTGCCGCGGGCCCTGGGGTGGTGCTGATTCATGGCGGTGTGGCGCATGCACGGTGGTGGGACCATGTCGCCCCGCTTCTCACCACGGGCGATCGGCGGCGGGTGGTGGCACTCGATCTATCTGGCCACGGCGACAGTGGCCGTCGGGATCAATACAGCATCGGCACGTGGGCAGATGAGGTTGCTGCACTCGTCAGCCACCTCGAGTTCGAGGCACCGCCGATCATCGTCGGGCACAGCATGGGTGGGCTGGTCGCCCTGACGTTGGCCGAGCGTCGCGCGGAGCTCGTCGGCGGCACCGTCGTGGTGGACACGAGAGCAGTCGAGCACACGTCTGCCGAGCGCGCCGAGAACGACAGGCGAGCGGCCATGCCGACCCGTGTGTATCGGACCAGGCGGGATGCGATCGACCGGTTCCGCCCTGTGCCCGGACAGTCTTCCCTGCCGTATGTCCGTGCGCATGTCGCGAGCACGTCGGTCAGAGAGTGCGCCGACGGCTGGACGTGGAAGTTCGACCCGCGGATCTTCGGCGGTCAGGACTTCGTCAACACCACCCTTTCCGGGCTGCGCGGGCGGGTTCTGATGCTGCGTGCAGAGCACGGCATCTCGACCTCGGGCGTCGATCGGCTCCTCGACCTGGTGGGAGGCGTCACGTCCGTGGAGATCGCCGCAGCGGGTCACCACATCATGCTTGACCAGCCGCTGGCGTTGGTCGCTGCTCTACGTCTGGCCCTCGAGGGGTGGCAGCCGCTGGCCACCTACCGCGCCCTCGGCGGCGCGGGGCAAAGTTGACGAGTCCCTTGACAACCTACTGAGTAGAATGCAACCTACTCGGAAGAATGTTATGAGATTGACGACCTGCCTCAGCTTCAACTGAAGCGCAGGGCTGTCGAGATCGGTGCCGAGGCCTCCCAGGGCCGGCTGTTGCGGCTGGAACGTTCTTCATGTCTCGGAACCCGGGCACTCCGCCATCCGACAAGAGCTGCGGCTCGAGATCGAAACGAGATGCAAATGCGAACAATGTTCAAGGCACCTGTTGCCGCGCTTGCTGCTGGTGCTCTCAGTCTGGCTCTTGGTGCTTGCGGGAGCGACAGCGGGAGCGGTGGCGAAGACTCCGGTGGCGCCGACCTGACGGCGTCGCAAAAGACTGCGCTTGTGGATGCCCAGGCAGAGTTCGCCGAGTTCCAGTCGCAGCCGTTGGAGACCATCCCGGCGCTTCCGACTGCTCCGCCAGCGGACAAGACGATGACGCTGATCACGTGTTCGCTGCCGGTGTGCGCGACCCTGGCGGACGGTGCGGCGGACGCGGCCGAGAAGGTCGGTTGGAAGTTGACCACTCTCAACTCCAACAGCACCCCCGAGGGCTTCGTGTCGGCCATGAACCAGGTCGCCGCCAACCCGCCGGACGCACTGTCGTACATCGGAACCCTCCCGGACTCGTCGGTCAAAGATCAGCTCGCCAAGATCGCAGCCGCGGGGACGAAGATCGTGACGATCTCTCCGATCGGAGACCCGCTGGCAACTCCCGGGCCGGTGAAAGCCGTCGCAGGCGGTGTCACAGATGTCGCCCAGAGCGGCAGGCTGATGGGTGATGCGGTGGTCGCTGACGCAGCGGGCCGTGCGAACTCGGTCTTCGTGTGGGACCCGACCTTTGCCGGCGCCTGGGGGCCGATCAAGGAGTCGTACGACGAGGTGCTCAACAGCGTCGGCAGCAAGCCTGGCGTCCTGGAAGTGTCGAACGCCAACATCGGCAAGACCGTGCCATCGCAGATCGTGAGCTATCTCCAGGCGCACCCCGACACGAAGTACGTCGCGCTCGCGATCGTGGACTACAACACCGGCCTCGACGCTGCGCTGAAGGCCGCCGGGCTGTCCGGCAAGGTGAAGATCGTCAGCCGTGCTGCCAACACGTCGGCGCTTGCGGCGATCGAGGACGGCACGCAGTGGGCTTCGGTCGGCCTCGAGCTTGCCGCGATGGCGTACCGATCGGTCGACCAGTTGGCGCGCCTGGTCATGGACGTCCCGCTCGGCGCCCGTGTCGACGTGCCGGGCTGGCAGCAGATCTACACCGAGGAGAATGTCAGTCAGACCGATGAGGCGCCGGAGCCGCCGGACTACGTCAAGCTCTACGAGACTGCCTGGCACGTCGGATGACGATGACCACTGCCCGGTCCGGCGTGGTCCTGACCATCGATGCGCTGTCAAAGTCGTTCCCGGCTCAGAAGGCACTCGATGACGTCGGTCTGGAGCTCCGGGCTGGCGAGGTTCACTGCCTGCTTGGTCAAAACGGTTGCGGCAAGTCGACGCTGATCAAGATCCTCGCGGGATATCACTCGCCGGATCCTGGTTCGACGGCGACGCTCAATGGGGACCCGCTGGTGCTGGGAACTCCTGCGATGCGCGACCGGGCAGTGGCGTTCATCCACCAGGACCTCGGGCTCGTGACCAACTTGGATTCCGTCGACAACCTGGCACTCGGCAACAGGTACAAGGGGCGTTGGTGGCTGTCTGCGCGGCGCGAACGACGTGCCGCGACAAGGCTCATGTCTGAGTTCGGACTCGACCTCGATCCCTCAGCACCTCTTTCTGCAGCTACTCCTGGTGAGCAGACGATGCTGGCGATCGTCAGGGCCGTCGCCGCCACGGACGGTGCTCCCGCACTCCTGGTCCTCGACGAGGTCACCGCGTCGCTGCCACAGCATCAGGTCGATGAGCTCTTTCACCTGTTGCGGCGCCTCCGTGACCGAGGGACGGCGATCCTGTACGTGACGCACCGTCTCCCGGAGGTGTTCGAGATCGGTGACACCGTCACTGTGCTGAGAGATGGGCGACGGGTCGCGACCTGCTCGGTCGACTCGCTGGACGTCGACGGACTGGTGGAGCTGATCATCGGACGGACCCCCGACGAGTTCGCTCCTGCCCTACCCCCAGTCAATGCCGAAGTCCTGATGACGATCGACGCGATCTCGGGCGACCAGGTCGCCGACTTCTCGTTGGAGGTGTTCGCTGGCGAGATCATCGGCGTCAGTGGCTTGATCGGATCGGGGTACGACCAGGCTCTCGGGCTCAGCTTCGGCGCACGTCGTCGAGCTGGGGGAGAGGTGCGTCTCGCCGGATCAACGGTGCCGGCGAACCGACCCGACAAGGCGATCGCCGCAGGGATCGCGTACGCGCCAGCAGATCGCAAGCGGCTCTCGACGATCCAGCAGTGGACCGCCAGCGAGAACATCACTCTTCCGCGCCTGCCCTCGAGCGGACCGGCGCGGTGGCTCGGAAGCCGCCTCGAGCGTCGGGAGGCAAAGCCGTGGATCGAGCGATTGGACGTCGTTCCTCGCGATCCAGATCGGCAGCTCTCCCTCCTGAGTGGAGGGAACCAGCAGAAGCTGGTGCTCGCGCGCTGGCTGCGCGTCGACGCCCAGGTCCTGCTGCTCGATGAGCCGACGAGCGGAGTGGATGCTGGCTCGAAGACGTCGATCTACCAAGCTCTCGCGGGCATTGCGGCCCAGGGGCGATCCGTCGTCCTGTCGTCGTCCGACGCCGAGGAGCTCTGCGCCGTCTGCGATCGCGTCGTGATCATGAGCCAAGGAGCCGTGCGCGCCGTCCTGAGCAAGAACGAGCTCACTGTCGACCGGATCGTCACCGAGACGATCCGCGAATCTTCCGGTCGGAACACCGAAGGGGTGAAAGAGCCGTGACCGTTGACTCCCAGTCCATCTCCACGGGGCCCAGCCAGCAATCGATGGAGAACACCGTGGATCGACCGCGCGCGGCGCAGGTGGTCCACCTGATCGGCAAGGTGAAGCTCGCTCCGTACAGCGGAATCGTTCTTCTCATCGGGTTCGTCATCTACTTCTCGATCCGGCTTCCGGACACGTTCCCGACGCGAGCGACCATCACGAGTATCGCCGGCGACCAGTCGATCACTCTCGTCCTGGCCCTCGGTCTGCTCGTGACCCTGGCGGTCGGTCAGTTCGACCTGTCGGCCGCGCAGAACCTGGGCATGAGCGCTGTGGTCTGCGCGACTCTGATGACGACCCACCACATGAGTCCGGTGGTCGCGGTCGCCTTGACGCTGTTGATCGGCCTCGCGGTCGGCGTCGTCAACGCCTTCCTGGTTGCGGTGATCGGCGTCGAGAGCCTGATCGCGACGCTCGGCATGAGTTCGGTGCTCCTCGCTCTGGCCGGGCTCCTCTCCAACTACCAGTTCGTGGGACCTGTCCCCGACGGCTTCCAGAACTTCGCCAACCGGGAGGTCTTCGGCTTTCCGATTGTCGCGGGCTACGCGCTGCTCCTGAGCATCGTGGTCTGGTACGTGCTGGAGCACACACCTGTCGGTCGACGCGCGTACGCGGTCGGTGCGAACCCCGAGGCGTCGAGGCTGGCCGGGGTGCGGACCACGTGGTACGTCGCAGGCTCGCTGGTCGTCACGGCTCTCTTCGCAACGATCGCCGGCATTCTCGTGACGGCGAAGATCGGAAGCGTGGCACCGACGCTTGGCCCGGCCTACCTTCTGCCGAGCTTCGCGGCGTGCTTCCTGGCGACCACGCAGATCAAGCCGGGCCGATTCAACGTGTGGGGCACCGTGGTCGCGCTGGTCCTGCTCGCGACCGGGGTGAAGGGGTTGCAGCTTCTGGGCGGCAAGCTCTGGGTCACCGACATGTTCAACGGGCTTGCGCTGATCGTTGCGGTCAGTGCGGCAGTCCTCAGTGCCAAGCGAACGCCGCGCGTCGCGCAGCGGAAGCGAATCAAGCGAGCCAGGAGCTCGGCTGCCGCCCATTGATCGGCGGTTGCGTCGCGAGATCAAAAACAGCCCCCGCCAGGCGCCTGTCGCGCTTGGCGGGGACCTTTTGGTCGACCGACGAGCTCTGCTCAGGCGCCGACCCACACCGGTGGTCGCTTCTCTGCGAAGGCCCTAGCCCCTTCGAGTGCGTCTGCGGACGACATGGCCCTCGCCACCAGGCCGGCCTGGTCCTCGAACGCCTGCGAACTGCTGTGCCCGACTGCCTGAGACAGGATTCGCTTGCTGAGCTGAACCGCGAGCGGTCCATTGCCGGCGATCTGGGTGGCCAATGACCGGGCTCCTTCGAGTGCCATCCCTGGAGCGGTCAGGACGTTGATCAGGCCGTGGCGGTGGGCGATCTCGGCGGAGATCGGATCGCCTGTCAGCGCAAGCTGCATGGCGAGGTGGTACGGGAGGACCTTGGGTAGGCGCAGCAGGCCCCCGCCACCAGCAACCAGACCGCGCTTGACCTCCGGGATCCCGAAACGTGAGTCGCTCGCGGCCACGACCAAGTCGGCGCTGAGAGCGAGCTCAAAGCCGCCCGCGAGTGCCCATCCCTCGACGGCGGCGATGAGCGGCTTGGTTGGTGGGCGCTCAGTCAGGCCGGCGAACCCCCGACCGTCGATGACCGGGATCTCGCCTCGTGCGAAACCCTTGAGATCGAGGCCGGCGCAGAAGTTGCCACCGGCGCCGGTGAGGATGGCGACGCTGAGGTCCTGTCGCGCCTCGAACTCGTCGACTGACGCGGCGATGCCCTCGGCGACCTCGACGCTCACCGCGTTCCGGTGGTCGGGGCGGTTGATCGTGATCACCGCAACACCGTTGCCGCACTCAAAGGTCACGCTGTCCATCTACCTGCTCCTGCCGTTGCTCGAGGTGAGGAGGGGCCACAAGCCACTCGTACCGCCGGCCAAGACCTCGCGGCCGAGCTTCCTGGACCATGCGCTCTCGGGGCCTGCCTCGTCGCGCCACGCCCACAGACGCGTCGTGCTGTGACCCAGAGCATGTTCGCCGGTATACCCGATAGCGCCGTGCACCTGGTGGGAGAGCGACGAGACAACGGCTGCCATCTGACCGGCAACTGTCTTGGCCGCGGCCACGGCGGTCCGCGCGTCTCCGTCCGTGTCCATCGCGAGCGCGGCCGCTTCTACGGAGACCTTGGCCAGGAGCACCTCGGTGGCCATGGTGGCGAGATGCTGCTGGATGGCCTGGAACCTTGCGATTGGTCGGCCGAACTGGCTTCGCTCCGAGGCGTAGACGAGTGAGAGCTCGAGGGCGCGACGTCCCGCCCCGACCATCAATGCCGCGCGTGCAAGCGCGGCTCGCAGGCTGAGCTCCTCCGCGATCACGTCGGACTCGCTGCTCAGGTCGTGGACGTTCTTCGAAGACACGACAGTGTGGACGCGCACGTTGTCGCGAGGCTCGCCTGCAAGGTTCTCGTGCTTGGTTATCTCGAGCTCGTCGCGTGAGAGGACGATCGCTCGGTTCTCGTGCAGAACCACGAGGTGTGCGGCAACCCGCGCCCAGGGGACGCGCGACAGTTCGCCGACAACCAACGTGCCGGCTCCCTCACTACGCGCGACCATCCCCTCCGTTGCCCCAGCCATGGTGAGCGGACCTGGTGGGACAGAGACGCCGGCAACGGTCAACAGGTGACCGGCCGCGAGCGCAGTCTCCGCCACGGGGACCGCGGCGGAATGTTCGCCGAGCACCTGCAGCGTGGTCACTGCGGCTGAGACATCGCCGCCCGAACCACCCAGGTCCTCGGGGATGGCCAACCTTGTCGCCCCGATCTGCTCGAGGGCGGACCACAGGTCGAGGTTGAGATCACCCGATCCGGCCCCGACCAGGGCGTCGACCCTCCCGTGCCGTGCGCATGCCGCCCTCACGGCGAGCTCCAGGGCTCTGTTGATCTCGCTCATCGGATACCCAGCTCCTTTGCGATGACGCCTCGAAGGATCTCGTTCGTACCTCCACGGAGGGTGAAACCCGGACTGTGTAGGATCGACTCCGCCAGCATGTACGTGAGGGCGTCGTCGGAATCTCTGTCAGGCGTGGTCGGCGACAAAAGCCGCACCGTCTCGGTGATCAGACTCTCGAACCTCGTGCCGAGATCCTTCACGGCAGCCGCCTCGACGGCAGGCGCTTCACCGGCCTCGAGCCGTCCGGCCACTGCGAGAGACATCTGACGTAGCGACCACAAGCGAGCGACGAGCGCGCCCAGTCGATCCTCATGGTCGCCAACGCTGCGTGCCAGGTGATCGATCGACGCTGCGAGGAGAGGAAAGGTGGACAGCAGTCGTTCAGGGCCACTGCGCTCCATCGCCAGCTCACTGGTCACCTGAGTCCACCCGGCCCCCACGCGCCCCAGGACGTTGGCGTCCGGCACGAAGACGTCGTCCAGCACCACCTCGTTGAAGTGGTGCTCGCCGGTGAGCAGGTAGATCGGGCGGATATGGACGTCGATGTTCGGGAGGTCGATGATGAACTGAGTCAGGCCGTCATGCCTGTCCGAGGTGGCAGGAGCCGTGCGCGCCAGGACGACCATGGTGTGCGCGTGGTGTGCGCCGCTCGTCCAGACCTTGGTGCCGCTGACGCGCCAGCCGCCTTCAGTGCGAGTGCCGTGAGTCCGCACAGAAGCCAGGTCAGAGCCGGTGTCCGGCTCGCTCAGGCCGACCGCGAAGAATCGTTCACCGCGCGCGATGCCGGGAAGGTACGTCTGTCGTTGTTCTTCGCTGCCGAACTTGAGAAGTCCGGGACCCGATTGCCGATCGGCGATCCAGTGAGCTGCGACGGGTGCTCCTGCAGCGAGCAGTTCCTCTGTGACAACGAATCGCGCCAGAGCCCCGGCAGCCGAACCGCCATATGCCTTGGGGAAGGCCATGCCGATCCAGCCGCGCGCTCCGAGGCGTCGGCTGAACGCCTCGTCCCAACCGCCGAGCCACTGATCGCAGTGCGGCTTGAAGCCACCCTTTCTGATGTCGTCGGCCAGGAATTCGCGGACTTCGTGGCGTAGTTCACCCAGATCTTCGGGCAGGTCGACGGGTTCGAGATTCCATAGGGTCATGTGCGTCGTCTCATCCTTCTCGGCTCCTGGTCAACGAACGGCCCAGCGGCCGGTGTAGGTCGGCGCATCGTCCTTGTCGAGGAATGCTCGATACGCGATTGGCGCGTCCTCCGTCGCGAGGTTCACCGCTTGCGCGCGGGTCTCGTTCTCGAGAGCTTCTCTGAACGTCTGATTCATGGCTTGATGCAGCAGCGACTTGGACTGCGCGAGCGCCACCGGCGGAAGGGCTGCCAACCGCTGCGCAAGATCTCTCACGAAGTCGTCGACTTCGTCCGCGGACCGCACCCAGGTGACCAGCCCGAGGTGCTCAGCTTCGTAGGCGCCGATCATCTCAGCGAGCATGACGAGCCGCTTCGCCTGCTGAAGTCCGACCAACCTCGGCAGCGTCCACGACCCGCCGAAGTCGATCGACAGTCCGCGACGCACGAAGATCTGACTGAACCGCGCCGTCGGCGTGGCGACCACGAAGTCACAGGACAGGGCGAGGTTGCATCCGGCCCCGACGGCCGCACCGTCGACCAGGGCGATGAGCGGCTTGGGGAAGCTGGTGACGGCTTCGGCCACCGCTCCGAGCTTCTGCATCTTTGACACGGGGTGCTCGGTCGCGGAAGCTCCCGCCAAGTCGGAGCCTGCGCAGAACGTCCCACCGGCACCGGCGAGCACGACGACCCGCGCGGTCTCGTCGAACTTGAGCTCCTCCAGCAGGTCGCGAAGGAGGGCCCAGCTGGCTTGATCGAGAGCGTTCTTGCGCTCGGGGCGATTCAAGGTGAGCCGCACCACCGCCCCTTCCTGAGTCCGAATGATTGCCACCGGGCTGTCGGCGCCCACCTCAGCGGCCCTCGAAGACGGGCGTCCGGCCCGAGCGGAACGCCGTCATCGCCTCGCCTGCGTCCCGAGTGCTGTGCACCACGGCCATGTGTGAGGAGATGAGGTCCAGCGCCGTGCGCACGTCTGTGTTGGCAGACTGGTATGCGGCCCGCTTGATCATGCGCAGGTTGAGCGGTGGTCGGGAAGCAAGACGTGCGACGAACTCGTTGGTCGAGGTCGCGAAGTCCTCATCGGCGTAGACGTGGTTGGCGATGCCGATTCGATGTGCTTCGGCGGCGTCCACGAAGTCGGCCGTCCAGAGCAGCTCGAGAGCCTTGCCCATGCCAACGAGTCGTGGGAGGTAGTAGCAGCCTCCATCCCCAGGCACCAGACCGATTCGGATGTATGCCTCTGACATTCGCGCCGATCTGGCCATGAGCCGGATATCGCACATCAGCGCCATGTCCATGCCCGCTCCGACGGCGATGCCATTGACGGCTGCGATCAGCGGCTTGTCCAGATCCTCGACGGCATAGGCCACCCGGTGGATCCGCTCGTGGAGCATCGCCTTGACGGCAAGTGGGCCGGCCGCCTCGGCAGCGAACGTGTCGAGGTCGATCCCCGAGCAGAACGCATCGCCGGCGCCGGTGACGACGACCGCCCGAACTGAGTCGTCGATGCGAGCGGAGCGCAGCGCTTGTTCCCAGCTGTCGATCATCTCGAGGGTGAATGCGTTCTTCATCTCCGGGCGGTTCAAGAGGATCGTGCCGATCCCGTTGGTCACCGTGTATTCCAGGTCTGCCACTTGTCGGCTCCTATGTGCTGCCACGGCGAGCACCAAGGCCACCGATTGTCGGAGCCGTTGCGCCGGGCGTGCTGGGATGACATACTACCACGTAGGTTATTTTGAGATCGTGCTCGATGTGCGGGAGATCGCCGTCGAGCCTTGAGGAGGCTTCACATGGACTATTCGCACCTGGCGCCGACGCTGCTCGTCGAGGAAGATGGGCCGCTGCGAATCGTCACGCTGAACCGGCCGGACGAGCTGAACTCAGTTGATGATGCCCTGCACACGGGGTTGCGGCGGGTGTGGGACCTGCTCGTCGACGACGAAGAGGCGAGAGCCGTGGTCATCACGGGTGCTGGTCGGACCTTCAGTGCCGGCGGCTACATGCCGAACTTCATTCGCAATCACCACGATCTCACCGCACGGCGCAGGGACATCCGTGAAGGCGAGCGCCTGGCTCGCGCGATGATGGCCTGCGAGCTCCCCGTGATCGCCGCCGTCAACGGTCCAGCTGTCGGCCTCGGATGCAGCCTCGCGTCCATGTCGGACTTCGTCGTCATGGCCGAAGATTCATTCATGAGCGATCCCCACGTGAAGGTCGGGTTGGCTGCCGGTGACGGAGGCGCCGTGACCTGGCCGTGGCTGACGAGCCTGCTCACCGCCAAGGAGTTCATCCTCCTCGGTGACCGGATCCCGGCTGCTGACGCGCTTCGCCTTGGTCTGTGCAACAGGGTCGTCCCGACGGACCAGGTGCTCGACACCGCCAAGGAGTTCGCCCTCCGCTTCGCGGCGCTGCCGGCTCAGGCCACACGCGATACAAAACGCGCGCTGAACATGCACCTGATCAACTCAGCCAACTCCGTCCTGAACTTCGCGCTGGCGGCGGAGTTCGAGTCGTTCGGGACGGAGGAGATCAAGGTGCAGGTGGCCCAGTTCCTCGCGAAGGCGGACGACGCCGCCGAGGTCGCGGGCCAATCATGAACGAGCGGCTGGATCCGGAGGCGACAGACTACGTTCTGACGACAACTCGAGCCGTGCGGCGGCGGCTCGACCTCGATCGAGCCGTTGATCGCGGGATCGTTCTCGACTGTCTTCGAGTCGCCGTACAGGCTCCGACCGCGAGCAACCGTCAGACATGGCGCTGGCTCGTCATCGATGACCCACAGGTCCGTCAGGACGTCGCCGCTCTGTATGCCAGCGAGACGATACCGAGGATCGAGCGGCGCCTCGCCCGCTTCGATGACCCCCAGACGCAACGCGTACTCAAGAGCGCAATGCACCTCGCCCAGGTCCTGGCACGCGTGCCGGTCCTGGTCGTGCCATGGCTCGACGAGCTGCCGGACGGACCCCGCGCAACGCCGGCGGTTGCCTTCTACGGATCCATCTTCCCTGCCATCTGGAGCCTTCAGCTCGCTCTTCGGTCGCGTGGACTGGGATCGACACTCACGACCCCCTTCGGCAGCAAGCTCGAGCCGCAGTACCGGGAACTCCTCGGATTGCCGGACAGCGGCACTCCGATCGCCCTGATCCCCGTCGCGCACACGCTCGGCGTCGACTTCCGACCCGCGAAACGGCCACCGATCGAGGAGATCACGCGCTGGAACCGCTGGTCCGAATAGACGATCACCCACTCTCACCACGTGAAGGAACTCACATGCGCGAGGTCGTCATCATCGACGCCGTCCGGTCGCCGATCGGGAAGCGAAACGGTGGACTGGCGCACCTGCACTCCAACGAGCTGCTCGGCCAGGTTCTGACCGGTCTGCTCCATCGCAACGAGCTCACGGGCGCGGAAGTCGACCACGTCATCGGCGGATGCGTGGTTCAGCTCGGAATGCAGGCTGCCAACGTGACTCGCAATGCCTGGCTGACAGCAGGTCTACCCCTGGAGGTCCCGGCAGTCACGGTGAACGTGCAGTGTGGGTCGTCCCAAGAAGCCCAGCTCATGGCCCACGCCCAGATCGCGGGTGGGCTGGCGGACGTTGTCATTGCGTGCGGGGTCGAGATCATGAGCCGGGTCCCGCTCGGCAGCAACATGCCGCCCGGTGGACCCTACGGAAACCCGCGAGGAGGCAAGTACGCCGACGTCTACGAGCCCACCATCCAACTGGAAGGCGCCGACCGAATCGCGGAGCGCTGGGACCTCGGGCGAAGCCAGCTGGACGAGTTTGCCAAGCGATCCCAGGATCGAGCTGCATCGGCATGGCAGGAAGGCCGGTTCGTCAGCCAGATCGTTCCGATCAACGCTCCCGTCCTCGACGAGGAGACCAACGTGGTCGATATTGCTCGGGTGACCCGGGATGAGGGATTTCGGGCCACGACCCTGGAGGGCCTGTCTGGCTTGAGGCTGAACCAGCCCGATCGAGTGCCCGCGAGCTTCCACACTGCCGGCAACTCGTCGCAGGTCTCGGACGGCGCGAGCGCCGTTCTGCTGATGAGCAGGGAGCGAGCGGACGCACTCGGACTCACGCCGCGGGCGCGGGTGGTTGATTCAGTCCTGGTCGGTTCGGATCCCGTTCTCATGCTGACCGGGCCGATCCCCGCCACCGCGAGGACCTTGGAGCGGACAGGGCTGACCATCGACGACTTAGACGTCGTCGAGATCAACGAGGCCTTCGCGTCGGTGGCGGTGTCATGGGCAAAGGAGTACGGCGCTGACCCCGAGCGCGTGAACGTCAACGGCGGCGCCATCGCGCTGGGTCATCCGCTCGGCGCGACGGGCGCCGTGTTGATCACCAAGGCACTGTACGAACTGGAGCGAAGCGGCGGTCGGTTCGGTCTCATCACGATGTGCTGCGGAGGCGGCCTGGGAACCGCCTCGGTCATCGAGCGTCTCTGAGATGGGGCTGTCTGCTCAGAAGGAGAAACCATGATCGATGCAACCCCGCGCCCCTGGATGACGGGCGACGCTGCCGACCTGTTCGCGATGGCGACATCGTTCTTCGACCGCGAGGTCCCGGCGAATCGTGAACGCTGGGAAGCCCAACACCATGTCGGACGAGAGTTCTGGCTGCGTTGTGGCGAGCTTGGTCTCCTGTGCACCAGCGTCCCGGAGGAGTACGGCGGCGGTGGAGGCACGTTCCTCCACCAGGCGACGATTCAGGAGGCCTACGCTCGCCACGGCGACCGATCCTGGGGCAACGCGATGCACAGTGGCGTCGTCGCGCACTACATCTACCAGTACGGGTCCGAGGAGCAACGGCACCGATGGTTGCCGAAGATGGCCCGAGGCGAGCTGCTGGGAGCGCTCGCGCTGACTGAGCCGTCGGCCGGGTCCGACCTCAAGGCGATCAAGACGAGGGCGGAAAGGACCCCTGACGGGTGGAGGCTCAATGGCTCCAAGATCTTCATCACCAACGGAGGTAGTGCCGACCTGGTGATCGTGGCGTGCTCCACGGACCCGACGCTGGGGGCGAAGGGCATCTCGTTGCTGGTGGTGGAAGCCGACATGCCTGGATTCAGCCGCGGCCGGCCCCTCAACAAGATCGGCCAACACGGAGCTGACACCAACGAGCTCTACTTCGACAACGTTGTCGTGCCGGCCGAGAACCTGCTGGGAGAAGTGGGCCAGGGGTTTTCGATGATGATGGGTCAACTGCCGCAGGAGAGGCTCATCATCGGCATCACGGCAGTGACGGCGACCGAGCTGGCGGTTGCGGTGACGACCGACTACGTGAAGCAACGCGAGGCCTTCGGCGCTCCGCTCATCGAGAAGCAGCACGTCAGGTTCGAGCTTGCCGAGTGCGCAACTCTTGCCAAGGTCGCGAGAACCTTCCTCAACGAGTGCATGGCCACCCACCTCGACACCGGCCTGGATCTGCCGACTTCGTCGATGTGCAAGTGGTGGCTCACCGACGTGCAGTGCCGTGTCATCGACAAGTGCCTCCAGTTGCACGGAGGCTACGGCTACATGACGGAGTACCTGATAGCCCGGCTGTACGCGGACGCCCGTGCCCAGACGATCTATGGAGGCACGAACGAGATCCAGAAGGAGCTGATCGCGCGATCACTCTGATCGCCAGTGCTGTCACCGCGCGGTAGGGGAAGACTCCGACAGCATTGACCTCCGACCTACGCGGTAGTATGTTTTTCTCATTCTCCCTTGGAAAGGACCGGCCTTGACGCCAACTCGCGCGCTGGACGGCATCGTTGTTCTCGACCTGAGCCAGGTCTACAACGGTCCGTACTGCACATCCCTTCTGGCGCAGCTCGGCGCGGAGGTCATCAAGATCGAGCCGTTCGGCGGGGAGCCGGTCCGGTGGCGGGTCGTGGGTG
>WUUC01174457.1_pt1 | contig 14189 bp, 11 predicted proteins | sample 6278441 | NCBI WGS metagenome assembly WUUC01 (sample SAMN13675441, study PRJNA597444) | soil metagenome | isolation source: soil | place: USA: Washington | collected 2017-10
ACGTCACCTGGGGCACCAATCCCGGCCAGGCCGTCGCCCTCGGCGAAGCGGTGCCGGGACCGGACGACTTCACCGATCCGAGCGAGCGGGCGGCCGCCGAACGTGCCCTGCGATACATGGCGCTCGAGCCGGGCACCCCGATGCGCGACATCGAGGTGGACACGGTGTTCCTCGGGTCCTGCACCAACGGCCGGATCGAGGACCTGCGCAGCGCGGCCGAGGTGCTGCGCGGGCGCCGGCTGGCCCCGGGCGTACGCATGCTCGTCGTGCCGGGTTCGATGCGGGTCCGCCGCGCCGCCGAGCTCGAGGGCCTGGACCGGGTCTTCGTCGGGGCCGGAGCCGAGTGGCGGCTGGCCGGCTGCTCGATGTGCCTCGGCATGAACGCCGACCGGCTGCGGGGTTCACACCGGTGCGCGTCGACGTCGAACCGGAATTTCGAGGGCCGCCAGGGCGCCGACACGCGGACCCATCTGGTGTCGCCGGCGGTCGCCGCGGCGACCGCCGTGACCGGCCGCCTGACCGCCCCGGGCGACCTGTCCTGACGGCGAAGCGCCGTCGGTACCGCCCCATCGCGTTCGATCGAGGACACATGCTGCCCCTGCGCACCCACACCGGGCGAGGCCTGCCGCTGCGTCGCAGCGACGTGGACACCGACCAGATCATTCCGAGCGAGTACTGCCGCCGGATCGTGAAGACCGGCTACGCCGACGCGCTGTTCGGGCGCTGGCGGGCGGATCCGGGGTTCGTGCTGAACGATCCCCGGCACGCCGGCGCCACCGTTCTGATCGCCGGCCCGAACTTCGGCACCGGCAGTTCCCGCGAGCATGCCGTCTGGGCACTGCGCGACTGGGGCGTGCACGCCGTGATCGCGCCGGGGTTCGGTGACATCTTCCGGCGCAACGCCCTGACGAACGGCCTGCTCGTGGTCGAGCTGGGCCAGGAGGCCGTCGACGGCCTGCTGGACCGGGTGGAGCGGGAACCGCGGCTGGAGCTGACCGTCGACCTCGTGGAGCGGGAGGTACGCGTGCGCGAGTCCCGCTGGAGCTTCGAGGTCGACGAGCGAGCGCGTTGGCTGCTGCTCAACGGCTTCGACGAGATCGATGCCACGCTGACCCGGCAGGAGCAGATCGCGGTCTTCGAACGGCGGCGTCCCGCGTGGCTGCCCCGGCCGTCGCGGGAAGATCTGCTCGGCGTCGCGACCGGACCGCAGGGATAGGCGGGCGGATGTCGGCTATCGCCGTGGTCCCGGGTGACGGTGTCGGCCCGGAGGTCATCGAGCAGGCCCTCCTCACCCTGGACATGCTGGGGCTGGGGCTCCGCTTCGACGTGCTGGAGCACATCAACGCCCGCGCCTATCGCGCGGGCGACGATCCGCTCAGCGACCGGGACATGTCCCGGTTGCGGACGAGCCGGGCGGTCCTGCTAGGCGCCATCGGCGATCCGGCGGTACGCGACCCGCGATATGCCCGCGGGGTGCTGCTGCGGCTGCGCTTCGAGCTCGACCTGTACGTGAACTACCGGCCGGTGCGGCTCCTGCACGACCGGCTGAGCCCGCTGCGAGACCCGGCACGGCGCGCCATCGACTGTGTCATCGTGCGGGAGAACACCGAGGGTCTCTACGTCGACGTCGGCGGCACGATGCGTGCCGGCACCCCGCACGAGACCGCGGTGGACGCCGAGATGACCACCTACCTGGGTGTCTCCCGGGTGGTCGAGTTCGCCTTCGCGACGGCCCGCCGCGACGTCTGCATGGTCGACAAGGCGAACGCCGTGCCGAACAGCGGCCGACTGTGGCAGCGCTGCCTTCGGGAAGCGGCGGGCCGGCACCCGGGGGTGCGCACGTCGCACCTGTACGTCGACGTCGCCGCGATGCGCCTGGTGGCCGATCCGACGGTCTTCGACGTCCTCGTCACGAACAACTCCTACGGCGACATCCTCAGCGACCTGGCCGCGCAACTGGGTGGCGGACTCGGCGCGGCGTGCTCGGTCAATCTCAACCCGGAGACGGGGTTCGGGCTCTACGAGCCCGTCCACGGCAGTGCCCCGGACATCGCGGGAACCGGTACGGCCGATCCCCTCGGCGCCATCCTGAGCGCCGCGCTGCTTGTCGAGCGTCTCGGGCATCCGGAGGCGGCCACCGCGGTGCGGTCCGCGGCGGACCGGGCGGTGGCCGCCGGCCGCTGCACTCCGGACCTCGGTGGCCGGCTGAGCACCAAGCAGATGGGCGAGGCGATCCGGGCCATGGTGTGAACCGCCCGTCCCGCCCCGCCCTGTCCGGGCCGATGTGGTCAGTGCGTCCGGCGGGACAGGCCGACGAGCCCGGCCACCTCGGCCATCGACTTCTCGTCGCCCGCGCACGCGTGCACGAGCACTGCCTCCACGCCGAGCAGCAGTTGCCGGGCCACCGCCTCGGGCAACAGCTCCGCGTCCGCCCACAGCGAGACGAACAGTTCCCCCTCGTGCAGGCGGGCCCGGAGGGACTGCTCCGGCGCGTGCATGTCCCGCCCCGTGGCGCCGGCCGTGAGGACCGTCCGGCTGACGTCCAGATCGTCCGGCCCGGGCGGGTCCTCGGCCGTCGCCGTGCGATCCCCTTCCCAGAAGTCGAACACTCGATGGGTGGCCGGCGTCTCGCCCCGGCGTTGCCTCTCCGCCACCCAGAGTGCCTCGGCCTCCCGCACGTCGTACCGGCCGTGGCGGTAGCCCTTCAGCAGCGCGGACTGGCACCGCCGGGCGAGCTCGGCGAGGCTGGGCGTGCCGGTGGCGTCGAAGGTCACCAGGACAGGCTGGGCCAGGCAGGAAACCGCGTTGCGGGTGGCCGGGTCGGACCGGTTGGCGGACACCACGTTCACCCCGATCCGTTCCTGCCCGGTGTGCTGGGCGAGCAGTCCCACGTACGCCGCGAAGAGCAGGGCCGTCGGCGGGATGCCCGTCGTCCGCCTCAACTCCCGCACCGCGTGGTGGAGCGCGGGCGACTGGAGTTCCGCGTACCCCATCCGCCGTACCCGCCACAGCATCGGGGACACCGACCCGGTGCTGCCGGCCGGCGGCTCCGGGAAGAGCGCGTCGGGCAGGGCCCGGAGCTGGCCCCGGAGATACTCGATGGCGCGTGCCTGCCGGGCCCGGCCCGAGGTGGACCACTCCTCGGCGGCGATGTCGCACGGCTGCACCGGAGCAGCCGCGTCGCCGGGCGCCGGATCGCCGGCCAGCAGGGCCTGCAGATCACGGAGCACGATCGGCATGGCGTGGGCGTCGCTCGCGGTGTGGTTCATGAGGCCGACCACCCATCGGGCCATGCCGCTCTCGTCCAACACGATGGCGAACCGTGCCGAGAGGTCCTTCTCCAGGTCGAACGCTGTGTACTTGAACTCGTCCGGCACCGGCGGGCGGTCCCCGGTCAGCTCGTCGGCGGTGGCGGTCACCTCCAGCACGGCGGTGTGCCCCGCCTCGTGGACCCGCTGGATCAGCGTGCCGGCGTCGTCCATGGTGAAGGTCGTCCGGAACGTCTCGTGCCGCCGGACGATCTCGGCGACGGCCCGCACGGCGACCTCCCGGTCGACGGGCTCCGCCAGGGGGAGCGACAGCGGCATGTTCCACAGCCGGTGGTACTCGGGCGGAAAGATCTGCTGCTCGCTCCACTGCGCGAGCTGGCCGAGCGTCGCCGGGGCGGTACGGACCACCGGCCCCGGCGCGTGGCCCGGCCGGTCATCGGCGAGCGAGGCGGACGGCTGTGTCATGGTGGGAACCCTTCTTCACGGTGGGGCGTCGTCATGCCAGCCGGACCGCGCGATCGAGCAGCACCTGCGATCCGATCGCGGTGAGCAGGCGGTCGTCGGCGTAGTTCAGGCTCGCCGAGCGCAGGTCGCGGAAGACCTGTTCGAGGCGCAGCGGTGAGCCACGCGAATAGCCGCGCGCCAGCCCGGCGAACTGGACCAGCCGATCGGCCGCCGCGAACGTCATCTCCGCGGCCGCCACCTTCAGCGTGTTCAGATGGATCTGGGTGGCGGGGTCACCCAGGCTTCGACCGGCGAGGCGGGCCTCGGTCACCTCGGCGCAGACCTGACGGAGGTAGCCGGCGACCAGCTCCAGGTTGACCCGGATGCGGGCCAGGCGTTCGCGGACCAGGTCCGACTGGAGGTCCAGGGCCCACCGGCGGTCTGGGTTCCGCAGCTCCGCCACCACGTCGCGCAGCGCTCCGCGGGCCGCACCCAGCCAGCAGGCGGCCCATCCGATGTGCCCCAGCGGGATCATGCTCTCGACGGCGACGGTGCGGAAGCCGCCCGGGGAGCCGACGACCTGGCCCGGCGGCACGGCGCCGGAGAGCCGAAGTCCCGCGCTGTCGGTGGCCCGCATCCCCATCGGGTTCCAGACACCGACGGTGTCCACCCGCAGCTGGGCACGATCGGCGTACACGAGGGAGACCTGGTGCGGCAGCGCGTCCTCGCCGGCGCGCATGGTGATGAGGAAACCGTCCGCGTGCCTGCCGCCGGTGACGACCGGGGCCTGCCGGTCCAGCCACAGCCGGTGGCCGTCGTCGCGCAGGGCGGCCTGAGCGCTGAGCAGATGACCGCCCTTGACCGGTTCGGTGGTCACCGAGGCCAGATAGAGGCCGCCGGCGGCGACGCGGGGCAGCAGTTCCTCCCGCAGTTCCGCGGAGCCGTGCCGGACCAGCACGTCGACCTGCTGACAGTGCATCGCCCAGATCATCCCGGTGGACATGCACGCCCCGGCCAGCTCGGCAGCCGTCTCCACCAGCACGTCGAGGCCGGCACCGGCGCCGCCGTACTCGGCCGGCACGACCAGGCCGAGCAGTCCCGAGGCACGCAGCGCCTTCAGGTTGTCGTCCGGGAAGCTCGCCGACGCGTCGGACTCCGCCGCGTGCAGCCGCAGCGTGGCCAGCACGTCGGCCGGAACGATGTCATCGAGGTGTCGAGGCACGGCTCTCCCGCCATTGTCCGTCCGATTCGAGAACGGTCGTGGCCCGCAGCTCGAGGCGCCGCGCGCTTACCACCTCACCGTCCGCCTCGACGATCAGCTCGGTGGGGACCGGGCGGCTCAGGAACCCGACCAGGCTGGCCGTCAGCCCGTACGCGCCGACGTTCGGGATCTCCACCACCGAGTCGACACGTGGCTGCGGCACCCGGGCCGCGCGGCTGAGGACGTCCAGCGGCGTGCACAACGGGCCCACCAGGGTCACGGGTGGCGCCGAGCCGTCGTCCGCCGTCGTCCTGGCCGAGGGCGTGAGCAGACGGCCCAGACCCCACATGCCGCCGAGCGCGTTGGTCCCGGCGTCGAGCACCGCGTACGTCGTGCCGCGGCTGCGCTTGACGTCGAGCACTGTGGTGACCAGGGTGCCGCTGTCGGCCGTCAGATAGCGGCCCGACTCGAACGTCACCCACGGCCGGCCGTCCCGCCAGCCCCGCAGCCGCCGGTCGAGAATGTCCTCGAGCGCGGCCCGGAGGCGGGAGTAGGACGGCCGGCGGCCGGGAACGGCGAACGGCGCGGCGAACCCACCGCCGAGATCGACGTGGTCGAGCGGGTGGTCCGCCGACGCCAGCACGGCGCCCGCGGCGGCGGCGCTCATGTCGAGGTCCTTGATGAGGACGTCCTCGTCGACGACGTTCGACGCCGCGAAGACGTGCACCCCGGCCGGCCGCGCACGGCCGACCGGCCGCAGCATCCGGGCGATCGCCGGCGCGTCCTCGACGTCCACCCCGAACTGGGAGGAGCGACCGGTCATCCGGAGCCCGCTGCCGCCACCCGCCCCGCCGTTGAGCCGGATGAGATATTCGACGTCGGTCCGGCACTCATCGGCGGCCTCGAGCAGCCTCCGGTGGTCGACCACCGACTCCACCGAGAAACGCCGTACGCCCTGCCGGATCGCCCACGCGATCTCCTCGGACGTCTTCCCCGGGCCGGTGTAGAGGGCGCGGGCCCGGCATTCCGGTACGGGCGGCACGCTCGCCAGCTCGCCGACGGAACTGATCTCGACGTCGAGGCCGGCACGCACGAACTCGCCGACGACGCCGGGATGCGGGTTGGCCTTGACGGAGTAGTACAGGCCGCAGGCCTCGGGCAGGACGGCCCGGAGATCGGCCGCCGCCTGCCGCAGCCGGTCCCGGCGGTACACGTACAGCGGCGTGCCGTACCGGCGGGCCAGGTCCGGCGGCACCGTCTCCATGAGGCCGGTCACGCGTCGTCGACCCGGACGCCGGTCACACCGGACAGCGCCGTCCACAGTGAACCGACCGTGTCGAACGTCTCGGCGGTGAGCAGCTCGTCGGGGAACTCGATGCCGTAGCCCGCCTCCAGGTCGACCAGCAGCGACACCACGCTCATGGAGTCCAGCCCCAGGTCGGCCAGGACATCGTCGGCGCCGAGCGGCCCTTCGCCGCCGTATGGCAGATACACCCGCAGCATCGCCTCGAACGTGGCGTCCCAGACCGCGACCCGCTGGTCACCATCGCCCATGCTCATCACTCCATCTCCTGCTTCACGCGTTGGGTCATGGCTCCGGTGTCGCCGTGTCCGTGGTCCCGTATGCCAGGGCCTGCACCGAGTAGAGCTCGGCGTACAACCCGCCGGCCCGCATGAGCGATTCGTGGTCACCGACCTCCACGAGCCGCCCCCGGTCCATGACCGCGATCACGTCGGCCGTCCGGACCGTCGACAGCCGGTGCGAGACATAGACCGTCACCGCACCGACCGCCTCCGCCGCCTGACGGGACGCCTCCAGATAACTGCCCAGCAGTTCGTGCTCGGCGGCCGCGTCGAAGGCGGCGGCCGGCTCGTCGAGGCCCAGCAGCAGCGGTTCGGCGCGCATCATCGCCCGGCTCACGCCGACCTTCTGCCATTGGCCGCCGGACAGCTCGGCCCCGCTGAACTGCCGGCCCAGCTGGCTGTCGAGGCCGTCCGGCAGGGTGCGCAGCAGATCCGCGGCGCTCGCCCTCGTCATCGCCGCGCGCACCGCCCGGTCGTCGTCCATGTTCGGCAGGTCACCGACGCCGACCGACTCGCGGACCGTCAGCTCGAGACGGGCCACGTCCTGGAAGGCGACCGTGGTGCGTGCCCACCATTTCTCGACGGCGATGTCGGCCAGGTCGACGCCGTCGATCCGGATGCGACCGCCGGACGGCCGATACAGCCCGGTGAGCAACTTGACCAGGGTGCTCTTCCCGCCGCCGTTCGGCCCGACGACCGCCAGCGTCGTCCCGGCCGGCACGCGCAGGCTCACGTTGCGCAGGACGTCCCGGTCGTTGCCGGGGTAGGAGAAGCTGACGTCCTCGAGGTCGATGCCGTCGCGGAGCCGGTCCGGAGGCGCCAGCGTGCCGTCGCCGCCCGGCTTCGTCACCACGGAGTCGAGCCACCGGAACCGCCGGCGGGCGTGGGTCAGGGCGAAGACCCCGACGATCACCTCCGCGAATCCGCCGATCTGCAGCCGCAGGCTCACCGCGTTCGACAGCACCAGCACCACGTCACCGACCGACGTACCGTCCCGTGACACCAGGCTGACGGTCAGCAGCACGGCGGCGAACAGTCCCACGGTGAAGCCGATCAGCCCGGTGATCCGTACGGCGATGGCCTTGTAGTCCGCCCTCAGCTCCTCGCCGCTCAGGTCGGCCCAGAGACGGGAGCCCTGGTCGGCGATCCGGTCCGCCGAGCGGTACACCCGCACCTCGCTGGCGGTGGGCGGCTCGATCAGCAGGTCGAACAGGTGCTGCTCGAGCCGGCGGCGTTCGGCGGTCTCCCTGCGGTTGCGGTCGACGAGTTCGGCGGCCAGCCGCGACGTCCACATCGCGGGGACCGCGGCGAGCGGCAGGAGCAGCAGCGCCGGGTGCACCGAGGCGGCCAGCAGGCCCGAGATGACGATGCCGACGAGCAGGGTGAGCATGCTGATCGCGCTCCACCCGTACCGGACGAAGGCGGAGACGTCCTTACGCAGGAGCCCGGCGGTGTCGTGGTACTTCGGGTTGTCGTAGAGGTCGATCGACCGGGCCCGTCCCACCGCGGTCAGGAGCCGCATCTCCAGCAACAGCCGGGCCTTCTCCATCAGCACCAGTTGCTGCACGGCCGCACCGTGCCAGCAGACCCCGATGAGGAAGGCGCCGACGCCGGCGAGGACCGCACCGGTGATCGCCATCCGGTGGTCGTCGCGCGCCACCCCGTCGACGAGGAGTTTGAGCCACACACCCTCGGCGGCCATGCCGATGTTGGCGCCGAGCTGGCAGGCGGCGACGAGCAGGAACAGGCGCCGGCCGGCCCGCCAGGACAGCCGGATCGCATCGAGGAGGCCGAAGAAGGCGTCACGCATCGGTGCGCTCCACGTCAGCGAAACGGTCGGCCTGGGTGTGGAAGAGGCCGGCGTACACGCCACCGTCGGCGAGCAGGCTGTCGTGGTCGCCGCTCTCCACCACCTGGCCGGACTCAATGACGACGATGTGATCGGCTCGCCGGACGGTGGAGAACCGGTGCGAGATGAGCACGGTGGTCATCCCTTGCGTGAGGGTGAGCGCCTGGCCGAAGAACTCCGCCTCGGCACGGACGTCCAGGCTGGCGGTTGGTTCGTCCAGCACCGCCACCGAGGCCCCCGCCTGGGCCGCGAGCAGGGTGCGGGCCAGGGCGACCCGCTGCCACTGCCCGCCGGACAGGTCGACGCCGCCCTGGTAATGCGGTGACAGCACGGTCTCCCACCCGTTCGGCAGTTCGTCGATCATGCTCTGCAGTCCGGCGTCGTCGGCCGCGCGTTCCCGGGCGCCGACATCGTCCGCGAGCTCCAGGGAGCCGAAGCCCACGTTGTCGCGCAGGGACATCTCGAAGCGGGAGTACTGCTGGAACATCACGGCCAGCCGGCGGCGCCATTCCTCGGCGCCGATGTCCGCGAGGTCGACGCCGTCCGCGGTGATCCGCCCGGCGGTCGGCCGGTGCAGGCCCGCGAGCAGTTTGACGATGGTGGACTTGCCCGCGCCGTTCAGCCCGACGATCGCGACCGACCGGCCCGCCGGCAGCGTGAGGTTGAAGTCCCGGAGGACATCCCGGTCGCCGCCCGGGTAGCGGAAGGAGACGTGCTCGAACCGGATCTCGCCGGGCGGCCGTGCCCCCGCCGTGGCCGGCGCCGGGGCGGGAACCGGCTCGATGAGCGCGTCCCGGCGGGCCGCGTCCTCGACCTCCCGCAGTGCCCGCAACGGCGCCTCGGCGTAGTGGTGGGTGGATCCGGCGGTATTCAGCCCGGCGCGGACACCCACCACCGCCATGACGTAGGTGGTCATCTCACCCACGGAGAGCTGACCGCGCAGGGCGGCGGCGACAATCAGCGCACACGAGCCGCCGAAGACCACCGCGAACACCGTGTACAGCACGGACAGCCGCCGTGTCGTGCGGCTCCGGAAGGCCCAGATGGGTTCGAAGTAGGCGAGGTACTCGCGGCGGAACCGCTCCTGCATCCACTGCCCGATCCCGAACACCCGCACGTCCTTCGCCGTACGCGCGCTGTCGGTGGCGTCCCGCAGATAGTCCGACCGGCGCAGCAGGGCAGCCTGCTCGGCGGCCAGTTCGGAGGAGGCAGCCGCGACGCGCAGCGACTGGCCGCGGGTGAACAGGGTGAGGACGAGCAGGAGCGCCGCGAGGGGCACCGAGAAGAACGCGACCATCACCGCGAACACCAGCACCTGGACGAGCTGCATGGTGGTCGTGGTCAGGCTCACCGTCATGCGGCCCAGCAGCATGCCGCGGACGCCCTTCTGCACCAGCATCAGCTGGTCCTGCCACCGCGGGTCCTCCAGATGCCTGATGGTCTGCGGCATCCTGGCGGCCAGCCGCAGGCGCTCCCGGACGCGGCTGGTGACCTTCAGCTGGACACGCTGGGTGGTCACCACGCCGAGCCCCGTCGTCACGTCCTCGAGGACCATGACGACGAACAGGAACAGCAACGCCGCCGGCAGCCCGGCCGAGAGCAGCGAGACGTCGCGGTCACCGACGAACACGGCTGCCAGCGAGGTGATGAGAACACCGGTGGCGATCGGCCGCAGCACCCGGATCGCCGGCGCGGCCGCGAAGACGGCCACGAGCTGGGTGAGGCCCCGCCAGCCGACGGAGTCGCGCAGAAGCCGGAGCAGGCCCATCGGCGTGGACGCCGCCGACCGCAGCTGGGTGCGCCATCGCGTCAGCATCGGCATTCCTCCTTTCACACGTCTCATGAAATCGGCGCCGGGACCTGGGCAGCGGATTCCGCATTGCAGGAACGGTTCAGCTCACCCAGGTATTCGAGGCTCTTCAGAACGCGGTCCTCCGCGACGCCGAAATCGATCAGGCAGGCGACCTCGTCGATGCCGATGCGGGCAAGACGCCGCACCACGGCAAGGCCGTCCGAGACCGTTCCGAAGAGACCACCGGAATCGAAATAGCGATCGAAGGAACGCTCTACCAGGAACCGCACGTCGTCCGGATCGACGGCCCCCGGATCGATTCCGCGGGACACGTCCCCCGCGGATCGCATGCTGAGTCCGATGGAACTGCGCAGGTATGCGCTGAACGGCTCGCGGATGACCTCACGGACCTCGGCGCGGTCCTCACCCAGAAGCGTGTGCAGCATCAGCACGACATGCCCCGGCCCGGCCTCAGGCCCGTGCTCGGCGCGCAGCGCCGCGCGGTACAACGCGATCTTCTCGGCGAGCTCGCCGAGGTCCTGCCCGAGCAGATGGGTGAGGACACCCATCCGGAGCTCCCCGGCGAGCTTGAAGGTGTCCGGGTTTGCCGCGCACGTCAGCCACATCGGCAGCTCCCGCTGGATCGGAGCCGGGAAGGACTGCACCGCCACGGTGTTGCCCTCGCCGTCGCCGACCTCCAGATGCTCGCGCCGCCAGAGCCGACGAACCGATTCGATCGTCTCGACCAGCACTTTCTTGCGTTTCGCGTAGGACTCCGGGCGGATGGCGAAGTCGACGGCGTGCCACCCGGACGCGAAGGACACCCCGGCCCGACCGGCCGAGATGTTGTCGACCACCGACCACTCCTCCGCGATGCGCAGGGGGTGGTGGAGCGGAGCCACCACGCTGCCCGCCCGGACGGCCACGCGCTCGGTGACCGCGGCCACGGCGGCGCCCGTCACCGCGGGGTTCGGGTAGAGCCCGCCGAACGAATGGAAATGACGTTCCGGCGTCCATACCGCGGCGAGCCCGTGTTCGTCGGCGAACCGCGCGCCGGCCAGCAGCAATCCATACCTGCTGCCGTCGGCCGAGGCGTCGTCAGCGAAGTAGAAGAGACTGAAATCCACTGTTCCCCCATCGCGGTCGCCGGGCCCGCACAAACTCGTCACGGACGATGTGGAGCGTAGCGTGCCGAATACTCGTCAATCGGCACTCGGAGCCGATTTTCGGGCCATCCACAAGGGCCCTTTCGCCACGACTTAAAGGCCACGGCAACAGCAATTTCCGCGACTCGCGAGCTTCATACCTGTTGCTATAGTCGCAAAGCCGGGCCGACGGACGCCGCGGCATTCGCAGACAATCACGATCGGAAGGCGTACGAGATCATGCGCAGGCGAATGATGAAATCGAAAATCCACCGCGCGACGGTCACCGGGTCCGACCTGAACTACGTCGGCTCGGTGTCGATCGACCCCGACCTGATGAAGTCGGCCGACATCCGCGAGTTCGAGGAGATCACCGTCCTCGACGTCAACAACGGGGCCCGGTTCACCACCTACGCGATCCTCGGCGGGCCGGGCGAGGTGTGTCTGAACGGCGCAGCGGCTCGTCTGGTGCACCGCGGCGACATCGTCATCCTGCTGACGTACGGCGAGGTGGAGGAGGCCGACCTCGGTTCCTTCGCCCCCAGCATCGTCTTCGTCGACGAGCACAACCGGATGGTCACCGATCCCCCCGTGCCCGCCGGCGGCAACTGACCGGCCCATGGGTCAGCCGGCAGCACGGAGCGGCAGCTCGAGCAGTCCCCGGAACGCGGCCGTCGGGCGCCGCGTCACGGGGCCGGCCACCTCGAGCCTCGAGACCCGTTGCGCCAGCACCCGCAGCGCGACGTCACCCTCCATCCGGGCGAGCGGAGCACCGATGCAGTAGTGCGGCCCGTCCAGGAACGCCAGGTGTTCGGACCGTCCGGACCGGGTGATGTCGAACCGCTCCGGCGAGGAGTAGACCTCGGGATCCCGGTTCGCCGCCGCGAGCAGGAGCAGCAGCACCGAGCCGGGTGCCAGCCGCTCGCCGGCCAGGTCCATCTCGCCCGACGCCGCCCGCACCGAGTACTGGATCGGCGGGTCGAAACGCAGCACCTCCTCGACGGCCCGCGCGCTCAGCCCGGGATCGTCCCTGAGCAGTTGCCACTGCTGCGGGTCGCGCAGGAACTGGGCCACCGCGTTGCCCACCATGTTCGTCGTCGTCTCGAAGCCCGCGGTCAGCAGGAGCTGGCACGTCGCGGCCAGTTCCCGGCTGGTCAGGAACGCTCCCTCCGGGCTGGTCACCAGGAAGCTGACGAGGTCGTCGCGGGGATCCGCCCGGCGCCGCTCGATCAGGTTGTCGAAGATCGCGTCGAGATCACGCATCGCCACCGCGTACTCACGGGCCTGCTCCGCCGAGCGCATGCCGTCGATGGCCCGCGCCGTGACCAGCCCGTAGCGGGCGAACGTGGGCACGTCGACGTCGGTGAGGCCGAGGAGCTCGCTGATCACGATGATCGGCAGCGCGGCGGCGTAGTCACCGACCAGGTCGAAGCTGTCCCGCGCCAGGGCGTCGTCGAGCAGGCGGTGTGCCAGCTTCTCGACCCGTTCCTCCCAGGTCTTCATCACCTTGGCGCGGAACGCCGGCGCGACGAGCCGCCGCAGCCGGGCGTGGTCGGCGACCTCGACGTCGAGGAACCCGCGGTCCCCGCCGCGGCGTCCGCCCCGGGCGGTCACCTTCCGTTTCCGGCCGCCGTCCCGCACCTCCTCCGTCCGGTTGCTCAGCACGAAGGCGGGATCCCGCAGCACCTGGCTGCAGAGGCCGTGCGCGGTGACGGCCCGGAGGCCGAGGCGGCTCCGGTACAACGGCCCACCGGCCCGGATGCGCTCGTAGACCGGATAGGGATCGTCGAGATGCCGGTGCAGGATCAGCTCCGACACCAGGTCGCCGCCACGCGCGAACCTGCGCAGGACCGTGCGAGTGATCAGAACCTTCGTGGTCACCTTGAGATCCGCGGCCGTCGCCATGGCGCTTCCTCAGCTTTCGTCGATGTGTGGTGTCCGCGTGTCCAGGAACCGGCCGATGGCATCGATCGCCCGTCCGGTCACCTCCGCGTCGCGGATCAGGACGATCCGGATCCAGCCGTCACCCTCCGCCTCGTCGGTGAAGAACGGTCCGCCGGGAGCGACCACCACGCCGGCCTCGTGCACCAGCCGACGGGCCAGTTCGCGGGCGGACCAGCCGATCGCGCTCGTGCCGGCCAGCACGAACCAGCCGCCCTCGGGACGGGACACCTTGAAACCGAGCGCCTCGAGCCGGCGCGTCACGTCGTCGCGCCGTTCCTGGAGCCGCCGGACGGTGTCGTGGTCCAGATCGCCGGGCAGCAGCGCGGCCGCCCCCTGTTGCAGTGGATGGCTGGCGCCCAGGGTGGTGCGCTCGTGGACCCGGCGCAGCACGGCGGTGAGTCCCGGCTCGGCGACGCAGTAGCCCAGCCGCCAGCCGCTCATCCGGAACGCCTTGGAGAAGCTGCCGACCACCACGGACCGCTCCCGGAAACCCGCCGGCGCGGTGTCGCTCAGCGGCGAGGCGTGCTCGGCGCCGTCGAAGCGGAAATGGTCGTACACCTCGTCGGTGATGAGGACCAGGTCGTGCCGGCGGCAGATCCGCGCGAGCCCCGCGATCTCCGCCCGGTCGAAGACCCGGCCCGTCGGATTGTGCGGGTTGTTGAGCAGGACCGCCCTGGTGCGCGGCCCGATCGAGCGCTCCAGCTCGTCCAGGTCCAGACGCCATCCCGGCCGGCGCAACGGCACCGTACGGGGCACCGCGCCGGCGGCCTCGATCATGCCGGGATAGTTCTCGAAGAACGGCTCCGGCAGCAGCACCTCGTCGCCGGCGTCCGTGGTGGCCAGCAGGGCGATGAACACGCCCTCGGTCGCACCGGCGGTCACCGTGATCTCCGTGTCCGGATCCACGGCGACACCTCGGCCGCGCCGCAGGGACGCGGCGATCGTCTCCCGCAGCCGCGGC
>WUUC01088050.1_pt1 | contig 14185 bp, 6 predicted proteins | sample 6278441 | NCBI WGS metagenome assembly WUUC01 (sample SAMN13675441, study PRJNA597444) | soil metagenome | isolation source: soil | place: USA: Washington | collected 2017-10
AGCTCCTCGCACCGGTCGAGCATGCGCCGGGCCGCGGGATGCGCGGCGTAGAGGCCGCCCGCCATGCCGCGGCGGGCGCTGCCCTGCCCGGAGAAGGCGAACGCGAGCGGTCCGAGCGGGCCGGGCGGTGCCGGCTGCTCTTGCAGGGCGCGGGCGAGCTCCTCGGCCGTGCGGCCGACGGCCACGGTCCGCGCCGGGCGGTGTGGCCTGCCGAGTGCCAGGGTCGCCGCGATGTCCCCGGCCGCGAGTTCGGGCCGCTGTCGCAGCCGGTCGCGGAGCCGTTCGGTCAGTTCGGCCAGAGCCTGTGCGTCGCGGGCCGACACCGGAACGAGTACGGGTATGCCGGCGTCAGCGGCCGCGGGCGCTGTCGGCGGCGGGGGCTCCTGAAGCACCACATGGGCGTTGGTGCCGCCGACTCCGAGGGCGCTGACCCCGGCCCGCCGTGGCACACCGTGCGGCGACGGCCACGGCCGCAGCTCGGTGGCCAACGTCAACGGGCCGTTCGCCAACGGGAGTTCGGGGTTGGGGCGAGTCAGGTGCAGTGTCGGTACCAGCGTCCGGTGGCGCAGCATGAGGACCGTCTTGATCAGCCCGGCCATTCCGGCGCAACTGTCGAGGTGGCCGATGTTCGGCTTCACCGAACCGACGGTGCAGAAGGCCGTCTTCCGTGTGCCTTCACCAAGGGCGCGGCTCAGTGCCTCCAGCTCGATCGGATCGCCGAGCCTGGTGCCGGTCCCGTGCGCCTCCACGTACGAGATCGTGTCCGCGGGGACAGCCGCTCTGCGCAGCGCCCGGCGTACGACCTCCACTTGACCCGTGACGCCGGGGGCGCTGAAGCCCACCTTCTCCGCACCGTCGTTGTTGACCGCGGAGCCCAGAATCACCGCGTGCACGGTGTCACCGTCGGCCAGCGCGCGGTCGAGGCGCTTCAGCAGGACGGCGGCCACGCCGTTGCCGCCGACGGTTCCGTCGGCGTCCGCGTCGAAGGCCCGGCAGCGTCCGGTGGGGGACAGGATGGAGCCGGGGTGACTGCGGTAACCCGTCTCCTGGGGGAGGTGCACAGCGGCGGCGCCCGCCAGCGCCAGATCCGACTCGCCGCTCAGCAGGGACTGGACCGCGAGGTGCACGGCGACCAGCGAGGTGGAGCAGGCCGTCTGCACGCCGATGGCGGGGCCGGTGAGACCGAGCCGGTAGGCGACTCGGGAGGCGAGGAAGTCCGGCTGCTGCCCGACGGCGGCCTGCATGCCGGTGGCGGGATCACTCCCGTCGTACGGGGCGCCTGTCGCCGACGGCTGCTGGTGGTCGTAGAGGTTCATGCCCGACCCCGCGAACACCCCGATGCCGGTGCCCGGTTCGGCCGCGGCGTAGCCGCCGTCCTCCAGCGCCTCGTGGCAGCACTCCAGGAACAGCCGGTGCGCGGGGTGCGTGAGCCCGGCATCCTTGGGGCTCATCCCGAAGAAGTCCGCGTCGAATGCGTCGACGCCGTCGAGGATTCCGGCGACGGGCACCAGATCCGGTGCGCGCCGCTGCTCCGGTGGGAGCCCCGCCGCCGCGAGTTCCTCTTCGTCGAAGACACGGACGCTGTCCACGCCGTCCCGCAGGTTGGACCAGAACTCTTCCACCGTGTCCGCGCCCGGAAAGCGGACGGAGAGTCCGACGACCGCGATGCTGCGGTCGTCCCTGTTGTTCATGTTGCCGGAGGTGTCGGTACCGGCGTTGACGGAGGCCGTCGGCGCCCCGGTGGCTTCGGCCACGTACGCGGCGAGCGCGGCGACGGTGGGATGTTCGAAGAACGCGGTCTGCGCGATCGTCGTCGCGAACCGCGACTCAAGGCGCGCACGAAGGCGCACAAGGAGCACGGACGTCAGGCCCTGTTCATAGAACGGCGCATCCACCTCCACCCGGCGCCCCAGTACGGCGGACATCTCCTCCTGCACCGCCCGCGTCACCTCGTCGGGGTCCGCTGCGACACGCGGCGTGGTGGCGGTCCGCAGCCCGCCGCCGATCAGGCGCTCCCTGAGTTCGCCACGGCGCACCTTGCCAGCGGGCGTTCTCGGGAACTCGTCGTGCGGGACGGGCAGGACATGGGCGGCGGTGAGGCGAAGCCGGGAGAACAACGCCGCCTTCACTTCCCGGGTGATGCGCGCGTCGTCGGGGGCACCGCGGCTCACGAAGAACACGGCCAACTCCTCCGTGCCGCTGTCGGGGTGCGGAACGCCGCAGGCGGCCACCTCTCCCGGCCGGATGCCGACGACGGCGCCGGCGGCTTCCTCGACCTCGTGGCAAGGGATGTTGTGCCCGTTGATGATGATCACGTCCTTGCGGCGGCCGGTGATCACGACCTGGCCCGCGTCGAGAAAGGCCAGATCACCCGTGTCCAGCCAGTCACGTCCGCCGGGGAAAGCCGCCGCGTCCGCTGCCGGGTTGTTCACGTAGCCGGGGGTCAGGCGGGCGGGCGAGTGCACTTGCAGCCGGCCGATCCGCCCCTCGGGCGCCGGGTCGCCGCGGTCGTCCACGATGCGCAGGGTGACCCCGTGCGCCGGTGAGCCCGCCGCGACGAAGGTGACGCAGTCACGCTCGGGTGTCCGCTCGTCGGCCCGCACCAGATCGCCGTTCAGGCTGCTCTTGAGCAGGCGCTGCACGGTGCCCGGCAGGTCGAGCCGGCCGTAGGTGACGGCCGTGACCGTCTCGGCCATGCCCCACACCGGAACGATGTGCCCTTCCCGGATGCCGTACGCGGCTGTCGCGTCGAGGAAACGACGCAGCACCGGCAGCACGATCTGCTCGCCGCCGCAGAGCAGGGACTTGACCCGCCCGAGGTCCCAGTCGCCCGTGCCCCGCGCCGCGAGCGCGTCCGCGACGAGCTGGTAGGCGAAGGTCGGTGCCCAACTGTGCTGCGCCTCATACCGGTCGAGGAGGTCGAGCCAGTGCAGCGGCTCGGCCAGGACCAGTTCGGTCGGGGCATGGACGTTGGTGCATCCCGTGAAGACCGCGAGCAGGTGGTACAGCAGGAAGGCACCGCTGTGGTCGACCGGCAGCCAGTTCACCATGGTGTCGTCCGGGCGCACGTCCAGGATGCGTCGGCTGCTCGCGGCGAAATCGGCCAGACCGGCGTGCGTCAGCTGCGCGGCCTTGGGTACACCGGTACTTCCGGAGGACAGCATCAGCAGCGCGACGTCGGATGCGGCCGGCTCGGTGAGCGCGTCCGCGGGCAGCGCACTCAGGCAGTCCTGCGCGACCACGACCCGCAGGTGCGGTGCCGCCTGCGCCAGAGCCGCAGCCCCGGCCGCGTCGCTGAGTACCAGCGGCTGGTCCAGCAACGTGCAGGCGTGCAGCAGCCGTTCCAGCGCCGGGGAGCCCTCGGCGGGGCGCTCCGCGATGGCCATGGGCCGGGCGCCGCCGAGCACGCCGGCCCAGAAAGCGGGGAAGAACTCCTCCAGCGGCAGTCCGCAGAGCACCAGCACGTCACCGGCGCGCAGCCCCTGCTCCCGCAGACCGGTCAGCAGTCGGCGAGCCCGGGCCAGAAGGTCGGGGTACGACAGCGCGGTCGCGGAGCCGTCCGGGGAGATGGTGACGACCGCCGCGCCGGAGGCGGCGTCCGCGGCGCGCAGCAGGGCCCGCACGGCGCTCCGTGGATCGTCCTCGGTGTGCTCCGGCTCAGGCCCTCGGCAGACGGCCTGCCCTCGTACGCGTTCCATGTGTGTCCTCTCAGTCTTCTTTACTGGTGGACGACCGCGTGGCAGCCGTGCCGCGGCGGATGGTGATGACCAGCAGAGCCAGTGCCCCGCACATCGCCGCGCCGTGGAAGGCGGCCACGACGGACACCGCCGGCAGCACCTCGAGAGCCGCGGCCGCGGCGACCGTTCCCAGCGCGAACCCGGACTGCTCCGCCGTGGCGGACCATCCGAACAGCCGGCTGCGCTGCCGGTCGGGAGCCGCCTGAAGGCGCGAGGTGTAGACGATCTCCGTGCAGCCGTCGGCGAATCCCGCCGACGCAGCCGCCACGATCAGTGCGGGAGTGGGCAGTCCCGCGAACGCGACCACGAAGGAGAGCGACATCAGGCAGGTGCCGACCGCGAACGCGCGCTCGCCCCACGCTGCCGCGTCGCGCCTGCGTTTGAGGGCCTGGTGGGCGAGGAGCGTGCCGATCGCCCACGCCACCCAGAACTGGGTCATGAACACCGCAGGGCCGGACGGGGCGGTGGCGTGCGCGACCACGGGCAGGGCCACGTTGTGCGAGGAAGAGGCCAGAGCGTCGACGCCTCTGAGCAGGATCATGCCCATCAGCAGTGCCGGCACGCCTGCCATCGCGCGCCGTACGCGGCGCGACCTGGGGAGCAGCGGCCCATCGCTCCTCGGACCGTCCGGCTTCGCGTCTTCCTCGGAGTCACCGACGTCCGTCTCGTCCGTGCGCGGGCGCAGGACCAGCAGAGCTGTGGCGGACACCACGAAGCTCGCGGCGTTGACGGCAAAGGCGGCGGTATAGCCGCCGAGCCCGATGACCGGCGCCGCGGAGGCGAATCCGAGCACCGTGGCGAAAGACCGCGCTGTGACCAGCAACCCGTTCGCACGGGAGCGGGCCTCCTGGCCGACCATGACCGGAATCGAACTGCGCAGAGCGACGGTGAAGAAAGTGTTGCCCGCACCCAGGACGACGACCGCGCAGGCGAGCAGCCACAGAGGCGTCCGCGAGACGCACAGCGCCAGCACGGTCATGGCAGCGGCCTGGGCAACATCCGCGGAGATCATCATGGTTCGCCGGGTGACCCTGGCCGACAGCGCCCCCGCAGCGAGCCCGGCCAGAAATCCGGAGAACAGCCGTAACGCCATGACCGCCCCGACACCGAACGCGGTGCCCGTGACGTCGTAGGAGAACAGGCTCAGCGCGATCAGGTTGAGGTAGTTGCCGTAGCCCGACAGGGCATAGGCGGACACAATGGCCCGGAACCGCCAATCCACGCCTGCCCGGACCGTTCGCGCCCAATACACAGCCACCCGACCTGCGGTGCACCAGCACACCGAAACGAAGGTTCCCTCAACGCGCCGAACGCTAGCTCGATGCCCTGTGCACGGAGTGAGGAAGCGAGATCTTGACTGAAACAAGACTGGTCAAGAATTCAATGCTGGCTGAAAACACTGCGATGGAACTCGGTTCGCACCCGGACCGGACGACCGGCCGTGGGGCACCCGGCCGAGTCACTCCACCGCCAGTTCGGCGTCGTGCGGTGAGGACAGGCGGGTCACCGCGGGGACCGCGGCAGCGGCGACCATCAAGACGACACCGATCATCAACCAGCCGGGTGTGCCGAGTGGCAGCACAAGGGCGGTCACCAGCGGCGGGCCCACGATGCCCTGCACGATGGTCCCCAAGTTGAACACCGCCAGATACTCGGTGCGTCGGTCCACCGGGGCCAACTCGAAGGAAATCCCCCACGCGCCGGCGGAGTGCCACAGTTCCCCCATGGTCAGTGTGATCGCCGCCAGCAGAATCGCGGCGGTCGCCGGGACCGCCGACATCTCGCCGGAAGCCGCCAGAAGCGCGCAGAACACCGCCAGCGCGATGCCGGACAGGACCATCCGACGGCCGGCGACCCGCACGTCGTCACAGCCACGGGACGCTCGCACCTGCAACAGCACGACCAGCACCGTGTTGGCGAGCAGGCTCACGCCGACAACCGCAGGCGGAGCGTCGGTGTGCTCGACGATCCACAGCGGCAGACCCACCGTCAACAGGGTCATGTGCAGCACCAGAACACCGCTGAGGGCGGTCAGCAGCAGGTACCGTCTGTCGCGCAGCGAGCGCAGCTGCCGCCAGGCGGACGAGCGGCGGATCGAGGCCGCGGGCACGACCGGGACGGGCAGTCCTCGCAGCAGCGCGGCGGCGGCGAAGAGCGACACGGCCGTGAAGACGATGGGCCCCGCCAGGGCAGCCCGCGAGCCCGCGCCGATGACCAACGTGCCCGCGAACGCCCCGACGCCGAAGCCGGCGTTCTGCACCGAGCGCATCATGGCCATCGTTGTCACGCGGTCCTCCTTGGAGGTAGCCGCTGCCACGACTGACTGGGTGAGGGGGCCGATGACCCGCAACGCGAGTCCCAGCATGCAGCACACCACCAGGTAGGCCGGGAAGGTCTCCACCGTCAGATAGGCCAGGAACCACCCGCCGCGCCAGATCTGCAGCAACACGAGCGCCCGAACAACACCCAGCCGCTCCGCGGCCACGGTGACCGGCACGGAGAGCAGCAGGGCCACGCCGGCGGACACTGCCAGGCCGGTCCCGATCTGGCTCGGCGTCAAGCCCGCCCACTGCGTGAGGAACAGCACCGACGCGGTCAGGAACATCCCGCTGCCGATGGAATCCACCAGTGTCACCAAGGCGAAGCGGCGGGTGGCCCGATCAGCCAGCGCGCGCCGGCCAACGAAGTCGGACGGGATCTTCACTTCCCCTCCGGGTCGTACAGAACGTCCGCGTAGTCCGCTCCGACAACCTCCCGACTCCAATCGCGCAGCCGTCGGGTGACGACCTCGTGAGGTATCACCCGCAGATGTTCCAGGAACCAGGACTGGGTTTCCTCGACACGCTGATCCAGCAGGTCGACGGAGTCCGTTGTGAACATCACCTGGCCGAGCCGTTCACCGGTGGCCCCGAACGCCTCAGGAAGGACCATGCCCGGCGGCTGGTCGATGCGGGCGAACTCCACGTCCGGCAGCTGTCGCAGCTGCTCCGGCGTGGGACATGACAGCAGGGTGCCGGCCCGGCTGGGCAGGTACGACGAGCCCACCGTGCCGGACCGTACCTTGACCACCGGTGCCGGCCGGTCGCCCAGGGCGCACAGCACCGCCGCTTCCCCGAGGTCGACGTTGAACTTGCAGTGGATCTCCTCCTGTGTGAGCGCGCCGCCACGCCGCAACGCACACTCACTGAAGGCGACTTGACCGGTTTCGGGGTCATGGAACAGTTCCATGTGGAAGACGCCGTCGGGGGCGCCGAGCGCCGTCAGCGCCGCGAGTACAACCGGACCGGCCAGGTCGTACGCCCACCGCTCGGTGTGGGGATCGAACTTGCGCATCCGCAGTGACGCGCCCGACTCGATGACCGACAGACAGGACGCGCCGTACTCACCCAGTCCGTAGAAGACCAGTTCCCCTCCGGACACGATGCCGTCAGCGGTCCACTCCTGGCCCTCCATGAACTCCTCGGCGACGAAGGTCCGACTGGCCGTGCGCCGCTTCCGGTAAGCGCGGGCCAGCGTTTCCAGTTCCGCACCATCGTTCACGACCGAGGTCTGTGACGTCCCGGCGCCCGCGACCGGCTTGATCACAGCCGGCGTGAACGGCATGGGCGGCACATCGCCGTCGAGGAAATGGATGTCTTCCACCAACCAAGTGCGGGCGGTGAGAACACCCGCTGCGCGCACCCGCTCCTTCTGGAGGTACTTGTCACGGAACAACACGGCAGCACCAGAATCGAGGGCCCGGCATCCGAGGGCCGCTCCGAGGACGGCTGCCGTCACCAGGGCCCACTCGTCAGTGGTCTGCACGGCATCGAATTGGCGGTCGGCCAGACCAGCGCGATGTAAGGCCGTCAGCACCGCTTCGGGGTTGCGATGATCATCACAGAACACGGCTGTGACGCCGTCGGGGATCTCCTGCAAGCCGTTGTCCCGGGTGACGGGTCCATACACGGCTACGGCGTCAACACCCAGCCTGCAGCAGGCACTCACCACGTACCGATCGACGCCGAGCAGGAGTATGGAGGTGCGCTTGTCCTCTGGCATGGTTCTCCCATCGTGAACCGTCCTGGATTCGTCGGAGGGTTCGGTCATGCCGCCTCGGGAAGACGAGCGGCGTTTTGCTGGCATGGTAGTGGTCTCGAACAGGACGGGTGGGCTGGAGCCGAGCCGGGAGCGCAGCCCCGTCCGACTCGGCGCCTCCGATCCACGACTGGCCATCCTTGTCGCCCAGTTGGGATGGTGTACAGGCCGATCGTGGACTCCGTCGACGCGGACCTTGCAGGCTGACGGCGAACAGGTCGATCAGCCTGTCCGCCCGGGGCGTCCCGGCCGGCACCGCGGGGCTGACCGGCCGCGCTCGACGGGCGCCGGAGGTGCTCGGCGCGATCGGGCAGCCGTGCTGCGACAGCAGGTGCGGAAAGGCTCGGCGCCGAAGCGGTGCCGGTGGGGCGTCGACGCAGGCGACGATCACTCGAGCCGGCGGTCGAGCCCCGCCTGAGCGGTGAACGCCGCAGCGGTCTCACAGGTCTCGCCGGCGCGTTCCGGCGCGGTCACCCGACGCCGGAACGCCTTCACCTCGACATCGGCCGCGCCCACGGCACTCGAGGCGCACCGCACGGGCGCGGGTCCCCTCGTCGTGCCGGACCGGCCCGGCGCCCGACGTCACCGGTCGGCTTCGCTGAGCCCCCGGACGAGCTCGACGAACTGCGCCGCGGTCGAATGACCGTAGAACTGCTTCGGTGACACCTTCGGCAGGTTTCGTTCCCGCATCTCGGCAAGAACCCGGACCACCAGCAACGAGTTTCCGCCCAGGGTGAAGAAGTTGTCCTGCAGGCTCACCCGGGTGTTCAGCAGCTTGCTCCAGATGCTCAGGATGTCATCGGCGAGTTCGCTGGAGGCGGGCTCCTGGGCGTCGGGTGCGCCGGCCGGCCCGGTGCGTGGATCGGGCAGCCTGGAGATGTCCGGCTTCCCATTGATCGTCAGCGGAATCTCGGTGACCTCGGTGATCGTCGCGGGTGTCATGTAGTCGGGCAGCATCGTCTTGGCATGCACGAGCACCTGTGCGCAGTCCGCGGCTGCCTCGAGGACGACGTAGGCGTCGATCCGGCTGCTCGCCGGATCATCCGGCTGGTCCCTGTTGACCACGACGGCCGCGGCGGTCACCTGGGGGGCACCCAGCAGCACCATGCGGATTTCATCCAGTTCGATGCGGTGCCCGCGCACCTTGACCTGGCTGTCCAGCCGGCCGAGGTGATCAAGGCGGCCGTCGGGGTGCAACCGCCCCTTGTCGCCGCTGCGGTAGATCCGTTCACCGGTCAGCTCATCGACGATGAACCGCTGCTCGGTCAGTTCGGGCCTGCCGAGGTACTGGTCGGCCACCCCCGCGCCACCCACGTAGATCTCACCCGAGGGACCGGGCGGAAGGACCCGCCCCCGTTCGTCCCGGATGGACACCGACCACCCCGGCAGCGGACGGCCGACCGATCGTGAGCCCGCCACGACCTCCTGCGGGGTCACCGTCTGGGCGGTCACGTGCACGGTGGTCTCGGTGATGCCGAACATGTTGACCACCCGGCAATCGGTGGCCGGGTGCCGGGCGAACCAGGGAGCCAGCATGCGCACGTCGAGTGGTTCACCACCGAAGATGATCAGTCGAAGGGCCAGGTCCCCGCCGGCGTGGTGATCGTGGCGGATGAGTTGCGCGAACGCCGACGGCGTCTGGTTCAGCACCGTGACGCGTCGCTCGGCCAGCAGGGCGTAGAACTCCTCGGTATCGCGGGTGGTCCAATAGGGCACGACGACGAGGCGACCACCGGTGAGCAAGCAACCCCAGATCTCCCATACGGAGAAATCGAAGGCGCTGGAATGGAACAGTGTCCAGGTGTCGTCCCGGCCGAGGGCGAAATCCTCGGCGGTGGCCCGCAACAGCGCCAGCACGTTGCGATGCGGCACGACCACGCCCTTGGGCGTGCCGGTGGAACCGGATGTGTAGATCACGTAGGCGGGGTCGTCACCCTCGGCGGAAGGCCGTGCACCGGTCGTCGCCCGACCTGCTCCGAGTTCCGTCAGCGCGGACGGGGTCAGCAGCCGAATCCCGGGAACCGGCGGGAACTCCGGTGCGGACGTGACGATGACGGGCAGCCCCGCGTTCTGCGCGGTGAAGCGCAGGCGCTGCGCCGGATAGCGCGGATCCATCGGCACGTACGCACAGCCCGCCTTGAGCACGCCGAGCAGGGTGACCACCAGATCGGCGTCCCGTTCCAGACAGACACCGATCCGGCTGCCCGGCGCGATGTCCAGCGCACTCAGGCCGGCCGCCACCGCGTCCGCCCGTTCGTCCAGTTGCCGGTAGGTCAACTGCTCATCGCCGGCCAGCAGTGCCACGGCTTCCGGCTGTTTGGCGGCCACCTCCTCGAAGGCGCGATCGATGCGTCCCCGCACGGGCGTCGTGTCACCCGCTCCGCCCGCCCGCAGGAGCGCCGCCTGTTCGGCGCGGGGCAGGAGCTCCAGCCCGGACAGTGGCCGATCCGCTGTGCCGTCCGCCAGTTGCCCGGCCAGATGCGCCACGTGCGCGCAGAACCGCTGCGCGACGGAAGCGTCCACGATGCCCCGGTCGAACCGGCAGACCGCGCGTGAGGACCCCCGGTCCAGCTGGACGGTGAGCGGGAAGACGGGCGTCAGACAGGCCGTATAGCCGCCTTCCTCGAAGGCCGGGCTCAGGATGACACCGACCGACGGCGGCTCCTGCGGCGTGACCGGCGCCTGGTCGAACCGGCGGAGGAAGTCCCCGGTCGAGCACTCCGGATGCTCGTCCACCGCGTGAACGCGGACATGGTCGCCCGTGCCGTCGCCCAGGTCCAGCACACCCAGCTCCGCTCGATGACCGCCGCCGTATCGGCTCACGGCCAGTGCGATCGCGGGAAGGAAGAGCCGTTCGGCTTGCCCGCCAAGGGGGGTGAGATCGATCCGCTCACTGCCGACGACCCCGCGCAGCTCCGGATCGCCCAGGCCCCATTCGAGGCCCCCGCGATAGGTGAAGGCCGGCCGGGCGGCGGTGGCGGGCAGGCCGGGCACGCCATCACCGGGCCCGTTCAGCAGCAGCCGGGCGATGCGCCGCAGTGAGTCCGGGGGGACCACCGCGCGGACGGCCACCAGGACCACGTCCACGGTCCCGTCGGCGTACCGCAGGGCCACGACGCGTAACGGGGGGCCGTCCCGATGAATCGGCCGCAGGGACTCGGCGCGCCTGCGCTCCTCGGCCGTCGGTTCGTCCGCGCCGACCGGCACCGAGGTCTGCCAGACCTGGACCGGATCGGGCATCGCCCGGGACAGCAGGCGCTGCGGATCCGCCGTGTCGGGGAGCCGCAGCACGAGGCTGTGGCATCCGGCGGCGGAGTCTTCGATCGTCGATGTCGTCACGGGTGACCTCCTGGTCATCGGGAGGTGAAGCCGCCGTCCACGGTCAGCACGCTGCCGGTGACCTGGCGGGACTCGTCGGCTGCGAGCCACAGTGCCGCGTTCGCGATGTCGGACGGCTCGATCAACGCGTTCATCGGCTGGTCCCGGACGAAGATCCGCTCGTGCTCGGCGACCGGGACCTCCAGCGATCGGGCGATCTCGGCGAGCATCCGGCCCTCCAGCACCGGATCATCACGGACCGAGCCGGGGCACAGCGCGTTCACCCGTACCCCCATCGGGGCGTAGTCCAGGGCCGCGGCCTTGGTCAGTCCGATCAACCCGTGCTTGGCTGCGACGTAGCTCGAGAAATGCCGGTATCCGACTGTGCCGGCGGTCGAGGACACGTTGATGATGCTGCCGGATCTGCGTGGGACCATCACCGGTGCGACCGCCTTCATCATCCGCCAGGCGCCGGAGAGGTCGATGTCGAGCATGAGCGACCACTCCCGCTCGGTGATGTCATGGGCGATCTTCCCGGAGGGCGAGGCGATTCCGGCGTTGTTGACCAGCGCGTCCACCGCGCCGAACCGGTCCAGTGCCTGCTCGACCGCCAGCTCGCACTGCCGGGCGTCCCGCACGTCGACGGCGGCGGTCACGGTCGCGGCGCCCGCGCGTTCACACAGGGTCGCGGTGTGTTCCAGCTGGCCGGATGATCCGAGCGGATAAGGCACGTCGTCGAGATCCCGCGCGATGTCCAGCAGGAGCAGGTCGGCGCCCTCGTCGGCGAACCGGAGCGCGCAGGCGCGGCCGAGGCCGCGGGCCGCGCCGGTGATGATCACGGTCTTGCCGGTCAGCCTCATGCCCGGCTCTCGGCTATCACGCGCAGCACCCGTTCCGGCTCGTCGACCAGAAACATGTGGCCGCCGGGAAGCTCTCGGTAGGCGAACGGACCCCGCGTCTCCCCGGCCCATTGTTCGGCCTGCTCCCGGGAGACCAGTTCGTCCTGCTCGCCGCGCAGGGCGGTGATCGGCACCGAGAGCGGCTCGGTGCCGCTCGCCCGGTAGTTCTCGTGCATCTCCACGTCGGCGCGGAGCACCGGGAGCAGCACCTCGGCCAGTTCGGGATCGTCGAAGGCCGCATGCCGGTAACCGGCGAACCGTTGCACCCCGGCCAGGAACTCCTTGTCGGCCAGGCCGGTCGCCCGTTCGGCCCGTCCGCTGTGCGGCCCCGGCGATCCACTGACGTACAGGTGACTCAGTCCAGGGTGACCGATCCGCTCGAGTTCCCTGGCGATCTCGTAGGCGAGCACCGCGCCGAGGCTGTGGCCGAACAACGCGATGGCCCCTCCTTCGCCGGCATCGGCCAGGATCCTCGGTGTCAGTTCGGCGACGGCGCCGGCGACCTCGGTGAACGGGTCATCCAGGAATCGCTCCTCGCGTCCCGGCAGCTGGACCGGAAGCATGGTGACCTCCGATATGCCTAGCTTTTCCCATTCTCGGAAGAATCCGGCACCACCGCCCGCGAAGGGCAGGCAGGCGAGAAAGAGCTGCTGTTCACCCATGGGGTCCCCCATCTTTCCTCGTCATTCACGACGTGTCCCGACGACCCCAGTCCCCAGCGCCACTTCGCAGGTGAATGAGTAATTGTATGGATCGTGAATAATAGGTGGCTCTACCGGCGTGAATGTCGGGAGACAGTTGATAGTGCAAGTCTCGTGATCACGACAGCGTCGGCACTCTACAGACCGACTCTGCCGGATGTAAAGGGAATACTTCTCGTCGGTGATCGAATTCTCGTCCCCCCTGTGTTTCGACGCCCGATCATGGGGGAACCGGGAGTGCCGAGGCCGCAAGAAACCAGCCACTCTCGGCGCCAGACTCCATGCAAAGGGAATCGGCTACTCTTTGAATGTGCAGGTCAGTGAGGGGTTCACGGGGCGGTGATGGCGTTATCGCGCCATCTGGGCGGCCTGACGGGCAGTCGGGGGTTCGCCGGTCGCCGGCAGAGCGTTGACGCGGACTGGTTGGTCATGGCAGCTTGTTGCCCCAAGTGCGGATCTACCTGTCGACCTGGAATGCCGAATGTGCAGCACAAATCCCTTTCGTGCGTTCCGCCCACGCGGTGCACAATAGGTGATGGGCAGCAGATGCATTGGCCATGGACCTGTTGTTTCGTGAATCGGCATGGTTATGCTCGCTGGTGTCGACCGGAAAAGCTGCTGGGGTTTGTCGGACGGGGTGGTGTTGATGACTTCTTCATGCTGGGCGCTATTAACTGATCATGGAAACGGGCGACGCCGGGATGTGATGCAGTGAGCACCCTCCAGCCCCCGGCCACCCAGACGGAGCGGATCCTCGCCGAGATCTGGTGTGACCTGCTCGAACTCGACGAGGTTGACGTACTCGACAACTTCTTCGAAGTCGGCGGGTACTCGATGCTCATGCAGCTGGTGCGAGAGCAGATCGCGCAGCGTATCGGCATCCGGCCGACCCTGACCGAACTGTTCATCCACTCCACGATCCGGTCATGCGCCGCTTTTCTTGACGGATCGGCCCAGAAGCAAGAAGCGGTCGCACCTGCGCAGGAAAGGGCTGAAAGTCCGGACTCCGTTGATTCAGGAGCCGGTCGGCGCGATACGGATATCGCCGTCATCGGCCTGGCCTGTCGTTTCCCGGACGCGGCGGATGTCGACCAGTTCTGGGGCAATCTCGTGTCCGGTGTGGACAGTGTCAGCCGTTTCTCCCCGAAAAGCATCACCGGTCCCGGCGGCAGAACGCGGGAATACGTACCCGCGCGTGGATTGCTTGAGGCACCGGAATGGTTCGACGCGGGTTATTTCGGCTATACCCCGCGTGAGGCCCTGCTCATCGATCCCCAGCATCGGGTGCTGCTGGAGTGCGCGGTCGAGGCGATCGAGGGCGCCGGCTACGACCCGGACCGATTCCCCGGCCAGATCGGCATCTACGCCGGGTGCAGCCTGTCCAGCTACACGGAGATCCTGCGGGCCAAGCAACAAGAAGACGGCTCGATCACCGACTGGGACATCCTGACCG
>WUUC01128336.1_pt1 | contig 14172 bp, 3 predicted proteins | sample 6278441 | NCBI WGS metagenome assembly WUUC01 (sample SAMN13675441, study PRJNA597444) | soil metagenome | isolation source: soil | place: USA: Washington | collected 2017-10
TCGCGCTTGCAGTCGACCGCCAGCCAGAGCCGCGAGCTCGAGTGGACGCCGCTGTCGAGCATCACGCGCGCGAGATCCGCCGGGGCGGCGCGCACGCTGTTCGACAGCATCGTCGTGTTCGACAGCTACCCGGAGGACGACCCCGGCGCGCTGCCGGACAGCCTGAGCATCCAGCCCCTGCCGGGCGCGTGCGAACAGCGCGGCGACGTGCTGCTCATCTCGGGCCGCAACAACTATCCGCTCTCGCTCATCGTGGAGCCGAACGAGCGTCTTCGCTTCGTCTTCTGCTACGAGCGCGCGCGCTTCTCGGACGACGCCGTGCGCTGCCTGCGCCGGCAGTTCCGCAGCCTGCTCCGCCAGATGATCGAGAAGCCCGAGGCTCGGCTGGACGAGCTCTCCGCGATCGACGAGACCGAGACGCGACGGCTCGTGGCGCTCGGCACGGGCGAGCGCGCCGCGCTCGATCTGCCCACGGTCGACGCCCTCCTGCGCGCGCAGGTGCAGGCCCAGCCCGACCGCCTCGCCGTCATCTGCGGCGAGGAGCGCCTGAGCTACGGGCAGCTCGGAGCCCGCGTCGCCGAGGTTGCGGCGGAGCTCGTTTCGCTCGGCATCGGCAGCGAGGACCGCGTCGCGCTCTGCATCGAGCGATCGGCCGCGCTGATCGTCGGCATCTTCGCGGCGCTGGAGGCCGGCGCCGCCTACGTGCCGCTGGATCCCAAGTTCCCGCGCGAGCGGCTCCGGGACGTGGTCGCGGACAGCGGCGCGCGAGCGGTGCTCTGCCACCGGGAGCACGCCGCAGCCTTCGAGGGGCTCGGCGTGAAGGTCATCGACGTTGCTCGCGCGCGGCCGGCCGCGCCGGGCTCGGCGTACGAGCGCTGTCCGGAGCGTGCGCCCGTGCGACCTGGCCAGCTCGCGTACCTGATCTACACCTCCGGCTCCACGGGGCGCCCGAAGGGCGTCGGGGTGGAGCACCGCCAGCTGGTCAACTACGTCGGGGCCGTGCTCGAGCGCCTGCGGCTCGAGCCGAGCGCGACGCTCGGGTATGTGTCCACGGTGGCGGCCGACCTCGGCCACACCTCGCTGTTCGGTGCGCTGTGCTCGGGCCGCACGTTGCACGTGCTGGATGGCGAGCTGGCGTTTTCGCCGGACCGCATGGCGCAGACGCTCGCACGCGAGCCACTCGACGCGCTGAAGATCGTGCCGAGCCATCTGCAAGCGCTGCTCCACGCCGCGCGCCCCGCAGACGTGCTGCCGCGGCGCTGCCTGGTGCTCGGAGGCGAGACGGCGAGCCGCGCGCTGCTCGAGCAGGTGCGGGCGCTCGCGCCCGAGTGCCGCATTCTCAATCACTACGGCCCGACGGAGACCACCGTCGGGGCGCTGACGTGGGAGCTCTCGCGAGCGTCGCGCGTGCCGCCTCACCTGCCCATCGGGCGCCCGTTGAACGGGCTCTCGACGTACGTGCTGGACGCGGCGCTCGCGCCCGTGGCCGTCGGCATGGTCGGCGAGCTCTACATCGGCGGCGCCGGTGTGGCGCGCGGTTATCACCAGCGTCCCGCGCTCACCGCCGAGCGCTTCGTGCCGGATCCGTTCGGCAGCGCCGGACAGCGCATGTACCGCACGGGCGACCGCGCGCGCTGGCGCGCCGACGGCAGCGTCGAGTTTCTGGGGCGCGTGGATCATCAGATCAAGCTGCGCGGCCATCGCATCGAGCTCGGCGAGATCGAGGCACGGCTGCGCGAGACGACGGGCGTGCGCGAGGCCGTGGTCCTGGTACAGGACCGCGTCCGGGAGGGCCACGAGGAGAGCCGTCGCCTGGTGGCTTACCTGGTGGCGCGTCCGGGCGCCGCGATCGAGCCCGCCGCCATCGCGGCCGAGCTCGGACGACAGCTGCCCGACTACATGGTGCCGAGCGCCTGGGTGACGCTCGATCGACTGCCCCTCACGGACAACGGGAAGATCGATCGAGGTGCCTTGCCCGAGCCCGACGCTGCGCCGGTGGCGGCGGGCAGCTTCGTCGCGCCCAGCAGCGAGGTCGAGCGGGTGCTGGCCGAGCTGTGGGCGGACGTGCTCGGGCTGCCGCGGGTGTCCGTCGCCGACGACTTCTTCGCGCTCGGCGGCGATTCCATCCTCAGCCTGCAGATCATCGCGCGCGCCAACCAGCGCGGCGTCCGCATCACGCCCAAGCTGCTGTTTGCACACCCCACGATCCGGGCGCTGGCGGCCCAGCTCGATCCTGCCGCTGCCGTGGCGCCCGCCGCGCCGCCGCCCGCCGTGCCGTTGCCCGAGCCGTTCAGCCTGTCACGTCTGCCCGAGGCGCAGCTCGCGCGCTGGCGCGCCGAGCACGGCGACTCGCTGGAAGACGTCTACCCCGCCTCCGCCGTGCAACAGGGCATGTTGCTGCACGGCCTGCTCCGACCGAGCGACGGCCCCTATCTGAACCAGGTCGTCTGCCGCTTCTCCCGCGGCCTCGACGTCGAAGCCTTCGTCGCGGCCTGGCGACGGCTGGCCGCGGTGCACCCGGCGTTGCGCACCAGCTTCGTCCTCGACGGCGTGGACGAGCCGCACCAGCTCGTCTGGAGCCATGCCGATCTGCCGGTCGAGCAGCTCGACTGGCGCGGGCTCTCCACCGAGCAACAGGCGGCGCAGCTCGAGGACCAGCTGCGGCTCGATCGCGCGCGCGGGCTGCGCTTCGAGCAGCGCCCGCTGATGCGGCTGACCGTGTTGCGGATCGATGATACCTGCGCCGACGTCATCTGGACGGTGCACCACGCGATCCTCGACGGCTGGTGCCAGGCCCGCCTGGTCAAGGACTGGGTGGCGCTGTACGGCGGGGAAGCGCCGGCGGCGCCGCTCGACGCCGCGCCCCCGTACCGGCTGTACATGGCCTGGCTCGAGCGGCGGGACATGGCGCGCGCCGAGGAGTTCTTTCGACACTATCTGGCGGGCTATGATTCTCCGCTGCGCTTGCCGGCGCCGCAGGGCTCGAACGCGCTGGGCACCGCGGCAGCGACCGGCTGCCGCGAGCGACGGGTGCAGCTGCCCGCGCCGACCACTCGCGCGCTCGAGCAGCAGGCCCGCGCGAGCGGCGTCACGCTCAACACCCTGGTGCAGGCCGCGTGGGCGTTGACCTTGGGTCGCGAGGGGACGACGGACGTCCTGTTCGGCGTGACGGTCTCGGGTCGCCCGGCAGACTTGCCCGGCAGCGAGGCGGTGCTCGGCGTGTTCATCAACTCCCTGCCCCTTCGCCTGCGCCTCGATCCCGCGCAGCGTGGGCGGGACTGGCTACGGCAGATCCAGGATACGAACCTCGCCCTGCGCGAGCACGAGGCGACGCCGCTCGGGGACATCCAGCGCTGGAGCGAGCCGGGCCCCGGCACAGCGCTGTTCGACACGCTGCTCGTGTTCCAGAACTACCCGCTCGACGCGGCGCTCGAGGGCCACGCCGGCACGCTCGGCGTCGAGGTCCGGGCGGAAGAGGCGTGGACGCACTACCCGCTCACGCTGTTCGTCACCCCGGGCGCGGAGCTCGAGCTCGTGTTCTCGCAGGACGTGGCCGCCCTCGACGACGGCGCGCTCGAGCGGTTGATGGAACGCATGGCGCTCGCGCTGCGGCGCGTCGCCGAACGATCCGACGCCCGCGTCGCCGACTGGCTCGCTCCGAGCGCTGGCGAGATCGAGGGGTTGCAGCAGTGGAACGACAGCGCGCGCCACTTTCCCACGGAGCAGGGGGTGCTGGCGGCGCTGGCCGACGGCGCGCGACGCCACCCCGAGCGCACGGCCGTCAGCGCGGGCGCATCGTCCCTGAGCTACGCCGAGCTCGAGCGGCGCTCGAACCAGCTCGCGCACCATCTGCGTGCTCTCGGGGTGGGCCGCGAGAGCCTCGTGGGCCTGGCGCTGTCGCGCTCGGTCGAGCTGCTCGTGGCCGTGCTCGGCGTCTTGAAGGCCGGCGCCGCCTACGTGCCGCTCGACCCCAGCTACCCCGCCGAGCGACTGCAGTACATGCTGGAGGACGCCCGGATCGAGCTCCTGCTGACCGAGAGCACGTTGCTCGAGCGGCTGCCGGCGCGCGGTCTGCGCACCCTGTGCCTGGATCGGGCCGCAGCCGAGCTCGAGCGCGCGGCGGCCGCTCCGCCCGACGTGCCGCAGCTGCCCGAGTCCCTCGCGTACGTGATCTACACCTCGGGCTCGACGGGGCAGCCCAAGGGCGTGATGGTGCGCCGCGCCGCAATGGATAACTTCATTGCGGCCATGCGCGAACGGCTCGCGCCCCCCGAGGGCGTGGTGCTGCTGGCCAGCACCTCCCTGTCCTTCGACATCGCCGTGCTCGAGCTGCTGCTGCCGCTGTCCGTGGGCGGCCGCGTGGTGATCGCTCCGAGCGAGAGCCCACGCGATCCCGAGCGCCTGCTGAGCCTGCTTCGCTCGTCGGGTGCGACCTGGATGCAGGCCACCCCGAGCGCCTGGAAGATGTTGCTGGAAGTGGACCAAGCCTTTATGGCGGGCCTGACCGTGCTGTGCGGCGGCGAGGCCCTCTCGCCCGAGCTGGCGCGCGAGCTGCGCCGAGCAGCGACCGCCTGGAACCTCTACGGTCCGACGGAGACCACCGTCTGGTCGAGCGCCGAGCCGCTCGGCTCGGACGAGCGCGACGTGCTGCTCGGGCAACCCATCGCCAACACCACCCTGTACGTGCTCGACACCCGGCGCGAGCCCGTGCCGGTCGGTGTGGCGGGCGAGCTCTTCATCGGCGGCGCTGGCCTGGCGCGGGGTTACGCGCGACGTCCCGCGTTGACCGCCGAACGCTTCGTGCCGGACCCGTTCGCCAGCGACCCCGGGTCGCGCCTCTACGCGACGGGTGACCGCGTCCGGCTTCAGGCCGGAGGTCGGCTCGAGTTCCTCGGTCGCCTCGACCATCAGCTCAAGATCCGCGGCCATCGCATCGAGCTCGGCGAGATCGAGACGCGGCTCCGCGCCTGCGCGGGCGTGGCGGACGCGGTGGCGCTCGCCCGCCACGACGGCGACGAGCCCGTGCTGGTCGGTTACGTCATCGCCGACGCGGGCGCGAGCCTCGACGTGGCGCGCGTGCGCGCGCAGCTGGCGGAGGCCCTGCCCGAGCCCATGCTGCCCGCCGCCCTCGTGGTCCTCGAGGGCTGGCCGCTCACTCCCAACGGCAAGCTCGATCGCAAGGCCCTGCCCGCGCCGGATCAGACGCAGCGGGCGCTCGGCGTAGCGCCCCGCAACGCGACGGAGGCGGCTCTGGCGGAGATCTGGCGCGAGGTCATCGGGCTCTCCGAGGTCGGCGTGCTCGACAACTTCTTCGAGCTCGGCGGTCACTCCCTGATCGCCACGCGGCTCGTGTCGCGCATCCGCGCACGCTTCGCGGCGGAGCTACCGCTGCGCGCGCTGTTCGAGGGCCCCACCATCGCCGAGCTCGCGGCGCGGCTGGACGGTGCCTCGAGGGGCTCGGGCTCTGCGGGGCTGGACCTGGGCTCGCACGCGCTGACGCGGCAGCCGCGGACCGGCTCGCTGCCGCTGTCCTTCGCGCAGCAACGCCTGTGGATTCTGGAGCAGCTGCCCGGCGCTGCCGGTCGCATGACGATTCCGTTCGCGCTGCGGCTGTCGGGGTCCGTCGATCACGGGGCGCTGCAGAGAGCGTTTGCCGCCGTGATCGAGCGCCACGAGGTGTTGCGCACGGTCTATGCGAGCGAGGGCGGAGAGCCGCGACAGATCATTCTGCCGTCGGTGCCGTTCGAGCTGCCCCGGGTGGCCCTGGCTGCAGCCGATAGCCCATCCGTACAGTCCGCAATCGACCGCGAGCTGCGGCGCATCGTGAGCGAGCCCTTCCAGCTCGAGTCGGCGCCCCCGCTGCGCGCTCAGCTGCTGGAAATCGGCGCCGCCGACCACGTGCTGGTCGTGGCGCTGCACCACATCGCGGTCGATGCCTGGTCGTTCGGGATCTTGATCGAGGACCTCATGCAGGCCTACGCGGCGGCCCTCGCCTCCAGCACGCCCCCGCGCCTCCACGGCCCGGAGCTCCAGTACGCCGACTACGCCGTCTGGCAGCGGCAGCACCTCGGCGGCCAGCGCTGGGACGAGCAGCTCGCGTACTGGCGGCGCGAGCTCGCCGGTAGCCGCCCGGTGTTGCGCCTGCCGGGCGCTGCAGCGACGACAGGATCGAGCGCGAGCGCCGGCCGCCTCGCGTACGGCCTGTCGCAACCGGCGAGCCGTGCCCTGGAGCGCCTGGGTCGAGAGCAGTCGTGTACGCCGCTGATGCTGCTCTGGACCGCCCTGGTCGTGGTGCTGCATCAGCAGACCGCCGAGCGCGATCTGCTGATCGGCACCGACATCTCCAACCGTCATCCGGCGGAGACGGAGGGCATGGTGGGCTTCTTCGTCAACCAGCTGGTGCTGCGCGCGCGCATCGACCCGCAGCAGTCCCTCGGTGAGGTGCTCGCCGAGTGCCAGCGCACTGCGCTCGCTGCGTACGAGCACGGCGAGCTGCCCTTCGACGCGCTGGTGGCGGAGCTGCTCGGGCAGCGCGGCCGGAGCGACTCGCCGTTCTTCCAGATCAAGCTGCTCTTCGACGGTGTGCCGCGGCGGGACCTGTCCCTGCCGGGGCTCGACATCCAGGAGCTGCCGCTCGGGCCGGGCGGCGCGGACGTCGACCTGCTGATCAACGTCAGCTCCAGCCACGACGGCCTGGCGCTGATCTTCGACCATCGCGAGGACCTGTACCCCAGTGCGTACATCGCGCAGCTGGCTGAGCTGTACCTGACCTTGCTCGAGCGGTTACCCGGCGCGCTCGACGTCCGCGTGAGCGACGTCGTCGCCGAGCTCGGCACGCGCGAGCGCGAGCTGGCCCGAGCGCAGCTTCGCGAGCAGTCGCGTGGGCCGCTCGCTGCGGGCAAGCGCAAGGCGGTCGGTAGCGTCGGCCCCAACTCTTTGACGGAAAGGAAACCCTGATAGTGACTGATTCCATCCCGCACGAGCGCGCCGAGCTGCAGGCCTTCGAGCTCTCCCCGCAACAGGCGCGCTCCTTTCGTTACCGTTCGAGCACGGCGCCGCTGCCGGCCGAGCTGTGCCTGCGGCTCGGCGACGACGTCGACCTCGAACGCCTGCACGACAGCTTGCTCGCGGTGCTGGAGCGACACGAGATCCTGCGCACCAGCTACCAGCGCCTGGCGCACCTGAGCCAGCCCGCCCAGGTGATCCATCCGCACCCGCAGCTGAGCTGGCGTGTCGACGCACGCGACAGCCGAGGACCGGGCGCCAGCGAACCGGCAGAGCCCGCCCGCGTCACGGTACAGGTCGAGCGCGCCGCCCGCCGGCTTCGGCTCCACATCCTCGGCGCCGAGCTCGACGCCGCGAGCCTCGGTCGGCTGGCGAGCGAGTGGGCCGCCACCTACCTGCGCCAGGCCCCGAGCGCCGCGCCCATGCAGTATGCGGACTACGCGGCGTGGCGCAACGAGCTGGCGGCGGAGGCGGGGCCCACGCAGGGTCACTGGTTGCGCCGCATCCAGACGCGCATCCCGGGTGCTCCGCTCCCGTTCCGGGGGCGCGTGTCGGGGGCCGCGTCGCTGCCGTCGGGGCAGCTTCCGCTACCGCTCGGCGAGGCCCTGGCCGTCCGCTGGCGCGAGGCGTCCGCCGCGCTCGCCCGTCCGCCCGCGCTGCTCGCGCTCGCGGCCTGGGTGACGTTGATCCATCAACATGGAGAGGCCGACGCGTTCACCCTGGGCTACGACGCGCAGGAGCGCAGCCCCGCCTGGGAGGAGGTGCTCGGGCTGTGCAGCGAGCCGTTGCCGCTCCGGATCCAGGGCCTCGCCGGCAGTGATGCACGGAGACTGCTCGCCGCGCTGGCCGAGTCCCACGCCGAGCTCATCGAGTCGCGCGATCATTTCCCGAGCGGAACAGACACGGAGCCGTACGTGCTCGGCTTTCGCCACGTCCCCGTCGAGGTGGGCGGCGCGCTCGCGGACTCGGGCCTGCGCATCGAGTCGCTGCGCGGTGCCGGCGCGCCGCACCGGTTGCTGCTCGAGCTGTACGAGCGCGCCGACGGCGCCGAGCTCGTGTTGCAATACGATCCCGCCACTTATGACGCCGCGGCCGCCGCGCTCATCGGCGAGCAGTATCTGACCCTGCTCGGCGACCTCTGCGCGCGGCCCGACGCGCCTCTCGCGGAGCTCTGCGCGCTCGGCGCTGCCGAACGCGCCCGCGTGCTCGATCGTCTCGGGCGCCCCGACCCGCTCACCCGAGCGGCCGAGGAGCGTTACCGACAGATCGCGGCCTTCACCAGCCTGGACGCCTGCTTCGCCGCTGCCGCGCGCGAGCGTCCGACGGCGCTCGCGGTCACGGCCGGAGCCGTGCAACTGACGCACGCCGAGCTCGACGCACGCGCCGCGCGCGTCGCGGGCCAGCTGCTCGCGGCGGGCGTGAAACCGGGCCAGCACGTCGCCCACTTCCTGCCGCGCAGCCTCGACGCCATCGTTGGGCTCCGGGCCATCCTGAAGCTCGGCGCCGTGTACGTGCCCATCGACCCGGACTATCCGACCGAGCGCATCGCGTACCTGCTCGAGGACTGCCGCGCCGAGCGCGTGCTCACGCAGGCGGAGCTCGTGGCGCGCTTGCCCGAGCGCTGGCAGAGCCCCGGCAGCTGGGTGGCCATCGACGGCGCCGCCAACGCCCCCGCCCCCAGCGACTGGCCGCCGATCGCTCACGAGCAGATCGCTTACGTGATCTATACCTCCGGCAGCACCGGGCAACCGCGCGGCGTGCCCATCAGCCACGCTGGCGCGTTGTGCTCGCTCGCTGCGCGCGTCGCCTACTATCCCGATCCCATCGAGCACTTCTTGCTGCTCTCGTCCTTCGCGTTCGACAGCTCGATCGCCGGCCTGTTCGGCACCCTGGCGCAGGGGGGCTGCTTGCACCTGGCCACGGACCTCGAGCAGAAGGACGCGGTGCGCATCGCGCGCCTCGTCTCGGAGCGAAACGTCACGCACCTGCTCGCGCTGCCCTCGTTGTATCAGCTCATCCTGCACTCGTTGCCGGCGCTGCCGCAGCGCTTGCGTGCAGCGATCGTGGCGGGTGAGGCCTGCCCCACCTCCCTCGTGGACAGCCACCATCAGGCGCTGCCGGGCGTTCGCCTGTACAACGAATACGGCGCGACGGAAGCCGCCGTCTGGAGCACGGTCGGCGAGTGCCGCCCGAACGAGCTCGGACGACCCGTGAGCATCGGACGCCCGATACCCGGCACGCGCGTGTACGTGCTCGACGAGCGGCGAGAGCCGCGAGCGCCCGGCCTCGCCGGGGAGATCTACGTCGCAGGCCCCGGGCTCAGCCCCGGGTATCTGAACCGTTCGGCGCTGACCGCGGAGAAGTTCGTCGAGCACGCGGGCGAACGTCTCTATCGCACGGGCGATTATGGCTACTGGGACGACCGCGGTGAGCTCGTGTTCGTGGGTCGCGCCGATGGGCAGGTCAAGATCCGCGGGTATCGCATCGAGCTCGGGGAGATCGAGGCTGCGCTCCGCCGCGTCACGAGCAGCGACGGGGTCGTGGTGCTGGCCGACCGCGGCGAGGATCAGGAGCTCTTCCTGCGTGCCTTCATCCAGAGCGATCGCGAGCTCGCCGTCGCCGATCTGCGCCGGGAGCTCGCGCGCGTGCTGCCCGAGCCGATGCTCCCGCGCGACTTCCAGACCCTCGCCGAGCTGCCGCTCGGTCCGAATGGCAAGGTGGACCGGCGCGCGTTGCTCGCGCTCGAGCCGCGCCGGCAGCGGGCCTCCTTCGTCGCGCCGGAGACACAGAGCGAGCAGCGCCTGGCGGCGTTGTGGCAGGAGCTGCTGGGGGTCAGCGGCATCGGTCGGGACGATGACTTTTTCGTCCTCGGCGGCCACTCGCTCTTGGCGATCCGGCTGGTGCACGAGCTGCAGAGTCGTCTCGACGTCTCCGTGTCCGTGCTCGACGTGTTCGAGCACTCGGCGCTCGGCGCGCTGGCCGCGCGACTCGACCAGCTCCGAGGACCGCCCTCGACCGAGAGCGGAGTGGTCCAGGCGCCGGCGCGGCGGGCCGCGATCGTTCCTCTCGGGCAACCGCGCGCCACGTCGGGCCCGCGTCTGTTCTGCATCGATCCGACGGGCCAGCACGCGACGGCCTACACGCCGCTGGCCGAGGCCTTGACGGACGTGGCGAGCGTGTTTGGCGTCGAGCTCGGCGAGGCTCTGCTGGAGGAGGGCCCGCGGGTCGAGCGGATCGCGCTGCACCTGTGTGATGCCATCCGCTCCGCGCAACCGAGCGGGAGCTATCACCTGCTCGGCTGGTCCCTCGGCGGCGTGCTGGCACTCGCCGTCGCGCGCGCCCTCGAGGCCCAGGGGCAGCGGGTCGCGTCACTCACGCTGCTCGACAGCCAACCCCTGACACGCCTCTACGAGCACGCCGATCCAGATCCCGTGGCGGAGCTCGCCGAATACGTGGACCCCGAGCGCAAGGTCGAGCTGCTCGGCTTGCCCAGCGCAGAGCTGGAGCTGCTGCGGGCGCGGCTCACGGCGACGAACGGCGAGGCCCGCGTGCGCGAGGCCGTGCGCTGGGCCGTCGAGCGTGGCTTGTTGCCGAGCGCCGGCGCTGTCGATGCTTATGTCGCCCGGCATGGCCTGCTGCGCGCCGCCGCGCGCTTCGTCAGCGAGCTCGAGCCGCGCTGCACGCGCGCACCGCTTCGCATTTACTGGACGAGCGAGACGCTATCGCGATACGGCGGACCGCCCATCGATTGGCAGAGGTACGGCAGCGAGCCCGCGCCGAGCACCGTCGTCCCCGGCGATCATCTGAGCGTGCTGCGTGCTCGCGAGCTGCACGCCGCGCTTCGCGTCGAGCTCGACCTCTCAGAGCAGGAGAAAGCAACCCCATGAGCACGAGCGATACCGGATCTTCATCGTCCCCACGGCAGGCGCGGCGCAAGTCCCTCGGCACCGAGCGATCGACCTGGGTGAGCGAGCGCCCCTGGCAGGCGGAGCGCCCCTTGCCGCTGCTGCTCGAGCCCCAGGTACAGGGCATCGATCTCGTCGCCTGGGCGAGCGAGCACCGCGCCGAGCTGGAGCAGAAGCTGCTCGCCGCCGGAGCGCTCCTGTTCCGGGGCTTTGGTATCGACACGGTCGAGCACTTCGAGCGCGTGATCGCCGCCCTGTCGTCCGGCGCGCTCGAATACCAGTTCCGTGCCTCACCCCGCACGCGCGTCGGCGGCAACATCTACACGTCCACGGACTATCCGGCAGATCAGGCGATCTTCCCGCACAACGAGCACTCGTACTCGCCGCGCTTCCCGCTGCGGCTGTTCTTCTACTGCGAGCACCCGCCCGAGTCCCGCGGCGCGACGCCGATCGGCGCCACGCGCGACGTCCTGGCGCGCATCCCGGCGGCGATCCAGGACGCCTTCCGGCGGCGCCAGGTCCGCTACGTGCGCAACTATGGGGATGGCTTTGGGCTGCCGTGGCAGACCGTGTTTCAGACCAGCGATCGCGAAGAGGTGGCGCGCTACTGCGCTTCCGTTGGCATCGACGTGGAATGGAAGGCGGGCGACCGCTTGCGCACCACGCAGGTCGGTCCTGCCCTCGTCCGGCACCCTCGAACGGGTGAAGAGGTCTGGTTCAATCACGCCACCTTCTTCCACATCAGCACGCTGCCCCCGAGCGTCCGCGACCCGCTGAGCGCTGCCTTCGCCGACGACGAGCTGCCCACCAACACGTTCTACGGCGACGGGGGCGCGATCGAGCCGGAGGTCCTGGAAGCCTTGCGCGCCGCTTACCAGAGCTCACTCGTCACGGTGCCCTGGCAACGCGGTGACGTCATGTTTCTCGACAACATGCTGGCGGTGCACGGCCGCGAGCCGTTCGCCGGGCGACGCGTCATCCTGACCGGCATGGCCGAGCCCTGGCTGGCGCGCGACCTCGTGCCCGGAGCCGTTGCGCCATGACATCGATCGAACGGGTGGGAAAGCTGAGCGCCGCCGAGTTCGCGCGGCGCTTCGCCGCCACGGAGACGCCCGTGATCTTGACGCAGCTCATCGCTGACTGGCCCGCCCGGCAGCGCTGGAGCGCCGACTACTTTCGCAGCCGGTTCGGCGACGTCGAGCTGTCGGTCGAGGTGGTGGAGGGCGGCCGCCTCGCTGATAACCAGCATTTTCTGACGCAGAAGACCACTCGCCGCCTGCCGCTCCGCGAATACATCGACCTCGCCAGCAACCGCAGCGACGGCGTGCTCTACGCGGCGGAGCAGCCGCTGCGCAAGCTGTTCCCAGCCCTGGCGCGTGACCTCGGCGCCGTTCCCTACCTGTCGCGCGTCCTGTGCCGTTTATCGGGCAACTCCGAGCTCCTGTGGATCGGGTCGCGTGGGAACGCCTCGGGCCTACACTTCGACGAGCTTCACAACTTCAACGTCCAGGTCGTCGGTCGGAAGCGTTGGGTCATCTTCCCGAAGGCGCAGCAGCCGCTATTGTACGTGCCCTCGACGCTGCGCCGCAGCCACTTCAGCCCGATTGACTACGACAGCCCGGACCACGAGCGATTTCCGCGCTACGCCGAGGCAACTCCGATCGAGTTCGACGTGCAGCCGGGAGAGACGCTGTTCCTGCCCGGAGGCTGGGTCCATCACGTCCGCACGCTGGAGTTCTCCATCAACGTGAACCTCTGGTGGCTCACGCGGCGGCAGGCTCTGTCACACGCGGCGAGTGCGGTTCGTCATTCCCTGGGCAGGCTCGCGCACCTGCTGCCGAGCCGCGACCCCGCGAAAGTTTGAAACGGCTTGTTTATGAGATCGATTCTCATTACCATTGAAGCCGAAGCGCTCAGCCCGGGGTCGTCCCGGTTCGACGCGGTAGTGACCTCAACCCGGACACGATACGCATGAACAAGGTCCCCTGCTCCTGGAACACGAATGCTGCGCGTGAAGCGCGCCGTGCACGCGCGAGACAATGTCCGAGGAAGGGTCCCGCGCCGTCGCTGCGCGAGTGGTTCATGGCGGCGCCGGTCTGCGCGGCTGCCCTCGGGCTGGCTTGCGGCGGAACCGACGCGCCCGGGGCGCTCGAGGATGAGCCTGGGCCGAGCGTGACGCCCGAGGCGATCGACACGACCGAGGCGTACCTCGTCGGCTCGCGCGTCTTCGACGACACGACCACGACGTCCTATTTCCACGTGCTGCCAGGCCTCGACGCCAGCGTCAGCGTCGATCCGACACGGGCGATGGAGGTGCCGGGCTCGGCCACCCTGTATTCGGCGTTCGATCTCGGATGGTTTGCGATGGGTAGCGGCGAGGAGCCGACGATCACGCGTTATTCGGTGAACGGCGGCGAGGCGCTCGCCGAGGGTCAGAGCATGAGCTTGTTCGCGCTCGGCGTCGCGGACCTCTGGGACACCCTGTATTTCGCGTCGACGACCAAGGCCTATTACCCCGATCGCGACGGCGGCCAGCTCATCGTCTGGAACCCGAGCACGATGGAGGTCACCGGTACCGTGGCCTTGCCGGAGACGCTACGCGAGGGCTACCTCCCGCTTTACGGCTACCTGCCGGTCTGGCGCGGAACGGAGCTGCTCATCTCGGTGGGCTGGTTCGACTGGGACGTGACGGACAGCGTGCTGCCGGAGACCGGCCTGCTCGTCCTGGATACGACCACCGATCAGGTGGTTCGCTTCGAGACGGATGCGCGCTGCGGCGGCGTCACGCACCCGATCACGCTTCCGAGCGGGGACACGTATCTCGTCAGCTCGGCGCTGGCAGGTGCGGCTCACCGCGTCGGGCGCTTGCCGACGGCTCCCTGCGCCTTGAAGATCCCGGCGGGCTCGAGCTCATTCGATCCCGACTACACTCAGCCGCTCGAGGCCCTGACGGGAAGCAACCTCGTCGGCGAGCCCATACCGGCTGGCGACGTCATCTTCCTTCGTGCGTTTGACGACACGCTGGCCACGGTCGAGGGGCCCATGGCGACCTGGGAGCTCACCGGGCAAGCCGCCTGGCGCTGGCTGCGCTGGACCCCGACGACGAACGAGATCGTCCCGATGGTAGACATCCCTCCCTCGACGGCGGACGTGGCGTGGTTCCAGGTCGATGGCCGCGTCTATGGCAGCGAAACGACCCCGGATTACGCAGAGACGACGCTCATCGACCTGAGCGCCGAGGGCGGGCCCGTGCGCGGCGTGA
>WUUC01195715.1_pt1 | contig 14170 bp, 15 predicted proteins | sample 6278441 | NCBI WGS metagenome assembly WUUC01 (sample SAMN13675441, study PRJNA597444) | soil metagenome | isolation source: soil | place: USA: Washington | collected 2017-10
GCGCCCGCAATTCTTCATTCACCACTAATCTCAATGCCTGAAACACCTGTGCGAAGTATTTATTTTCCTTGCCTCTCGGCGCCAGCTTGTTCAAAGCGCTTTTGAGGTCCAGGGTTGTCACAAATGGTCTTACGGTGCGTTGCGCGACGATCTCTCTTGCCACTGTCCTTGCATTTTTCAGCTCACCGTACATTCCGAAGATCTTGTGGAGCTCCGTTTCCGGGAACTCGTTGAGGATCTTCGAAGCGGTAGTTTTCGCCGATTGGTCCATGCGCATATCGAGGGGTCCGTCGAACCTGGTCGAAAATCCCCTGCGGGGAGAATCGATCTGGTGCGATGAGATGCCCAGGTCGGCCAGTATTCCATCTACACTGGTCACACCGTTCAACTTCAGGTATTGTTTCATGTACCTGAAGTTTGCCTTACAGAATGTGAAAGAACTATGGTTGATCTTTGACGCTTCTGCTTCCGCATCGGCATCCTGGTCAAAGGCGATCAACCGTCCTCCTTTGATCCTTTCTAACATTGCCAGGCTATGCCCACCGCCGCCGAAGGTCACGTCGACGTATGTTCCTTCCGGCTTGATATTGAGGCCGTCTAGGCACTCCGTCAGCATAACGGGTTTGTGGTACATAACCTGCTGTTTCGAAGCCTGACTGATTTTCAAAAACCAAGCTTCGACTCATCTATTACTGATTCAGATATTTTTCCGCGAGCTTCGACAAGTCACTGGGGTCGCTGATCAGGTTTTTTCGGTAGGTGCTCGGTTCCCAGATCTCGACTTTACTTCCAGTTCCTACCAGTAGCGCCTCTTTGTCGAGGCCGGCATACGTTAGTAAGTTTTTCGGGATGAGGAAACGGCCGCTCCCATCGAGCTCCACCGTTACTACTCCCGACAAAAAGCTCCGCTGAAAATCGCGGTTCTCTTTGCTGAATTCACTGAGATCAGAAATCGTTGAAAAAACCTTTTTAAACTCCACCATTGGATAGAGGATAAGGCATGGCTCGAAGCCGCGGCGGATGACCAGCTCCTGCTCCCCTTCGGGCAGCTGGGCCTTGATCCGCGCAGGCAGCCCTAGTCTGCCCTTGACGTCAAGTTTGCACTCATACTCACTGGTGAAGAAAGTCATGACAGGTAGTGGTTGTCTTTTTCTCCTTAAACAAACGTATGTATTTTTGCTCCACTTTCCACCACTTTGATCCACTTTTTTACATTTTTCCAGCCAGAAATGCCAGAATTTGCCACCAAATGCCAAAAAGTTGTCCGGAAAACCACCTGGAAGGGCGTTTTTGGAGTGTCAGGAAGTGGGGAATAAGGTTTTAGTCAGGTCCTTTTCCGGCTGCTTTGATGACACCGGGGCCTTTTCGCCAATGGATTTATAGGCACGGCGTAACGGACGAGTCGGGAATGGCCCGGATGGCGGCTAAAACGCGATCAAAGACTGTTTAGAATCTCCAGGTTGTGTTGACCCAGATGGGGCGGGGAAGTCAGTTTTCCCGGAGGTGTGTCCCCCGAACGGGCCACAAAGCTTCGCACGCCTTTCAAGCCCTCTCCGGACACCAGCAATTCCTTCGCTTCCGGCATTTCGAAGACTTCATCAATATCCTGGATAACGCCGGCGGGGATCTTCAACTTTCTGATCTCAGAGGAAAGCACGCTAAAAGACATCTTTTGAATGCGTGAACGTATCAAATCACCAAGCGCCGCTCGGCTCCTGACGCGATCGACGTTGGTTCCGTATGCCTTGTCGGCATCGATGTTCAACACCCGGCACAAGTCGTTAAACTGCCGGTCGCTTCCTATTGCAAGCAGCAACTTCTTCCCGTCGTTCGTTTCGAACCACTCTCCATACGGGGCAATGTTCGGATGAAGCGAGCCGTTTCTTGCGGGGACGTGCCCTCCTACCAGCCAGTTGGAAGCCTGGTTGATCAATGAAGCAATGGCGGCTTGAATGAGCGATACATCCACGAGGCTGCCTTCGCCGGAACGTTCGCGTTTCAACAAGGCAATCAACACTCCTTCTTTCAATTGATGGGCTGCCAGCACGTCGATCAATGCAACGGGCATCTTGATAGGCGGACCGTTCTCTTCGCCGTTGAGACTCATGAACCCCGACTCTGCCTGCAGCACGGCATCGTAACCCACCCGGTCGTTGAGCGGGCCGTAACCCGTGATACGTCCATAGATAATTTTGCTGTTGATCGCCTGAAGGTCTTCGTAGGACACACCAAGCTTGATGTCGTCGCCGGGTTTGTAGCTGGTGATGATGATGTCGGACTTTGCGGCTAGCTTTTTTACTACCAGCTGTCCTTCTTTTGTAGTGAGATCGATAGCAAGCGATCGCTTTCCCCAATTCACGGAAGAGAAGTATGCAGAGCGGTCGTCGGTGTTTTCATTGGCTGACTTCCATGAGCGCGTTACATCGCCGCCTCCTTTTATGTTCTCCACTTTAATGACATCGGCGCCAAGCTCGGCGAAGAACTGGCCCACAGAGGGACCGGCAAGCACGGAGGCCAATTCGAGCACTCTGAGGTTATCAAACATCCCAAAAGCTATATTTTTTTAAGGGAATCATTTATGACATCTTTGCGTTTTCTAAGCTCAAAAAACCTCTTTCATGCGTTTTTTTATAGCCCTCATCTCTTTAACGTCCGTTTTGTTAATGTCCTGCCAACCCGAAAAAAAAGAGCTTAAAGCCGGTAGCTGGCGGGGTGTGCTCCACACGCAGGAACAGGAGCTCCCATTCACGTTCCGTGTTACGAACGATAGCGGAAAGTACAAGGCTTATCTTCAGAACGCAGGCGAAGAGATCCTCCTCGACGAGATCAGGATTACAGGCGACACCGTGGAGATGATGCTTCATATTTTCGACGCATCACTCAAAGCGAAAATCGATGGCGACAAGCTCACTGGAACATTCGTGAAGTATTATGCTCCGGAAGCGAATCAGCCTTTCACAGCAACGTACGGCGACAACTTCCGGTTTACATCCGAATATACAACACCTTCAACCGACTTCAGTGGCACGTACCAGGTAATCTTTAAAACAGAAAAAGAAAGCTATCCATCTGTAGGTGTTTTTAAACAGGACGGCAATCACGTTACCGGATCCTTCCTCACACCCACCGGCGACTATCGGTTCCTCGAAGGCAATGTTGTCGACAACAAGCTTAAGCTTAGCACCTTCGATGGCAATCACGCCTACCTGTTCATTGCGGCCTTCGAAGGCGACACCCTGAAAGGTGATTACTATGCAGGAAAGAGCTCGCACGAAACGTGGAGCGGTGTGAAGAACGACCAGGCCTCCATGCCCGACCCCGGATCACTCACATTGCTGAAGCCCGGTTATGAAACAGTCGAATTCAGTTTCCCCGACCTGGATGGCAAGAAAGTATCACTGTCGGACGAAAAGTTTAAAAACAAGGTTGTGATCCTGCAGATCTTCGGAACCTGGTGCCCGAACTGCATGGACGAGACGAAATTCCTGGGACCCTGGTACATCGCGAACAAAGAGCGCGGCGTAGAGATTCTGGGACTCGCCTATGAACGGAAAGATGACTTTCAATATGCCAAGGACAGGATTGAGAAGATGAAGGCGAAGCTCGATGTTACTTATGATTTCGTGATCGCCGGTGTGAATGACAAAGAAAAGGCTGCCGAAACGCTTCCGGCGCTGAATAAAGTGGTCGCGTTCCCAACTACTATCTTTGTGGGGAAAGACGGGAAGGTGAAGCATATTCACACCGGCTTCGAAGGACCCGGCACGGGAGTGTATTATGAGAGGTTTCAAGAGAGGTTTAACAGGATCGTTAATGAACTGTTAGACGAGAAATGAAGGGGAAAGTAGTAAGTAGTAAGTAGTCAGTAGTCAGGAGTCAGGAGTCAGGAGTCAGGAGTCAGGAGTCAGGAGGTTATCGGATAGGTTTATGAAAAGAGTTGTCGTCGGATTATCGGGAGGTGTGGACTCAAGCGTCACCGCGTATCTGCTCAAAGAGCAAGGGTATGAGGTGATCGGTATGTTCATGAAGAACTGGCACGACGACTCGGTTACCATCAGCAACGAGTGTCCCTGGCTCGACGATAGCAATGACGCAATGATCGTAGCACAGCATCTGGATATTCCTTTCCAGGCGATCGATCTTAGTAAAGAATACAAAGAGCGGATCGTCGACTACATGTTCGCCGAGTACCAGTCCGGACGTACTCCCAACCCCGATGTGCTATGTAACCGCGAGATCAAGTTTGACATATTCCTGAACACGGCTCTTAAGCTCGGAGCGGACTTCGTAGCCACAGGTCATTACGCAAGGAAGAGTCAGATCACTAAGGATGGCAAGACAACATACAGGCTGCTCGCGGGAAAAGATCCGAACAAGGACCAAAGCTATTTTCTATGCCAGCTGAAACAGGAACAGCTTTCGAAGGCATTGTTCCCGATCGGCGAACTGTTGAAACCTGAAGTCCGTGCTATCGCAAAACGTGCGGGCCTGGCGACAGCGGAAAAGAAAGACTCACAGGGACTGTGCTTCGTAGGTAAAGTACACCTGCCCGATTTCCTCCAGCAACGACTCGAACCGAAAAAAGGAAAGGTCGTTGAGATACCGGCAGGATCTGTTGCCTTCAAAAACGGATTCGAAGAGAATGACCTTGCCGGATTATCGAAAGCATACGACCTGGCGCCCGATCAGGGTGATGTAGTCGGCGACCACAATGGCGCACATTTCTATACGATCGGTCAGCGTCGCGGACTCAACATTGGTGGATTCGAGAAACCGTTGTTCGTTATCGGTACGGACACTAAAAAGAATATCATCTATACGGGCATGGGCGAGGATCATCCCGGGCTGTATCGCAGGGGATTGGCCGTTCCAAAAGAAGATGTTCATTGGGTACGTCCCGATCAAAGTCTGCAGCCGGGCGAATCGAGAAGATACGACGCGCGGATCCGGTACCGCCAGCCACTCGAAGGATGTATGCTACATCAAAAAGATGACACGCTCTACATCATCTTCGACAGGCCGCAACGCGGCGTTACACCTGGTCAGTTTGCAGCCTGGTACGACGAAGAAGAATTGATCGGATCGGGAGTGATCTCGTAACTACCGGTCTACTCCGTAGATCTTCGCGGAATCATACATGTTCAGGAGCGTCTGCCTCTTGATCCACAAGCCGGTCGAATCGTAATCCTTGTCTTTCAGTTGATACACGCCCGATAGTTTATCAACTTCATAATTGTTGAACAACACAAAGATACTGTCGGGCAGTACGTCGGTCACTTTCATTAATGAATACCCAGACTCGGTCTTGAATTTATACAGGTCGCCCCTGAGCGGTGTGGAAAGGAAATTTCTTTCATTGTCTTTTTCAATGCCGCTGCTGTAAGAAAACCATGCTATCAAAGCTACGAGGATGGCCAGGCCGGAAAAGCTCCAGATCGGGATCCGGGTTTGACCCAGCACCTGGTCATACTGCATCTTAAGGAAAGTCGGCATTGCCTTGGGTTCCAAAAACTGCTGACAATGCTTGCATTGCGAACCGCCTGTACGGCCAACGGGAAAGAATGGTATCCAGAATACGTGTGCATACCTGTTGTACACGCTCACAACCATAGACCCTGCCGTGCCGCAATTGGGGCACTTTTCATGGGGCAGCTGAACGGTTTTAAGATGACGGGAGTTGCTTCCGTAGATTATCATAGGTAGTCAGGTTGGGGTTTATCATACTATGATAGTAAATATTTTTTCATTTTGGAAACTGATCGGGGTACGGTATAAACGACTCGACCAATAGTGAAACACCGTCGTGTGTGAGCAGTGATAGCGTGATCGTGATCGTGCCGACGATCAGCGCCACTCCTACGTTATTGTTCCTGATCTCCGCAAATTCATCGAGCGGTGTTATTGAAGTGTACAGGATAACACTCATGAAGACAATTACTACTCCGGACACAAACGCAAGCGCGATGTAAAACGCTCCTGTGCCGATAAAGCTCAGGGCAAGGAAAAGTGTACCCGTGTCTTTTACAGCCAGCAACCGGAATAAGGACGTGAGTGGATCGATGACACCGCTGACCATGTAGCCTATCGAAAACAGTACGCTGGCTACGAAGATGCTCGTTGCCAGATTGCCGGTTTCGATACCGAATCGCTTACGCCCGATGTATTTCAATAATCGATACGTAAGTGCGAGGATAAAGACGCCGATGCTGATCGCGGACAATATCTCAATGATCGCGAGCAAGGTGATTTTAGAATTCATAGTCGAGTGCTACGTACCAGTAGTCTTTGTTGTTCATGTCAGGAGGAAGCATCCCCGCCAGCCAGCCCACATTTGTCGTCTCCCAATAGGCGTATCGTTTTCCGTTGTATTCAAAGTCGTCGCCGGATGAAGCCATATCCAGGGCGATCATGGAATGCAGGTACTCGTGGCTGTTGATGATCAGCGGCTCGTACCCAAAATTCCGGAGCAAGGTATAAAGCAACACAGTTCGCGTATCGCAATCACCGTGTTGGGCGTACAGGAACTCCACGGGTGAATAGATACCGTAGGCTACGTTGGGATTGCAAGGCGATACCTCATTGCCCTCACATTCATCAGGAATAACATACTCGTACGGTATGTCCTGCACAAACGACACTACCATTCTTGCAAAATCGTCGCGGTCCAATGCTCTCTGCCGACCGATCGAAGTAAGTGAATCCTGCAGGGATTGTAAATGGTCCTTGCTGTCGAGATAAAGGCGCGAGTAGATCTCCATCCAATAACTGTCTTCGTGACCATAGTACCGGACATTCAGTGCGTTTCGGCTCATCTCGGCGCTGCTGGCGTCGCCATAGGCTACGTCGTAGGCCGAACAGAACCCGGCGTTCTTCATGTATTCTATCCAGGAGCGGTTGTGAGTGACGTTCATGCGCACCGAATCCAGCCGGGAGGCGTCGGCACATTCATCCTGCAATTCGACCAAATCATTTTCCTCATAGTGCTCATCATAGTCAACAAACAGGTTGATGAGGAAGATCATGAGCGCGAAAGCAACCAACAGGAACTTCGCGAGGGCTTTCATACTATTCCTTGAATCCGGAGACGCCCCCTGAAACAATGAACTTCATGGCGGCAGCGCCGGGAACGTCCAACGGCTTGATACTCTCCTTCGGTACTACGAAGTGGTCCCCGGCAACGGCATACGACTGCGGGAAATACACCACAACCATGTCTTTCAATCCCAGGTCGCTCAGGTCGTTTTGGGTAATAAATCCGATGCGGTGTAATTGGTTCTCCTTGTTGATCGTGACGAGCACGGGTTTGTCGAATTTCTTTTTGTCACCCACAAATGCGCTCAACAGGTCCTTGATCGAGGAATAGATCAGCTTTACAAAAGGTATCCGGTTGACGAGGTGATCGAACCAGTCGGTGGCCGTTTTGAAAACGAAGATTGAGGTGAGATAACCGATCAGGGTAATTGCCCCCACGATGATGATGACCCCCAGACCTCTGTAGGGAAGCTTCAGCAAGCTATCGAGCCAAAGAAGTGAGGTGACAATAAAATAAGCTGTCGCTACAATGGGGACGATGAATAACATCCCGCCAAAGAAGTAGCGGAGTATCCGGCGTATAAAGGGGTTCATACTTCTGTAAAAATAGAAAAGGCTCCCGGTGTTTTACTCCGGAAGCCCTTTTTAAAATTGTTACGCTTTTCTACAGCGCGAAGCCGAGGAAGCTCAGGAAGCCAAGTGACATCAGGCCAACAAGGATAAAGGTGATTCCAAGTCCTTTCAGCGGGCCCGGGACGTTTGAATATTTCATTTTCTCGCGAACACCTGCAAGCGCCACGATGGCCAGCATCCAGCCGATGCCAGAGCCAAGACCAAATACAGATGCCTCTGCCAGATTGTACGGCCTGCCCACCATGAAGAGGGCGGCGCCGAGTACAGAGCAGTTCACGGCGATCAGCGGAAGGAAGATACCGAGTGTCCCGTAAAGTGCAGGAGAGAATTTCTCAACGGCCATTTCTGTAAGCTGCGTGATGGCAGCGATCACCGAAATGAAGACGATGAACTGAAGAAATGTCAGATCGATGTCGGCGAATGACGGTCCCAAAAATGCCAGTGCGCCCGGGTTAAGCACATGGTTCTGGATAATCCAGTTGATCGGAACGGTGACACCGATCACGAAGATCACGGCAATACCAAGACCGAATGCAGTACTTACTTTTTTCGAAATGGCAAGGAAAGAACACATGCCCAGAAAGTATGCGAATATCATGTTGTCGATAAAGATCGACCGTACTCCAATGTTTATCAGATTTTCCATAACTGATCTTAATGCGTTTCCCTATGTCCGTTCCAGCTGCGCTGAACCCAAATGATGATACCAATGAGAATACATGCGCCGGCGGGCAGCAGCATCAATCCATTACCCTGATAGTGAATTCCCATGGCTGCAAATACTTTGTAACCAAACAATGAACCACCTCCGAGCAACTCGCGGAAAAAGGCGAGTGTCATCAATATGATGCCGTAACCGAGGCCATTGCCTATCCCATCGAGAAATGAGGGCCACGGCTTATTGGCCATCGCATAAGCTTCCAGGCGCCCCATCACGATACAGTTGGTGATGATCAAGCCAACAAAAACCGACAACTGCTTTGATACATCATAAACATAAGCTTTCAATACCTGGTCGACGAGAATAACCCAAAGGGACACAATCGCGAGCTGTACAATAATGCGTATACGGGATGGAATGGTATTCCTCATCATGGAGATAACAGCGTTGGAGGCTGCCGTCACGATCATTAAGCCCAGTGACATCACGAATGCGGGTTTCAACTGAGTGGTCACGGCCAATGCCGAACATACCCCGAGGATCTGCACGGTGATGGGATTGTCCAGGTCTAACGGATTGCTTATAAGCTTCCGGTTCTTCTTTGAGAACAACGGCTCTGCCGGTTTTACCGCTACTTGTTCAACAACTGCTGCTTCTGTTGCCATGTCGTTATTAGTTATTTGTGGGCGACTGCTGTTCCGTTAACGCTGTAGTCTGAGCTGACTGCTTCTTGAGATACTTCTCATAACATGCCAGGTAATCGACCAGCATATTATTAACACCCTTCCCTGTAAGCGTAGCACCAGACATACCGTCGACTTTGTGTTTGTCGGCGGAATAGTCGTGACCTTCCCCCTTCTGCATTTTTACAGAAACAAGTGTCCCGTTCTTAAATATTGCTTTCTCTTTGTAGCGTTCCTGTACCTCGTCGCTGTCAATCCTGGCTCCGAGTCCTGGTGTTTCACCGGCGTGCTGGAATTTAACACCCTGGATCGTATTGAAATCAGATTTCACTGCCACGAAACCCCAGATGGTGTTCCAGAGTCCATATCCATAGACAGGCAACACCGCATACTCGACCTTGGTAGTATCTGACTCGTTGCGGAATTCATAAACCGGGAGCAGACGTTCTTTCGGAGCTTTCTTGTATTCAACTGCCACAACAACCTGTTCGGGCGCTACTCCTTCTTTCACATTTCCGTCGTAGTCAATCACGAACGACTTCACTTTCGCCGCGTATAATGCGGTGATGTCTGCTTCTTCGTCCAGTGTGAGAACGGAAGTGAGAATGTTCTTCTTCTGTTCGAGAGCGATGTTGGCGTCCTGTTTGTCTTTCAGGCTGATGGATGCAAATGCAAGCAGCCCACCACACACAAGAGTGATGGCGGCTGAGTAAAGCAGGATGTAAGTGTTAGACTGTCGCACGTTTCAATCTTCGTTTTTTATTTGCATTCACTACAAAATAATCGATCAAGGGAGCGAAAACATTCATCAGGAGGATCGCCAGCATGATACCTTCGGGGTATGCCGGGTTGAACACCCTGATGAGTATCGTAAATATACCTATCAAAAACCCATAAAACCATTTGCCGGTTTCAGTATGTGACGCTGTTACAGGATCGGTGGCCATGAAAACGGCTCCGAACGCCAGTCCGCCCAGGACGAGGTGGTAATGGGCAGGCATCTGGGTGAACGGATTTGTTCCGACAGCATTCAGGAATAAGGCCATTCCGTATGCCCCTGCAAAAACGCTCAGGATGATCTTCCAGCTTCCGGCGCCGGTGATGATCAGGATCGCAGCTCCGATCAGGCACATCACCGTCGAAGTTTCACCTATACTCCCGGGCATCACACCCAGAAACAGATTAGGAAGACTATAAATTCCCTCAAACCACGACGACCCGAAATTTGTAAAATCCGCAACCACGTTACCGGTGGATTCGGCCGCAACCGCAAGCGGCGTGGCCCCGGAATATCCAGCTACGGCCTTCTGGCCTTCGCCGATGTAAGTCCAAACCTCCCCTGCCATGTTGGTGGGATAGGCGAAGTAGATGAAGGCCCGTGCCGTGAGCGCGACGTTTACCACGTTCATGCCCGTTCCACCGAAAGCTTCTTTACCGATCACTACCGCAAAAGCTGTGGCAATGGCCACCTGCCAGAGGGGAACATCTGGAGGCATGACCAGGGGAATGAGCATACCGGTTACGAGGAAACCCTCATTCACCGGGTGTTTTCTGAGCACCGAAAAGAGGAACTCGATACCGAGACCTACGCCGTACGATACAATGATGATCGGTACGGTCTGCACGGTCCCGATCCAGAATTTTTGCCCGAATGAGGCGTCGGTCTGGCCGATCGCCATGAAATGCTGGTGACCCACGTTCCACATCCCGAAGAGAAGACATGGCACCATGGAAATGATAACGGTCATCATCAACCGCTTCAGGTCGATGGCGTCTCTTACCTGCGCGCCTTTCGAAAGCGTGGTGGTGTTGGGGGAGAAGAGGAAGGTGTCGATCGCTTCGTAAGCATAATAGTACTTTTCGAGCTTCCCGCCCTTTTCGAAGTTATGCTTTACCTTGTCTAGCTGATTTCTTAAAAACTGCATGGCGAATGATGTCTGCGAATAAAAACTGCTAACTGTTCCGGACCAGTTCGATCCCTTCCCTCAATATCTCCTGGATCTTGTGCTTGGAAACGTCGACGAACTCACAGAGGGCAAAATCCTCCTCGATGACTTCGTAAATGCCAAGCTCTTCCATCTCATCAATATCCTCCGCCAAAATAGATTTGATGAGGTGCGTGGGGAGTATATCCATAGGCACGACCCGCTCGAATACGCCGGTCTGTACAAATGCGCGAGGCTCTCCATGCATATTCGTATCCAGTGAGTATTCCTTTTTGGGAGAAAGGAACGATAACAATCCAAATGAACGCTGGATGCTGACCTTCTCTGTGGTCGGCAGTATCCAGCCGAGGAACTCGTGATAATCTCCTTCTTTCAGCACGGTAAGCTGATGATCGAAGAACCCGAGGTGTCCGTCTGCAGTGATCCTTGAACCGGTGAGCACGTTACCGGAAACAAACCGTACGTGTTCGCTGTTCAGGTTTCCTTTCACGAGTTTGTTTATAGCGACTCCGGTATGCACTTTATAATACTGGGGATTTTTTACTTCGGGGCCGGCGACGTTGATGATCCGCGACGCGTCGTAAACGCCGTTCACGAACAGCTTGCCGATCTGTATGACCCCGAACGGGCTGATGGTCCATACGATGTCGCCTTTGTTAACCGGATCCAGGTGGTGGATCTGGACGCCGACGCAACCTGCGGGGTGTGGTCCGGCAAATTTGTTGAGCTCCGCTCCTTTCACCTGCGAGAATGTTGTCGATATCTCGCTGGTTGAGTGAACGTTCACGTTTACCGGGCCGGAAGTAAGTTTCTTAAGGATATCGATACCAACCTGGAAGAAATGGTCCTGACCTTTGAACAGGACTCCGAAATCAGGCGCAAGCGGGGACGAGTCGAATGCTGAAATGTGAATTGATTTCGGGGTGGCGGTCGGGTCGGCGTTGACGCCGAATGGTCGCTGAACGAAGTTGGGCCACGCGCCGGACTTGAGGATCTGTTCTCTTATATCTGCCGAAGAAAGATTGGCGATCTCGGAAATGGTGTATTTCCTGAACGACTCATACTCCATTTTCCGGTCAGCCAGCACCTTGATCTCGAGAAGCTTGCGTTTCTCGCCGCGTTTTACTTCAACTATCTCCCCACTGACGGGTGACGCATAGACGACGTTCTCGAAGCGCTTGTCCACGAACAGGGGTGTACCGGCCTTTACAGGGTCGCCCTCCTTCACCAATGGTTTAGGCATGTATAAACCATTAAAATCGGTAGGCTTAATTACATACGTGTCTGCAGGTTCGGGTTCGACAACTTTCGGAACGGATTTACCGGAGAGGTTGATGTCGAATCCTTTTCTTAGTCGGATAAATTTGCCCATGTCGATGGCAAGGATAGTTTGGAACGGGGCAAAATTAGCAATTAAATGTTCCCGGCAAAGTCGAAAATATGCTTCCTAAAGCCATCTGTATAACCTCGTCCACCTGCTCGTCGATGGTGACAAAAGAGGTGTCCAGTTCAATCGCTCCGGCAGCTTTTACGAGTGGGCTTTCGGCGCGGGTGCTGTCGATCTTGTCGCGTTTCTGGAGGTTCCCGACGATGGATTCCAGCCCGATCATTTCTCCCTTTTCGAGGAGCTCTTTCTGGCGCCGGTGGGCGCGGATAAGGATGTCGGCGGAGAGGAACAACTTGAGCTCGGCGTCCGGAAAGACCACCGTTCCGATATCCCGTCCGTCCATCACGACGGCTTTATGTTTCCCCAGGCGCCGTTGTTGTTCCACCATCGCAGCCCGGACATCTTTTAAGGTGGCTACAGGGCTCACGTTCTCGGAGACCCGCATCTCGCGAATGGCGTCCTCCACGCTGAGGCCGTTCAAAAAGGTTTCCGAGCCTCCTTTGGCGTTTACCTGGAAGGCGATCCGGATAGATTCAAGCGCCCGTTTGACTTCCTTCGGGTTGGTGAGGGAGATGTGGTTTTCGAGAAAATATAAAGTGACCGCCCTGTACATCGCGCCTGAGTCGATGTACCGGTAGCCGAGTACTGCTGCGACGCGCCTGGCGGTTGTGCTCTTCCCGCAAGCCGAATATCCATCGATGGCAATAGTAATACGCCTCATGCCCGCTAGCAATCTTTTAGGGGACAGGGAATGGGCTTACCCGGTTTTAATTTCTTATGAGGTTTATGGTGATGTGAAGCACACGAAGCCATCACTACGACAATTAATAAGAACAGTGTCTTTTTCAATTCGATAATGATCAAGGATAAGTGCCCTAAAGGTACTATTTAGCTTGGAACCTTGGTCTGGTAGCTCATTCTAAAACCGATCTTCTGACCCGCGCCGAGCTCCTGTGTCTTTTCCATTTTCTGATGAAGGGTGATGAAACGCACGTCCGGAAATGGCGGCGCCATGAGATCGTTCTCGATTGCCATGGTCAGGACAAACTTGACGAGTATGGCCAGCTCTTCTTGGGTGATCGGCGCGGGCGAGATCTTTCCGGCCAGGGCGGCCAGATGGCCATCACCTTCCACGACATAGCGGCCCTCGTGATTGATCAGCAGCCGTGCGAGCAGGTAGCCGGGGTCGTTGATGCGATTAAACTTGAGTGAGTCGGCCATGAAGTTGTAGATCATGATCTGGCCGAAGTACCGGTTGACTACGTTCTGTTTGATATACGGATCCTGCATGATGGTGCCCGCGGGATCGAATGTGACGACGTTGGTATGCAATACGAACGTGAGCAGATCGCCTGCGAGCTTCACTTCAAATTCGTGTTCGTTCACTTCGCGAAAGTGAATGGTCACATCGTCGTCCTCGGGTTTGACCCGGCTGGCGAGCTCGGTAATGACACGGTTCGATTCTTTGCGGAGAATTTCGAAGGCCGCGAGCAGATTTTTGTAAGTAACCTGTTTTGCGGTGGATTTGCTTTCGAGCAGGTATTTAATACGGTCCAGGGGGTCCTTTTCTTCCAGCATGGGGAATCGCTTTTACCTTTGTAAATTGAATAAAATATTCAGGTCATGGAAGAAAACCAGGAAGGAAAAAGCGAAAAGTTCTTTAAGGATTTCGGCAAAAAAGTAGATCAATTTCTATCAGAAGCGAAGGAAACGAGCGACAGGGTTGAAGGCGATCTTCGGAAGAAATATGAGGAGCTTAAAGTCTCCGCCGACCGGCTGAAAAAAGAGGCGGCAAACAAGGAACGCTGGAAAGAAGTTGAAGACGGGC
>WUUC01143395.1_pt1 | contig 14162 bp, 14 predicted proteins | sample 6278441 | NCBI WGS metagenome assembly WUUC01 (sample SAMN13675441, study PRJNA597444) | soil metagenome | isolation source: soil | place: USA: Washington | collected 2017-10
GGACGGATCGGTCGCAGCTGGGGCTGTCCCGCCCTGCGCGAGGCCATCGCGCGCAACGTGATCGACACCGTGCGCGGCGGCGGAGTGGTGTTCTCCTACTATCCCGATGAGGAGTGGCTCTCCTCGTCCAGGTTCCTCAATGGCTGCAGCGCGGCGAATTGAGGAGGCGGGTCCGATCCCGCGTTGACTGAAGTCATCGCTCTGCCCATCGCGAAAGCCACAAGAGAAACCAATCAATCCTTGGCCGGCGGACCCACGGTCGCGGCGCTGATCTGCCGGATCGCGCCAAGGTGATACGCGAGATGCACCACGCTCGCGATCATCCCCGTCAGCGCAGGCCTATCGGCGTGTCGCGGCGCTTGCAGCGCGCGTTCCCACAGGTGCGCTTCTCGCGCGAGCGCCTCGCGTAAATTCCGCCATTCTTCGTCCGTGACGCGCTGGCGACGCCAGCTCGCCGAGTAATTCGCGGTCGCGAACGGATCCTCCTCGCCTGCCGCCCAGCGGTTCATCAGGTGCAGACCGTAGCGGACATGATCCACGTGTGCGGCGATCGACGATCGCCCACCCGGGCGTCCGCTGGCCTCTTCAGACGACACCGCTTCCAGTGAGGCTATGAAGCCCCCGTCTCCGGGGTTGAGCACCCACGCCGCGTCTGGCGCGGGGCCTTGGGTCAGCTCGTGAAACAGTTCCGCGATGGCCTGCTGCACGTTCTCATTGAGCAACATCAATGACCCCCGAACACCTGGTAGCCCTGCGCCCGCAGTTCGTCTGCCAGACGTACCTCCATGGCAAGGGCGTCCGCGAACGACATCGGGTTCAGGTGGGCGTATAGCTTCGGGACCAGCCGAACGCCGAACCGGCGCACGATCCCCGCAGCCTTGATGCCGGCTTTGTGATTCTGAAAGCGCTGCTCCGGACTAAGGCCGGTCATCCCGACGTAATAGCCGGCACGGCCGTCGCCCTTGGGGTTCTTCAGGTAGACGACATAGACGGAGTGGTGTCGAGGGGCGGCTGCGGTCCGCGGCACGCGGTAAGGGTAAACCGGTTCAGAGTCCGATCCGAACCGGTTCAGACCCTGCGCTACGACACGATCGCTTCCACGATGCTCAGCGGCGACGCGGTCGGCACGATGCGAGTCATCGCGAATCCGGCGCTGGCGAACAGCCCGCGGAACTCGTCTGCCGTACGCTCTCGGCCACCGGGCATCACCATCATCTCGAGATCGATGATCTTGCCGAAATCCGGCGCATCGCCCGGCTGCAGGACACTCTCGAGCAGAATCACGCGTCCGCGCTTGCCGCCCATCGCCCGCCGGATGTTCCGCAGAATCGCAACGGCACGGTCGTCATCCCAGTCGTGGATGATGTGCTTCATGATGTACGCGTCACCACCCGCCGGTACCGCGGTGAAGAAATCGCCTGCCTGCGTCGTGCACCGCTCGTTCAACCCCATCGCTTCGATGCGCGGCCACGCGCCGCCCAGCACGTGCTCGAGGTCGAACAACACACCTCGCATCCGCGGATACGCATTCAGGATCTGCGTCAGCACCGCCCCGTGACCGCCGGCGACGTCCACCAGCACGCCGATGCCGCTGAAATCATAGACGTCGAGCGCGGCGCGGATGACGACCTCGCTGAGATTCGTCATCGCGTCGTTGAAGATTTCCGAGAGCTCCGGCTGGGTCGGGAAGTACTCGAACACCGGCATGCCGGTCACCTTCTCGACTGCCGGCTGACCTGTCTGCACCGAGTGCATCAACTCCGCGTACACGCGGAAGTGGAATGGCGACGTCACCCACAGCCCCATGTCCCGCATGCTGCCCGGTGCGCCCGACACCAGCATCTTGCCGGCTTCGGTCAAGGCGAATCGACGCGGCGAGGTCTCGGCGAACACGCCGACGCTCGCCAGCGCACGCAACACGCGATACAGGCCGTCTTCACCGACGCCGCCGGCGCGTGCCAGTTCGGCAACGGTTCTCGGACCGCGCGCAAGCCAGTCGGGAACGCCCAGGCGCAGCACAACCTGCAGCGCGCTGGCAACGATATGTCCGGTCGCGAGTTGGGTGAGAAGCTGGGCGGCCGCGGCCTGCGGCGGCATCGCGGGGGCTGATGTCGACATGTGTGAGGTCTCCGCTCTGATGATGTGTTTGCCGGGAGACCAGATATTTTGCGACGGCTGCTTACGGGCCGCTTACCGCTGGCGCAGGAGCGGCTCGACGAGGCCTACGACGCCGCTCCAGAAGATGCTCACGCCGACGCACACCAGGATGAACGAGGACAGCCTGAGGAACACGAGCGTGCCGGTCTCTCCCAGTACGTCGATCAAACGCGACGCATACCGGAAACTGAGATACACCGTCAGCGCCACGATGCCTACTCCCGCCAGGTCGAGGACGAGATCCAGTGGTGAAAACTCCCGCGACCCGGGCATGCTCGCCGCACCCAGTGTGACGGCAACCGAAACCGATCCGGGGCCGACGGTCAGTGGGAACGTCAAGGGATAGAACCCCCGTCGTCCGAGCTCACGTTCCCAGGCTTCGTTCACGGGCGGCGTGGCGGTCGGCTCGATATGGTCCTGGTGCAGCAACCGCCATCCGGCCGCGATTACGAGCAGCCCGCCGCCGACACGGACGACAGGAATCGAGATCCCAAAGAACTGCAGGACGTAGCTGCCGATCAGCATCGCCGCGGCGAGAAGCAGGAACGCGTTCCGCGCCACCACGGCCGCGAGCCGGTGCCGGGCGTCTCCGGGCAGATCGGCGGACATCGCGAGGAACAGCGGGGCGGTGCCCAGCGGGTTCACGATCGGGAGCAGTGCCGCAATCGTCACGAAGATCGATCTGAGGAGATCGCTCATCGGCGCGTCACTGTTCGGACGTCCGCGTTGTGGGCGTGTCGACCAGTGCTTGGTACACGACGTTCGGGAACTTCTCCCGCAGATCGGTGGTGTTCGGCAGCAGCTGGATCATCAGCACCATGACGAGCTGCGCCTCCGGATCGACGTGATAGCGCGTGCCGTAGGCGCCGCCCCACCCGTAAGACCCAACCGAGCTCATCCCATTGGCGCCGTACCGATCGACCGTCTCGAATCCCAGTCCGAACCCGAGCCCGGCCGCCGAATGCAACGTCCCGACTTGATTCGTCGTCATGAGCCTCACGGCTCGAGCCGAAAGGATGCGCACGCCGTCGAGCGTACCGCCTTTGCGAATCATCTCCAGGAACCGCGCGTAATCCCGCGCCGTGGAGAGCAGCCCGGCGCCACCGGCGAAGCTGCGACGGGGCCCGTCCACGTAATGCCCCTGCCCGCGTGCTCCGTCAGGCGCACGCGCGATCTCCCCGTTTTCGCTGCTCGCGTACAGCGTCGCCAATCGCTCGTGCCGCTCGGGTGCGAGAAAAAAGCTGGTGTCTTTCATGGCGAGCGGAGTCGTGATCCGATCCCGAATGAAGACGTCGAGCGGCGTCCCCGACGCTCGTTCGACGACGCAGCCGAGAACATCGGTGTTGTAGCCATACACCCAGGCTTCTCCGGGCTGGGCGACGAACGGAAGCGACGCCAGTCGCTCCATCGTTTCGCAGATCGGTTCGTCTTTGTCAGCGGTATACCAGCCGTATCCGGCGGCCGGTCCAAGCGCCTTCGCGGCGTAGAGTGACGCCACGTGCGTGTCGGTGCCGTAGGAGATACCCGCGGTGTGCGTGAGCAGATCGCGCACGGTGATCCGACGAGTGGCCGCAGCGGTGGTCGAAGTGCCGTCGCCGCTACGCGAGGCAACGGTGGTCTTGTGGAACGCTGGAATGAACTCGCTCACCGGCGTGTTCAACCCGAGGCGTCCTTCCTCGACGAGTTGCAGCGCGGCCACACTGGTGATGGCTTTCGTCTGCGACGCGATCCTGAAAATCGTGTCGGTCGCCATACGGCGACCCGCTTCCTTGTCGCTCCAGCCGACCGCCTTCTCGTATGCGGTCTGGCCGTCGCGCATCACCAGCGCCACCGCGCCGGCAATACGTTTCTCGTCCACGTACCGTTGCAGCAGCTGGTCGAGGCGCGCCAGCCGGTCCGGCGCGATGGCAACACCGCGCTGTTGGGCGCTGCCCACCGTGCACGCGACCAGCATCGCGATCGGCAGTGTCGTTCGAAGTCTCATGTGAGTCGTCCTTCTCATGGAAGCGGTGTGGTGACGCCGACTCGGGCCGCTCGCGATTCTGCCGCAGCTGGGTGAGCAAATGCTAGACTCGTCGGATCAATCGGAGGTCCACTTTTGATGTCTCGTGCTTACGTTGCTCTCGTGACGCTCGTGCTCGGCGGAAGCATTGGCCTGGCGCAGGGCCCCGCGGCCACGCCTGCGGCCTCGACCGCCATCGATCCTGCGTTCGTGAACGCGTATAAATGGCGCAACATCGGCCCGAACCGCGGCGGCCGTTCGATCGCGGTATCGGGCGTCAAGGGACGGCCACGCGAAGCGTACTTCGGCGCGGTCGGCGGCGGCTTGTGGAAGACCACAGACGCCGGCAACACGTGGGCGCCGGTCACAGACGGCCAGATCAAGAGCTCGTCGGTTGGCGCCGTCGCGGTGTCGGAGTCGAACCCCGACGTCGTGTACATCGGCATGGGCGAATCGTGCATTCGCGGCAACATCCTGCCCGGCGATGGCGTGTACAAGTCTATCGACGCCGGCAAGAAGTGGACACACATCGGCTTCGGCGCGTCCGACGCCATCTCGAAAATCCGCACTCACCCGACCAATCCCGACATCGTGTTCGTCGCGAGCTTCGGCCGCTATGGTGTGCCGAGCGAAGAACGCGGCGTGTTCAAAACGAGCGATGGGGGCAAGACGTGGAAGCGCGTGCTCTTCCGCGATACGAAGACCGGCGCGGTAGACGTGGCGATCGATCGCAACAATCCGCAGGTGCTCTACGCCGCTCTGTGGGAGGCCTACCGCATCGAGTACCAGATGTCGAGCGGCGGTCCGGGCAGCGGCCTCTTCAAGTCCACCGACGGCGGCGAGACGTGGAAGGAAATCACGCGCAACCAGGGTCTGCCCGCCGGCGTCATCGGCAAGATCGGCATCGCGCTCACGGCAGCCGACTCGAACAGGGTGTACGCACTCGTCGAGAACGAAAATGGCGGGCTGTTCGTGTCCGACGACGCGGGCACGAGCTGGAAACTGGTCACCACGAGCCGCAACGTCCGTCAGCGCGCGTTCTATTACACGCACGTGTACGCCGACCCGAGCAACAAGGACACGATTTACATGCTGAACGTCGGGCTCTACCGCTCCACCGACGGCGGCAAGACGATGACCGCGATCGGCCAGGGCACCCACGGGGATCATCACGACTTCTGGATCAACCCTGACGATCCCGAACATGCGATCGATGGCAACGACGGCGGCGGGGCGATCACCTACAACGTGTCGTCACAGCAGCGCACGTGGAGCGGCCAGGACTTTCCCACTGCCCAGATGTATCACGTGATCACCACGAACCACATCCCGTTCCACGTGTGCGGGTCGCAACAGGACAACTCGACGCTGTGCGTCCCCAGCGACACCGGCCTCGGCGGCGGATTCGGCCGCATACCTCCGGTCGCGCCGTACCAGGTTGGCGGCGGCGAACCGGGTTACATCGCGCCCGATCCCAAAGATGTCGACGTGTTCTTCTCCGCCTCGAACAACGGCACGTTCCTGACGCGACTGAACCGTCGCACGGGGGACCTGAAGGAGGTTGGCGCGTATCCGCGCTTCTTCTCCGGCGAACCGGGCATCGAGGTGAAGGAACGCTGGCAGTGGACCTACCCGGTGATGTTTTCCTACGTCGATCCCAACGTCCTCTACACGTCATCGCAGCGTGTGTGGAAGTCCACCGACGGCGGCGACACGTGGGTGGCCATCAGCGACGACCTCTCCCGGCACGACCCGAAGACGATGCAGGAGTCTGGCGGGCCGATTACGCACGACATGAACAGTCCTGAGATCTACGGCACCGTGTTCTCGCTGGCGCCAGGCAAGAAAGACCGCAACGTCCTCTGGGCAGGGTCCGACGACGGCCTCGTGCACGTCACGCGCGACGAGGGCAAGACGTGGTCGAACGTGACGCCGCCGGACATGCCGGAGTTCGGGCGCGTCAGCCAGATGGATGGATCGTCCTTCGACAATGGCACGGCCTACATGGCCGTCAAGAAGATGCTGCTCGGGGATGTGTCGCCGTACATCTTCCGCACGCGCGACTACGGGAAGACGTGGACCAGGATCGTCAACGGCATCGCGCCGAACGACTACGCGCACAGTGTCCGTGAAGATCCCGTCCGCAAGGGTTTGCTCTATGCCGGCACGCAGCACGGCTTCTACATCTCGTTCAACGACGGCGACACGTGGCAGCCGTTCAACCAGGGATTGCCCGACACGCCGATCGTCGATGTGTGGGTCACCGCGAACGACGTCGCGATCACGGCGCACGGTCGCAGCTTCTACGTTCTCGACAACATCGCGACCCTGCGCCAGTACGGCACCGTCACGGCCACCGACGTGCAGCTCTACACGCCGGCAGAGACCATCCGCGGCCAGTCGCCAGCGCGCATCGACTATTTCCTCAAGGCGCAGCCCAAGAGCCTCACCCTCGACATCCTCGACAGCAAAGGGCAGGTCGTGAGGTCGTTTGCCGGACAGCCGCCGCCGAAGCCGGCCGCCGATGGCCAGCCCGCCGCACCGCCGGCCGAAGACGGTCCGCGCGGTCCCGCGCGCACGGCGCCGATGGCCGCGGGACTCAATCGGTTCACCTGGGACCTGAACTCACAACCGGTGGTGTCGTTCCCCGGCATGATCTTGTGGGGCGCGACGCAGAATGGGCCGATGGTGTTGCCCGGCACGTATCAGGTGCGGCTGACGGTGGACGGCGAGGCGCACACGCAGTCGTTCGCGGTCACGAAACACCCACTGCGCAATGTCAGCGACGCGGACCTGCAGTTTCAGTACGAACTGGCGAGCCGTATCCGCGACAAGGTTGACGAGGCGAACAACGCCGTCATTCGCATTCGGCGGATGAAGTCCGAGATCGCGGAGCGAACGAAAGATGCGGATAACGAGGTGAGGCGCGCCGCCGAGCAGGTCACGAAAAGCCTCAGCGTCGTCGAGGAGAGCGTCTACCAGGTGCGGAACCAGAGCAACCAGGACCCGCTCAACTACCCAATCAAGATCAACAACAGGTTCGCGTCACTGCTGCGCGTCGCGACGACCGGTGAAGGGCGGCCTACCAGCAACGTGGAACCGATCTTCAACGACATCGTCGCGGAGCTGAAGGCGCAGACCGATAAGCTTCAGCAAGTCGTAGCAACCGAACTGCCGCAGCTGAACCGGATGCTGCAGCGGATCAAGAAGCAGCCGATCAGCGGACAATAGCCGCGGGAGGACGCATGAGACGTGTATTCACACTAGCTGTCACAGCCGTTGCACTGGCGGCAGGCGTGGTCGCCGCCGGCGAGCCGTGGAAATGGAGCGGCTCGTTCTCACCTGAGGCCGTGACGTTGCTGATTATTGGCGACATCCAGGTGCACAGCCGGCGCGCGGATCCGGTGTCCGCCTTCCTCAACCTGCACGACACGCTCGACGCCGCCGACCTGGTATATGCGAACCTCGAAGGTGTGCTGGTGAAATCCGCTGGACCCGACGGGGATATCCCGGACAAGAAAGGCTGGACGCATCCGGGGCCCGGCGGCGCCCGTGCGCTCAAGGCGCACAACATCGATGTGGTGGGCCTCGCGAACAACGTCGCCTACGGCCGGAACAATATCCTCGAAACGATCAAGGCGCTCGACGCGCAGGGCATTGCGCATACCGGTGCCGGGCGCAATGTCGAGGAGGCGCATCGGCCCGCCATCCTGGAGCGCAAGGGTGTCACGATCGGCTTCCTTCAGTACACCGCCCGCTGGTACCGCGAGGACGAACAACTGGCAACCGCCACCGCAGCCGGCGTCGCGCGGCTGAAGTCGGTGGACGGTCGCACGATCGATCCAACCGACCTCCAGCGTCTCCGCGATGACGTGCGCGACCTTCGCCGGAAGGTTGACACCGTCATCGTGTCGCACCACAACCGCGATGGCGGCACACCAGTCCAGTTCGGTGCGCCCTCGAACGAACCGAGGGGCCGTGCGGATCGGACGAAGGCGGAGGAGTACCAGAAAGTATTTGCGCGTGAGGCGCTCGACGCCGGCGCGGACCTCGTGTTCGGCCACGGCACGCACACGGTTCAGGGCGTCGAACTGTATCGGGGAAAGCCGATCCTGTACGCGATCGGGCATTCCGCGTTCGACCAGCCCGGCTACGAGAAGTCCACGGACGGCCTCGCCGTTCGCGTGGTGATCGAACGCAAGCGCATCAGGCGGGTGTCGTTTGTGCCGGTCACACGCGACAGCCAGAACAATGTCCTGCTGCTCGATCCCGGCTCGACCGAGGGCGCGCGCCTCGTGCAGGTGGTGAAGAACGTGTCCGACGTTCCGCTGCACATCGACGGGCGCGAGGTCGTGCTGCTCGACACAACTGCGCAGACGACGTCGCAATAACGCTACGACGAACCGATGGCGAATCGGTCAACCAGGCGACGAACCGTCGTGGTATTGCGCACCGTCGTGGGCACGCCCAGCGTGCGCTCGAGAGACGGGCCCGAGAGCGCGGAGTCCGAGAAGCGACCGCGAACGAGCCACAAGACGTGATGCTCGTATAGCTGGAAGTCCTCCAACTTGGTCTTCAGCGCCTTCAACTTTCTCGCGGTCTCCTGCGTCGGCGGCTCGCGCAGGAACGCGACATAGACGGACGCTCCATCCTCGAGTGTTTTGCCGGACACGAGCGGGTGCTCGGCAAGCGCGATCAGTTCGGGGAACGTTCGCACGAACGTCGTGACCGTGAACCCAAGAGCGCGCTCCAGTTCCTGTTCCAGTGCCTGCTCGATACGCCCGACGCTCCGCTGCGGCGTGTCGAACACCACGTTGCCACTGGCGATCATGGTTTGTACGTCGGAGAATCCCATATTGGCGACGATCGTCCGCAGTGTCTCCATTTTCACGAGGCGGGCGCCGACGTTTACGGCCCTGAGAAACGCCGCATACCTGGGCATGGTCGGATGCTATCCGAGACGATGCTCGACCATCGGCACGGTGAGCGTGCGATCGCCAATCGTGAGAAACAACTCGCCGTGCGAGACCGAAAGCGCGGCTCTCGTGCGTCGATCGAGCCAGGCGACAATTTCCTCGATCGCTTGACGATCGAACGCGCGAATCGGGATGGCCTCGGCGCGATGGATCTTCTCGCCGGATAGTTGGGCGAGCAGTTGGCGCGCGTCCCGGTGGGTATACACGACGGCTCGCCCGGCGAGCTTGCTGCCGCGATGCAGGCGACCGGCATCGGGCATTCCTACTTCGATCCATGCGATCACGCGCCCGGTCAGATCCCTGACGAGGAGCGCCGGCTCATCGCCTGACGACACGCCCTCGGTGAGCTCGATGCCTTCCTGGTACTCGAGGCAATAGGCGAGCACGCGCACCACCATGTATTCCGCCGTCTCGGAGGGATGCCGCGCGACGCGGAGATCGAGCGTCTCGTACACGCCGCGGTCCATGTCGGCGAGATCGATTTCGAAGTTGTAGATCGTCGCGGTTTGCGCCACTAGCGGCTGAACGCGACCCGCCGCAGGCGATCGACATTGAAATCGAAGCGTCCCATGTCGTTGTAGCCAAACCAGCCGCAGCCCGCGTCGATCATCCCCTTTACCGTGCGGCCGTCGAGCAGCGTCACGTCAATCGTCGCGCGGGCATTCGGCGTGCCGGTCGCATCCGACCGAACGACGTCGAGGGCCCGCATGCGCTCGAACGGGATGTCCTGGCCGGTCGAAAGCGCGATGGAGTGGCTCACGCTGATGCAGTTGGCGAGCGACTCGGCACGAACGGTCGTCTCGGATCCGTCAGTCATCGTCAACAGCGCGTCGGTCTCGGCCCATGCCTTCGGCGTCGCACCGCGGCCCTGCGACTTCGGCGGCGGCAAACTCGCCTTCTCGTCCGCAGCGGCGCCGGGCGCACTCGGCGCGGCGCCGCCCCCCGCGCTCGGTCGCGTCACGTTTGCGTTCGCAACCACGGGCGGTGCCGAACGAGGGCTGTCGCCGCGGTTTTGAACAACGGCGATATACAGCCCGGTGGCCGCGGTCAGCACGCCCGCAAAAGCGGTGAGAATGCCTGGCAACGTCTGCCACCAGCTCTGGCGCTGGTCGGTGGTCATAGGTCAGGATCCCTGCCGCTTTTCGTAGTACGCCACATTCTGGACGGATCCCCTGACATCACTCAGCGTGATCGTCATCGTCCTTCCGTCTGGCGACACCACGCGGCGAGCCATCCCGACAATGCGACCGGCATGCAGCAATTTCGCCTCGGCCGTGTTGGGGTCGACTTGCGTCAGCTTGATCCCGTCAGCTGTGGCGGACCCGGTGACGTGATACTCGATGCTGTCGTAGTTGGCCGTATACGACACCGTGGTCGTTTCGCCGCCGGCGAGCACCGTCCGAATCGTCGTCTTGACGCCTTTCGGCTGCACCTCGTACGTGCGCGTCTGGCTTTGTGGCGGCGGGCCGGGGTTGTAGCGGGACTTGTCAACGACCAGCGTCCACGTTCCAACCACCGGATTATCCGCGGGCAGAGTAGATGTGGGCGCCTGCGTCCGCAGGACCGTGGCGTATGACGCTGCGAGCGTCAGGGTGAGGACCGCGCGAACGAACCAGCGTGTCGAACGAGCGCACATATCGCACTCCTTTCAACCGGTCCAGAAGCTCCGGGCCGAGAGCGTTACGAAGAAGCCGTAGAACACCGCCACGGCGACGAGCGCCGCCCGCCGCCACGCGGGCGGTCGCACGTGCTGCGGCAGCAGGCGTGTGTTGACGTACAGCAGGTGAAGCGACGCGACGATCAGGATGCAACCGGCGACATTCGCGCTGACCTTCAGCAACACGATTGGCTGCGCGAGCCGCAACGCAACGATACCCCACGCCACGAGCATGGCGAGCACGGTGTAGTACACGGCGCGCACGTCGCCACCGCGCCAGGTCCGCACGCGAGGGCTGCCGGTCCAGAGCATATCCGTGATGGCGCGCGTCATCCCCTCGAGGTTGTCCAGCTGGGTCTTGAACAGAATCCATGCCCCGAGAAACGCAATGGTACCGCCGAGCACGGGACCCGAAACGGCGGTCACGCGTGAGGCGAGCGCGGCGCTGATGCCCAGCCCCTGGATGTCGGTGCCGGCGGGCAGGAACGTGACGTAGAGCAGCGCCGGCAGCAGCATTCCGACGATTGCCCCCACTGCAAACACGCCCCACTGGTCGGCCCGGACGATACGCCACCACCCGTGCCAGCGCCGTGTCGCTTCCGCATCTGGCGCGAACGTGAAGCCGCAATGCGCCAGGTGGACCTTGCCGCCTCCAAGCGCCGGAATATAGCCGGCGCGCTCCGCCATACCGTACCCGCGGTCCCGCGCCCAGTTCGACAACGTGATGTTCACGATGCCGCCCGCGCCCGAATACGCCACGAGCGCGCCAAGAAGGAAAAAGTCCGCGCCGGCGGGAATCAGGTTGAAGCGGCCGCTCACCAGGTCGAAGCCACCCAGCGCCACGACGCCCGCCATCCACGTCTGCCGCGGCACGAACATCAACGCCATGAGCAGGAAGCCGCCCAGGATCGTTGCCACGAGTATCCAGTTCAGGAGCTCCAGCGTGCGCTCGATCTGGCGACCCGCCAGCAGCACTGTCGCGCAGGCCAGGAAGATTCCGACACCGATGTAATAGATGGCCGTCGCGTCCGCGGCTGTCGGCAGTTGTCCTGCCCCCAGAAAGAAGATCGCGCCTGCCGCAGTTCCCGCGAACGCGGGCCACCCGAACTGCAAACAATACAGCACCGTGTAGAACCACGCCCACGCGGTGGAAGAGGGGCGTGTTCGCATGAAACCGGTGAACACCGGCTCACCTGTGGCGAGCGTGTACCGCATCACTTCGGTGTTGAAGACGGCCTGCAGCACGACGGCGACGGTTGTCACCCAGAGAAGCGAGAGACCATGGCGGACGAACACCGCGGGACCAAGGAGGAACTCGCCGCTGCCAATCGATAGCCCGAGAACGATGACCCCGGGTCCGACAGCAGCTAACCACCCGAGCCCGGTCGGCGATGGTGGAACCGGCAGTTCCGCGCGCGACCACGGCTCGAGCCCGGAGCGTGCTTCGGGCGCGAGCGTGCGAAGGGCAAGACCCGGGTGAACCATGATGCGTGCGCGGATGCTAACACGGCGCACGGGCCACAACGGCTCAGCCGCCAGCGACATCGAGCTCGCTCGTGGTATGACAACACGTGAGATGCCTGGCCTGCGGGTGAAGCGACATGGTGCAAATGACGCGGTGGCTTAGTTACGCGGTTTTCGCGGCGTGTATTGTGGCCGTGACTGGCGCGGCCGGCCGGCAGGAACCCATTTTCCGCGGGCGCGGCGATGCGGTACGTGTCTTCGCGACCGTGACTGACGGAGACGGTCGCCTCGTCCCCGCGCTCACACGAGATCACTTCGAGGTGCGCGACGAGGGCAAGCCGCAGCCGATCACGCTGTTCGACAACAGCCCTCAGCCCGTTCAGCTGATCGTCATGCTGGACGTGTCGGGCAGCATGGAAGGAAACCTGCCACTGCTGCGAGGCGCGGCCGAGCAACTCTTCGCGCGGCTTGGTTCAGACGACGCGGCGCGCGTTGGCACGTTTGGACACGACATCAGCATCAGCCCGTCGTTCACACGCAACGTCGACGAGATCCGTGCGGCGCTGCCGGACGCGATTGCGCCGGATGCGCCAACGCCGCTCTGGCGCGCCGTAGACGAGGCTCTCGGCGCATTCGGCACAGAAGGCGAAGCACGTCGCGTCATCCTGGTACTCAGCGATGGAAAGGACAGTGGCCCGCTTGGATTCCGTCAACGATATGTGAGCCAGGCGGAGGTGATCGATCGCGCCCGCGACGAGGATGTGATGATTTACGGGATCGGGATGCGCAGCCGCGGCCGGCGGACGATGCAGCCGGGAATTGGTCGCGGTGGGCTGCAGGCGATGCTCACCGCGGATCTGCCCGACCCTGGCCTGGCGCTCGTCGCGCAGGAAACAGGTGGCGGCTACACGGAGATTCGTTTCGGCCAGGACCTCGGCGCGGCGTTCGCGCAGGTCGCTGACGAGCTCCACAGCCAATACCTGATCGGCTTCGATCCGCCCAAGCGGGATGGCAAGGTGCACGACATCGATCTGCGCGTCTCGCAACGTGGTCTCAAGGCGCGGGCGCGAAAGAGCTACGTGGCGCCGAAGTAGGAACGTCAAGTTAAATCCGCTGCCTCGTGCCACTGCTGATTATCGCCGTGCTGGTCGTTCTCGCATTGATCGCGCTCGTCCCCGTGTCGATCGTGCAGCGGTATCGGGTGGGAACGTCACGGCGCCGTGCGAGGGGATGGGTGGCGTCAATCAACGTTGCCGGCATGACGCTGTCGGCAGCGCTCTTCCTGGCGAGCGCGGCGGTGACCAACATCTGGGTTCCCGACGCGTTCAGGTACACAGCGGCGGGGCTGACGGCCGGATGCGTCCTCGGTATATGTGGGCTTCTGCTGACGCGGTGGGAAGCCGGCCACGGGGCTCTCCATTACACGCCGAACCGCTGGCTCGTGCTCGGGATCACTCTCGTCGTGACGGCACGAGTGTCCTATGGCTTTTGGCGGAGCTGGGAGTCATGGCGGGCCGGCCTCGAAGGCCGTTCCTGGTTCATCGCCTCCGGCCTGGCGGGATCGATGGCCGCAGGCGCCCTCGTGCTCGGCTATTACCTGACTTATTGGGCCGGCGTGCGACGCCAACTCAAGCGCGCCGACCGCCGCTGAACCAGAGGGTCAGACCCTTCCGCACGACCGGGGCGCCCCGAGGGTCTGACCCTCGTTGGATACTAAGTGGCCAGTTGCGTGTGAACGGCTGGATACCTGGTATCAGGGAACGCGTTCCTCGCCGTCTCCGGCCGACGGCTGTCCCCAATATTGTTCGGAAATCGCCAGATTGACCTGCCGGCCAGGCGCGGCGTGGATGTTGCCACACGTTGGTCCCGTCCACCATCGTCCTTTTCAGGTCTTTACGTATACAGT
>WUUC01028468.1_pt1 | contig 14161 bp, 9 predicted proteins | sample 6278441 | NCBI WGS metagenome assembly WUUC01 (sample SAMN13675441, study PRJNA597444) | soil metagenome | isolation source: soil | place: USA: Washington | collected 2017-10
ACCTCCTGGAGAATGTCCTGGTCAGCCTACGGCCGGGGGCATGCCGTGCAATTCTTCGAAGATGCGTAATGACCGCAAAATCGATGACTGACGATGCACTGAGGTCGTTGCGGGGCGCACACTGGACACATGACGACGCCGATGTCCATCGAGCCGGCGGCGATCACCGGTCTCCAGGTGATCACCATGAAGAGCACCACCGACGACCGCGGTACGGGCTACGAGTACTACCGCGAGTCGGCGCTGGCCGCGGTGGCGCCCGCCGGCGGCTGGAAGCAGATCAACATGGCGGTCAACCGGCGTGGGGTGATCCGGGGCCTGCACGCCGAGCGCGCCACCAAGCTGGTGTCGGTGGTCGCCGGCACCGCGCTCGGCGCATACGTCGAGCTGCGGCCCGGCGACACTCCCCGGATCGTCACGGTGCTGCTGCGGCCCGGCGTTCAGGTGCTGGTGCCCGCGCACGTGTTGAGCGGCTTCCAGGCCGTCAGCGCCGAAACCACGGTGTACCTGTACTGCCTGGACACCGAGTGGACGCCGGGCGGGCGGACGGCGGCGGCCCATCCGCTCGACCCGGCGCTGGACATCGGCTGGCCGATCCCGATCGACCCGGCCGACCGGCAGTTGCTCTCCGCCGGCGACGCGGCCCTGCCCTGGCTGACCCCGTCCGTCACCGTGCTCCGGTAACGGCGCGCGGCACACCGATCGACGCGCCCAGCCGGGCCGCGACGGCCGAAGTCCCGGACGCGCCGCCACAGGCGACCTGCGCCTGGAACTGCGAGCGGGCGGCCTCGATCGGGTGCGGCGGCTGCTGCGGATGCGCCGGCGGCGCGAACATGTTGTAGTTCTCGGCCATCGTGACCTGCGCCGAGCTGCCGTCGGCGCTGTGCGCGGAGAACGTCGTGTGCCCGACCATGATGCCGTTGTGCCCCCAGCTGCGGCCGCACGGGTTGGCCATCCAGAACAGTCCGAGACCGTAACCGCCCAGGTCGGCGAAGGCCGGGTCGAACGGCACCGTGGTCATCATCTGGGTCAGCAGGTCCGGGCGCAGCAGCCGCCCGCCGAGCAGGGCGGCGTAGAAGCTGTTCACATCGCTGACCGTGGAGATCAGGTCGCCGGCCGCGCCCACCCACGACGTGTCGGTCACGCTGAAGTCGCGCAGCGTGCCGTCGGCCCACGGGATGTAGGCCTTCATGTGCTTGCCGCGGATGCGCCGCTCCGTGCCGGGGAAATAGGTGTCCGCCAGCTTGAGCGGGCGCAGCACCCGGCGGGTGATCTCGTCGGCGTACGAGCGGCCGGTGATCCGCTCGATCATCAGGCCCAGCAGGAGGTAGTTCGTGTTGGCGTACGACCACCGCTGTCCCGGCTCGCCGGCCGGCGGCAGGTTCAGGCCGATGCGGATCAGCTCGAGCGGGTTGTACCGGGTGGTGGTGGTCGCCAGGATCGACTCGGGCGAGGAGAGCAGCACGTTGGCGTAGTCGGCGATGCCGCTGGTCTGGTTGAGCAGCATCCGCGGGGTGACCCGGGCGGCCCGCTCGCCGCTGAGACCGAACTGTGCGCCGACCGAGGCGTCGAGGTTGACCTTGCCCTCGCCGGCCAGCTGGAGCACGGTGGCCGCGACGAACGTCTTGGTGACGCCGCCGATGCGGTGCTGAAGGCCGCGGGTGACCGCCGCGCCGGTGGCGAGGTCGGCGACGCCGGAGGCCAGCTGCGCGCTCACCGCGCCCTTGCGGACCTCGGCGAGGACGCCGATCATGCCGGCGTCGCGCTCGGCGTCGAGCAGCTGTTGCAGTTGCACGGCGGAGCGGGGCGGCCGGCCCGGCGTGGAGGGGGACTGGGCCCGGGCGGCGGTGGCGCCGATCAGGCCGGAGGTGAGCGGCACAGCGGCCGCCCCGGACAATATCGCCAGCATCCGGCGTCGTTGCATTGGTTTCTCCTCGTCATGCGATCGCGAACCGCAGCCGCGTTGCAGCCATCGTCGGGGCCGCAATCTTGAGGAGCCGACTTCCAAAATGCGCAGTCGAGCGGCTTCGACGGCGCGGACCTGGGCATTTGCGGCCGGACGGCCCATACCGAGCAGGATCATCAACGGATCGAGCAGTCCGGGAGGACACATGCGCAAGATCACCGCAGGACTGTTCGTCTCGTTGGACGGCGTCGCCGAATCGCCCGGCGACTGGCGGTTGCCGTTCGACGCCGAGACCGGGGATGTGATGAGCAGGGGCCTCGCGAAGACCGACGCGATCCTGCTCGGCCGCCGGACGTACCTGGAGTTCGCCGCGTACTGGCCGAACGCCGGCCGCGACGTGCCGATGGCGCGCTGGATGAACGAGACACCCAAGTACGTGGCATCGCGCACCGGGCCGGAGCTCAGCTGGGCGAACTCGACCCTGATCGCCGACGACCTGGGCCGGCGGCTCGAGGAGCTCAAGGGGCAGCCGGGCCGCAACATCCAGGTGCCGGGCAGCCCGCGACTGGTGTCGGCGCTGCTGGCCGGCGGCCTGCTGGACGAGCTGCAGCTGATGATCCAGCCGGTGGTGGCCGGCACCGGCCGCAAGCTGTTCGAGGACTTCGGCAGACGGAAGGGGCTGACGCTCAACGAGCACCGGGCACTGCGCAACGGCGTCGTCGTGCTCGACTACCGGGTGACCGACGACTGAGCGGGAAGGACAAACTCAAGCCCGGTCGGCAGCCGGCTCCTCGATCGCCTGCCGCACCGGCGCGGGCGGGCGGCCCATGCCGAGCCGGGTCAGCAACGGGCCGGTGATCGCGGTGGTGACCAGGGCCATCACCACGAACACCGTGAAGGTCCGGTCGTCGATGACGCCGGCCTGGCGGCCGGCGTTGAGCAGCACCAGCTCGGTCAGGCCCCGGCAGTTGAGCAGCACGCCCAGGATGACGGCGTCGCGCCGGGCCAGGCCGGTGATCCGCCCGGCCACGAAGCCGGCGGCGAGCTTGCCGGCCACCGCGACCACGAGGATCACCAGGCACAGCGGGATCACCGCCGGATCGGTGAGCAGCCGCAGATCGGTACGCATGCCGACGACCGTGAAGAACAGCGGCAGCAGCAGCCATTCGGCGGCGCCCGAGGCGGTGACCGTGACCCGCTCGACGGTCAGCGACCGGGCGGGCACGGCCAGCCCGGCCAGGAAGGCGCCGAAGATCGCGTGCAGCCCGAGCACCTCGGTGGTGACCGCGGCCGCGAGCACGCCGGCCAGGATCAGCGCGGGCCCGGCGTACCGGCTGTCGCGGTCCGGCGGCAGCAGCCGGCGCAGCAGCGGGCGCACCACCCACCAGACCGCCGCGGAGAACAGCAGCGCGCCCGCCAGCCGGACGGCCATGGTGGCGAGCGAGCCGCCGCGCAGCAGGGTCATCACGACGGCGAGCAGCGCCCAGACGGTGGCGTCGCCGACCACGGCGGAGCGCACCGCGAGCCCGCCGACCGGGCTGGTCAGCTGGCGGCGCTCGGCCAGCAGGTGAGCCAGCACGGGCAACGCCGTGGCGCCCATGGCCAGGCCGATGAAGAGCGTGAAGGCGACCGGGTCCACCCCGGCCGGTGGCTCGAGGAGCAGCACGGCGACGACGATCCCGCCGAGCACCGGCACCGCGATCATCACCTGGCCGATGAGCATCGACCGGCCGCCGTCGCTCTGCCCGGAGGCGGCCAGCTCCCGGCCGATCATGAAGACGAACAGGACGATGCCGAGCTGAGCCAGCACCTCGACGACCGGGCCCGCGCCGTCGCGGCTGAGCCAGCCGGGGAACAGGCTGCCGAGCATGGACGGCCCGAGCAGCAGGCCGGCGGCGGCCTGGCCGACCACCCGGGGCTGCCCGATCCGGGCGGCCAGCGCCCCGGCGGCGTGTGCGGCGACGATCACCACGGCCACCACCAGCAGGATGTGGTTGATGTCGAAGCCGGACGCGGACGTCCGGACGGGCGCGACACGGGTATCGGTGCCGGCCTGCCGGCCGACCGTGGTGACGAGCAGGACGACGGCCAGCGCGGCCGGTACGGCGACACCCAGTGCGTACGCGGCGCTCAGCCGGCGGCCCGACATCGGGGTGGGGTGCATGGCATCCCTCTTCCGGGTACGGAAGAGCCGGCCCGGAGCGGTTCCGGGCCGGCTCTCTCCAAGATGACGTTGCGGATCAGCGGGCGACCGGCAGGTCGGCGGCGGCGGGTGCGGGCACCGGATCCAGCTCGGCGCCCTGCTCCCGGCGCTCGCCGAGCCAGCGGATCCACCAGTAGACGCCGCGGATGAGGCAGACGATGGTGACCGAGAAGAACAGCGTGTAGACGACGTTGAAGAACATCAGCACGCCGTACACCGCACCGACGCTGGCCCCGAACATGAACTGCCACTTCGGCAGCGAGGGCGTGGTGCCCGGGTCGGTGATCATGTAGTTGGTGAACAACACGAACGCCACCCCGGTGATCGGTGCCAGGGCGCCCCACAGGGACACGTCCCAGATGTAGTGCCGGACGAGCGCCTGGATGACGAAGGCACCCACCCAGCCCATGATCAGGAAGACCTTCTTGGTGAGTACGGCGTTGAGCACCGTGCCCGCGGTGACGATCAGGACCGGGATCAGGATGCTGATGACGTCCGGAACGTTCTCGGTGAAGTGGTAGGGCGGCGCCACGTTGACCCAGGAGAAGGCCAGCAGCGTGACGGTGATGCCGAAGTTCGACGGGTTCATGAAGTGCCGCATGCGCCCCTTGATCGGCGCCTGCAGGACCGCCTTCTGAGCGACCGCGACGACCACGGCGAACGCGATGGGCCAGAAGTTGTCGTTGGCATAGAGCAGCATGTTGGCGGCCAGCGCGGTGATGTGCGTGGGCAGCAGGAACGTGAACATCCCCCACGCGCCGTTGCCGCTGTAGGCGGGCCGCCGCCCATATGCCCGCGCCGAGATCCATTCGACCGCGATCTCGACGGTGTAACCGAGGCCGAGCGCGAAGAGCGGCCAGGTCCACGGTTGCTCGAAGCCGAGAACCGTGTAGCCGAGGATGTTGAAGACCGACATGGAGATCGCGAAGTTGCGCAGCGCCAGGTAGCGCGGGTCGCGCCGGTCGACGCGGGGCACCGGGGGCAGGCCGGCCGAGGGCGGGGTCACCGCCGTCTCGGGCGGAACCGGCCGGGTCACCGGCGCGGTCACCCGGCCGTTCTCCTTGGGTTTGACGTCGGTCATCGCAACTCCTCGGCTCGGTCGGTCAGGATCAGCTCGTGCCGACCGGCGGTCAGGTCGAGCTTCTGCTGGTGGGTGGCGCCGTTGAGGTCGCGCCAGGAGACCTCGGCGGTGACCGCCCGGTCGCCGGCTGCGCCCAGCCCGAACCAGACGTCGAAGCTGCGCTTGCCGGAGTGCCCACCGCCGCCGTCGAGCTGGGCCACCTGGGTACGGCCGTCAGCTGTGGTGACGCGTACCTGAGCGCCGTAGGCGGGCGACGTGGCGGTGCCGGAGAGCGCCGGGCGGTGCAGCCCGAGGCTCAGGAAGTTGCCCGAGCCGGGCTTGGTGTTGCGGTAGTAGGCGGGTGGCCCCCACTGCCGGGCGACGGCGAAGTCCTGCCCGCCGTCGGCGTTGGTGTCGGCGACCGCGATGCCACGGGTCGGGATCTTCACGTCCAGGCCGAGCTCGGGGCTGAGGTTGACGTAACGGCCGTTGTCCTCGGCGACCCAGAAGGCGAGCGCGTTGTCGCCCGAGATGTCGTCGCCGGGCTCGGCCTTCGGCCACATCTGCGGCTCGCGGAGCATCAGGTCGTTGGCGGTGGCCAGCTCCTGCAGCCAGTTGAACCGGTTGATCTCGCCCTTGACGAAGCCGGTGGCCTGCACGATGGCGGGCCGGCCGCTGTTGTCGAAGTCGGCGGCCTTGACGTCCCAGCCCCAGCCGACCCAGGCGACGTTGCGCCGGGCGGCCTTGTTCTCGAACGGCGCGATCCCCTTGGCGAGTTGCTCGCGCGCCTGCTGCGGCGTGCCGGCCGTGTTGGACCAGAAGAAGTTGCTCTCCTCGAGGCCCCACGACTCGGTGATGTTGCTGACGAACATGTCGAAGCGGCCCCGGCTGTCCAGGTCGGCGAAGTCGATCGCCATGCCCTTGAACGAGTCGTGCCCGACCACCAGCGACTTCGGGTCGAGCGGGCCACGGCGGCCCTCGGCCAGCCGGAACTTGATCCGGCCCGGCGTGGACGTGTTGTGGAAGAACCGGTCGTGGCCGAAGTCGTTGGCCACATACAGTTCGGGCAGCAGGTCGCCGTCGAGGTCGGCGGAGGCCGCCCCGAGCGTCCAGCCACTCGCGAACTCGGGGCCGATCGCCGCCTGCTCGGTGTATTCGGCCGTCGGCTTGTCGCCGCCGGTCGCCGCGGTCCAGCGCAGGATGTGCGCGCCGCCGGCATTGCGGGCGTGCGACATCGAGTGGTTCATCTGGACGTTGGGCGGCGCCGTCGGATCGAGCACCCCGGTGTCCGGGAAGTAGTTGAAGATGCCGATGTCCGGCCGGCCGTCCCCGTCGAAGTCGGCGACCGCGACGGCGTTCGTGTTCCACAGCGGACCGCGGTACGTGCCGGTACCCTGCGCCTGCGGGATCAACTCGACCGGCTGGTACGCGGCGAGCGTGAGCTCGGTGGCGCTCTGCTTCTGCAGGAACAGCACCGGGGTACGTCCCCAGTACGTCACCAGCAGATCGGTCCTGCCGTCGAGGTTGAAGTCGCCGGGCGTGCACCCCATGGGCGCGATGTACGGGCCCATCGGCAGCGGGGCCGGGTCGAGCACGAACGGCGCGTAGGTGGCGCCGCTGTCCGGGGCCGGGGTGACGATCACCGCGTCGCTGCGGGTGTCCACCAGGCACAGGTCGTTGGCCCCGCCCTTGCCGTCCAGGTCGTTGACGGCCACCCCGGCGCCGACCGACGAGATCCACGAGCGGATGTGGTAGTAGGCCGGGTTGACCTCACGCACCGTGCGGTCCGGCAACCCGAGGGGCAGTGCGATGGGCAGTTCCTGGAACGCGAACCGGCCGGCGATCGCCGTCCGGTCCGCCGCCGACGCGGATGGCAGCCGGGCGATGAGAAATAGCCCGAGTACCAGTCCGAGTACGAAAACCGGCGTGACGAGCCGGCGCATCAGACCTACCGATTGCGGTGGCAACTGTCCTCCTCGAATCGACGGATACAACCAGCAATATGCTCGCGTCCGGCGCACGGGAAGACTTCTCAGGAATTGCTCATCAGAGCAACCGTTCCGCAATTGCGCACGAATTCATTGATCGGGATGCCGCGAGTGGGAAGTGCCGATTCCCGCATCGGCCGACAGCTCAGGAAAGAGCCTTGACTCGCATCGGCAGGCCGCCGCGGACCCGCAGGGAGAGCATCGGCTCGGGGCCGACCACGTGCCCGGGCACGCCGCTGAGCCGGATGTCGCGGCTGAGCAGGGCCAGCACGAAGACGGCTTCCATCATGCCGAGGTGGTTGCCGACGCAGAAGCGCGGACCGGCGCCGAACGGCACGTACGCATAGCGCGGCCGGTCGTCGCGGCGTTGCGGGTCGAAGCGCTCCGGGTCGAAGCGCTCCGGCTGCGGCCAGAACGCCGGATGCCGGTGCAGCAGATAGGGACTGATCAGGACGTCGGCGCGGGCCGGCACCCGGTAGCCGCCCACCACATCGTCGGCGAGCGCCTTGCGGGGCAGCAGCCACACCGGCGGGTACAGCCGCATGGCCTCGTGGATCACCATGGTGGTCCACGGCAGCCGGCCCAGGTCGTCCATGGTGGGCAGGCGGCCGCCGAGCACGGCGGCGGCCTCGTCGTGCAACCGCTCGCGAACCTCCGGGTGCTGGTCGAGCAGGTGCAGCGACCAGCTCAACGTGGCGGCGGTGGTCTCGTGCCCGGCGAGCAGCAGGGTCACCAGCTCGTCGTGCAGTCGTTGCCGCCCGACCCGGGGGTCGGCCTCGGCCTCGGCCGAGGTGATCAGCCGGGACAGCACGTCGTCGCGGTCGGCTACGCCGCCGCGCCGCTCCTCGACCAGCTCGTCGACGATGTCGTGCAACCGCCGCCGGGCGGACCGGAAGCGCACCTGGCGAGGCAGCGGCACCCAGGTGGGTACGGCGCTGAGCGACGCCAGCTCGAACATGGCCTGGTCCTGCACGGACTCGAAGTCGCCGCCGATGCTGGCGAACCGGTCCAGGCGCGCGTCCAGCAGCGTCCGGCCGAGCACGCCCAGGGTCAGCGTGGTCATCTCCTTGGGCAGGTCGATGACCTGCCCGTCCTGCCGGCGGAGCCGGGCGACCAGGGCGGCCGCCTCCTCGGCGACGGCGCCGGCCTGCGCGGCGACCCGCCGGCTCTGGAAAGCCGGTTGGATCACCTTGCGCTGCTTGCGCCACAGCTCACCCTCGCTGGTCAGCAGCCCGTCGCCGAGGGCCCGGCGGGCGTGCACCAGGCCGATGCCCTTGTGATAGTTGCCGGCGTTGTCGGCCAGCACGTGCTTGGCGTGGTCCGGATGGTTGAACAGATAGAGCGCCTTGTGCCCGACGGGCAGCCGGGCCGCGTCGCCGTAGCGGGCCACCGCGTCGCTGAGCATGGCCAGCCGGTCGCGGCTCATCACGAGCAGCAGCCGGGCGGCGGACGCCCGCGACGGGCCGGGCACCCGTCGCGGCGTCTCCACCGTGGTCACGTCGTCACTTCGCTCGGCTCGGCGAGCCGCCGGAACGCCCCGTGCACGAACAGCAGGGTGTCGTCGGCGGCGGCGTGCCGTTGTGCGGCCAGCAGCTCGCCGAGGAAGATCGTGTGGTCTCCCCCGTCGTAGGTGCGCCACAGCTTGCACTCGAAGTGAGCGGCCGCGCCGGCCAGCAGCGGGGCGCCGGTGCACGGGCCCGGCAGCCACTCGGCGAATTCGAACTGTGCGTCGCCGACCGGCCGGCGCCGGTCGGCGAAATAGCGGGCCACCGGTTCCTGCTCACTGGCCAGTACGGAGACCCCGAACCCGCCGCACTCGGCCAGCGCCTCGTGCATCATCGCGTCGCGGCCCACGCAGACCAGGGCCAGCGGCGGGTCGAGCGAGACGGCCGTGAACGAGTTGGCGGTCATGGCGTGCGGGGTGCTCCCGCCGACGGTGACCACCGTGACGCCGGTAGCGAAGGCCCCGAACGTGCGGCGCAGCATCCGGCTGTCGGCCGGGCCGGTGAACTGCGTGGGCACGCTCATGACGCGCGGCCCACCGGCGCCAGGCCGCGCCCGGTCGGCGTGTAGGTGGCGAGCGCCTCGGCGAGTGCCGCCGGCACGCGCGCCGGCACGGTACGGGTGTTCGGGCCCCGCATGCAGGCGATCCGCTGCAGGCCGCGGGCGATCAGGGTCTCCGTGCCGTCCGGGTTGAGCCGCAGGTAGTCGAACCCGAACTCGATCTGGGTCTGGGCCAGCTCGAGCAGCCGCATCCGGATGGCCAGGTCGTCGAAGGCGGTGATCTCCGCGAAGAACTCGCACTCGACGCGCAACGTGAACAACTTCAGGTCGTCCTGCAGGTCGGCCAGCACCGCCGGCGCCTTGTCCTTGAGGAACATCTCCCGGCACCGGCCCTGCCAGCGCAGATAGTTCACGTAGTAGACGTTGCCGACGATGTTGGTCTCCTCGAACCCCACCGTGTGCCGGTACTCGAAGTAGTCGTCCATCGTTATCGCCCTTTCGCCAGCACGGCGAAGACCATCGGCTCCGCCGTGTCCCGGACCGTGGTGGCGAAGGTCGCCACGCACGCGTCGCCTGACTCGAACACCGTCCAGCCGGTGCGGGTGGCCGGCCGTAGTTGCAGCGGGTCGTCACCGCGCCGGCCCGCCTTCTGCAGACACTCGACGGCGGTCCAGACCCGGGTCATCGCCTCGTCCAGACCGATCTGGAGCTCGGCGGCGACCAGCCGGGCCAGGGCGGTGTGCGCGCCGAGCAGGCCCTCCCACACCGGCTCCGGCCGCGACACCACCGTCTCGACGTCCGCGCCGAGCGGACCGGTCCCGGCGACGCAGAGGGTCAACCCGCCACCGTGCGACGAGGAGAGCCCCCGCTCACCCGGGACCTCGGGCCGCCCGTCGGGGCGGTAGGTCACCGCCACCGGCTCGCCGAACACGTCGGCGGCCGCGGCCGCGGTCCGAGCCCGCCGCCGTGCGACGTGGTCGTCGTCCACCGCGGGCGCGTCGTCCTCGTCCGGCCGGACGGCGACGGCGACGTCCGCGCCGAGCAGATCGCCCACGGCGCGCTCGAGGTACGGGCCGAGCAGCGGCGCCACCCAGGGCCCCGCGCCGCTGGACTTGCGCACGGCGTGCAGCCGCAGGCCCTCCCAGCGCTCGACGACCTCGCCCGCCGGGGTGCGCACGGCGATGTCGTAGATGTAGGTGTCGCCGTCGCGGCTGCGTTCGGTGGCGCAGAACCGTAGATCGCGCCGGCCCGACACGGCCGGCCCGCCGGGGTGGATGCGGTCCACGCCGCCCGGCAGCAGGGTGGCGTCCGGAACGCACACCTGGTTGCCGTGCATCAGCGCGTCGCGCACCCCCGGGTCGCCGAGCAGCAGGTCGTCGGGCACGAACGGGGCGAACCAGTCGACGTCGTCGAGGGCCTGCACGTCGGCGTCGACGTGCCGGGCCGCCGCCCGGTGATAGCCGCGCAGCCGCTGGAACCGGTCGCCCTGGAACAGCATGCCGCCGTACAGGTCGGTGGCCGGCACCAGCGCCACGGCGGCGAGCTCGTCGGGCACCTGGAACGGCGCGCCCGACGGCGCCGCCGGGGGGCCGAAGCGGAGCCGGGCGCGGAAGTGGTCCGCGGCGTACGCGGTGTCCTCGCTGCGGATGGCCACCTCGACGGTGTCGTCACCGGTGGCGACCGCCGCCACCCGGATGCGGCCCCGCCCGTAGGCGGGCACGATGATCGGCCGGAGGAACTCGGCGTCCTCGATCACCGCCACGTCGGTGCGGTCCAGCACCGCGCCGGCCACCTGGGCCATCGCCTCCATCCCGAAGACGGCCGGGAAGAGCAGGTTGCCGTCGAGCAGGTGATCGGGCAGGTAGCGGTCGGTACCGACGGTCAGCTCCACCTCGGTGACCAGCTCGACACCGTGGTAACGCACCAGCGGGCGCTCCACGAAGCGGCGCAGCGGCAGCGGCGGCAGGTCGTAGCGGACCGTGTCGATGCCCTGGGTGCGGCCGCTGATGACGACCGTGCCCGGCGCGTCCGGGTCACCGAGCAGGCGGCGCAGGATCGACACGCCCTGGTCCGGCGTGACCGGGGTGACGCCGTCGCGGGCCAGGGCCTCCACCACGGACAACCGCTCGCCCATGCCGACACCGGACCACACCGACCACTCCAGGCACACGCTGCGGCAGTGCGGGTTCTCCCGGCCGTACGCCTCGGTCGCGCCGGCCAGCCAGTCGTTGGCCGTGGCGTAGTGCGCCTCACCGCGTAGCCCCGCCCGGCCGATGATGCTGCCGAGCGTGACCAGCAGCTTCATCTGCAGCGGGTCGACCGCGTCGAGGACCGCGCGCAGCCCGTCCAGCTTGGGGGCGAACGTCCGCCGGAAGGTCTCCGGGGTGAGCGCCGCGATCGAGGCGGGCTCGTTGCGCCCGGCCCCGTGCAGGACCGCGGTGATCGGACCCAACTCGCCGGTCAGCTCGGCCACCGCCCGGCGTACCTGCTCGGGGTCGGTGACGTCGGCCCGGGCGTAGCGGACCGCGATGCCGGCTTCCCGGATGCGGGCCAGGTTGGCCGTCAGCTCGGCGTCCTCGGCCGGGTCCGAGCGGCCGACGAGGGCCAGCGCGGCACCGCTGTCGGTGGCCATGGCGAGACCGCACTCGGCGGTGATGCCCTTGCCGCCGCCGGTGACCAGCAGCACGTCCTCACCGGTGAGCGGGGCCTGCGACCGGGCCGCCGAGACCGGCATGGCGCGCAGGGTGGGCACCCGCCGGGCACCCTCGCTGTCGTAGAACACCTCGGCGAATCCGCTGGTGGCGGCGACCTCGGCGACGACCCTCTCGACCGTCCGGTCCAGGTCTGCCTCGTACGGGCCGGCCAGGTGCACCACGGTGACGTCGAGCTGCGGCGCCTCCAGGCGCAGGGTCTTGGCCATGCCGGCCGCGCCACGGCCACCCTCGATCAGCACGAACCGGGTGCCGGCCGCGGCCGTGAGGGCCTGCTTGGCAGCGTTCAGCGCGGTCTCCAGGGCCGGCTCCGAGCAGTCCGGTGGCAGGCAGACCAGCAGGCCGTTGCCCAGCTGGGCCTGCTGCAGCGCACGGCGCAGCGTCTCGGCCAGTGCGTCGCCGGCGGCCGAGTGCACACTCCAGCTGCCGTCCTGGCGGGCAGCGGAGCGCGCCGGGACGGGCACCTCGTCGTGGTCGACCCGCCAGGCGCGCGCCCACGGCGCGGCTCCGGCGACCACCGGCGCGGCCTCGGCCGGTGTGCCGGTGTCGGTGTCGGCCATCGTGTCCAGGGCCTCGGCGAGCTCGCGCAGCGTGGACACCGCGAAGTTGGTCGGCAGATGCGCCGGCGGCACACCCATCTGCGCGGCCAGCTGGTTGACCACCTGGCCGACGGTGATCGAGCTCAGGTGCAGGTCGTCGAGCAGGCGGCTGTCCTCCCGCACCGACTCGAGCGGGAGCTCCGCGCGCTCGGCAGCCATCCGGCGCAGCACCAGCAGGGTGCTCTCCTCGGGTCCGGCGGTGGCCGGGGCGGCCGCCGGGGCCGGGGCCGGGTCGGTGCCGGCGGCCGGGCGGGTGACCGGCGCCACCCGCGCGGGCAGCGACACCGGCGGTGCCTGCTCGCACGGGCTGGTGAAGAAGGAGAACTCGGCGCCGATCTCCAGCGGCCGGATCACCCGGCCGTGGAAGAGCATCGGATCGATCGGAGCGGCGCCCAGGACGTACGCGGAGCCGACCACCCCGAGCAGCGAGGCCAGCGACTCGTCGTCGGTGTTCAGCGACACCGCCGGGACGCCGGTGGCCCGGGCCGCCAGACCGGCCAGCACACGGCCCGGCCCGACCTCGACGAAGAGGTCGACGTTCTTTGCCGCCAGCGTCGCCGCCTGGGTGAACAGCACCGGGTCGGTGATCTGGCGGCCCAGCAGCTCGGGCACGTTCGTGCCGGCCGGCAGCACCTCGCCGGTCACCGTCGAGATGACCCGGCGGTCGAGCGGCCGGAACTCCTCGGCGGCCAGGGCGTCGGTGAACGCCGCCGCGGCCGGCGCGACCAGCGGCGAGTGGAAGGCGTGCGACACCGAGAGCAGCACCGCGGTGACGCCGGTGTCCCAGGCCCGCTGGCAGGTGGTCCGGACGGCCTCCACCGGGCCGGCGACCACGGTGGAGTCGGGGCCGTTGAAGCCGGCGATGACCACCGGCAGCCCGTCGGTGAGCTCGGTGATCGAGGCGGGCGCGGCGCCGATGCTGGCCATCGTGCCGGTTGCGCTGTGCCGGGCCATGGTCGCGCCCCGGACACCGGCCACCCGCAGCAGCGTGGCTTCGTCGATCGCGCCCGCCCAGTGCAGGGCGGACAGCTCACCGAGGCTGTGCCCGACCGCGACCGCGGCCTCGATGCCGAGCGCGTGCAGGACGCGCAGGCCGGCCGACGAGCCGGTCACGATGCGCGGCTGTGCCACCTGCGTGGCGATCACGTCGCCGCCGGTCGGCAGCGCGGCGCGCAGGTAGCTCTCCTCCGCCTCGGCGAAGCGCCGGCGCAGGGCACCGCCGCTCGTGCCCGTTCCCGAGCCCTGGCCGGGAAAGAGGAAGCCGATCCGGGCCGGCCCGGAGACCTGGCCCAGCATGATCCGGCCGTCCCCGGACAGGTGCTGCGTCTCGCCGGCCTCGACCAGGTCGCGGAGCTGGCCCAGGCGCTGCTTCGCCTCGTCCGGCGAGGACACCACCACGGCCGCCCGGAAGGGCCGGTCGCGCAGCTCGCGGCTGAGGGTGCCGGCCAGGTCGGCCAGCTGGGCATAGGACAGCGCGGTGACGAACTCCTCGAGTTGCGCGAGCCGCTCGCCGAGTTGCGGCGCGCTGGCTGCGTCGACGATGAGCAGCTCGGCGTCCTGCACCGAGGCGGCCAGCGCGCGCGTGCGCGAGTCCAGGCCGGAACGGCGCCGCGGACGCGTGTTCTCCAGCACGATGTGGGTGTTGATGCCGCCGAAGCCCATCGCGGTGACGCCGGCCCGGACCGGCACG
>WUUC01071497.1_pt1 | contig 14161 bp, 8 predicted proteins | sample 6278441 | NCBI WGS metagenome assembly WUUC01 (sample SAMN13675441, study PRJNA597444) | soil metagenome | isolation source: soil | place: USA: Washington | collected 2017-10
CGCCCCGCGCCCACATCACCAACCAGCGCACCATGGAGGTCTTCCGCGACCTGGGCATCGAGGACCAGGTCCTGGCCGACGCGTCCCCGCACGGGATCATCGGCGACACCGTGTTCTGCACGGCGATCGCGGGCGAGGAGATCGGGCGCATCCGCACGTGGGGCACCCACCCGGCCCGCGAGGCCGACCACCGGCTGGCCTCGCCCTGCCGGACGTGCGACCCCCCGCAGACCTACCTGGAGCCGATCCTCGTCCGCAACGCCGCCGCCCGCGGCACGCGGATCCGCTTCTCCACCGAGTGCCTCGGCCACCGCCAGGACGCCGACGGGGTGGACGTGAGCGCCCGCGACCGCCTCACGGGTGCCGAGTACCCGATCCGCGCCCGGTACGTCATCGGCGCCGACGGGGCCCGGTCCGCGGTCGCCGCCGACCTCGGGCTGCCGATGGCCGGGCGGATGGACATCGCGGGCTCCATGAACATCACGTTCACCGCGGACCTCGGCGCCCACGTGCGGCACCGGCCGTCGGTGCTGTACTGGGTGATCCAGCCGGGCGCGGACGTCGGCGGCATCGGCGCGGGACTGGTCCGCATGGTCCGGCCGTGGCACGAGTGGCTGGTCGTGTGGGGCTACGACATCGCGGCGCCGCCGCCGGTCGTCGACGAGACCGAGGCGACGCGGATCGTGCGCGCCCTGCTCGGGCTGCCGGACCTCGATGTCGAGATCACCGGCACCTCCCTGTGGGGCAACAACGAGATGTACGCGACACACCTGCAGTCCGGCCGGGTCTTCTGCGCCGGCGACGCGGTCCACCGGCACCCGCCGAGCAACGGGCTCGGGTCCAACACCTCGGTGCAGGACGCCTACAACCTCGCGTGGAAGCTCGCCGCCGTGCTGCACGGGCAGGCAGGCCCGGCGCTGCTGGACACCTACTCGGCCGAGCGCGCACCCGTCGCGCGCCAGATCGTGGTGCGCGCCAACAGGTCCAGCCGCGAGTTCGGCGGGCTATTCGACGCGCTCGGGGTCACCGGCGCGGCGTCCGGGGCGGAGGTGGCCGCGGGCATCGAGGAACGCAAGGCGAACACCCCCGCGGGCGCGGCGAAGCGGGCCGCGCTCGTCGACGCCATGGCGCTCAAGGACTACGAGTTCAACGCCCACGGTGTCGAGATGGGACAGTGGTACACCTCGACCGCCGTCGTCCCGACGGGTCGGCCCGGCCGGCGCCGCGACGGGATCCCGAGCTGTACTACCAGCCCTCGACCGTGCCGGGCTCGCGGCTCCCGCACGCCTGGGTCGGCGACCACACGCGCCGGCTGTCCACCTTGGACCTCGCGCCGATGACCCGGTTCACGCTGATCACCGGGATCGCGGGCGAGGCGTGGGTGACCGCGACCGCGGCGGTCGCCGACGCGCTCGGCGTCCCGGTGGCGGCCGTCGTGATCGGGCCGGGGCGCGCGGTGACCGACCTCTACTACGACTGGGCCCGCCTGCGCGAGGTTGCCGAGGACGGTGCGCTGCTCGTGCGGCCGGACAAGCACATCGGGTGGCGTGCGGCGCACCTGCCCGCCGACCCGGCCGGGGCCCTGCGCGCCGCCGTGAGCGCACTGCTGAGCCGGACATCGCCGCCGCACGCGGCACGGGAGGGCACCGATGGTCAGTGACGAGCAGCGGGACCGCGAACAGCGCCTCGTCGACGAGGTCGTCGCCTCGTTCGACGGTGCCGCGGACGCGCGGACGCGGCAGCTGGCGCAGGCGCTCACGCGGCACCTGCACGCGTTCCTGCGCGAGGTGCGCCCGACCGAGGACGAGTGGCGGCGCGCGATCGCGTTCCTCACCGCGACGGGGCACGCCGGCACGGACCGGCGGCAGGAGTTCGTGCTGCTGTCGGACGTGCTCGGCGCCTCGATGCAGACGATCGCCGTCAACAACGAGGCCTGTGCCGGCGCGACCGAGGCCACGGTCTTCGGCCCGTTCTTCGTCGAGGGCTCGCCGGAGGTCCCGCCGGGCGGCGACGTCGCGCGCGGCGCGGCGGGCGAGCCATGCTGGGTCGAGGGCACCGTGACCGGCACGGACGGCGACCCGGTGGCCGGCGCCCGGATCGACGTGTGGGAGGCCGACGAGGACGGCTTCTACGACGTCCAGTACGACGACGACCGCACCGCCGCCCGCGGTCACCTGTTTACCGACGACCGGGGCGGCTACCGGTTCTGGGCGCTGACCCCGACCCCCTACCCCATCCCGCACGACGGGCCGGTGGGCGCGCTCCTCGCCGCGACCGGCCGCTCGCCGATGCGTGCCGCGCACCTGCACGTGATGGTGCGCGCCGCGGGCAGGCGGACGCTGGTGACCCACATCTTCGTCCGCGGTGACGAGTTCCTCGCCCGCGACTCGGTGTTCGGCGTGAAGCCGTCACTGGTCAGGGACTTCGACCGGCAGCCACCGCACACCCCGGCCCCGGACGGCCGGGACCTCGGCGACCGCACGTGGTCGCGGGTGCGGTTCGACATAGTGCTTGCACCAGAGGACGCCGTGCTTGCACCAGAGGACACATTGTTTGCACCAGACAATGCCGAGCCTGCACCGGGGTGACCGGTAGCCGGTCGCGGCGCTGGGCGGCCAGGCGCTACCCCGACATCCGCCACTGGGGCGAGCCCGGGCGCGGCGGCCACTTCGCCGCGTTCGAGCAGCCCGACCTGTTCGCCGGGGAGCTGCGCGGGTTCTTCCGCCTGGTGCGGTGAGGGTTACCGCCGGTGGCCGGTGGCGGCGAGCTCGGCGACCGCCGCGGCCACGTCGTCGACCTCCTGCTCGGTGTTGTAGTAGTGCGGGGAGAGCCGCAGGCACCAGTCGACGTCCTTGTCCCCGAAGTCGAACTGCGCGAACTCGCGCAGGCTCAGCGCGGAGTTGATCCGGCGCCGGTCCATCGCGGCCTTGAACGGGGCGGCCTCCCAGCCCTGGATCGCGAAGGTGACGAGCGCGGCCGGCGCCGGTCCGCGGTCCAGCACCGTGACGCCGTCGACGGCGGCGAGCGCGGTGCGCAGCCGGGCGGCGAGCCCGCGGGCGCGCGCACCGCCCGCGGCGACGCCGACCTGCCGGGCGTAGCGGACGGCCGCCGCGCAGCCGAGCACGGTGGCGTAGGGGAACTCCCAGTCCTCGAAGCGTTTCGCGGACTCCAGCGGCCGGTACCGGTCCGGGCTCTGCCACCGGGCGCCGTAGGTGTCGATGAACAGCGGCTCGTGGCCTGCGCGCAGCACGCGGTCGGAGACGTACAGCAGGCCCGAGCCGCGCGGGCCGCGGAGGAACTTCCTCGTCGTCGCGGTCAGGAAGTCGCAGCCCAGCTCCTCGACGTCCAGGGGCAGCTGCCCCGCGGACTGGCACGCGTCCACCACGTACAGCAGGTCCAGCTCGCGGCAGTGGCGGCCGATCTCGGCCACCGGCTGGACCAGGCCGGAGTTGGTCGGCACGTGGGTCGCCGCCACCAGCCGCGGCCGGTGCTCGCGCATCAGCGCGGCCATGGCGGGCACGTCCACGCCGTCTCCCGGCGTGTCGGGCGCGTGGACGACCCGCACGCCGTGGCGCATGCGCAGTGACAGGAAGGCGATCTGGTTGGAGACGAAGTCGTTGCGCGTGGTCAGGACGACGTCGCCGGGGGCGAAGTCGACCGAGGAGAGCGCGGTGGCATAGGCGTGCGTGGCGCTGCTGGAGAAGGCGATGTTGTCCGGTGCGGTGTTCAGCAGCGCCGCGGTCTCGGTGTAGAACTCGTGGACCGCGTCGGCCTTGCGCTCGGCCGCCTCGTAGCCGCCGATCTCCGCCTCGAGGTCCAGGTGTTCGTGCATGGCCGCCAGCACGGGCCGGGTGAGCAGGCCGGAGCCGGCGTTGTTGAAGTGGCGGACGTTCTCGGCGCCGGGGGTGTCGGCACGCAGGCGGGCCAGCAGCGGTCCGGAGAAACTCTCGGTAGCGCTGCCCGTCGTCGTCATGGACAACGGTAGCACCGGGGGCCCGCCGCTCGAGCACCTCCGGCCGAGCAGCCCCCGCGGCCCACCTGCGGCTGAACTCCGCCGCGACGGCCGGCCGCGCGGAGCTCCGGGTGGGCGTGCGGCGCCTCGCCGGGCAGGCCGCCCGCCTTCCCACCGATCGACCGTTGCGCCGTCTGCAGGAGGCGGGGCGTCCATCGGGACGGCCCGATAGGACGTTCGGTCGACGCCGGGGGGCCTGTCGATATAGGCCGATTGGTGCTGTGTTCGCCGCCGACGCCCGATCTACTGTGGTGCCCGGCGTGGTCGGGTGGTGACGGACCGTCAGGTCGGTCACCGTACGTACGTAGGGGGAACGTCGGTGGCAGCTCCTTGGCGTACGGGTGGGACGGCGACCGGGCCGGCGGTACCCGGACCGGGAGTCGCGGCACTGGTCGCCGAGTGGTGTGCGCGCACCCCGGACGCGACCGCCGTGGTCGCCGCGGGCGGCGCGGACCCGCTCACCTACCGGGAGCTGTGGGACCGGTCCGGGCGGGTGGCCCGCGAGCTCACCGATCGCGGGGCCGGTCCGGGAGCGGTGGTCGCCGCCGGGACGGGCCGCTCGGTCGAGCTCGTCGTGGGACTGCTGGGGATCGTGCGCGCCGGTGCCGCCTACCTCGCGCTGGACGCCAAGGCGCCGCCGGAGCGGACCGCCGAGGTGCTCGCGGACGCGGGCGCCGAACTGGTGTTGACCGCGCCCGGCGCGGCCGCCGGCCTGCCGGTCACGGCGGTGCCCGTGCCGGACGGTGGCGAGGACTTCCGCGAGGTGCCCGTCGCGGGCGACGACCCCTGCCACGTGGTCTACACCTCCGGCTCGACCGGGCGCCCCAAGGGCGTGGTGGTCCCCCACCGGGCGGTGACGAGCCTGGTCCGCGAACCCTGCTTCTGCACGCTGTCCCCCGGCGACCGCATGGCCCTCGCGGCGAACCCGGCCTTCGACGCGTTCACCTTCGAGCTGTGGGGACCGCTCGCCGCGGGCGCGACGATCGTGGTCCTGCCGGACATCGCCGACCACGGGCTGGACCGCTGGGTGGACCTGGTCCGCACCGAGCGGCTCGACGCGCTGCTGCTGACGACCTCGGTGTTCCACCTCGTGGCCCGCGAGCGGCCGTCCGCGTTCGGCACGCTGGACACCCTGCTGTTCGGCGGGGAGCAGGCCGACTCCGACCTGATCCGGCGCGTGCTGACCGAGGCCCCGCCGGGGCGGGTGGTCAACGTCTACGGCCCCACCGAGACCACCACGCTGGCCACGACCCTGGACTGCACGCTCACGAGCGTGCCCGCGCACGAGCGCACCCCGATCGGCTACGCCATCCAGGACACCACGCTGTCGGTACTGGACGACGAGCAGCGGCCGGTGCCCGACGGCGAGGTCGGCGAGCTGTACATCGGCGGCGCCGGTGTCGCGCTCGGCTACCTCGGGCAGCCCGACCGCACGGCCGAGCGCTTCGTCACCGACCCGCTCGACGGCTCGTCCACCGCCTACCGGACCGGCGACCTGGTGCGCAGGCGCCCGGACGGCGCCCTGGAGGTCATCGGGCGCCGGGACCGGCAGGTCAAGATCCGCGGCTACCGGATCGAGCTGGACGAGATCGAGGTCGCCGCCAAGGCGACCGGCCTGGTGACCGCCGCGGTCGTGGAGACCGTCGGCGAGGGCAACGCCACCCGGCTGGTCGGCTTCGTGCTGCCCGCCGACGCCGACACCGGCGCGCTGGCGGAGCGGCTGGCGCGGCGGCTCCCCGCCTACATGCTGCCCGCGCGCTGGGTGCCGCTGGCCGAGCTGCCGCTGCAGTCGGTCGGCAAGGTGGACCGCGCGCGCCTGGTCGCGCTGGGCGCCGCGGACGCGACGCCGCCCGCGCCCGCCGACGAGGTCGGCGGGGTCGTGGGCGCTGTCTGGCGGGAGCTGCTCGGTGTCGCGGCGGTCGGCGACGGCGACAACTTCTTCGACCTCGGCGGCAACTCGCTGCTGGCCGTGCAGATCGCCACCCGGGTCCAGGCCCGGCTCGGGGTCGTGGTCGAGCCCGCCGACGTGCTGCTCGCCGAGACCTTCGCCGACCTCGTCGCCCGGCTGCGCCACGCGAAGGCCACGGCCCCGTGACCGACTCCGTGATCGATCCCGTGATCGACTCTGTGTCCACTGTGGAGCGAACCGCACCCCTGTCCTACGCCCAGGAACGCCTCTGGTTCGTCGACGCCGCGACCGGCGGCGGGCGGACCTACAACGTGCCGATGCTGCTGACGTGGACCGAGCCGGTCGACGTGCCCGCGCTGCGCGCCGCGCTCGCCGCGGTCGCCGGACGGCACGAGGTGCTGCGCACCACCTACGCGCTGCGGGCGAGCGGGCCGGTGCAGGTCGTGCACCCGCCGGGGCCGGTGCCGGTCGAGGTCGTGCCGGCACCGGGTGACCGGGCGGCCGTCCACGAGGAGGCCCTGCGCCGCGGGCGCGAGCCGTTCGACCTCGCCACCGAGCCGCCGGTGCGGTGCACGGTGTGGCGGGGCGGGCCGGACGGGGACACGGTGCTGCTGACCGTGCACCACATCGCGATCGACGGCTGGTCCACCGGGCCGTTGTTCGCGGAGCTGGCCACCGCCTACGCCGACGCGCGTGCGGGCCTGCGCCCGGACCTGGGCCCGCTGTCGGTGCGGTACCGGGACTTCGCGGTGCGCGACCGCGCGGCCGCCGCCGGTCCGGCGTTCGCGGAGCACCTGCACCGCCGGGTGGACGAGCTGACCGGGGTGGCGGGCGACCTCGCGCTCGCCGGGCGGCTGCCCGCGCGCGGCGACGGGGACCGGCCGGGTGTCGAGCACCGGTTCACCGTCCCGGCACCGGTGTGGGCGCGGGCGCTGGAGTTCGCCCGCGAGATCCGGGCGACGCCGTTCGTGGTGCTGTTCGCCGCCTTCCAGGCCGTGCTCGCGCGGTGGACCGAGCGCGACGAGTTCGTCCTGGGCACGATCTCGGCCAACCGCACCGACCCGGACTTCGAGCACGTGGTCGGCTTCTTCGTGAACACGGTGCCCGTGCGGTGCCGCGTCCCGGCGGGCGCCACCTTCCGCGAGCTGTGCGCGGGGACCCGCCGGGAGGCCTTCACGGCGCTGACCCACCAGCGGCTCCCCTACGAGAAGGTGATCGCCGAGGCGCGGTCGCGGGGCGTGGCCGACCTGGTGACGGTCGCGTTCGCGTTCCAGAACACGCCCGCACCGGTCCACGCCGTGCCGCCGCCGTGGACCGGCCCGGCCATCCTGCCGACCGGGACCGCGAAGTACGACCTGATGTTCACCGTCGAGGGCGACGGCTCGGGGTTCGTGGAGCTCGACGTCGAGCGCTACGACCCGGTCGTGGCCGAGCGGGTGGCGGCCAACGTCGTCGTGCTGCTCGAGGCGGCGCTCGCCGGCCCGGACCGCCCGCTGGCCGCGCTGCCGCTCACCGGGCGGGGCACCCGCGCGGTCCTCAGTGGACCCGAGCACCGGCAGGGCGCGGCCACCGTCCTCGACCTGCTGGCCGAGCGGTTCGCCGCCGCCGACCCGGACGCACCCGCCGTCACGGCGGGCGGCGGCACGACCGGTGTGCGTGAGCTGGACGAGTGGGCCGACGCCGTCGCCGCCCGCGTGCCGCGCCACGGCTACGTCCCGGTGCTCGCGGCCCGCGGCGGCGGCATGGTCGCCGCGTGGCTGGGTGTCCTGCGCGCGGGCGCCACGTACGTCCCGCTCGGCGTGGACACCCCGCCGGGCCGGGCGGAGCACATCCTGCGCGAGATCGGCGCGACCACCGTGCTGGCCGACGCGGACGGCGCCGCGCTGCTGGCGCGGCTCGCGGTGTCCCCGGAGACGGTGCGGATCGACACGCTGCGGATCGACACGGTCCGGACCGACACGACACGGATCGACACCGCGCAGACCTACACCGCGCCGACCGACACCGCGCGGACCGGCGAGCCGCGTCCGGGTCCGGTCGTCGGCCCGCACCCCGACTCCCCCGCGATGCTGCTCTACACCTCCGGCACCACCGGCAGGCCCAAGGGGATCCTGGTCCCGCACCGCGGGTTGCTCAACACGGCGGTGTGGTGGGCGCGGGAGTGTGGTCTCACACCGGCCGACCGGGTGCTGTGCACGTGGTCGACGCAGTTCGACTGCGCGAGCTTCGACACCTTCCGCTGCCTGCTGTCGGGTGCCCACCTGGTGTTCGCCGACGACGTCGAGCGCCGCGACCCGGACGCCCTGCTGCGGCACCTGCGCGGGCCCGCGGGCGCGACCGTGACGTCGATGACGCCGAGCCTGGCGCGGGCGGTGCTCGCCGCCGACCGCGACGCCGACCGCGCCACCGGCTCGACCGTGCGCACCGTGACCCTCGCCGGCGAGGCACTGACCCACCGGCTCGTCCGCGACTGCGCGGAGCGGTGGGGGGCGCGCGTGCACAACCTGTACGGGCCCGCCGAGGTGTCCTGCGCGAGCACGGGCGCGTTCGTGGCGGTCGGCGACGAACACCCGCCGATCGGGCTGCCGCTGCCCAACCACCGCTGCCACGTGCTCGGCCGCGAGGGCGAGGAGCTGCCCGACGGCGTGCCCGGCGAGCTGTACGTGGGCGGCGCCGGGGTGGGCCTGGGCTACCTCGCCCAGCCCGGCCGCACGGCGGCGGCGTTCGTGCCCGATCCGGACGTGCCGGGGCAGCGCCTGTACCGCACCGGCGACCGCGTGGTGGTGCGCCCGGACGGACAGCTGGGCTTCCTCGGCCGCTTCGACCACCAGGTGAAGATCCTCGGCAACCGGATCGAACCCGAGGAGGTGCGGGCGCTGCTGGAGGAGCAGCCCGCGGTGCGGGCGGCCGCGGTCTGCCCCGAGGGCGCGCCGGCCCGGCTGGTCGCCTACGTCACGCTGTCGGGTGCGGCCACGCCGACCAGGGACGAGCTGGTGGCGCCCCTGCTGCGCTGGCTCCCGTCGCCGGTGCTGCCCGCCGAGGTGTACGCGGTCGCGGAGATCCCGCGCAACGCCAACGACAAGACCGACTTCCCGGCGCTGCGGGCGATGCGCTCGCGGCCGCTGCCCGCCGCGGCCGCGGGCCCGGCACGGCTCACCGGGCACGAGCGGCACGCCGCCGCGATCATGGCGGCGGTGCTGGACGGGGTGGCCGACGGCGACCTCGCACCGGACACGAACTTCTTCAGCGTGGGCGGCCACTCGCTGCGCGCGGTGGAGATCGTGCGCGAGGCCGAGCGCGGGCACGGCGTGGCGATCACCCTGCGCGCGTTCCTGGCCGACCCCACCGTCGCCGGGCTCGGCAGGCTGCTCGCCGCCGAGGCAACCACGACCGCGCCCGCGGTCCGGGACGGGGACCGGCACCCGGCGACGTCGGTCCAGCAGCGGCTGTGGTTCCTCGACCGGGTCCGTGCGCTGCGGCCCGCGTACCTGGTTCCCGCGCTCGTCGAGCTCACCGGGGACGTCGACCACGAGCGGCTGCGGGACGCGGTCGCCGCGGTGCTGGCCCGCCATCCGGCGCTGCGGTCGCGGTTCGAGCTGGACGTGGCCCGCCGCCGGGTGTGCTACCGCACCGACGGCCCACCGCCCGAGGCGGCGGTCGTCACCGGGGGGACCGGCCTCGGCGACTTCTGCTGGACGCCGTTCGACCTGGCCCGGGAGGCGCCGGCCCGCGCGCGGATCGTCATCGACAGCGACGGCGACCGCACGGTCCTGGCCCTGGTCGGCCACCACATCGTGCTCGACGGCTGGTCCCTGGACCTGGTGTTCGACCAGATCGGCCGCGTCTACCGGTCCGGTGTGGACGGCCTGCCGCCGCCCGTGCACCCCGCGGCGGTCACCGCGCCCCCGCAGGACACTGCCGAGGTGCTCGACCGGCTGCGCGGCGCACCGACGGACGTCGCCCTGCCGCTGGACCGCCCGCGCGCCGCCGTGGCGCCGGTCGCCGCGGGCACCGCGACGTCCACACTGGACAGTGGCCGCACGGCGGCGCTGCGGGCGGTGAGCGCACCGCTCGGCTGCTCCACGTTCGTCCTCGGCGCCACCCTGCTCGCGGCCGCGCTCGCCCGGTCGGGCACCCAGCGCGACTTCCTCATCGCCTTCCCCTGGTCCGGCCGCGACCGCGCGGGCACCGTCGACGCGGTCGGCATGTTCGTCAACACCCTGGTGCTGCGCGCCGACCTGCGGGACGCACCGACCTGGCGGCAGCTCCTGGTCCGGCTCCGCGAGGAGAGCAAGGCCTGCTACCGCACGGCGGACGTGCCGTTCGACGAGGTGGTCGCCGCCCTCCACCCGGACCGCGACCTGAGCAGGCCGCCGCTGACCCCGGTCTTCCTCGGTGTCGCCGACCGGGAGCGGGTCGTGCCCGACCTCGGGCCGGGGATCGCCGCGCGGCACCTGCCGCTGCCGGGGATGACCGTGAAGTACGAGCTCGACCTGACGATCGCCGACCGCGGCGGCGAGCTCGAGCTGACCGCCGCGTACCCGACCGACCTGTGGGCGCCCACCACCGTGGCCGGCCTGCTGTCGTCGGTGGCGGGCGCGGCCGCCGACCTGGCGGCCCGCCCGGACACGTCCGTGCTGACAGGAGGACCACATGGCTGAGCGGGACCTGGTCGAGAACGTGCGCGAGGCGTGGGCGGAGGTGCTGGACACCGCGGAGGTGCCCACCGACGTCAACTTCTTCGACGCCGGTGGCGACTCGATCCTGCTGATCGTCCTGCTCGACCGGCTCAACGCGCTGACCGGCCGCGAGCTGGAGCCACCGGACCTGTTCCAGCACCCCACGGTGCGCGCCCAGGCCGCACTGCTCGCCGGGGCCGCCGGGACGGTCCGGGCGGCGGCCGCGCCGGACCGGTCGGCGCTGCTGGGCCGCGCGCGCCGCGCGGACCGCTGACGTGGCCCCTGGCATGGAGACCGACATCGCGGTGGTGGGCGTCGCCTGCCGGTTCCCCGACGCCGCAGGCCCCCGGGAGTTCTGGCGCAACCTGGACGCGGGCACGGTGTCCACCCGCGCGCTCCCGGCGGAGTCGCTGCGGGCGGCCGGGGTGCCCGAGGAGCTGCTGCGCTCCCCCGACTACGTGGCGGTGGCCGGGGCGCTGGCCGACCCGGGCCACTTCGCCGCCGAGTTCTTCGGCTACTCGCCGCGGGAGGCCGAGCTGGTCGACCCGGCGCAGCGGCTGTTCCTGGAGACCTGCTGGGAGGCCCTCGAGTCGGCCGGGCACCCGCCCGGCGCGGGCGCACCCCACACCGGGGTGTTCGCGGGCACCGGGCCGGGCAACTACTCCCTCGCGCTGCAGGTGGCGGCCGCCCGGACGCACGGGGTGGCGGCGGTCAGCGACGACGCGGACCTCTACCTCGGCTCCGCGCCGGACTTCCTGACCTCCCGGGTCGCCTACAAGCTCGGTCTGCGCGGGCCGTCGGTGAGCGTGTCCACCGCCTGCTCGTCGTCGCTGACCGCCGTGCACCAGGCGGTGCTCAGCCTGCTGTCCGGCGAGTGCGACCTCGCCCTCGCGGGCGGCGCCGCGGTGATCGAGCCGATCACCGGCTACCGGTACCGGCCGGGCGGGATCACCTCGGCGGACGGGTTGTGCCGGGCGTTCGACGCCCGCTCGACCGGCACGTCGTTCAGCTCCGGTGTCGGGGTGGTGGCGCTGCGCAGGCTCGCGGACGCGCTGGCCGACGGGGACCCGGTGCACGCCGTCGTCCTGGGCACCGCGGCGGGCAACGACGGCGCGCAGCGCTCCGGGTTCACCGCGCCGAGCCCGGAGGGCGTGGCGTCGGTGGTGCGTTCGGCGCTCGGGGTGGCCGGGGTCGCGGGCGCGGACCTGCGCTACGTGGAGGCCCACGGGTCGGGCACGCCGCTGGGCGACCAGATCGAGCTGCGCGGGCTGATCGACGGCCTCGGCGCGCGCGGCACCGGGTTCTGCGGGCTGGGCACGGTGAAGGCGAACATCGGTCACTGCGGGCCGGCGGCGGGCATCGCCGGGTTCCTGAAGGCGGTGCACGTCGCCGCGAGCGGCTCGCTGCCCGCCCACCCGCTGTTCGAGCACCCCCGCGACCCGGGGGTGCTCGCCGAGAGCCCGTTCGTCGTCGCGGCGCGGGCCGGCCGCTGCGCCGAGCCCGACCGGCGCGTGCTGGTGAACTCGATGGGACTCGGCGGCACGACCGCGGCCGCCGTCCTCGCGCCGCCGCCCGCGCCGACCCGCCCGCCCGCACCACCGGTCCGGCCCGAGGAGCGGGTGCGGCTGGTGCTGTCCGCCAGGACCAGGGCCGAGCTGGACGCCCTGTCCCGCGCCCTGGCCGACGAGCTGGCCCGCGGCGAGCTCCCCCTGGCCGACGTCGCGCACACGCTGCGCGTCGGCCGGGCGTCCTTCGCCGAGCGGCGGGTGGTCACGGCGCCCGCGGACCAGGTCGTCGCGGCGCTGCGGCTGCCCCGGCCGCCGCTGGTGCGCACCGCGCGCACCACCCCCGCCGGCCCGTTCACCGGGTCCGGTGAGGACGCGGCGGTCGAGGCGTGGCTCGGCGGGGCCGAGGTGGACTGGCGGGGCCTGGCCGGTGCGGCCGGGCGGCGCGTCACCCTGCCCACCTACCCGTTCACCCGCCGCCGCTTCTGGGCGCTGGACCGGCTCGACCCGGTGGCCGCACCCGCCGCCGGAGCGGCCGCGGAACCGGTCCGGCCGTCCACGGCGGACGCCGACGACCTGGAGGCGAGCCTGCTCGCGGTGTGGCGCGAGCTGTTCGGCGTGGACACCGTCGGCCTCGACGACGAGTTCGGCGCGCTCGGCGGGACATCGCTGCTGTCGGTGCGGATGGTGCTGGAGATCCAGCGGCGCCACGACGTCCTGGTCAACATCCACCGCGCGGGCGGCAGCAGGGCGACGGTGCGGCGCGTGGCCGACCTCGTGCGCGGCGGCGGTCCCGGCGAGGCGGCCGACGGGGACGGCGCGCTCGCCGACGCCGACATCGCGGTGCCGCTCGGCCCGGTCTCCCCCGCGCTGCCCGACCCGGCGGTGCGGCCGGACGTGCTGCTCACCGGCGCGACCGGTTTCCTCGGCGCGTTCCTGCTGCACGGGCTGCTGCGGGTGCCGGGCCGCCGGGTGCACTGCCTGGTGCGTGCCGCCGACGAGGCCCATGCCTGGCGGCGGATCCGGGCGGCGGCGGAGCAGTACGCGCTGCCGGTGCCGGACCGCGCGCGGGTCGTCCTGGCCCGTGCGCTGGGCGAGGTCGACCCGGGGGCGGTCGGCCACGTCCTGCACTGCGCCGCGCGGGTGGTGTTCACCGAGCCGTACCGGGTGCTGCGCGCAGACAACGTGCTGCCGCTGGTCGAGCTGGTCACGTGGATGCGTGCCGCCGGGATCCGCGACATCGGCCTGGTGTCGAGCAGCGCGGCCACCGGCGAGTCGCTCGGCGGGCGGTACCGGATCACCGAGACCCGCGAGCAGCCGCTCGACCCGCTGCAGGGCGGGTACGGCGTCAGCAAGTGGGTCGGCGAGCGCATCCTGGAGCGGGCCGAGCAGGACGGCATGCGGGTGCGGGTGTTCCGGCCCGGTTACGTGCTGGGCGCGACCGCGACCGGCGCGTGCAACCCGCGGGACTTCCTGTGGCGGCTGCTCGCCAGCGGCCTCGCGGTCGGCGCCCACCCCGCCGACGACCGGGCCCTGCCGATGGCGCCCGTGGACCTCGTCGCCGCGGCCATCGCCGAGCTGACCGTCCTGCCCGGCTCCGCCGGCCGGGCCTACCACCTCGCCGCCGCGACGGCGGTGAGCCCGCGCAGGCTCTTCGAGCTGCTCGGCCGCACCGAGCCGCTGCCCGTCGAGCGCTGGCAGCGGCTGGTCGCCGAGCGCGCCCTCGACACCCGCCACGAGGTGCTGTCCACCATGGCGCTGTACGAGGCGGACGGCCACTGGCTGGGCCCGCACGACCTCGAGACCGCCGCCTGGCAGCCGTGGCTCGCCGCCGACGGCCGCGACCCCGACCCGACCGGCGAGCTGCTCCTGCGCTGCCTGGACCACCTGGCCGCCCGGGACCCCGCCTTCGCCGACCTGCTCGGCCGACCCGTGGAGACAAGGTGACCGCAACCCAGTCCCAGCACCGCGTCGCGATCCTCGGCGCGGGGGTGATGGGCACCGCGATCGCGACGCTGGCCGTCGGCCGCGGGCTGCCCGTGCTCCTCGTCGACAC
>WUUC01175226.1_pt1 | contig 14161 bp, 9 predicted proteins | sample 6278441 | NCBI WGS metagenome assembly WUUC01 (sample SAMN13675441, study PRJNA597444) | soil metagenome | isolation source: soil | place: USA: Washington | collected 2017-10
GATTTTCAGTCCTTTGCTCTACCGACTGAGCTACCGCACCATCCTTTTCCCTTTCGGGGCAGCAAAAATAAGAGTTTCAGCCAAAAATCTGAAATGTTTTTCCCGTCTTTCTACATGCCATACTGACTCAGGAACTTGATCCTCATGATCTTTAATTGCTCCCAGTTAAAATTATATTCCGATAGTTCTTCCTGCGCCACCTGCAACGAAGATGTTTCGCAACTTTTAAAATATTCGAGGATCTCGTCCTGGTCATCGTCATCCAGCATTTCATCAATAGCATAATCAAGATTGAGCTTGGTGCCACTAGCGGCGATCGTTTCCATTTCCTCCAGCATTTCTTCAATTCTCCAGCCCTTGTTTTTAGCAATCGTTTCCAGCGACACTTTTCTATCGGTGTTTTGTATGATGTATACCTTGTTACCGCTTCTATTGACCACGCTTTTCATCACAAAATCATCCGGTTTCTCAATATTATTATCTTCTACATATTTAGCAATCAAATCGACAAAGGGTTTACCGTACCGTATTGCCTTGCCCTTACTTACGCCCTGGCATTTTTCGAGGTCAGGTATTGAGGTGGGATACATTGTCGCCATATCCTGAAGAGACGTTTCGAGAAAAATAACGAATGGCGGAAGGCTTTTCTTTTTCGCTTCTTTCTGCCGAAGCTCCTTCAGCATTTCGAACAATTTCTCATCCGTTGCCGAGCCTGCCGAAGCTTCAACACCTTCTTCATCATCCGCATCTGCATTGTCATACAGGTGGTTGAGTATAACTTTAAATGATTTTGGTTTCTTAAGAAATGTTTCGGCCTTTTTTGTAAATTTTAAAACACCATATTCCTCAATATCCTTGGTCAGCATTCCTTCCAATATCAATTGCCGGATCAGTGAGTTCCAAAAAAGGTTATCTTTTTCCTTACCACTTCCAAAGATCTCTAGACCGTCGTGCCGGAACATTTGGCTTTGCGGCGTTAATCTGCCAATGAGGATCTGAACCAGGTATTCGGCCGCAAATCTCTCATCCAACGCCTTGATTGCTTTTAATGCGATCAGGGCTTCTTCCTTTGCTTCGACTCTTTCTTTTGGGTGTTTGCAGTTGTCACATTCCCCGCAATTTTCTATTTCATACTCTTCGCCAAAATAACTCATCAATACCTTGCGGCGGCAAACACCGCTTTCCGCATAGGCAACGGTTTCATGGATCAGCTGCGCACCAACTTCTCTTTCGCTCAAAGGCTTGTCACGCATCAGGTGTTCCAATTTGCTGACATCTTTATGTGAATAATATAAAACGCATTTCCCTTCAAGTCCGTCCCGCCCTGCACGCCCGGTCTCCTGGTAATAATTTTCTATCGATTTGGGAATATTATAATGAATCACAAAACGAATATCAGGCTTGTCAATTCCCATACCGAATGCAATGGTCGCACAAATCACCTGTACATCTTCATTAAGAAACTGGTCCTGCCTCTCTGATCTTAACTTGCTATCCAGCCCGGCATGATAAGCAACCGCTTTGATCCCGTTGGCCATCAAAATATCCGCCAGCTCCTCGGTCGTCTTCCTGTTGAGCGTATAAATAATTCCGCTCTTTGTTTTCATTCCCTTAATTAACCGTACGATACTTTCATCCGTTTGATTTTTTTTGATCTTGGGAAGTATTTCGTAGTAAAGATTAGGGCGGTTAAAAGAAGAAATAAAAATATTCGGATTGTGGAGGTCAAGGTTCTTCACGATATCGCTTTGAACCTTTGGCGTGGCTGTGGCCGTTAAAGCGATAACAGGCACCTCGGGACTTATTTGCACCATCATTTCTCTCAGCCTCCTGTATTCCGGCCTGAAGTCATGGCCCCATTCAGAAATACAATGTGCTTCATCCACTGCGAAAAACGAGATTTTAAGATCAGAAAAGAATTCCAGGTTCTCCTGCTTGGTCAATGTTTCAGGTGCAACGTATAGCATCTTTGTTTTGCCACTCAGCAAATCATCATGCACTTCCTTTATCTCTCTTTTGTTGAGCGTCGAATTGAGAAAGTGCGCCACTTCATCATTACTACTGTAGCCCCGAACCAGGTCCACCTGGTTCTTCATCAATGCGATCAATGGAGAGACGATAATAGCAACACCTTCGCTAATCATTGCCGGCAATTGGTAACAAAGGCTTTTTCCTCCACCTGTGGGCATAATAACAAATGTATCATGGCCTGCCAGTAATGACTCGATCACTTTCTCCTGTGTTCCTTTGAATTTATTAAAGCCGAAGTATTCCGCTAATTCCTTGTGAAGATCGAACCGGGCGGCGGCTTTTTTTCCAGAATTTAATTCCTTATTGCCCGCTATTTTTTTAACGCCGGTTTTTTTTGCTGTTGATGTTCCCATTACGCTGTTGTTTCCATCGCACTTTTCAAATGCAGATTTAATTAAGATACTGTTTTTTAACCGGATCGTTGTGGATGTATCCAGTAATTTGTTCACAAGGCAACAATGTCAGGCGCTACTAAGTGTTTACCGCTAAAGAGCCGTTGAAAGATGATCAAGTATAAATTCTGGAACAATCTTCGTGAAGTTCATTGCCCCTTTAAACGGATGGCGAATTTACTAAATCTACCCGAGGTTCAATGACCGAAACGTTAAAGTTCGGCTATCCCAATTACACAAACGTATGTTCTGACAAACCTCTAATTTTGCCGCTTCACCCGCTATCCAGGGCCGATATCATTTATGTCAATTTCTATTAAACAGGTTGCTCTGCGAACTATTGAACTGGAAGCTCAGTCCATTTCGGGGCTCGCTTCTTTTATCAACGACGATTTTGAAAAAGCCATTGGCGCAATTGCAGGATGTAGCGGCCGTGTTGTCATCAGCGGAATTGGAAAAAGCGCCGTGATTGCTCAAAAAATTGTTGCTACGCTGAATTCGACCGGAACTCCCTCCATTTTTATGCATGCAGCAGATGCTATACATGGCGACCTTGGTATCGTTCAACAAAATGACGTAGTGATCATTATTAGCAAAAGCGGGGAAAGCCCGGAGATTAAAGTTTTGGTTCGTCTCATAAAGAATTTCAACAACATACTTATTGGCATGGTAGGCAGCCTTGACTCCTTTCTTGCCAAACAGTCCACTATTGTTCTCAACACAACTGTTGAGCAGGAGGCTTGTCCCAATAATCTTGCTCCCACCAGTAGCACCACTGCGCAATTAGTGATGGGCGATGCTCTGGCAGTTTGCCTGATGGAAATGAAGGGGTTTAAAAGCGAGGACTTCGCTAAATTTCATCCTGGCGGTATGCTTGGTAAAAAATTGTATTTAAGGGTGGCAGACTTATCAGCTGCAAATGAAAAACCAAAAGTATCTCCCGCTCAAAGCTTGAAAGAAGTTATTGTAGAGATGACGCAGAAAAGATTAGGAGTGACCGCCGTTGTTAATGAACAAAATCGTTTGCTGGGCATTATTACTGATGGAGATCTGCGACGGATGCTAAGTAAAACAATTCAAATTGATAATATAACGGCGGCCGATATAATGACAAAAGACCCAAAGACGATTGCCCCCGATGAACTGGCCGTAGAAGCCTTGAACACATTGCGTAAAAACGAGATAACGCAGTTAGTGGTTACTGATAAAGGAATATACCTTGGAGTTATACATTTGCATGATCTATTAAAAGAAGGCTTTATTTAGTGCGTTGATTAGCCAGTCAACTAATAAAAATGAACAAACATCAATATGTCGCTATCATGGCCGGGGGGATCGGTAGTCGCTTCTGGCCTATGAGCCGAACTGCGCTTCCCAAGCAATTTCTGGATATTTTAGGAACAGGTAAAACCCTCATCCAGGAAACATTTGAACGCTATAGCCAATTAGTTCCCGTAGAAAATATCTATATCGTTACTTCACGGGAATATGTGGCAACAGTAAAACAACAACTCAAAACGTTGCCAGAAGAAAACATACTCGCAGAGCCGTTCCGGAAAAACACGGCACCCTGTATTGCTTATATAGCGTTTAAACTTCTGCAAAAAGACCCGGACGCATTGATGATGGCCGCTCCCGCAGACAATCATATACTGGATATTGAAGCTTTTTTACAAACCGCCAATAAGGCTTTCGATTTTGTTGATAGTATAAACGCTTTGGTAACAATCGGCATCAAACCCACGTTTCCGAATACGGGTTATGGGTATATTCAGCATGAAGGCCCCGAAGTAGCGCCTGGTGTTCATGAAGTGAAAACATTTACCGAAAAACCAAACGTTGAACTGGCTGAAACATTTATTGCCAGCGGCGATTTTCTCTGGAACGCCGGAATTTTTACATGGAAAGTAAAAAACATACTGGTTGCTTTTGAAAAATATCTACCCGAGATCTACGAAGTGTTTGCCGCCGAAAAAGATAAGTTCAATACAGACGCGGAAACCCATGCACTTGAAATCATTTATCCGCAATGCACCAACATTTCGATCGATTTTGGAATAATGGAAAAAGCCGATAATGTTTATGTTATCCCTGCCGCTTTTTCCTGGAGCGACCTCGGTACCTGGAACAGCGCCTGGGACAACACCGCAAAAGATTATTTTAAAAACGCTGTGACAGGTAACAACGTGGTAATAATAGAGGCTGAAAACTGTATGGTGCATGTTCCGGATAACAAGCTTGTAATGCTACAGGGGTTGAAAGATTACATCATAGTTGACACGAGAGATGTATTGCTTATCTGTAAACGGGAAAAAGAACAGGAGATTAAAGACTACGTAGCAGAACTAAAAAGAAACAAGGGAGAAAAATACCTGTAATGCCGATATTCGATTTGCTGATATTAAAAAGGTTTTGGTAACTTAATGTCCTGTTTTTGGGGTACCCGCATTATAACCCTTAGGCAGTCCGCCGATTTTCCATTTCACTCATATGCACATTGATTTTTTATGCCGCCTTATCCCCTCACCAACATTCTTTTTCTTGATATTGAGACAGTGCCGCAATATTCCTCCTACCATCAGTTGCCGGAAGACTGGAAACACCTTTGGGATATCAAAGCCACTTATATCATCCGCAACAAAGAGGATGAAACAACGGCAACCGTTTACCCGCGTGCAGGCATATACGCAGAATTTGGAAAAATAATTTGCATTAGCTGCGGGTTTATCCAGGGGGCCGGGGATCAAAAAAAGATCATGCTTAAATCATTTTACGGCGACAATGAACAGTTACTACTACATGAGTTTTCAGATATGATCAAAAAATGGTCAGCAACGGATCAACGATTTTTGTGCGGTCATAATGGCAAAGAATTTGACTTTCCCTATTTATGCCGCCGGCTGGTAATAAATAATATTCCGATACCGGCCATTCTGAACGCCTCAGGTAAAAAACCGTGGGAAGTGAATCACCTGGATACAATGGAATTGTGGAAATTCGGCGACTTTAAAAGTTTTACCTCGCTCAACTTGCTGGCTCATGCCCTCGGCATTACTACGCCGAAAGACGATATTGACGGAAGCATGGTGTGGGACGTGTACTGGAGGGAAAAAAACATGGAAAGGATCGTCACTTACTGCCAGAAAGATGTAGTTACCGTTGCCCAGGTCCTTTTGCGAATGATGGGCGAGCCGTTGATCAGGCCGGAGAATATTGAGATCAGAAGCTAAGTGGATGCCCAAAAACGATAACCCAGTTTGCAAAAAAAAGGGTCAAAAAAGTGCCAAAATATTCCGGTCCCGGGCATCTTTTTATTTTTGAAATCATTGTATAAATTTTGGGGCTATCAACGCTTTATTATGCAAAGAATAAATTATTCTTCCGGCGCTAAATGGGAAGACATTGTCGGGTATAGTCGTGCTGTCAAAATTGGTAATACAATCGAGGTTACGGGCACTGTTGCGGTTGATGAAAATAACCTGCTGGTAGGCGGGGATAATGCCTATCTGCAAACTCATTTTATCCTCGCTAAGATTGAGAAAATATTACACCAGGCCGGCGCCTCCTTAACCGATGTAATAAGAACAAGGATGTTTGTCACTGACATATCGCGTTGGCAGGAGTATGGCAAAGCTCACGGGGAGTTTTTTAAAGAAATAAAACCATGCACAAGCATGATAGAAATAAAGGGATTGATAGAACCCGACTACCTGATCGAAATTGAAGCAACGGCTATAATAACATCTTAAAACCGTATAGGGCAAGCACTTTGACTATTGATCCTTGGTTTGCAAGGATTATCGCCGCTTTGATCATAGGTATTGTGATCCCACACAAAGCCCACTTCTGAACTGCCCGCAGTATACGAATAATTGCTATTTCCCATTTGTGCATCGTGTCCCAAACCAACCCGCACCTTATCTTTGCCTTCCCGCCCTGACAAATTAAAAGACAGCGTTAATGCAAGCGTATTCATGTCCCTGAAATTTACACTTCCACGGTACCATAATCCGAGACTAATGTCCGCCTTGTTTTGCGTTACTTCAATACCGGTTTGATAGCTGCTGTTTTTTGTCTGGCGATAACCCAGAAAAGCAAGACTGTATGACCATGTTTGTTCAGGGTTCGTGTAAGTATACATAAGGTTCGCCCCCCACCTTACGGGCAATAAACTTCTTATTGTATCTGAGGTTGAAGTAAGAGATTCATCGGGCCTGTTCATGTGATGCGCACTGAAACCTGCCAGCAACCGGCTGTTTTCCGTGAGGCTATAATTAAAAAACATACCCGCAGCAAAATCAGGAAACAGTTTGCCACTGTTTACTGCCGGATCCGCAGAAGACACCGATCCCGGAATTACTCCCCTGATGTCTAATTCATCTGCGAAGACAAGCTTGTTATAGTCGATCCTTGTTTGTGCCAATCCGAACTGAATGCCGCCGGACCAAAACCATTTTGGCGTGCCTCCGTTATCTGCTATTGTAGCTGTACCTGCGCAAATTGTGTATGCATAAGAGGCATATATCCCGGTTTTTTTTAGATACCCTTCGTTTGATTTGGTAGCCAATAACCCAATACCGCTCTTGATTTTCGGTATAAACTTATCTATAGAAAACGCCATATAATTCATTTGCGACGGTACTGTCCACCAATGCCTGCGGTAAATTGCGCTTACCCGGAGATCATAGTCGCCTGCGCCGGTGGCAGCAGGATTTAAATTAACCGGTGATAAATAGGGTTGTGAATAAACAGGATCCTGCGCCAGTACCGGCAAATGCACAATACACAAAAACACGACGGTCATGATGACGCATTTTACCTTAACTATACAGATGATCGTTTTCATGAGGGTTTATTTAATGACAGTAATAAATCCCGCTTTGACAGGCTTATTACTTCCTGGGTAGATCATGCCTTTCCACTCTGTTCCGTTTTGAAAGACTCCTTCTATCTGCCAGCTGTACACATCTTGCTGAAGTGGCTTTCCATTCAGCGTACCATCCCATGGTATATTTGGCGAACCGCTGGCATCAAGGCTTGTTGTTTCAAATACTTTTTGTCCCCAGGTTGTATAAATGCGCAACCGATATTTTTTTAATCCTTTCGCCAACGGTAAAAATTTTCTAACAGCAAAGTTGCTGCAACCAGGACACATTGCATTTGGTACCTGAATATATCCCGGCACATGTAAAATCGAAACTGTTGCTGAATCCATTGCCTCGCACCCGGTTAAAAAATCTTTGACCAACAACCTTACCTTGTACGTTCCAGTGTCTCCATACTGAAAACTAACCTGCTGTCCCTCCTTCGTTTGCCCGGTTCTATCACCCATACTCCATGTATGAATCTTATTCGCATCGGCGGGCTGCATATCCCTAAACGTAAATTCATAATTCGGTTGCTGCTGCACCAACGAAGGACTCACCTGTATTGACGTGGCTGGCACGGGGTAAAGAATAACCTGTCCTTTCACCGAAGTTTGTCCGCACCCGCTGGCATTTTGCGCTTCCAGCCTGATATCAAATGTATGCGGTACTGTACTTCCAGCGCTGCGTGTAAAACGACGTGTAAAGGAATTGGATGTTCCTTCCAAACTTTCATTTACATACCATTTATAATTGATTGTTTCATCCTCTGCAGACTGGGTTGATGCTATAAAATTAACAGTTGTGTCATTTCCGCATATACTTGCCGTCAGAGGGTCGAATGTGCTAAAAGGTGTTCCCGAAACATTGAACTGGTAAAACGCGGTATCTGTACAACCTGTCGCAGAATGAACAACTAACCGCACAGCGTATGACCCCGCCCTGGAATATAAATGAGATGCCGTTAAACCAGTGCTCTCGAATTCACCGGGCGCTGCACTACTGTCATAAAAAATCCACTCAATAAGATCTGCACCGGTAATGTTCGCGGCATTTACGTTCAGCATGTAGGGAACACATTTGCTCTCCGGCCCAGCATTTATTTGTGCACGGATCTTGTCAATAACGTCAACGTGTTTTGTTACCGTATCACTACAGGTAAATCCTGAAACATCCGTTCTTGTTGCCAAAAGCGACAAAGGATAACTGCCTGCTGTATTGTAAATATGCTGTCCGTTTTCGAAAGAAGAATTGGTGCCGTCGCCCCAACTCCATTCATAACCGGTTGCATTACTGGAAGTGTTCGTAACGGATATTTGCTGGCCTGTACATATTTTCAAAGGAGTTACGTTGAACTCAGCAACCGGTTTCTCGTAAACGGTAACAGTAACAGATTGCTCAGCTGAACAGCCATTTGTTAATTCACCAATAACCGTATAAGTAGTAGTAGTCGGTGGATTGGCTATCACCGAAGCCGCACCTGAACTAATCAGTGTAGCTGCAGGCGACCATTGATAAGAATCTGCACCGGTAGCCAACAGGGTTGTATTCGAACCGCTGCATATTTGCGCAGTAACCGGATCGATGGTAACCATGGGTACACGCTTAACCAGAATCTTTACAGAATCGGTTTTTTTGCAATGTTCGCCTTGGGAAACAGCCATGTAATAGGTATATGTTGTGTCGTTGGCAGGTCCGTTGTACGTTAGTGCAACTGCAGGGTTGGCAGCGGCAGCGTCGCTTAATCCTGTGACCGGGCTCCATTGATAAATAACGCCGGGTATAGCCGTTCCACCAAGAGAAATCGTTTCCCCACTACAGACGCTGGTATCGTTAACCACGACAGTGATGGGTAATGGTACAACGGTGACAGCAGTATTAACCGTGTCACCCTGCATGCAACTGCTATCGGTTACGATCAATTGGACAGAATGAGTACCCGCCAAGGCATAGGACACAGCCCCTGGTAAAGAATCCGTAGAAGTTGCGGGGGCGCCGTTGGTAAAAAACCACTGGTAACTATAAGGACCAACTGAATAACAGCGTGTGACTTGCGCAGCGGGATGTATATTATTATTTGCACAGACAGTGGGCAGCATAGCCAATGACACGTTGAGCACGCCTTTTATATAGAAAGTATCCGCGATTGTCGCATCTGTACATCCGTCTGCAGTGCTGGATGCTTTTACCCTTAACTGGATAATATAGCGTCCAACGGCAGACATTGATAACGATGGCGATTTGGACGTTTCGGTTGTACCGTTAGCAAACGACCACGCAGGATCACCTAATACCGAACATCCTGCTGTATCATTATAGATAACGGTCCATAGGTATTCGTCATCAGCAGCATCGCAACTGTTGGCTGGTGAAGTGTTGCTAAGATCAACGATTGTTGGTCCGCAACCTGCTTTTTGGCTCATCGTAAAAGATGCCTGCGGCGTATTTCTTACACAAATAGTAGTAGTCGTGCTATCGATTCCGCAGCGCTCATTACCTACGTACAATTTTACAGTATAAACACCTGGTGTCATAAACTGAACATCCAGGGAGTCGCTGCCATCGACCCAGGAAGACTGATCGACGCCGCTTCCATTTAGATTGCCTAAACCTCCTAAAATAGTAAACCCCGTTGACGGAATTATTGTCCAAACGTTTTTTCCTTTATCCTCACAAGTCGAACTGGCAGCGCCGGTTGGAGTAATAACATTTCCAAAACTTGAGGTATTGATAAGGCTTACAGTATTATTTACGCAAATCGCAGTGTCCGAAGCGCTAATGACCGCTCGCGGCTTTCCGGACACATAGATAGGTACGATGGATGCACTACTGACACCACAAGGATTTTGTATTAATAAATAAGCACCAAAGGCGTTATCAATTATTTGGTTGCCGTTATCACTCAGGTTGGAGCAGGAGTTTTTGTTAAATCTATGGCCAATAACCGGTTGAACGGGGTGCGGAAAAATTTGTGATTGCGAGCCATCATTTATATAAAATAAGTATGATGTGCCGGGGGAATTGATTGCTGTATTTGTTACCGCAAAATCCAACGAATCGGTTTCACATATTTCTGCTGTTCCAAGGTTAGTTAATCCACCGCCGGGAAAAATTCCAACATATACAATGTATTTTCTGATACCTATACAACCTGAGGACCCGGTCACACTAAGTGTCATTGTGCTGCTTCCCCGGGGAAAATCATGATTAATGACATTGCCGGTGGGCCAGTTTGCAAATACGGTATCCGGCGTTCCATCGCCCCAGCTGATATGATACGAAACATTAGTAGTAAGGGTAGTTGATTCATTTATAAATTTGAAATTATAGGAAGCATCGTCATTACAGGTTTTAAAACTAAAAGTATCCTGGTACGATCCGACAGTAACTCCCGGATCGGCATTTGCTATTGACGCATCAGGAACGCTCCTGATTGTAACCGAATGGCTGGTAGAGTCAATACAACCGCTGGCGTTGGTTACAATAAGCTTCACCGGAAAGTTCTGTGTACCGGAGCCGACAGCGCTTAGATACTGGTGAGATGGGTCTGCATCGATACTGGTAGCGCCGTCCCCGAAGTCCCAAAGGTACCTGAATGGTTCACCAACAACAGTGGAATTTGTAAATTGAATAGCCTCATTACCGCAGGCACTATTCGGTAAAAAATCAAACGCCGCTATTGGTTTATCATCAAACACACGGACGATAATAAACATTGAATCGGAAAAAGCACCCGTACCCGCTTTTTGAAAAGTTGTATCAAACCCGTTTGTGTTATATGCAATAGTAAAGGGACCGGTGCCGGTCATTGTGCCGGGTGTACCGTTTTTGAACCTCCAAATTATAGCAGATGATCCTTGTGCGGTGCTGAGGTAAGTAAGAGTACTGCCGCGACAAACATTAATGGTATCTCCATGAACCATCACCCTTCCGTTTGCACTTATCCCTGCTACCACCTGCGCCTGGCCGGTAATGCACAGGGTAACGGTGCTAAAGCTACATAGCAATGCTATGCAGAGTGTTTTTGTAGGGTTCATAAATTATGTTTCTTGTGAGTGGCAGGTTACCCGGCCGGGCAATCCTAGGTATTGGTTTTAAACCATAATAATTCCACTCGCAATATATAGAAAGCGCCATACAAATCAAATTGTGGGCATAAATAATAAGCGTAATCCTTGTGTTAAATCAGCCGTGTATCGTATTTTTCCTGAATAACTAGCCTTTTGCCTATGAATATTGAACAACTACGGGATTATTGCCTCGCTAAACCTGGCGTAGAAGAAACTTTGCCGTTTGGACCGGACACACTGGTTTACAAAGTGGCCGGAAAAGTCTTTCTATTAACCGGCATGGACGCAGACCCTTTACAGTTTAATGTAAAATGTGATCCAGACAAAGCAGTGGAACTAAGGGAACAATTTTCTAGTGTTCTTCCAGGGTATCACATGAACAAAAAACATTGGAACACTATTATAATCGATGGCGCTGTTTCCAACACGCAGCTCAAACAATGGATAGACGACTCTTACCACTTAGTCGTAGATAGCTTACCAAAGAAGCTGAAAGACCAATTGACCGCCTTATAAAGTTTCCATACTGCTAACTTTAAAATCTTTCCCACTATGAATTTAACTATACCCAGCAAGCTACCGTCTGCCACTACAAGCATCTTTACCGTGATGAGTGCGTTGGCCGACGAATATAAAGCGGTCAACCTGGGCCAGGGTTTTCCGGATTACTCTATGAGTGATGAATTGATATCCCTCGTCAACGAAGCCATGCGCAACGGTTTTAACCAATACACTCCTATGCAGGGCTATACACCTTTACGCGAAGTGCTTGCAGAAAAAATAGAAACGCTTTATAAAACCATTGTTAACCCCGATACAGACATTACCATTACTCCCGGCGGTACCTGTGCTATTTATACCGCACTCACCACCATATTGAAACCGGATGATGAAGTAATTATATTCGAACCAGCTTATGATAGTTATATACCGAATGTAGAGATCAATGGAGCTATCCCTGTCTTGATAAACTTACAATTTCCGGAATACAAAATTGATTGGACCGAAGTAAAAAAAAAGATCACAGTAAAAACAAAAATGATCATGCTGAACAGCCCGCACAATCCTACCGGTGCAGTTTTGGACGAAAATGATATTGCCCGATTAAGATCCATCGTAAAAGACACAAATATCATTATACTTAGTGACGAGGTATATGAACACCTGGTGTATGATAATATTGCCCATCAAAGCATTTTACGTTATCCGGACTTGCTCACAAGAACTTTTGTGTGCTTCTCGTTTGGTAAAGTATACCACTGCACCGGTTGGAAACTCGGTTATTGTGTTTCATCCCCGGAGTTAATGAAAGAATTCCGGAAAGTACATCAGTTCAACTGTTTTTCCTGCCATTCCCCTTCGCAGGTAGCGCTGGCAGATTTTTTAAAAAATAAAGATTCATTTTTATCGCTGGCTGCGTTCATGCAGCAGAAAAGAGACTACTTTATAAGCCTGATGCGAAATACAAGGTTCACGATGCTGAACAGTAAGGGAAGTTATTTTATCTGTGCCACTTATAATAAAATAAGCGACGAACAAGCCAGTGATTTGGCAATACGGACAACAAAAGAAGCAGGTGTGGCAGTTATTCCGGTTTCTGCTTTTTATAAAGCAGGTACTGATAATAAGGTGATCCGTTTTTGTTTTGCCAAGAAAAAAGAAACCCTGGAAGCTGCGGTAGAAAAACTAATTAAACTATAATATCAACTCTGCCCAATTTTATCTTGCATTCTAAAAAACTAAGCTACGTTAATTCCATTTTTAAACTTCGATATGATATTTAAAAAGCTTTTGATCCTTTCCTATTAAATATAAAGATGGATACTTTAGGGATATCGGTGGGTTATTTACATTGTATGAGAAGGGATATAACCTAACCACAATGGCGAGTCCTTACATCGACTACTATACCGAAAGTACTGATACTTGATCCTAAATAATATGTTTGTAGCAGCGAGACACAGGAGATTTTAAGATGGGATATTAGTACTAAAAATTAAATAGGTGAAGTATATACAATGATTTTCCAAATAAAATTTTTACAATCCCGCTTTTGCTGATATCTCCAGCATCCTGTCAATGGGCATTTTAGCGGCCAACCGAAGTTCTTCTTCCATATCAATAGCAGGAGTTTCATATTCCATACATAAATATAATTTTTCCAGCGAATTCAGTTTCATATGCGGGCAGTCGTTGCATGCACACGCATTAGTTGGAGGAGCAGGTATAAATGTTTTGTGCGGGGATGCTTTCATCATCTGGTGAAGGATACCAGTTTCAGTTGCTACTATATACTCACCGGATTCATCAGTCTGGGTATACTTCAGCAATCCTGTGGTGGAACCTATATAGTCGGCGATGCGCAGTACTGGTTCTTCACATTCAGGATGTGCAATAAATTTTGCGTTCGGATGTTTTACTTTCAATCTGCTTATCTTTTCAAGGCTAAATATTTCATGTACCATACAGGCCCCGTTCCACAGCAACATACTTCTGCCGGTGACTCTGTTGATATATCCACCAAGATTTTTATCCGGTGCAAAAATAATTTTTTGTTCTTTTGGAAAACTTTCCACGATTATTTTTGCATTACTACTCGTCACGATCACATCGCTCAATGCTTTGATGCCCGCACTGCAATTGATGTAACTTACCACCACATGGTCAGGATGTTGCTCTTTGAATTTTTTAAACAACGGTGGTGGACAGCTATCGCTTAGTGAACAGCCTGCGTTAAGATCGGGAATAACTACTTTTTTTGAGGGATTCAAAATTTTAGCCGTCTCGGCCATGAAATGCACAC
>WUUC01209820.1_pt1 | contig 14161 bp, 11 predicted proteins | sample 6278441 | NCBI WGS metagenome assembly WUUC01 (sample SAMN13675441, study PRJNA597444) | soil metagenome | isolation source: soil | place: USA: Washington | collected 2017-10
TCAGCACATCGAAGGGATCCCAGGGACGGTGAGCGACGACGAGCTCCACTTCACGAAGCCATCGAGCGACCTGGATCCATTCAAGAGTGAGCACGAAGGGTATCAGGGCAACTACGGCAATACGGTCGATCGCTGGTATCACCGCGCCGCATTCGTGACGTGGCCCCGAGCCAACACATTTGCGTTGCGGGCGCAGGCGTCGCCGCAGTGGGCGGTTGACGAGCTCATGGCACTGCCGCGCGCGAATACGGCCGAGCTCGAGGCACGAGTGAAGACCCTCCTCCCTCGTTGGGCTCGTACGGCAGGCAGCGTCGAGGGCGCTCGGTTTTTCGCGAAGCTCGTCAGGGTAGCGACGCGCATCGGCGATTCTGGGATCGCCCACCGGTGGCTCTTGCCGCTGGGGCTGCACCGCCTCAACCACAAGGCGGTGCGCCGCGACCTCGTGGCGCTGGTCGACCGGCATGGTCTCCCTTGGGCAAAGGCAATGTTCGCGGAATGGACGCACGAACCTCACTGGGGGAAGACACCCGCGTGGGCACCGCTGCTCGCCGACCTCTGTGCAGACCTGCACGCGACCAAACGTGCACCGTGCGATGCACTCGCTCACTGGCTGCTCGAACGGGAGGTGAAGAGCGCGCTCGAACGCACCGGCGCTGCCCTGGCGCGGCCGCTGCCGTGGCTCGAGCTCGACGCCCTCGCGGAGGAATCGATACACCTAGCTCACGTGCTCGCTGCGGCGGCGTCCATCGCCGCGACCGGTGTCATTGACGAGACGCTGAGCTTCTTGCTTCTCGAGAAGAGAAATGTTCCGACGTCGTTCCTCGTGCGCCTACTACTGGCTTGTGTCGCCAGATCCACCGGTCTTCGCTCCCGTGTCACGGGATCGCCGCTGCATCGCGAGTGCACGGCGCGACTCCGGGCGGTGCTGAGCGCTCCGGCACGCGCCGAGGGCAACTGGAGCATCACGTACCCGCTCGGCTGTTCTTGCGCCGACTGCAAGGTGCTTTCGCAGTTTCTCACTTCTTCCCGCACTGACTGCGATTGGCCGCTGAACAAGGAGCGACGCCAGCACATCCACCGGGCGATCGACTCGGCGCAGCTGCCCGTTCTGCACACCACACTTCGACGCGGAAGCCCGCATGTGCTGCAGCTGCGCAAAGACCGATCGCTATGGTCTCGTGAACGAGCCCATCGAGCGCGCGTGAAGAAGATCCTCGACGAGCTACCTGCTGCGCCTTGACGACGAGCTCGGGTCGGACCGGCGGAAAGAGCGGCTCAGGCGCCGAGGTCGATGCTGACAACAGAGGCGCCGCTCGGCGAGCCGCGGGGTCGCCGTCTCTCCTCAGGGCTGCCACTGGGCGACTGCGGCACGCTCGATGAGGCCTGCCACTTCGGCGGGTTGAGAGATCAGGGAGACGTGGCTCGCGCGGAGTCGGATGACTTCGGCGCCCATTCGTTCTGCGAACATGCTCTGGAGGTTTGGGTCGATGGCCTGATCGTCGAGCGAGATTTGATAGTAGCTCGGGATGGTCTTCCACCCGGGTTCGCCGGCCTCGGCGGCCAGGACGCCGAGCGCGATCGGATGCTGCACGGCGGCCAGTACCTGGGCGTCGCTCGTCGGGATGTCCGGGGCGAAGTAGTTGACGAAGGCGCTGGGCTCGATGCTCGCGTTTCCCTGGTCATCCACGGTGATGTTCGCGATGGTCGGGGTGGTTGGATAAGATAAGCAGCGGCGACCGCCCCGATGGTTTCGCCCGTGTCCAGGGCGAAGGCAGCGACGAAGACGAGGGCTCGTACGTTCGAAGCACCGGTCGTGGCCTCGGACATGACGAGCCCGCCGTAGGAATGACCGGCCACGATCAGGGGCCGCGCTATGGCGTTGATGGCCTGCCGCACGATGGTGGCGTCGTCCTCGAGGCTTTGCTCACGGAGCTGCACGGCGCGCACCGTGAACCCGGCGCGTTGCAGCAGCTCGATCACCCGGGACCAGGAGGAACCGTCGGCCCATGCTCCGTGAACGAGCAACACGTCTTGCACCCGGTTCTCGACGTCCGGAGTGCCGGCGCCCGAGTCTGCCATGGGGGCCGGACCGGTGTCTGTCACGCGGCCCTCCGCATCGGACGAGCACGCGGCGACGGCGGGAAAGAGCCACGAGAGGGCCAGCGCCAGAGCCCTACGCGAGTGAGCGCCGAGCTTCGACCCTGAGTGAGAAAGATTGCATTCGGCTGTTGTGTTCGTCATTTGATTTCCTTGGCGGGCGTCGCCGGACTACTTCCCGTCTTCGAGAGGACCTCCATGCGCATGACGTGCACTCCGCCGTCGGCGAGCTCGGGCAGCTTGGCGAACCACTCCTGCACGTAGGGCATCGCGTTGTGCGCTTCGAAATCGGCCGGATTGGCGAAGATTTCGTAGAAGATGAAGTGGCCGGGCGATTCGCGGTTCTCCTGGAGGAAGTAGGCGAGGTTCTTGGGGTCGCCTCGCACGAGATCGATGAGGGGCAACGTCGCGGCGCGCAGCTGGGCCTCTTTGCCGGGCTTGGCCCGCACCTCGGCGACGATGGAGAGGGCCCCGCGAGGGACCTGAGAGTAACCCTTGCCGGGGCCACTCGGCGCGACGGTCGGCGCCGCGCTCGCGGTCGCGGCGGCGAGCGCAACCAGCACGATCTGGATCGAATCCTGGCCAGTGCAGCCGGCGTGAGGATCCTCGTCACTAGCTGGGAGCCCCTTCGGATGGCAAAGGAGCGCGTCCGGAAGCTGTCCGTGCTGACCACTCCGGCGGGCTCATCGCTCCTCGATGCCCGGAGCGCGCTAGAGTTCTCGGCGGTCCAGCTCTTCGTGGAACGCGCAACCGACGGCAACGGGGCCTTTCAGCTGAGCGACGGGGATGCGACGACCGTCGGCGAGATCTGCCGGAGGCTGGACGGGCTCGCGTTGGCCATCGAGCTCGCCGCAGCGCGCGTCGACACCTTCGGCGTCGCCGGCCTGTTGCGCCAGCTCGACGATCGATTCCGGCTGCTCAGCGGTTGGCGCGCGGGTCCGGAACGACACCGCACGCTCGGGGCGACGCTCGACTGGAGTTATGACCTGCTCGAAGAGCGCGAGGCCGCGCTCCTGCGCGCCGTCTCCGTTTTCGCGGGGGCGTTTGACCTCGTTGGCGCAGGCGCCGTATCGGCTGCTAGCTCCGTCGAGGCGCTCGACGCGCTCGCCAGCCTCTCCGAGAAGTCGCTGCTCGCCGTGGAGCCGCGGAGCGACGGCATCACGTGCCGGCTGTTGGAAACGACGCGCGCCTACTCCGTCGCACGCCTCCGGAGCAGCGGCGAGGAGCAGGCCGTGAGGAGGCGTCACGCCGAGTACGTCTGCGCGGTGCTCGAAGGGGCGAAGGCCGAGTGGGCGCGGCGTTCGGCGCGCGAGTGGGGCACGGCCTATGGCCCGCTCGTCGACGACCTGCGAAGCGCCATCGCGTGGGCCGTATCCGACGAGGCGAACCGGCCCCTCTCGATCCGCCTGATCATCGCGGGAACGTTGCTCTGGAACCATCTGTCGCTCACGCAGGAGTGCCGCGCGCACGTCTCGCAGGCGCTCGAGGCGGTGGACGCCGCGGGGCTCGCCGGAACGGCGACCGAGATGCAGCTCCAGATGTCGCTCGCCGGAGCCACGATGTTTACTCGCGGCCTGGTGCCCGAGGTGCTCGCGGCGCTACGGCGCACGTTGGCCATCGCCGAGCGAATCGGGGACGTCGACCATCGCCTGGGCAGCCTCCGGATGATCGGCGCGTACGAGTGTTTCGTCGGCGAGTGCGAGTCTGCGGTCGCGACGCTCGAGGTGTTCGCCAGCGTCGCCACACAGCATGATCCCTCCGCGTTGCCGGATGGCGAGACGCATCTCGGGATCAGTGAGCTTCACGCCGGTCGGCTGGAGAGCGCACGTCGCCGTCTCGAACGCCTGCACCAGCGTGCGTCGCTGGGCTTCGACGACGCACGACTCGCACGGTTTCTCTACGACCGGAAGGTCGATATTGGCAACGTGCTGTCCTACGCTCAGTGGCTCACGGGCTCGCCGGATAGCGCAGCGCACACGGCGGAGGCGACGGTCGCGCAGGGGCTCGAAACGAGGCACGGGCTGTCGCTGAGCAACGCCCTTGCCGTCGCCGCCTGTCCCGTCTTCTTCATGAGCCGTCGCTACGAGGAATGTGCTCACTACGTCGCCATGCTCGACGAGCACGTCCGGGATCACGGCATCCTGATCTGGTCCCCCACGGCGCGCTTTTATCGCGGCGCGCTCGCGTGCGCCCAGGCCGACCCTACGGGCCGAGGGGTCGACGACCTCGAGCAAGCCGTCGCGGAGTTTCGCTCCATCAATCACTGGGCTCGCATGTCCTGGGTCCTCGCGGTCCTGGCAGATGCGCTCGCCGCGAGCGGCCGCCTCGTGGAAGCTGCGACCACGATCGAGGAGGCGATCGAGTGGGGGCGCGCGCACGGCGAACGCTGGTCCATGCCCGAGGTCCTGCGCATCCAGGCTTCCATCCTGGCCCGCCAGGGTCGCTCGGACGACGCCGAGGAAGTCCTCCTCGTCGCAATCGCGCTCGCCCGAGACATCGGCGGGTTGTCCTGGCGGCTCCGCGCAGCCATCGATCTCGCGCGCCTCTGGCGCTCGCGCGCGCGCATGAATGAAGCCCGCGAGCTGCTGCGCCCCATCTACGCTTCTTTTACGGAGGGCTTCGCGACGCACGACCTCATCGTCGCCGCCGACCTCATTGCGGCATCGTCCTCGGGGAAGAAGTGACCTGGCGGATGAATGGACGGGTTAATTGCGGTAAATCCCAGGAAAGGCCGGGTCCTCCCGGTAGACGTGGGCAGGAGAGCGGGCACAATCCCCGCATGTCGCCTCCGCCAGCGCGCCGCCACCGGACGGTGGGCGATGAAGCCGCCGTCGAAATCCTGCCACCCTGGCGCCGGTGGCCGATGGGGCTCACGTGACCACCTGCCTCGCGACGCAGGATCAGCCGACGACACATGACGCTGCGTATCCTTCCACGGGGAAGACTCGGTCCTTAGCTTTCGGTCCGTTCGTCCTGGTGCCGCATCGTCAGTTATCGCTCGAAGACGGCGTGCCGATCAAGGTGGGCAGACGGGCTCTCGACCTTCTGACGGCGCTCGTCCAGCGCCAGGGCGATCTCGTGAGCAAACACGAGCTCATGTCGCACGCCTGGCCCGGTCTGGCCGTCGACGAAGGCAACCTCAAGGTCAACATCGGCGCGCTGCGGCGCGTCCTGGGCGATGACTCCGGCGAGCCGCGGTACATCGCGACCGTGGTCGGGAGAGGCTACAGGTTCGTTACGCCTGTCCAGCGCACCGAGCTCCACGCCTCGAGGCCGAGCGCCGTCGCCTTCCCGACGCGCAGCAACGACTTGCCCGCGAACCCGCAGCGAATCTTCGGGAGAGAGGCAGCGATCGCCTCCATCTTGCAAGAGCTCCAGAGCTCCCGCCTCGTCACCATCGTGGGGCCTGGCGGCGTAGGCAAGACGACGGTCGCCATCGCCGTCGCCCATGAGGCCGCGCGCGCCTTCGAGGATGGCGCCTGGTTCGTCGACCTCGGCGCGGTGAACGACGACGCGCTCGTTCCCGAAGCGGTCGCCACGGCGATCGGCCTCAGCGCTCCCCGCGGTGGCAACCCCGTCAAGCTCGGCGCCCTGCGCGATCGCGAGATGCTCCTGATTCTGGACAACTGCGAGCATCGGATCGATGCCGTCGCTCGTTGTGCTCGCCAGGTCCTGACGACGGCGAAGCATGTGAGGCTGCTCACCACCAGTCGAGAGTCGCTGTGCATCAAGGAAGAGAGGGTGCGGCGACTCTCCGGCCTGAGTCTGCCTCAGGAATCGCACGAGCTCCGAGCAGAGGTCGCGCTGGAGTTTGCTGCGATACAGCTGTTCGTCGATCGTGCAACACGCAAGTCCCGGTCGTTCGCGCTGAGCGATGCGAACGCCACCATCGTCGCCGAGATATGCCGGCGAGTGGACGGGCTCGCTCTCGCGATCGAGCATGTCGCGCTTCGCGTCGACACGCACGAGGTCGGCGGTGTGCTCGACTTCATCGATGCTCGCTCGCACATGCTCGACAGGCAGGGTGGGGGCCTCGAACGGCACCGCACCATCGACGCCACGATTGACTGGAGTTACAGGCTTCTATCGGAAGGCGAAAGGGCAGTAATGCGACGGCTGTCGACCTTCACGGCTCCCTTCACTCTGGAGTCGGCCTGCGCGGTTGCTGCCAGTGACGTCATCGACGCCGCGACCGTGGTGGAGCACGTGGCAGCTCTCGCCGCGAAGTCCTTGCTCATCACCCGTGCGACGAACGGCGAGATGGAGTATCGTCAAACCAACACGACGCGCACGTTTGCGTTGGACCGGCTGGCACGGAGCGGTGAGCTCGAGAGCGCGCGGCGGCGGCACGCCGAGCATTCTCGCCACCTCGCAGCGCTGGCCAACTCCGCAGGCAAGCCGAGCTTTGAAACCAGCAGGCGACAATCATGACCGATCGATCTCAACGGCGTGTTCGGGCAACCGGGGCGTGGGATCCGGTGGCCGAGAACAGCAACCTACCAGCAACGACCACCCGCGTCGTGGGACGCGCGGAGATTATCGAGCTCCTCCAGCGGGAGGTCGTCGACGCGCGGCTGGTGTCGATCGTCGGCCCCGGCGGGATCGGCAAGACCACCGTCGCACTGGCGGTCGCTGAGCAAGCCATCGAATCCTTCGAGGATGGCGTCTGGCTGGTCGATTTTGCTCCATTGAAGGACCTGTCCCTCGTGCCTCACGCGATAGCAGCGGCGACGGGCCTGGTCGTGCACTCGGCAAACATCATGGCTGCGCTGTCGAGATTTCTGCGTGGCCGTCGGACGTTGCTCGTGCTCGATAACTGTGAGCACATGGCGGACGGAATCGCTCCGTGCGTCGCCCAGATCCTCGATGAGGCGGGTGGTGTGCACTTCCTCACGACCAGCCGCGCGCCTCTGCGCGTGTTCGGTGAGCAAGTGCGCAGGCTGCCGGGCTTGGCCTTGCCTGCTGTCTCGTCTGATTTGACCGTGGCCGATGCCCTGACCTTCTCGGCAATCGAGCTCTTCGTCGAGCGCGCAACCGATCGGGTAGAATCCTTCACTCTCAGCGACGCCGACACCTCTGCCGTGGCCGACATCTGCCGGGAGCTCGACGGCATCGCTCTCGCGATAGAGCTCGCCGCGATGCGCGTCGACGTCTTCGGCGTGCTGGGTCTGCAGAAGCAAATCGGAGATCGGTTTCGGCTCCTCGCAGGGAGCCGCGCCGGGCTCGAGCGGCACCGGACCTTGGCCGCGACACTCGATTGGAGCTACGGCCTGCTCCGTGCGGACGAGGCGGCTCTGCTGCGCACCGTCTCGGTTTTTTCTCGCGCCTTCCGCCTGGGCGACGCTGCGTCCATCGCGAGCCTCTCCACCAGCGAGACAGCGACGATTCTGGCCGAGCTGGCCGCGCAATCTCTCCTCTCGGCGGATGCCGATCCCGAAGCGGGTGCCGATGCGGGTGGCCGCGATGGGATGTACCGGTTACTGGAAACGACCCGCGCGTATTGCCTGGAGAAGCTCCTCGCGAGTGGTGAGGACCAGCGGGTCCGTCTGCGGCACGCAGAATACATCGGTGAGGTCATCGAGGGCGCGGCCGGCGAGGTCGGGCGGCGGCCGGCGCGCGAATGGGGCATGGCCTATGGGCGCTACCTCGATGATCTGCGCGCCGCACTCGCCTTCGCGGGAGCCGATCGGGCCCACCGGGCCTTGCTCGTTCGCCTGACGGCGGCGGGGACGGTGCTCTGGAATCACCTCTCGCTCACGGACGAGAGCCGCACGCACCTCGAGCGGGCGACCCTCGAGCTCCAGGAGGAGCGAAGCGCCGGGACGGCGGTAGAGATGAATCTCCAGCTCGCTCTCGCGGGCGCAATTCTCTACACGCGCGGCATCGTGCCCGAAGCGAGGGCCGCAATGGGGCGCGCATCCGAGATTGCCGTGCAGCGGAACGACACCGAATGTCAGCTGGGTTGTCTCCGCATGATCGGGACCTACGAGCTCTTCAGCGGAGACAACGCCGCGGGGATCCAGACGCTGGAGGCGTTCGTCACCCTGGCGGCCGCTGTCGATCCCTCCGCCCTGGCGGAGGGCGAGACGCATCTGGGCTGTGGTGAGCTCTTCATCGGCCGCTTCGGCAGCTCTCGGCGGCGGCTCGAGCGCCTCTACGCGCAGGGGCTGCTCGACCTGAATGACGCCAGCTCCCTTCGCTTCCTCTACAACCACAGCATGAACATCATGATCGTGCTGTCGCATGCGCAGTGGATGACCGGCTCCCCCGGTGCTGCCGTGCAAACGGCGGAAGAGTTGGTGGAGTACGGGCTCGAGGCTGGCCACGAGCTTTCCTTGAGCATCGGCCTCGCGTGGGTCAGCCTGGTCTTTTTCTGGGCCGGGCGTGACGAGGACTGCCGTCGCCACACCGCGATGCTGGATGACCTCACGGAAACACACGGCATCGTCACCTGGCGCCCGGTCGCCACCTTCTGCCGTGGCGCTCTGGCCAGCAGGCGCGCGGAAACTCTGTCGGAGGGGATCGCGGATCTGAAGAGAACGGTCGCCGAGTGCCGCGCGATAGGGCACATGGCGCGGCTGCCCTACTTCATCGGCGTGCTGGCTGAGGCGCTCGCGAGGCAAGGCGCGTTGCAGGAAGCCGAGGCCACGATCCTCGAGTCTATCGAGCTGGCGAAGGAGCAAAAGGACTACTGCAATCTGCCCGAGCTACTCCGCATCCAGGCCTTCGTCCTCGGGGCGCAGGGCCAGCCGGAGAAGCAGGAGGCGATGCTCATCGAGTCGATGGCGCTCTGCGAGACGAACGGCGCGGCGTCCTGGCGGTTGCGGGCAGGTATCGATCTGGCGCGTCTATGGCAGGCCCAGTCGCGCGCGGCCGAGGCGAAGCGGATGCTGCAGCCCGCCTTCGAGATCTTCACCGACGGGCTCGACACACGAGACCTCGTGACGGCCGCCAGGCTCCTCGAGGAGCTGCAATAGGCCGAGGCGGCGTCGTTACCTGAATTAACCGCGATTGGCAGCACGGACCTCGCGCGCTTTGCCAGAATGAGCACTCGAGTCAGCGCCCCTGTCTCGAACGTAGCACTCGAAGCGAGGAGAAGCCGTGATGAACCATCGAATCGATCTGGAGCGCACCAGCGCGAGGCTAGCGAGCTCGAGTGTGCTGCCCGGTATCGTGGGGACCAGCCGGGCCCTGGTCAACATGTTGCAGCAGGTGGAGCTCGTGGCTCCCCTGACGACCACCGTGCTGATCCTGGGCGAGACGGGCACCGGCAAGGAGCTGGTTTCGAAGGCAATTCACCGGCGCAGTCCGCGCGCGGGCTCGTCGTTCGTGAAGGTGAACTGCAGCGCGATCCCGAGCACGCTCCTGGAGAGTGAGCTATTCGGACATGAGAAGGGGGCCTTCACGGGAGCGATCGCGCGCCGCATCGGGCGCTTCGAGCAAGCCGAGCGAGGATCCATCCTCCTGGACGAGGTGGGGGAGCTGCCGCTCGAGGTGCAGCCGAAGCTGCTGAGGCTGCTGCAGGAGCGCGAGTACCAGCGGCTCGGTAGCAATCGCACGGAGGAGGCTGACATCCGCCTGATCGTGGCCACACATCGCGACCTGCACGAGATGTGCAAGGCCGGGGCGTTTCGCATGGATCTCCTCTACCGCCTGAACGTGTTCCCGATACGTGTACCGCCGCTGCGCGAGCGTCGCGAGGACATCCCGCTCCTGGTGGCCCACTTCGTGCCGCTCCTGGCGCGGCGCCTGGGCAAGGACGTGCGCACCGTCAGCTCGCAGGCGCTGCTCCAGCTGGAGGCGCATGATTGGCCGGGGAACGTGCGTGAGCTCGAGAACGTGCTCGAGCGAGCGGTGATTCTCAGCACCGGCTCCGAGCTCGAGGTGGACTGCGGTCACGGCCTCGAGAGCTACGGGGCGAAACCGCGGGTGCTCGATCAGAGCTTCGAGGCGGCGACGCGCGCTCACATCATGTCCGTGTTGAAAAGCACGAGGGGCGTGGTGGGGGGGCCCAACGGGGCCGCCGAGCGGCTCGGAATGAAGCGCTCGACACTCAACTTCAGGCTCAAGAAGCTGGGTATCGAGCCCGCTGCGGTGCGTGCTCCAGAGTGGTCCTTGGGGCACGGCAGCGAGGCCGAGTCTGCGTAGCCGGGGCATGCTCACGCGCGCGCCCTCCCAGGGCAACGCGCGCGTGTTCACGCTCGGGCCTCGCAAACTTCGAGGAGGTTTACTTAACGTCGGGAACCCAGGCTCCGTGGAAGCCGAACGGGACGCGCACCGGTAGCTCGATGACCGCGAGCGGAGCACCAGCGAAGTCCTGGGCCGATAGAATCACCACGTCGCTCGAGTTGCGTCGGGCATCGAAGACGTACGAGATGACGTAGCCGTCGTCCTCGTCGGTGGCTCCCGCGCGCGGAACGAACACCGGCTCGAGCGTCGCGCGGCCCGGGCCAAAGTCGTGCACCTCGGTGCGCGCGCTCCGTACGTCGTGCTTGTACGCGGGGCCACTGCTGGCCCTATCACCCCACCAGTGCGCCGTGTAAGCGAAGCGGTAGTCGCGCGTGCCGTAGTGATCGTTGATGCGCGGAAACTCACCCCGGTGGTCGTCGAGCACGCGCTCCGAGACCTGGCCACGAGCGCGGTCCAGAGTCCAGCGCACCAGCAGCGGTGCGCCCTCGTCCGGCCAGTTCGGGTATCGATCGAAGCTACGCGGGTGGCGTATCACATCCACCACCACGTCGCCGCGTTCCGTCTCGTAGGCGTTGACGATGTGAAAGACGAAGCAAGCCGGCACCTCGAACCACGCGAGGCCTCTCAGGTCACCATTGCGGGGCAAGAGGCCGACGCGCGCCGGGCGGTCGCGGTTCCAGAAGTAGGGAAAGGGATGGCCGGGGTGCTTCTGCGGCTGAAGCGTGACGGGTAGGTCGAGCACGATGACGAAGTGCTGCGTCAGGCCAACATCGTGGACCATCGGCTGGTGCGGGGTGGGCACGTCAGCCCGAGTCTCGGCACGTCCGCTCGCGTCTACCGCGACATAACGCAGCGTCGGCCGGCTCGGCTCATAGGTGATGGCGACCAGCTCACCCGTTGTTGGATCGCCCTTCGGATGAGCCGTGAAACCACCCTGCAGCGTGCCTCCGAAGTCCGAACGAGCGAGGCTGTTCAAATCGTCGTCGAGCTCGATTGGATTGGCGCCTGCCTCCACCACCGCGTGAACGCGCCCTCCGACGACCGCCACGCTGGTGTTCACAGGCAGCTGAGCCGCGCCCGGGCCGGAGATCGGAGGCTTGCCCAGCGCCTCCGCTGCGTCGGTGCTGAGGGTGAGCGGCTGTGATACCAGGCGGCGCGCCCGCCGCTCAGACGCAGGCCGTGCACGAGGCCGGTCCCCGTGAACCAGTGGTAAAGAGCGGGATCCCGCTCGCCGATGGGGCTTGGACCGATGCACAGACGTCTGCCTTCCAGGTCATCCGGGATGCGGCCTCGGACCCGCAGGTCGATGGCCGTGGTCTCGCCCAGGACTGGAGCGAAGTTGCCGCTGCTCAGATACGGATTGTCCGCTGGCGTCGCCCGCGCAGACGACCTCGTCGACGTGTTGTTGGACAGGGTGTGAAGCTGGCTATCGGTCATGATGAACCTCCTCGTGCCGTTGCCTTGCGAAGGCATTCCTGAGTGTCTGTGCTCGGTGCAGAGCGTTTGCCCTCAGAGAGCAATTGCCATGCCGCTGCTCCGAGTCGGCAGCTCGCGGTGGCCAGCCAGAACCCGACTCGCGCTGAATGTTTCGTCGAGCGGAGCCCGCTCCCGGCGACGCGCAGCTCGTTGCAAGCAGACGCTCTCGCTCGACCCGAGGTGGCGGGCGGCCACGCGCGCGTCCGGCGCGACCAATAGTCGCCGCTCGGCGAGGTCAGCCGCGGAGACGCCGAGGGAAAGGCTGCGGAATGGACGCAGGAGAGCCGCGACGTCGCCTCGTTCGTCACTGCGGCACGCGCCGTGCTTTGGCGGACCGTGACGGACAACCGGCGCCGCGTCCCCCGCGCGCCCAAACCCTCGGAGAAGAACTATGAAAATCTGGATGGCTCTAGCGCTACTCGGCTCGCTCGTCGCGTGTGGTGCCGCAACCCCGCCACCGAACCACGCCCTTGCATCCAAAGTGGCAGCCCCCGACGTCTCGTTTGCCAGCTACCGCACGTTCAGCTTTGGCCTCGCTGAGCCGCCGCGGCCCGGCTATGAGGTGACGCCTCGCTCGCTCGAGGTGCAGGGCCGGCTCCGGGCGCTGGTCAAGGCCGCGCTCGAAGACCGCGGCTTGACTGAAACGACGGACGAGGCCGATGTGGTGGTCAAGCTCGCCACCGGCAGTGCCTCCGGATACCAGCTGCGTGCGTCCTCCCAGGGCTCCGGCGCGATCGCGCCGGAGCGTGAGCCCGGGCCAGTGCCTGCTGTTGGCTTCCTCGGCATCGACCTCTATGCCCGTGCGACGGGAAACCAGATCTGGAAAGGCTCGGCCTTCGCCGAGATCGACCCGGTGAAGATCGACGACGTGCTGCTTCGGCTCGGCGTCGACCACATGCTGTCCGGCTTCGGCTCGCAGCAAACCGCGAGCGTGGCCGAGGCGCACTGAGGCGTCGTTCGCCCGTCGCCAGCCGCAGGATCACCTCGCCGTCGGAAAGGCGGCATCGCTCCGCGCACCGAGCGTTGCGCGGAGCGGTGCACATCCGTCAGCTCAGAATTGCTGCAGCGCGGCCCGATCTTTCTGATGGAGCGCTCGACGCGCAAGTTCCACTCGACGCCGCTCGCGAGCGCCGAGCGGATCAGGTTGCTGCTGCCGACGAAGGCTGCGCCCAGCGCTCGACGATTTTAGCCAGACTCAGGTACCATGTTCCATCAGGTACGCGACCACCACGCCGCCGTGACCGTCGTCGAATCCGAGATTCAGCGAGCGCGCATTCGGGCGCGACACTTGCCCGGTGCGCAGGGACTTGGATTGGTGCGGATCCCAGAAATCCCGGTCGGGGCCGAGCATGCCGCGAGTTCCCGGGCGAAGACCGGCGCCATCAATTCCCGTCTGCTCCAGGAAAGAGGGAAACTCCGTCGCGGCGATCTCGAGCTTGACCCATACGGCGTCGTCCATACCGTTACTCCGCAGAACGCCGATCAGGCGTGTGGACGGCGGGAAGCTGAGCCCGAGCTCCATGCGCAACTTCGACAACGACTCCGATGCTTCGTTCTTGCCTTCCATTCCAGTCCTTTCGCTATTTCGCGCGTTGCAAGCGAGCGCGGTACATGCGCCGAGCAGCAGAAAGCGCCGGCGCTCCATCACGCGCGACCTCCGGGCGCGTGCAGCTGCCCTGCCGGAATGGTGGCGCCCGCTTGCCAGCCAGCGCCTCTCGAAGGAGCCAACGCAATCAAACGCTTGACCGAGCCACTGGCGGTGGAACCCCCCATGAACTTATCGGTGACGGTGATGCCGGCGAGCTCGACTGACTTGCCATTGTCCCAGTTGTACCGGTCGTAGCAATTGTACTGGAGAGCGAGCTCGAACTGGCGCTGTCCGCCGACATAGCTCACGACCGCGGTGCCGGTTAGGTGAGTACACGCACCTGGTTTGGCGACGCCCGAAGGGCCCATCGTGACCACGAACCGGTGTAATGACGGCGACTTCAGACCGACGGTCCTTCACGGCCCGGCAGCGACGGCGGCAATCAGGAGAGGGCGTGCGCGGGCTCGCGATCATTACGCGGCGGGGCGGTCCGCTTACTCGCTGCCGCCATGAGAGGCACCGCCGATCGCTCGCTTGCGAGACCACGCTTGGTAACAACGGTCAGCACAGACGGTGAGAAGAATGCCGACAGGTTCTCATTGATACTGGACGGACGAGCAGTATCGGCTAGGATTCCCGTATGCGCTGCATGGGGGACCTTCAGCACCTGGACGCGACTTTGGCTTCGCTCGCCCGCGAGGAAGCCGCGCTGCGGTTGCGACTCGGTCAGCTGCTGGAGGTCATCGGGCGCGGCGCGGTCTTTGAGCTGGGCTTCTCATCGCTGGGCGCCTACGCGGTCGAGCGTTGTGA
>WUUC01213617.1_pt1 | contig 14161 bp, 8 predicted proteins | sample 6278441 | NCBI WGS metagenome assembly WUUC01 (sample SAMN13675441, study PRJNA597444) | soil metagenome | isolation source: soil | place: USA: Washington | collected 2017-10
TCTATGCGGCCAAGGCACGCCATGGCGCGGGCGCGGAGCAGCTGGTGGCGTCATGGAACTTATCGTGGGCGCGGATCTCGTAAGCCTCGGCGAAGCGATTCGACCTTTGCCCGTCGATGCGGCGCTGACTTGGCTCGCCGACGCCGCAGAGGGCCGAGAAGCTCTCCTAAAGCGCGGCGCGTGGCTGGATCATCTCTTGATGGCCAAGCCGCACGGCAACGTCGGGATGCTCACGCACCAGGCGGCGCAGCTGGGCGAGACTCCTCGCGTTCGCTTCGTGATCGCTGGTAAAGCTGCCCGGCTCGACGTCGTGTTCCCAGCCCCACGCGGTGTGACACGTGTCGCCGGTCAGCAGCACGGGGCCCTGGGTAGTGCGAGCCACGAACGCCAGGCTGCCCACCGTGTGACCCGGCACCAAGATGGCAAACAGCGAGCCGTCGCCGAACACGTCGCGCACGCCTTCGAAGCGGCCATCGCGATCGCCTGCAAACGCGAGCTCGCGCAATGGCGCGTGGCCTTCGAGCAAGCGGTCCATCGTGCCTCGTAACGCTGCATTCAGCAGCGCGGTCGCACGCGCTTCGCCGGCGCCGATGTAGATGGGCGTGCCCCTCGGCACATCCGGCAGACCGGTCATGTGATCGGCATGAAGATGCGTCAAGAACACGCCGCTCAACTTCACCTGGTGCTCGTCGAGCCAGCTGCCCAGCGGCGCGCCGATGCGCATCTTCTTGGTGCCAAACACCGTGGCCGCGAGCCCACGCACGGCGGCCTGTTCCGGCTTGTCGCGGAGCGCGTTTTCCACGCCCGTGTCGACGATGAACGTGCCCTGCGTTGGATGCTTCAGCACGTGAAAGTACACTTGAATCGGTTCGTCGCCGTCTTCGAGATGGGCAGCGATCGCCTTTTCGTGCTCCAGATTGAGCAATCCTGAACGGTCGATGACCCAGTCACTCGAGCGAACCGTCGTCAGCTCGATAGGGCCTGGGACATCGAGTTGGCTTACGACCGCTTCGCCCCGGCTCGCCACGCCCAGGGCGGCGGCTGCGACGGGATGCGACGTCACGCTGCAGCCGTTCGTGGACAGCAACCAGAATGCAAGGACACAGTATCGAAGTTGCATGAAATCACCTCGCTGACTGGACCAGATCTAGCCATGTTCAGGTGCATAGAGAAGTGTCAGATTTGGCATGGAGTCATACGCGGATGCATATCGCCTGGGATGACATGCAACTCTTCCTGTGCCTCGCGGAGACGCGCAGCATGAGTCGCGCGGCCGCGCAGTTGCGGGTACGCCAGCCAACGATCAGTCGCCGCTTGGCAAGCCTCGAGGCCACGCTCGGTTACACGCTTTTTCGGCGCAGCGCTGCGGGCGTCACACTCACGGCCGGCGGCGAGAGCCTGCTCGGCCCGGCGCAAAAAATGGCCGAATGGGCCGGCGAACTGACGCGTGCCGCGGAACGTCGCGATGTACGCGCTAGCGGCGTCGTGCGCATCGCGGCGCCGCCGGGCGTGGCTTGGGACTTTCTCGCACCGTTCGCCGCTTGGCTGAAGACCAAAGAGCCGAACATTACTTTGCAAGTGTTGTGCGGCATCCACTACGTCGATCTCGCCCGCGGCGAAGCCGACCTCGCCTTGCGGATGCGCGCTGCAGTCCACGACGACCTGGTCACGGTCGCAACCATCCGTCACGACAACGCGCCCTTCGTTGCGCGCAGCTACGCCAAGAAGCTGCCCAGAAAGCCCAAGCTCGCCGAGCTCGACTGGATCTGCTGGGCGCCACCCTTTGAAGACGTGCCGCCGAATCCGCAACTTGAAGCTTGGATTCCCAACTTCCGGCCCGCCTTTTCTACCGACAACTTCCTGGTCATGCGCCGCGCGGCCGAAGCCGGCATCGGCGCGCTGGTGCTCGGCAAGTTGCGTCATCGCTTCACCAACCAGCAAACACTGGTGCCCTTGGCCGTCGATCTCGGTCCCTCCCATGCGAGTGAACTGCATCTCGTGTGTGCGAAGAGCGCGCTCGACATTCCGCGCGTTCGCGCCGTCGCCGGCAGGATTGCAGACGAGCTCGCGCAAGTGCGTCCTTGGTGAGCGAGCCTGAGTGAGTGCTGCTTACTTCGAGCGGCGCAGATGCAAGTGGCCAGTGAAGTGCGCTTCACGTCGACCGCCCTGATCCAGTTCGAAGCCGAAACGAGCCTTCACCGGATAGACGGGCGATGCGTACTCGACTTCGCGAGCGCCCACGTCCTCGATCACCATCCAGGCCCGCTCGATGAGCAACCGCTTGCCCTTGCCGGGCCAGGCCACGAACGCGGCGCCTTCGGTATCGGAAGCGGAATCGTCACGGCCATCGAGCACACTCAGCTCGATCTCCTGGCCACGCAGCGCCTGAGGATCGCCATCAAGTGCAACCCAGCGACCCGTGCGATCGGCAAACCGCGCCTCTAGTTCCATCACGACGGGACCGTCGAGGTCGTGCACTTCGACCAACATCTCGTGGGCCGGAACGATGACGCCTTCCTTGGCGCCGCGCCGCATGCTGAACGAGGCGGCGATGGGCTCTTCGCCGCTGAGCGTGAGGAGGCCGTAGGGCGGGGCTTTGATCACGCCGTATTTCACCTCTGCAGGGGGCGGCTGAAACCAAGGCGTGAGAAACCATGCCGCGGCGAAAGCTCCAGAGAGCACCAATGCGATCGTCACATACAGCCCTCTGAAACTGCGACGCGGCGCAGGTGCGGGCTGGGGCTCGCGATGCTGGTGATGACGATGGCGCGTCACCATCCCACCGCCTTTCAACCCCGCACCGGCAGCAGCACGCACGCGTGGCATCTCGACTTCGAGGGACACTGCAGCGCCTTCGCCCTCTGGGGAGAAGGTGTCGTCCAAGTCGCGACCGCCGCCGCCGATGCTCAGTGCATCCGGCTTGGCCGCAGCTTTTGCAGTCCCCATCTTGGGGGCCGGACTCCCCCCTCGCAGCTTCGCCGGAGCCACACTACGTCCCGGGGGCAAGCTCGGTTCAGGCGCGCTTGCCATGTCGAGGTCGAGACCCGAGCCAGCGGCGAAATCCTCTTCGAGGTCGAAGTCGTTTTTGACCGTGGTGCCCACAGATTTGGCGGCGGGCACAGGTTTGGCTACGGGCGCCGGCGCAGCTTGGCTCAGCGCGACCGGAACGGAGTTGTCGAGGGCAAGGTCTCCCAACGCGTAGCCACCCAGCGCGTCGGAGAGATCTGGCACCGCAGCTGGGGCGGTGGGGCGTGAAACGGCAGCTGCGCTCGGCCTCGGCTTCGCAACCTGCGGAGGGCGGACCCTTTCTTGGACTTCCAACGGTTCGATCGCGGCCAACGAGACCGAGCGCGCCGCAGCTTTTTCGGCAGTCGGCGCCGGCCTTGCCGTGTCGTTTGCGATGACGGCGCCCGGCTGATGCGGCGTCACCGAAGCGCGCGCGCCTGCCTCGTCGAGCCGCTTCTGCAGGGCTTCGGCGGCCTCCCGCGAGGCGTTGCTCAGCGCGACGTGGGGGAAGTTCTTGGAGCAAACGCGCGCCTGCTCGGCGCTCATCGCCAAGAGCCGCTCGAGAACTTTGGCGGGCTGTTCTTTGGCGTTGAGCCGAAAGCCCGCGATCACCACGTCGTAGCCGGCCACCCTATCGCGTCCCCCCGCGTAAAATTACCACGCGCTGGTGCTGCGACGTGATCGCGGAGAGGGGCACGAAAGCAAAAACCCCCTAGCGCTGGGTTCGATGTCAGCGGAAGGGGGCTTGCACTCTCGAGAACTGGAGGGTGACGGCTTACATCATGCCGCCCATGCCGCCCATTCCACCCATGCCGCCCATTCCTCCCATGCCGCCCATGTCCGGCATGCCGCCACCGCCAGCCTTTTCGGGCTGTGGCTTGTCGGCGATGAGAGCTTCGGTGGTGAGCAGGAGACCGGCGACGCTCGCTGCGTTCTGCAGCGCGCAACGCACGACCTTCGCGGGATCGACCACACCTGCCTTGACGAGATCTTCGTAGGTCTCGGTGCGCGCGTTGAAGCCGTACGCGTCCTTGCCGCTGCGGACCTTGTCGACGACGACCGAGCCTTCATGGCCAGCGTTGCTGGCGATCAGGCGCAGCGGTTCTTCGATGGCACGACGCAAGATGGCGATGCCCACGCGCTCTTCGTCCGAGTTGGTCTTGACGCTGTCGAGCGCGCTCTGCACGCGCACGAGGGCCACGCCGCCTCCAGGCACGATGCCTTCTTCGACCGCCGCACGCGTGGCGGCCATGGCGTCGTCGACGCGGTCTTTCTTTTCCTTCATCTCGATTTCGCTGGCCGCGCCGACCTTGATGACGGCGACGCCCCCGGCGAGCTTGGCCAAGCGCTCTTGGAGCTTCTCGCGATCGTAATCGCTCGACGTGTCCTCGATCTGCGCACGAATCGTCGACACGCGGCCTTCGATCTCGGCCTTGGCGCCTGCGCCGTCGATGATCGTGGTGTTGTCCTTGTCGATGCGGATGCGCTTGGCGCGTCCGAGGTCGGTGAGCTGCGTGCTCTCGAGCTTCATCCCGAGCTCTTCCGCGATCACCTTACCGCCGGTAAGGATCGAGATGTCCTTCAGCATTTCCTTGCGACGATCGCCAAAGCCGGGCGCCTTGACGGCGGCAACCTTGAGCACGCCACGCAGCTTGTTGACCACCAGCGTCGCCAGCGCCTCGCCCTCGATGTCCTCGGAGAGGATGAGCAGGGGCTTGCCCGCGCGCGCAACGGCCTCGAGCACGTTGATGAGCTCGCGCATGTTGGAGATCTTCTTCTCGTTGATGAGGATGTAAGCGTCCTCGAGAATGACCTCCATGCGCTCGGCGTCGGTCACGAAATAAGGCGACAGGTAGCCGCGATCGAACTGCATGCCTTCGACCACGTCGAGCGTGGTCTCCATGCCCTTGGCCTCTTCGACGGTGATCACGCCTTCTTTGCCGACCTTGGCCATGGCCTTGGCGAGCATCTCGCCGACCTCGGCGTCGCCGTTGGCGCTGATCGTGCCGACCTGCTCGATTTCCTTGTTGTCCTTCACGGGCCGGGCCAGCTTGGCCAGGGCTTCGATGATGGCGGTGACGCCCTTGTCGATGCCGCGCTTGAGCTCCATGGGATTGTGTCCCGCGGCGACCATCCGTGAGCCTTCGCGGCAGATCGCCTGCGCAAGGACCGTGGCAGTGGTGGTGCCATCGCCCGCCTGGTCGGCCGTCTTAGACGCGACCTCGCGGATCATCTGGGCGCCCATGTTCTCGAACTTGTCGTGGAGCTCGATTTCCTTGGCGACAGTCACGCCGTCCTTGGTGATCTTCGGAGCCCCCCAGCTCTTCTCGATCACGACGTTGCGGCCCTTCGGTCCCAACGTGACCTTGACCGCATTCGCGAGTCGGTCGACCCCTTCGAGCATGCGCTTTTGCGCCTGCGCGCGATACACGATCTGTTTGGCACTCATGCCTTTGTCTCCTCCCGAAAAATCGAACCCACTCGTAGCCACTCGTTTGCGAACGTCAATGCGCCAGCACCCTCCAAAAAATTGGCGTAGGGCTGCACGAGAAAGCAGACGTGGGCGTCGGAAGCGGCGCAAACTACTTTTCACGCATGGCGAGCCGGCTCGGTATCCGCGCGCTCTTGCGGCGCGCCCTCAATCGCACCCGCTACGAAGTGGGGCGATTTCTGCTTCGCGGTGCCCATTACCGACTCCTGTTCATCGTGCTGATGGTCGGGACCATCGCCGTCGTCGGGGGCGCCGCGGTCGAGATCGTCGATCCGACCTTCGCCGATCGAGAGGAGGCCATTTGGTGGGCATTTCTGCGCCTGACCGATCCGGGGTATTTGGGCGATGACGTAGGCTTTGGAAGGCGCGTCGTCTCTACGATCATCTCGGTGATCGGCTACGTGCTGTTTCTGGGCGCCTTGGTCGCGATCATGACGCAGTGGCTCAATCAGACCCTGCGTCGTTTGGAGAGCGGCCTCACACCCATCGCTCGCGATGGCCACGTGCTGGTCGCGGGCTGGACCGATCGCACCGTCAGCATCTTGCGCGAGATGTATCGCACCGAAGATCGCTCCCACACCCTGCTCGGCGGCCGTGGCGCCCGCCTGACAGCCGTCGTGCTCGCCGAAGAAGCGAGTCCCGAGCTCCACCAAGAGCTGCGCGACCGCATGGGCGAGCATTGGCGTGAGCACCAGATCATCCTGCGCCAAGGCGAGCCGATTCACCTCGATCACCTACGGCGCGCCGATTTCGCGCACGCGTCCGCGATCGTCTTGCCGGGCGATCCTTACCTAGGCGCCGACCACGCTCCCTCGGACGTGCGCGTGATGAAAGCGTTGATGTCCGTGGCGCGCCACGCCTTGAACGAGCTAGGGGCGTCGCGCCTGCCTTATGTTGTGGCCGAGATCTTCGATGCGCGTCGCGAAGCCGTGGCCAAGAGCTTGTATCCCGGTCACATCGAAGTGGTGGCATCTGACCGCTTGATCGGGCGCATGCTGGCATTGAACCTGCGGCATCCGGGCTTGGCGCACGTTTATCGGGAATTGTTGTTCGAACGTTCGGGCCAACGCATGCAGGTCTCGGCTTTGCCCGAATCGCTGCAGGGCCGCTGCTTTCGCGAGATCGTGCAGCGCTTGCCTGGCGCCGTCGTGCTCGGTGTGATGCGCAAGGGCGAACCGATGCTGTGTCCGGATCCCTGGTGCGTGATCGAGCCCGATGATCGCCTGGTCACGTTTGCCCACGATCGCTCGGTCCTCGGCGAGCACACGGAAGGCGAAAACGAAGGCCGGCTGTCGATCGTCCCGTCGATGCGCCCCTCGAACGGTACACAGCTGCGCTCGTTGCTCGTGCTCGGTTGGACGCGCAAGGTGCCCGCCGTCCTGGTCGAGCTTCTGTCCAACGTGGAAACGGTGACGGTCGACGTCATCTCGACTTCGGCCTTGAGTGAGCGCCGCGAAGAGCTCGGCGATTTGTTGAACGAAGAACGCCTGATGCTCCATCACGAGCTCGCCGACTACACGATCCCCGGCGTGCTCAAAAACCGCGATTTGGCGCGCTACGACGCGGTGCTGCTCGTCGGCAGCGACCGCCTCGAATCAGGCTCGGAATCCGATGCGCGCAGCGTCGTCGGCTACGAAGTGCTCAAGCATTGCATGCCCAAGGAAGGGCCGCGGCCGCGCGTGGTGATCGAGCTGATGGATGCGGAGAACGCGACGCTCGTCCAAGAGCCTGAAGTAGAGGTGCTGGTATCGCCGCAATTGCTTGGCCGCGTGCTGGCGCAGGTCGCCCTGCTGCCCGAGCTCTACGAGGTCTACAACGAGCTGTTTGGCGCGGGCGGGGCGGAGCTCGCGATCCATCGCGCATCGGACTACGGGATCACGGCGCCCGGCAGCGTCCCGTTCTCCACGCTGCGCGATGCCGTCACGCGCGCCGGACACGTACTGTTGGGTGCGCAGAGTCCCGACGGCTTGGCCGTCACGCTCAACCCGCCGCCAGCTATGAGCTTCGATCGCGCGCCGGAGGTACGCGTCGTCGTCGCAGTGCGGGAAACCTGAGCATCGTGTTAGCATCGGCCATGCGGACCCAGCTCCGTGGTGCTCGGCTGAGCACGCTGTACGAACGGTCATGCTCGCGTTCATTTTGCTCGTAACCGACCAAGCCGGCCGCTGGCATCCAGGCATCGGCGACCCGACCATCATGGGCTGGGTAACGGTCGTGGCCTACCTCGTCGCAGCCTTCTTTTGTCAACGCGCGTTCGTCACGAGTCGCTACGGCGCCGACAAGCTTCGCGCCATCAACGCCAGCGAAGCGCAAAATCAACGGCAGCTCGCCTGGTTTTGGCTCGGCGCGTGCGCCCTGATGGCGCTGCTCGGCTTGAACAAACAGCTCGACCTGCAAACGCTCTTCACCGAGGTAGGTCGCGACCTCGCTCACTCGCAGGGCTGGTACGAACAGCGCCGTAAATATCAGGCGCTGTTCATCATCGCGATCGGCATCGTCGGCACGGCGGCGGCGTTTGGCGCGGCATACCTGCTACGACGCGTCGCGCGGCGGATCGTGTTGGCACTAGGCGGCTTGTCCGCGCTCGTCGTTTTCATCGTCGTGCGCGCGGCTTCGTTTCATCACGTGGACATCTTGTTACGCTCCGGCCCGATCCGCCTGAACTGGCTGCTCGAGCTCGGCGGCATCGCACTCGTCGCGTTTGCAGCCTATCGCGCCGCGGTCCCCGTCGGGAGCGCGACGGCATGATCCGCGACGACCTCGCCGTGGTCGTCATCGGGCTGAACGAAGAAGCACGGCTTGCGCGCGCCCTCGATGCGGCGCTGGCGACGGGTGCGGCATGCGTTGTCTACGTCGATAGCGGTTCGCGCGATGGAAGTGTGCAGATCGCCGAAAGCCTCGGCCCGCGTGTCGTGGTCGAGGTGTTGGATCGCAGCGCGGCGATGACGCCATCGCGCGGACGCAATCGCGGCTTTCAGATCGCGCGCGAACGCGTTTCTGGACTCGATTTCGTGCAGTTCGTAGACGGCGACTGCGTGCTCGCGCCTGCCTTCGTGCCAGAAGCCATCGCGTATCTCGACGCCCATCCCGACGTAGCCGTGGTGGCGGGACGACTGCGTGAGGAAGAGCGCGAGCGCAACCTGTACCATCGCCTCGCCGACATGGAGTGGAACATCGCGCCCGGTGACGTGGAGACGACGGGCGGCATCGCCATGATGCGCGCGCAAGTGTTCGCGCAAGCAGGCGGCTTCGACGCGGCGATGAGTGCCGGCGAGGAACTCGAGCTGGCCTTGCGGATTCGCAAGCGCGGCCTGCGCATCGTCAGACTACCCGTGGAGATGGCGCGGCACGACATCGACATGGACGGTTTTGCAGAATGGTGGAAGCGCTCGACCCGCACCGGCCAAGCTTATGCAGAGGGCTTGTATCTGCAGTTTCGTTACGATCAGCCGTTGCATGTGCGGGAGGTCGCCTCGATCTTGACCTGGGGAGCGCTGCTGCCGAGCGCAGCTCTCGTTTGCGCGCTGCCCAGCTTCGGACTGAGCCTGACTTGGCTTGCGAGCTACGCGCTGCTGTTTCGACGCGTGCAGAAGCAGCGGATGAAGCGCGGCGAAAGCGAGCAAGACGCTGCGCTCTACGCTGCTTCCGTAGTCGTCGCCAAGTTCCCGGGGCTCATCGGCGTCGCGCGCTTTGCACGGACGTACCTGCGTGGCGAGCAAACGCAACTCGCCTCGCAGCAGCCAAACAGCCTCGAATAGCCCTCGGCTCTCGGAGCACCCGCACGTTTCTCGTGCGCCGAGGATCTACGACGCCACACCAGAGTTGTGTACCATCGAGGCGATGCCGAGCGCTTCCAACGCCACGCTGCAAGAGAACGCCGAAGCGAATGGCAGCACGAATCAGTCGCTGAGCCGCAGCTGGTTGGTAGCCCTCGCTGTCTGCACGCTAGGCGCGAGCTGGTTCGGTTGGCGCAGCTTTTGGTTTCTGACCGACGACGCGTTCATCACGTTTCGCTACGTGAGCAACGCAGTGATGGGCCGCGGGCTCGTATGGAACCCTGCACCTTTTGCTGCGGTCGAAGGCTACACGAGCTTTCTATGGACGGTGCTGTTGGCCGCGGTTTGGAAAGTCACGGGCCTGACGCCACCCGACGTCGCGAATGCGCTCTCGTTCGGCTTCGGACTGATCACGCTCGCCATGATCGCTGCCATGGCGCTGCGCATGCGACTGCCCGACCGTGCACAGCGCTTTCGCTACGCTCTTCTGAGCTTGATTTTGCTGGGTACCGTGACGAACCGGACCTTTCTCACCTGGCTCAGCTCGGGGCTCGAAACCGCACTTCACAACATGCTGCTGACGGCATGGCTCTGGGCCTGTCTGGCACGCGAAGAGCGCGCGTCATGGATCAGCAGCACGGCTGCGTTGATGGCTCTCACGCGGCCTGACGGTCTGCTCTTTGTCGCTGCGACGCCGGTCGTGATCGGCCTCGGCGCGTGGGGCTCGGGTAGGCGGTTTCCGTTGCGCGCGCTCGCGCCTTTGCTCGTCGTTGCAGTGCACTTGCTGTGGCGCGTGCAGCGCTATGGTGAATGGGTACCGAATACTTACTTCGCAAAGCACGTGGCGGCTTGGCCCGAAGCAGGCGTTCGCTACGCGGCGTCATTCAGCCTCGAGTATGGTCTGTGGTTCTGGGCGCTCATCGTCGGCGCCTGGTTCGCCGCCAGCGTTCGCCAAGGCAGGTTCGAGCGTTCACTGCACGCGATCAAAGCGCACGCGCGCTTCAGCGCCGTGTTCGCCACGTTGCTCGCGCACGTCGGCTACTACACCTTCATCATCGGCGGCGATCATTTCGAGTATCGGGTCTACAGCCAGCTCGTTCCGTTGTTCTTTCTCTCCGCTGCCTGGTTCGCGGCCTGGGCATTCAAACGCGGCGCAGCGATTTTGGCGGCGCTGGTGTTGTTCATCCTTTTCTCCTGGCCTATCCCTTGGGCTCACTACGCGCTCAGCAAAGACCTGACGGATCGCGCAAGCACGCGGTTCATGAGGATCGCCGTCGCCGAGCACGTGCCGTTCTTCATGCAGCCGTTGGGCCTCGTCTGGGACGAGCTGCAAGACTGGCTCATCGCCAAGCGCATATGCACTCGCCACCAAGAGCATCAGCAGTTCTGGCTCGACCGCATGCGGCGTACGCCCTCGCGTGAAATCGGTCAGCGTATCGCTTGGGCAGATCGACCCGTGATGGCTGCCGAGTCCGTCGGCATCTTTGCTTGGTCGCTCCCCAACGTGGCAATCATCGACAAGTATGGACTCAACGATCGCGTCGTCGCCCACGCGCCCGTCGACCCGGAGCAAGAGCGTTCGATGGCACACGAGCGGCATCCGCCGTCTGGCTATGTCGTTTGCTTTCGTCCGAACGTATTCTGGACAGACCAGGGCATTCGCGTCGCACGCCGTGCGAGCCCGCTCAGCGACCAAGAGATCGTCGCCTGCGAGCAACGATTCTTTCGCGAGGTCGGCATCAGCGACTAGCGCGAGAAGAGCGGGCCGTCGTCGCGCACGACGAGGCGCGTGCCCGAAGCGTTCGCCAACGTTTGGACTTGCAAGCGATTGGGTTCGAGCGTCGAACGCGCCAATTCGACGACGCGCGCATGGTGGGTGAAATAGAGCACCTGCGTGCGCTGCGCGAGTTCGGTCAACACTTCCAAAGCCGCTCGTGTTCGTTCGTCGTCGAAATGCACGAAGGCGTCATCGAGCACGAGCGGCGGCGCCGCGCTGTGTTCCAAGAAGCGTTCGATGCTGGCGATACGCAGCGCGAGATACAGCTGATCGCGTGTTCCATCACTGAGACCGGCAACCTGCACGCGCACGCGATCGTGGCGCACCGCGCACAGCACCGGCCGATCATCGTCGTAGTCGACGTCGAGGCCGCGATAGCGCTCGAGGGTCAGCCGCGGAAAGAGCTGCGAAGCGCGGGCCAGCACCGGCCCTTGATGCTCGGAGCGATAGCGCTCAACCTCGCGCGACAATAGCTGCGCAGCCAGTCGAACCTCGACGTAGCGACGCAACAGCGCGCGGGCGGAAGAAAGATCGGCTTCGACGTCTTCTGAGAGTTCGCGGGCACCGCTGGTATGCTCGAGCAGCTCGACGCCGGCGCGTGAACGACCGATGTGCTGCTCGCGCTGGCGCAGCTCCTCCTCGAGTTCTTCGGCCGCTTCTGCGATCTCGACGAGGCGTGCCCGTGCCCCGTCCACATCGAGCGCAGACGCCTGCTCTTTCAGCGCCGAGAGGCTGTGACCGTCGCTCTGCAGAAGCAACTCACGCTCGAGGCGCGCGCGCTCTTGAACGAGCTCCGAACGTGTACGGGCGCGCGATGACAAAGCGCGAAACGCGGCCTCGTCAGCGGCTCCCGCCAGCGTCAGGATCTCGGTCGCTGTTTGCGTACGCGTGCTGACGATCTGCTCGGCCACATCGCGACGCGCGCTGAGGCTGCGTTTTTGCGCGAGCAGACGCTCCCGATCGCGGCGTGCATCGCGTGCTTCGCGTTGGCTGTCGCGCAGACGGCGCAATTGCTCTTCAGGCGTGCCCTGAGCCTCTAGACCGATGTGCGCCACACCTACCGCGACATCATGCTCGAACGTCTGCACGTCGCTTTCGAGCTGGACCACGCGACCTTCAACCGCGTGTTGCTGATGCAAGCGAGCGTCGAGTTCGCTGAGGCCGTCGAGCAATGCGCGCAGCTCGACGCCACTCACGGCGCGTGAAAAACCCAGCTCACTGGAGGCGTTTGCGAGTTGAGTCTGGATGTGCTCGAGCTTCGTGCGGAGTGCATCACAAACGGCACCTGCTTCATGCAAGCGATCGCGACTCGCGTTGTGTTCGCGCACAAGTCGCTCGTGCTCGCGCGCCTCACGTTCGAGCAGCGCCACGTGATCCAAACCGCGGGCCAGCAAGTCGGCGAGCGTCGCCTCAGCGGGCGCCGAGATCGAGAGGTCGGCCAAGGCTTGGCGAATGCGCGTAGCCAGAGTGCGCTCACGCGTCAGGCGAGCGTCGTACTCGGCACGCGCCTCGGCGAGAGCGCGGATCTCCTCGAGTAAAGCCAAGAAACGCTCGAACGCACGCTCGAGAAGCTTGGCTGCACGAGGCTGCAGATGAAGCTTCTGACACAGCGCTCTTCCCGCGGCAGCGACCGCCTCGATCTGCGCTTCCGCGATAGCTGTGGCGGTCGCGTGCTGCTGGCATTCGAGTTCGAGTTCGCGGCGTCGCGCACCGAGCAACGCACGCTCAGCGGCGTGCGCGCTCTCGTGGCGCAGCCGATCGGACAAACTATCGCTGCGGCGCAGTGCCACGTCGAAGGCGCGAATGCTCTCGCTCGCAACGCTTGCCCCGGCGTGCTGCAGTGCATCGCTCAAGCCGTGCCAAAGGCGGTCTCTGTCTGCGCGCGCTTCGGAGAGCTGGTCTTCGCCGAGCAGCTCGCCCAGCGCTTCACTGCGCCGCAAACCTTGCTCGAGCTCTTTCAGTTCGCCCTCGGCGCGCGCTAGTTCGCGGCGCGCGTCGGCGAGTCGTTGTTTGGCTTGCTCGTCGTCGCTGGCAAGCGCGGCCACTTCGTTGCGACTCGGCAGCGCGACTTCGAGCAAGTGTTCAGAGGTCAGGTCGCTCGCCAGATCGAGCTCGTCGCGCAGCCTTCTTACGTGAGCCGTGCGTTGCGCGATGCTGCGTTCGAGTTCGCCTAGTGCGGCCGCCGAACGCTCGGCTTGCGCTTCTGCGCAGCTCTGCGCGAGGGCCTTGCTACTGCGCCACGGCCCCAAGGCGGCTTGCTGCGCTTGTTGCGCGGCCAGGATCGCACGAGCTTGACGTTCAGCGATTTCTGCGCGCGAGACTTCTTCGGCGGTGGTGCGCTCTGCCTCCACCAACGCCAAAAGGCGCGCCCGCGTCGGTGTATCGATCAGACCGCGCGGCGTGTCACCCAAGCCGAGCTGCGCGCGCAATGCCTGGGTATCGCGGCCAAGTGCATCGCGTTCGGCGCGACGTACAGGCAATTCCCGCAGCGCTTGTCGGTAGCTGCCAAAGCGTTCACTGAGCTCGGAGAGCTCCTCCTCCTCGAGCATGTGTTCGGGAACATTGGCGACCGCGGAAAGCTCGTGGTCGATCGCAAAGAGCTGGGCGCCGATGCGTTGTGACTCGGCGCGCGCCTCGGCGAGCTCGTTGGTGATTCGCTCGAAGCGTGCAAGTTCGGCTTCCGAGACCTCGATGACGTCGCCGATTTCCGCGAGGCGCTCGACGGCGCGGCCAAGCTGGGCCAGCAGTGGCAGCGTGCGCAACGAGCGTTCGAGTCGCTCACGCTCGAGCATCAACACGCGACGCTTCTCGAGCGTGCTCTCCTGGGCGGCTTCTGCTTCGCGCAGCGCTTGACGCTCGCTCTCGAAGACCTGCGGCGACAGCATCGCATCTTTGCGGCGCCGCTCGTTGTCACGCAGCGTGCGCAGGCAAGCATTGAGCTTGGGCGTTTGGCCGCGTTGCTTGTAGATCTCGTCGGCCTCCGCCCGCAACGCGAGCTGCGCTTTGTGCAACGAGCGCGCGTTCAAGCCCGCCTCGAACAGGCTCTCGCCTACGTCGCCTTTGCCTTCGAGCAAGAGCTCGGCACCCTCGCGCAGACGTTCGTGATCGAGC
>WUUC01046710.1_pt1 | contig 14160 bp, 12 predicted proteins | sample 6278441 | NCBI WGS metagenome assembly WUUC01 (sample SAMN13675441, study PRJNA597444) | soil metagenome | isolation source: soil | place: USA: Washington | collected 2017-10
TGCAGGTTGTGCTGCGTCAGGAGCCGCGGGCCGAGCATCTCGCCAGCGCGCGTGAGGTGCCTCAGGTACGCACGGCTGTACGTGCGGCACACCGGGCAATCGCAGCGCGCATCGAGCGGCGACTCGTCTTGCGCGTGCCGCGCCTGCTTCAAGTTCACGCGGCCGCTCCAGGTGAGCGCTTGGCCGTTGCGCGCGTTGCGCGTCGGCAACACGCAATCGAACATATCGATGCCCGCGCCCACCGCGCGCAGCAGATCGATCGGCTTACCGACGCCCATCAAGTAGCGCGGCCGCTCGCTCGGCAAGGACGGCCCGAGCGCTTGCAGCATCGCGTACATGCTCTCGATCGGCTCGCCCACCGAGAACCCGCCGAGCGCGATGCCGTCGAAGGGCAGCGCGCACAGCTCTTCGAGGTGCGCGCGGCGGATATCTTCGTAGGTGCCGCCCTGCACGATGCCGAAGCAGGCTTGCTCGGCCGGCCGCTCCACCTCGAGGCAGCGCTTGGCCCACGCCGACGAGCGATCGACAGCGCGCTGGATCACGTCGCGCTCGGCGCCCCCGGGCGGGCACTCGTCGAGCACCATCGCGATGCTCGAGCCGAGCAGCGCTTGGATCTGCATCGCGCGCTCGGGTGTGAGCGCGTGCTTGCTGCCGTCGATGTGCGAGCGGAACACGACGCCTTGGTCGTCGATCGCGCGCAAACCCGTGAGCGAGAAGACTTGGTAGCCGCCGCTGTCGGTGAGCACGGCGTGCGGCCACGCCATGAAGCGCCGCACGCCGCCGAGCTGCGCGACGAGCTCGGCCGTCGGCCGCAGCATCAAGTGGTAGGTGTTGGCGAGCACGATGCGCGAGCCCATCGCCGCGACCTCGTCGCTCGTGAGACCTTTGACGCTGGCCTGCGTGCCGACCGGCATGAACACCGGCGTCTCGATGGTCGCGTGCGGCGTGATGAAGCGGCCGGTGCGCGCGAGGCCATCCTGCGCGCTCAGCTCGTAGCGAAAACCGGGCCTCGGCTGCGCGTGTGCGGTGCTCATCGGCTCGCCTGTGTAGCAGCGCTCGAGCTGCCTTGCCCACCGGCCACGCTTTGCCCGCCGATCAGCATGGCGTCGCCGTAGCTGTAGAAGCGGTAGCCGCTGTCGATGGCGCTCTGGTACGCAGCCCGGATGCGCGCGACGCCGCCGAACGCCATCACCAGCGCCAGCAGCGTCGAGCGCGGCAAGTGAAAATTGGTGAGCAGCGCGTCGACCACGCGGAAGCGGTACGGCGGGTAGATGAAGATCGAGGTCGCGCCGTCGCCGGCCCCAAGCCGCCCTTCGTCATCGGCCGCGCTCTCGAGCGCGCGCATCACCGTCGTGCCGATCGCGAGCACGCTCTTGCCTTCGCGTCGCGCGCGCGCGACGGCGTCGCACGTGGCCTCTGGGATCGCGAAGCGCTCTTGATGCATCACGTGCTCGCGCAGGTCATCGCTGCGCAGCGGCGCGAAGGTGCCCGGCCCGACGTGCAGCGTGACGTACGCGAGCTCGTGGCCGCGCGCGCAGAGAGCGTCGAGCAAGGCTTGCGTGAAGTGCAGGCCCGCGGTCGGTGCGGCCACCGCCCCCGGCTGTGCGGCGTACACGGTCTGGTAGCGGCTCGCGTCTTGCGCCTCGGCGGCGCGCTTGATGTACGGCGGTAGCGGCATCGCACCGAGGCGCTCGACCGCGTCGGTCGCGCTGCCGCCTACCGTGGTCAGCAGCTCCACCTCGAGCATGCCGGTCGGCGCTTGCGGTGCGAGCACGTGCGCGGTCAGCGTGCCGTCGCCGAGCGCGATGCGCTCGCCCGCGCGCAGCCCCTTGCTCGCGCGGCCGAGCGCACGCCAGCGTTCGCTCGCAGCGATGCTCGAGATGCGCTCGACCAACAGCAGCTCGACGCGCCCGCCGCTCGGCTTGTGCCCGAGCAAGCGCGCCGGGATCACGCGCGTATCGTTCAGCACGATCAGCGAGGGCCTCAAGAGCTCGGGCAAGTCGCGCACGTTGCGGTGCTCGAAGTCGCCTTCGGCCGGCACGCATAGAAGCCGCGCCGCATCGCGCTCGCCGAGCGGCGCCTGCGCGATGCTGCTCTCCGGCAGCTCGTAGTCGAGCTCACGCGCGTCAAAGGAAGTCATCAAAACTATCGCCACGCCGCGATATAGCCGCCGCGGGCGATAATGTAGAGCGTTCCGTCTGCCGCCAGCACAGGCCGCGGCGCGCGCATCGCGCCGGACGAGGTGAGCCAGCGCAGCGCGCCCTCGCGATCGATCGCGTACAGCGTGCCGCGGGCGCTGACGAGCAGCGCGGTGTCGTCGCGGTCGAGCAGCATCGCGCTCGGCCGACCGTCGAGGCCGCGACGCCAACGCTCGGATCCGTCCGCGCCAATGCACAGCAGCTCGCCACCTTCGAGCCCGAGCCGCAGCGCGCCGTCGTGGCCCAGCGCGGGGCTCGCGGTGATCCCGCGGCGCTCCTCGATCGGCCGCGGCCGACGTTCGCCGCTCGGCTCGAGCACGATGCGCTGACCGAGGTCCGTGACGACGAACGCTTCGCCTTCATCGCCCACCAAGAGGCCATCGACCGCGTCGCCGACCTCCAGCGTGCGTGCACCGAAGCCTTGCGTCGGCACGCGGCTCACGCGCCGATCGTAGCCGGCCGCGATCGCCAAGCCCGGCGCGAGCTGCGCGAGCCAGCGCGGCCGCTCGAGCCCGTGCGCGGCCGCCGAACGCAGCGCGCCGTCGAGCTCGAGCACGTACAGAAGGCCGCCGTGCTGCTCGCGCGCGCCGACCAGCACCGCACGTTCACCTTCGAGCATCGGCGCGACGCGCGCGAAGCGCAGCCCAGGATGCAGCTCGCGCGCGCGCCCCGTCGCGAGGTCTGCAGCGCGAATGACGTAGGCGCGATCGTTGCCGATCACCACGACGTCGCCCTTCGCCGTCACCGCGGGCGTGAAGCGCACCGCGCCGATGCGCGCATACCAGCGCTCGGTGCCGTTCTTCGGATCGAGCGCATGCAGCCCGCCGCGGCTACCGACGAGCAACGTCCCATCCGCCAGCACCGCAGGCGGCACAAGGCCGCGCTCCGACAAGCGCACCGTCCACACCAGCTTCGGCTTGTCGAACGGCGCCCGCGCGCTCGAGCGCCCCGTACGCCGCGCATCACCGCCGGACATTGCGTACGCGGCTTGGGCTTCGACTCGCGCGCTCGCGACGCTGACGACCAACGCGATGCCGAGCATTGCGAGCGCGCGCCCGTTCAAGCCGCCGTTCCAGACAAGCATGCCTTCACCCAAGTCCGTGCGCAGGGCTCGTCCGATCTCGAAGCCAGCGTTGATCTTGAGACCGCCACACCTTCACGAGACGCGACCTCACCCAAACATCCACGCGCCCGGAGCGGCGCGCTCTTCACAACAGCACCGATCTTGAGACCGCCACCCTCGCAAGAGCGGCGCGCTTCTCTCTCCAGAGGCTCTTGCTCGCGCTGTTGCGCGAGCAAAGGGCCTCTGATCAATTTTCGATGGGTACCAGCACGAATGCGTCGAGCTTCGGCACCGTTTGCACGGCGTCGTTCTCCGCGCGGAACTGCTGCGCGCCCGAGATCGTGCCGACCGCGCGCACCCACTTGTCGACCGTCAGCTCGGTCGCAGCCCCGTACTCGACCCACAGCGGGCAGCGCACGCCCGCAGGGCACTCGCGCACCAGCATCTGCAAGACGCTGCGCCCGGCATCGACGCTCACGTTGTAGATGCGACCTTCATACGCAGCTTTCTGGCCGGCGTAGATCGCAGGGTTCTGCGCGATCTTCGCGTAGCTCAGGCTCGCGTCGGCCGCGAACCCGCGCGCGGCCGCCGCCAAGTCTTCGACGCGCTCGATCTCGAGCACCACTGCGCGCGGCGCCTTGCCGGTCGAGCGCGCGATCACCTCCGGCGTGTGCTTGCCCGCGTTGGGCAGCGCGAAGCGATGCAGAAAGCGGCCTTCCTGCACTGCGATCGGCTCGCCCGCCACCGTCACCGTCGCGTCCGCATCGACGCTGCCCGCGATCTCGATCGAATCGGCGTCGGTGACGATCTGCAGGCCGGGTCGATCGATCGCGAGCGCCGTGATCGGCACCTTGGTCGTGATCTGACCGACCTGCGGCTCCTGTCCCGGCGGCTGCACGCGGTAGCTCGCCACGTGCTCGATCACCTTCGCGTCGCGCAGCGCGTTCGCTTCGAGCGTCTCGCGCCGCGCGGCGCGGCCTTGCGCGTCGAGCTTGAGCTCTTCGCCGCCGATCCACGCGCGGCTACCGGGCAGCGCGCTCACCACCACGTCGATCGCGCCCTTACCCGTGTGCAGCGGCGACGTGTCGACGGTGACGCGGTAGTCGAGCGAGAGCATGACCTTGCCGGGGTGCGCGTCGCCGTCGGTCTCGAGCACGTCGAACAAGACCGCGTTCTGCCCGACCTGCAGCGAGCCCGCGCCGAGCGGGAACGTCGCGCGGCCACCCTCGATGGGTTGCTCGATGCCGCCGAAGCGCAGCTTGGCGCCGGGCTGCGCGCCGGCGACCTCGAACACCATGCGCTCGCTGCCGCTCTCGGCGTCGATGCGCACGTTGACCTCCGGTCCCTGCGCGCGACCGAGAAAGACGTATGCGCCGATCGCCGCGACGCCGCACAGGCCGAGGATCGAGAGCACGAGGCCGGCGGGCGAACGCGGCGCGGGCGGACGGCTGGTGGCCACTGGCGTGCCGCGCGAGGGCGCACCCGGCGCATCGGAGGTGACACGGCGCGTATCTTCGTCGTGGCGCGGCGGCAGCGGCGTAATACTCGGGTCGCCGCTCGACAGGCCGCTGATCTGCGCGCGCGCTGCGTCGCTCGCGAGCACCGCGGCGCTCGGCAAGCCATGCGTGGTGCGCGCTGCCGTGCTGTCGAGCGAGCCCGGCGTGATCATGGTGGCCTTGCTGACGCGATCCTCGGGCGGTGGTGGATCGGGCGGCAGCGCGTCGGCCGCCGGCATGCCGAACATCGTGCGCGCCGGCATCTTCGGCTCGAGCTTGCCGCTCGGCGAGAGCGTGCCGCGTTGCGGTGACTGGCCAGGAATACCTGCTGCCGGGATGCCGAGCATCGTGCGCCCGATGTTGCCGGCGCGAGGACCCGACAGGCCCGTGGAGGTCGAGCGGTTCGGGTCTTCGGCGAGCTTGGGCGGCAGCGGGCTCTCGGGCGGGATCACCGGTGGCATGCCGCCGGCGAGGCCGAGCATCGTCGTCTTTGGAATGCCGCCGCCCGCTGCAGACGCAGGCACCGGCGCAGGCAAAGGCGCAGGCGCGACAGCGGGCGCGGGGCTCGATGCCGCCGGGCTGACCGGCGCGAGCGGCGCAGGGCTGTAGCTCGATGGCGCCGGGCTCACGCGCGCAGGCAGCGCTGGGCTCGCGCTCGGCGGCGCCGACGTGATCGGATCAGCTGGCGCTGGGCTCGAGCTCGGCCCGACCTTCGGCATCGGCACCGTGCCGGCCGGCCCCGACGGGCTGTCGAGCACGATCGTCTTTTCGTACGGCTCAGCCGCACCGGGCCGAGCGCCGCACGCGCCGCAAAACGCGACGCCCGGCGCGAGCGGCGTTCCGCACATCTGGCACGGCTTGCCCTCGCCCTCCGTCATCACGCCTCCTCAGCGGATACCCAGTACGTCGGTCATGTCATAGCGACCAGGCGCTTGGCTAGCGACCCAGTGCGCCGCGCGGACCGCACCTTGCGCAAAGATGCTGCGCTCGTGCGCGCGGTGCGTCAGCTCGATTCGCTCGCCCGGACCGGCCAAGACCACCGTGTGATCGCCGATCACGTCGCCGCCGCGCAGCGCGTGCACGCCGATCTCGGAGGGCGGCCGCGGCCCCGGCCGACCGCTGCGGCCCATCACCGTCGCCCACTCCGGGTCGAGCCCGCGCGCGCGCGCCACGACTTCGGTCAAGCGCACCGCAGTACCGCTCGGCGCGTCCACCTTGTTGCGGTGGTGCATCTCGACGATCTCGATGTCGAAGCTCTCACCGAGCATGCGCGCCGCGTAACCGGCCAGCGCGACGAGCACGTTCACGCCCGGGCTGAAGTTCGGCGCGACGACCACCGGCGCGACCCGCGCGAGCGCGTCGATCGCTTCCTGGCAAGCCGCGTCGAGCCCGGTCGTGCCGACCACAGCGGCGCGCTTGGCGGCCACGCAGCGCGCCAAGACGCCGATCGAAGCCTCCGGAGCGCTGAAGTCGATGATGACCTGCGCACGCTCGATCGCCTGACGCACGTCGTCGCTCACCAGCACGCCGAGCGGCTTCACGCGCCCGACGAACGTGCCGGCATCCTGGCCGATCGAAGGCTGGCCTGCGCGGTCGATCGCCGCGACCAGCGCAGCATCTTCGTCCTGCGCGATCACTTCGATGACGCTGCGCCCCATGCGGCCGGCGGCGCCGTGCACTGCCATCGCGACGGTCATGTAAGCGACAGCTCCTTGAGCACCGCGCGCACGCGCGCTTGGGTGTCTTCGGTCGGCATCACGAGCGGCAAGCGAATCTCGGACTGCAAGCGACCGAGGTGCGCCATCGCCCACTTCACCGGTCCTGGGCTCGCCTCGAGGAACAGCGCCTCGAACAGCGGCCGCATGCGCTCGGCCAGCTTACGCGCTTCGTTCGTCTCGCCGGCGCGGTAGAGGCGCACCAGCTCGCTCACTTCGCGCGGCGCGACGTTCGCGGCGACGCTGACGACACCGTGTCCGCCGAGCGACAAGATCGGCAGCGTGATGCCGTCGTCGCCCGACAAGATCGTGAAGCGCTCGCCGAAGCGCTGCAGCAAGTCCGCGCTGCGCACCACGTTGCCGGTCGACTCCTTGATAGCGACGATCTGCGGCAGCTCCGCCAAGCGCTCGAAGGTCGAAAGCGTGATGTCGACGACGCAGCGACCGGGGATGTTGTAGACCATCACGGGCAAGCCCGCGCCCGCCGTCGCCTTGAAGTGCTGGTACAGCCCTTCCTGCGTCGGCTTGTTGTAGTAGGGCGAGACGATCAAGACGCCGTCGCACTTGGCCGCCTTGGCCACCGCGATCAGCTCCAACGTGTGGCGCGTGCTGGCGGTGCCTGCGCCCGCGACCACCGGCACGCGGCCCTTCGCCTGCTCGACGGTGACGCGCACGACCTTCTCGTACTCGGCGTGCGTCAAGCACACGCTCTCGCCGGTCGTGCCGGCCGGAATCAGGCCGTTGATGCCCTGTACGATCTGGTGCTCCACGATGTCGCGGAGCGCGCGCTCGTCGACGACGTCACCCCGAAACGGGGTTACGAGTGCCGTCCACGCGCCTTCGAACGTGCCCATAGCTTCTCTTGCCTCGTGCTCGAAATCGGGGAGCGCCGAGATTGGCACGCCGTCACGCCCGAGGAAACTGGTTTGCCCTCACCCCAGCGTGCGCTCGACCAAGCGATCGATGAGGAAGCTCGACTGCTCGGTCGCCTCGGCGGTGAACTCGCCGAAGAACGCCCGCACCTCTTCGAACATCTTGTTGAAACGGGCTTGGTCGCCGCTCGCGAGCACTTCGCTCAGCTCATCGGCTGCGCGCCGGAACGCGGCGGTGACACGCGGCGTCTCCGGGTTTTGCATCTCGATCGGGCCGTACAAGAGCGGGTCTTGGCCGAAGTGCCGCGCGGCGACGTAGAGCTCCATCAAGTACGCGGGCGAGGTAAATCTCAATGACTGCTCGAGCGGCACACCAATGCGCGCGAGCGCCCAGCCGAGCACCTGCGTCTGGAAATGCGTCAGCACCTGCACGAGCGCCATGCCGCGGTCGTGCTCTTCGGCGCTGGCGCTCGTCACGATCAAGCCGCGTGCTTCGAAGTTGCGCGTGAGCCAGTCGTGCCAGGCATCGCCGCGGCCCTTGCACACGACCACGCGCTGGCCCTGCAGCGAGTGCACGCCGGGGCCGAACATCGGATGCGTACCGACCACGCTCGCGCGCGACGCGCGCAGCATCGCGCCGAGCGGCGCTTGCTTGAGCGAGGTGACGTCGAGGATCAACCCGTCGGGCCGCACGCGCGGGCCGATCGCTTCGATGACGGCGATGGTGCTGGCGATCGGCACCGAGATGATCACGACGTCGACGCTCGCGGCGGCCTCTTCCGGCGTCGGCGACGTACCGACATCTGCGAGCACGACCTCGTGCCCGAGCTCGCGAAACATGCGGCCGAGCATCTGACCCATTTGGCCCAGCCCGCCGATGATCGCGATCTTCTTCTTCTCGACCTCGACCGACGCCGCGGCGCCGAGCGAGGCCTGGTAGTCGCGGCTCGCCAGCATGATCTGCCTGTAGATCGACTCCACCGGCTCGACCGAGATGCCGAGCTCGTGCGCGCGCCGCTTGCGGTCGTCTAGCACCGCGCGCTCGCGCACGAAGTCGCGGATCTGCACGTGCTCCTTCTGCTTCACCGCCGCGATCTGCGAGACCACCTTCATGCGCTCGGCGAGCAGCTCGAGCACGCGCCCGTCGATCGCGTCGATCTGATCGCGCAGCGCGGTCAGCGCCTTGGGCGGCTTGCCCGGAGTGCTTCGATCGTCCTCGCTCACGGTGCCGCCTTTTCGCGCGTCCTGCGCCTTCTGTAAACGCGTCTCGGGACCAGCAGTAGCGCTCATTCATCCAGCGCCAAGAGCTGGGTGCAGGTGATGGCCACGCGCTCCACCGGCTGCGACTGCGCGATGATCGCGCGCATCTGCTGAAAGTAGCTCGCGTGCAGCTCGCGCAAGCGCACGAGGTCCGCGTTGGAGATGCCGAACACGTTGTACGAGTACACGCCGCCCGAGCCCGTAACGAGGCGCTCGAGCGCGACGCCCGTCCAGAAGCTCCGCAGCTTGCGGGTCGAGGCCGGATCGCGGCGCAGGTCCACGGTCAACGCCTGCTGCACCACGTAGTGCGTGCCCTCCAGCTTGATCTGCCCGCTCTCGAGCAAGAGCGAGACGCAGCGCTCTTCCTCATCGCGCGGAATGCCGAGCTGACCTGCGATGAAGCCTTGGACGTGATGCTCGAGCGCTGCATAGGCGGGCAGCTCGAGGCAGCGCAGCACCGCTTGCGTCCACGGCACCTCGTGCGCCGCGCGCCGAGTCGCCTCGAGGTCGAGCCACGGCTTTTCGAGTGAGGGCAACGTGCTCGGCTCGACGAACGCCGCGACGAAGTCGAGCAGGCGCAACGAGCTGGCGTCGATCAGCGCGAGGAACTGCGGCAGCCGCGGCTCGGTGCTTCCGTTCAGCCAGCGCGCGATCGCAAAGCGGGTGAAGCCCGTGCGCGCCGCGAGCTCGACGACTGGCATCGAGCCGCGCAGATCGGTGAGCAGCGCGGCGACCGCGCCTTTGCTGAGCGGCGAGTGCTCCTCCAGAAACGCCGGACGCCTTTGATAGAAGCGCTCGAGCGCCGCGCCGACGTCGACACCGACGCGCGCTGCGACCTCGAAGAAGCGCGCCGCGGTTGGAAAGTCGCGCCCGGACTCCCAGCTGTAGGCCGCGTTGGTGCGGTAGCCGAGGCGTCGAGAGAGCGCGACTTGCGAGCGCGCACCGCGCAGCGAGCGCATCAGCTCTCGGGCGATCTGGGCGTGCTTCATCATGGCATTATGCACAGCGCAGCGCCGATTGGGCCGACGGTATGTGCATTACGACAATAGATCGGAAGGCATTGGCGTGCTCTATTGGATTCGCATCCTGTGGAACCCATGCGCATCCAGAGTCAGCTTCGGTCCATTGCAACCTTGGCCTTCGTGCTCTTGATCGCCTGCAGCGGCGGCCAAGGCGGCGACCCGGGCACAGCTCTCGACTCGGGCGTGACTGGCGGCGCGGGCGGCGCGGCCGGGGCAAGCGGCGGCTCGGGCGGGAGCGGCGGTGGGGCAGGTGCGGTCGGCGGCACGGGCGGTTGCGACGAGAATCCAATCGGCGCCGGCCTCGCGAGCGCGGACCTCGACACGGAGGCGCTGCGCGTTCGGCCCGTCGCGGCGCTCGACGGCTCGCACGGCGTCCCATCCACGCGCGTGATGCGCTCGCGGCCTGGAGGCCTGCTCGTTCGGGGCAAGACTGGCTTTTGGGACATCGAGCTGGACGCCGAGCCCCGCTGGTTCGAGAGCTCGACGCTCAACTACGACCTGTGGTCCGTCGATCTCGATGGCGACGAAGACAGCGATGTCGTCACCCAAGAGCCGGCGACCGTGGCGGACAGCGAAGCCGACGCGCCCGAAACGATCCGCTACGTGCTCAAGCTATGGGAGCGCGTCGGTGACGAGCTGATCGCGCGCACGAAGCTCCCCGCGAGCCATGATCCGTTGGCCGATCGGCATGCGGTGGGCGACGTCGATGGCGATGGTGACAGCGACTTCGTCACGTTCGATCGCGGTCGCGTGATCGTCCACCGCAACGACGGCGAGCTCGCGTTCACGCGCGTCGAAGCGAGCGCGCGCGTCGAGGACCACGTGGACGAGTGGTACACGCAGGGCCTCTTGATCGCAGATCGCAACGACGATGGCGCTCAAGATCTCCTGGTGCTCGCGCAGCACTACTACGCCCCAGGCCACAGCGACGCCATGGTCTTTCTCGGCGATGGCGAGGCGGGGTTCTTGCCACCGACTGTCACTGAGGTCCTGCGGTCGGATCGGCACGATGGCGTGCTCTCGATCTACAACGTGCAGCTCGGCGACGTCACTGGCGACGGCCTTGCGGACATCGTGATGGAGCCACGCCGCCACCCGGGCGATCACTTCCTGGCCGAGAGCCTCGACGCGAACACCGTCGCCGAGGCGCGTTCGCTCGGCCACGTCGGATTGCTGCTCGAGCTCGTCGACTTCGATGAAGACGGCACGCTCGACATCGCGGGCCGAAGTTACGAGCGCTTCTTCATCGACGTCGCGCTGGGAGCGGGCGCCTTCGAGACGCGCTGGTTCGACCTCACGCCCTTCGACGGCATCCGGGAGCTCAAGGTTGCGCTGAGCGCCGGTGGCAGCCCGCGGCTCAATGTCGTCTATCGCTTCGGCTGTCCGAAAGCGTGCGCCAGCGAGTGCGCCGACTGCGTGTTCGACGCGTGCATCGAGTGCCTGAGCGACGCGGACTGCACACAAGGTCCGTGCGTAAGCAATGCCTGCGTCGATGGCGAGCCGACCGACGACGACGCCGGCTTGCCTTGACGAGCTTCCGCCCCTTGCCCCGACCATACATACGAATAGACCGCATGCATGCATACCGTTCGTATGACCCTCAATGTCGATGAGGAGCTCTTGAAGGACGCGCAGGACGCGGTGCCGGGCGCGACCAAGACCGAGCTGGTGCATCAGGGCCTGCGCGCGTTGCTCGCTCGTCAGGCAGCCGAGCGGCTGGCAGCGATGGGCGGAAAGGCACCCCGCGCGCAGCGCGCCAAGCGCTCGGCGCGGACCAAGAAGTGATCCTCGTCGATACGAGCGCGTGGATTCAGCACCTGCGCAAGACGCACCAGGTGCTCGTCGCCGTGCTCAAGCAACAGCAAGTGCGCGCGTGCGACGTAGCTCGCGCAGCGAGGGCCCCGACCGCATCCTTCAAACCGAGCGGCCCTTGAGGCCGAACGATCGAGCGGCGCTCAGCATGTGCCGGTCATTCGTCCACACCTCGCGAAAGCCGGCCTCGGCAGCAGTCATGAGGTGGACCGCGTCGCCAGCGCGCAGGAATACGTCGCGTCTTCGCAGCTTGCTCAGTCGCACCTCGAGCTTTTCCAGTAGCTCCGAACTTACAGGCAAGAGGTTCCATGCGCCGGCGCGTACGTCGTCCAGGAACATCGCGTGAAGCGCGCGCGCTTGCGCCGCCTTGAGCGAGCCTTCGCGAACGTAGCGCCGAAAGACGCAGGCCAGCTCCGCTCGGCACCACGCTGACGACGCGAGCCCGCTTTGCTTGCTCACGAGAGCGCGCACGCGCTCGGCGTCTGGTTCGTTCAAGTAGCACTTCGCGATGTACGCCGAGTCCAAGTAGAAGCTCACGAGCGGTCTTCCTCCAGGATGCGTCCGCTGTCGCCCTTGAGCCTTGGGTAACGCGCGAGCTGCGCCGACCGGTCGGGCAATCGCGCGCTGCCGGCACCGCCCAGAGGCCGGAGCTCCGCGACTGGACGCCCGCGCTTGACCACGACGACGACACGGCCCTTGGCGGCCAGATCGACGATCGCACCGGTGCGCTCATGGAGCTGCCGCACGTTCACCTGTTTCATGTGACTCAATGTGTCACTAGAAGCAGCCCGAAGCCAGGCGCGCTCGACGCAGAGCTACGGCAAGACCAGCGGGTTCAGGAGCGGTGCGCCGGCCAGATCCGTGTAGCCCATCAAGTGCGCATCGACGCTGCGAGCGCACTCTCGGCCTTCCCAGATCGCCCACACGACGAGCGACTGACCGCGCTGCATGTCGCCGCACGCGAAGACGCCCTTCTCGCTGGATTCATACGTGTTCGCGTTCACCGCCACGTTGCCGCGATCGGTGAGCGTGACGCCCAAGTCCTTGAGCAACCCACCCTTCTCGGGACCGACGAAGCCCATCGCGAGCAACACGAGGTCAGCGTCGATCTCGTGCTCGCTGCCCTCGATCGGCGCGAGCTTCTTGCCGCCCTTGCCGTCCGGTTGCATCGAAACGCGCACCGCGTGCAGCTTCTTCACGTTGCCGTCGGCGTCGCCCGAGAGCTTCACGGTCTGGATGCCCCAGTCGCGATCGACGCCCTCTTCGTGCGAGCTCGACGTGCGCAGGATCATCGGCCAGTACGGCCACGGCATCTCGGAGGTGCGGTGTTCCGGCGGGCGCGGCATCAGCTCGTATTGGTGCACGGCCTTCGCGCCTTGGCGGTTGCTCGTGCCCAAGCAGTCCGAGCCCGTGTCGCCGCCGCCGAGGATCACGACGCTCTTGTCCTTGGCGAGGATGCGGCCTTCGTCCGGCAGCTCGTCGCCTTCGCACTCGCGGTTCTGCTGAACCAAGAACTCCATCGCGAAGTGCACGCCCTTGAGCTCGCGACCCGGGATCGGCAGGTCGCGCGCTTGCGTCGCGCCGCCCGAGAGCACGATCACGTCGAACTCTTTCTTCAGCTCGGCGACCGTGATGTCGACGCCGACGTTGACGCCCGGCTTGAAGCTGACGCCCTCTCCTTCCATCTGCCGCATGCGGTCGTCGATGTAGTGCTTCTCCATCTTGAAGTGCGGGATGCCGTAGCGGAGTAAGCCGCCGATGCGGTCATCGCGCTCGAACACCGTCGGCGAGTGGCCGGCGCGCGCGAGCTGCTGCGCGCACGCGAGCCCTGCAGGGCCCGAGCCCACAATCGCGATCTTCTTGCCGGTCTTCTTGGCCGCGATCACCGGCTCGAGGAAGCCGTTCTCGCGCGACCAATCGCCGATCTGGCGCTCGATCTGCTTGATGGTGACCGGCTCGTTTCGGATGTTGAGCGTGCACGCTTCCTCGCACGGCGCCGGACACACGCGGCCCGTCACCTCGGGGAAGTTGTTGGTCGAGTGCAGGCGCGTCGCGGCTTGGTACCAGCGGTCGCGATACACGAAGTCGTTCCAGTCGGGGATGATGTTCCCGAGCGGACAACCCGTATGACAAAACGGAATGCCGCAATCCATGCAGCGCGCGCCCTGCTCGCTCACAGACTTGCCATCGAGCGAGCCTTCGAACTCGCTCCAATCCTTGAGGCGCTCGTCGATGGAACGACGCTGCGGCTTCTGCCGCTTGAGCTCTAGAAATCCTGTGATCTTGCCCATGACGTTCTCTCTCTACATCCCGGTCGCGAGCGCGCCGATCTCGGAGTCGTAACGCTGCTCGGCGAGCACGCGCTTGTACTCGCGCGGGAACACCTTGATGAACTTGCCCGAAGCTTCGCTCCAGCTGTCGAGCAGCTGCCGTGCGACGGTGCTGCCCGTCTCGTCGAAGTGCTTGGTGATGATCCGCTTCAAGATCGTGTCGTCGGCAGGCTCGAGCCGATCGAGATCGACCATGCCCGGGTTGCAGCGCTTGCTGAACGTGCCGTCCTGATCCAACACGTAGGCGATGCCGCCGCTCATGCCCGCCGCGAAGTTGCGCCCGGTGCGGCCGAGGATCACCGCGGTGCCCTTGGTCATGTACTCGCAGCCGTGATCGCCGACGCCCTCGACGACCGCGGTCGCGCCGCTGTTGCGCACGCAGAAGCGCTCGC
>WUUC01084855.1_pt1 | contig 14159 bp, 10 predicted proteins | sample 6278441 | NCBI WGS metagenome assembly WUUC01 (sample SAMN13675441, study PRJNA597444) | soil metagenome | isolation source: soil | place: USA: Washington | collected 2017-10
CGCTCTCGCGCTACGGCCTCAACTCGGGCAAGCTCTCCCCGCTGGCGCGCGAGGCCGCCGCGGAGGCTGGGCTCGGACCGGTTTGCCGCAACCCGTTCCAGAGCATCGTGGTCCGTTCGGTCGAGATCCTCTACGCCTTCGACGAGGCGCTGCGTCTCATCGAGGCCTACGAGGAGCCCGAGCGCCCCGCCGTGGAGGTAAAGCCGCGCGCCGGGACCGGCTATGGCTGGACCGAGGCACCCCGCGGGATGCTCTACCACCGCTATCGCCTCGACGAGGAGGGGACGGTGCTCGACGCCAAGATCGTGCCGCCCACCTCACAGAACCAGCGCACGATCGAGGAGGACCTGCACGGCGTGGCAAGCGCCAATCTGCACCTCTCCGACGACGCTCTGGCGTTGCGCTGCGAACAGGCCATCCGCAACCACGATCCCTGCATCTCGTGCGCAACGCACTTCCTGAAGCTCGAGGTGGATCGCGGGTGACCGCGGTCGTCGTGGGCGTCGGTAACGAGTGGCGAAGGGACGACGCTGCGGGGCTCGAGGTTGCGCGCAGGCTCCGCGCTGGCAACACGAGCGGCGGACGCGTGCTGGTGATCGAGGGGGAGCCCTCAGGCCTGCTTGATACATGGGAGGGCGAGCACGAGGTGATCATGGTCGACGCGGTCAGCTCGGGGGGCCGGCCCGGAACGGTCCACCGGCTCGATGCGCTCGCCCGCCCCCTGCCCCCCGACCTGTTTCGCACGTCGACTCATCACCTCAGCGTGGCGGAGGCCGTCGAGCTCGGCCGGGTCCTCGGCCGACTGCCGGAGCGGCTTGAGATCTACGGAATCGAAGGAGGCGACTTCGCGGCGGGCTCGGGGCTGACCGCGGACGTGGAGCGCGCCGTCGAGCGTGTGGCACACGAGCTTCAGGGGCGCCTGGGGTGACGCAAGAACTTTCGCGGATGGCCGACCTACGGAACCGCCGCCCCGTCGAGCGCAGGCCACGGCCGTCGCGGCGGCACCGGCGCAAGCCGCACGCGCGCGTCGACGATCGCGGCGCCGTCGGGGCCTACGAGCACGGGATTGCAGTCGAGCTCGGCGATCTCTGAGTGCGCCTCGACCAGCGCGCTGAGGCGCAGCAGCAGCTGCTCGAGGGCCGGCACGTCCGCCGCCTGCGCGCCGCGGTAGCCGTCGAGCAGAGGGAACGTGCGCAGCGCGCGGATCATCTCCGCCGCGTCGAGGTCGGTGAGTGGCGTGATGCGCACCGCGACGTCGTGGACCAGCTCGACGGCGGTTCCGCCCGCGCCGCACACGATGAGTGGACCGAAGAGCGGGTCGCTCGTGACGCCGGCGAGCATCTCCACTCCTCCGGCGACCTGTCGCTGGAGGACAAAGCCATCGACGTGGTGCCCCGACTGCTCCAGCCCGGAGGACATCATCTCCGCGGCGGCACGGACCTCCTCTTCCCCGCTTAAGCCCAGTCGCACTGCGCCTGCCTCGGTCTTGTGCAAGACCGAAGGCGAGATCGCCTTTAAGGCGAGCATCCCGCCCATCCGCCCGGCGACGACCCCGGCTTCGTGAGGGGACGCGGCGCTCGCGCTTTCCACCATCGGGAGCCCATAACAGGAGAAGAGCTCGGCGACCGCTTCGGGAGCGAGCCAGCCCGCGCCAGCAGCGAGCGCTTCCCTCACGACCCGGGCTGCCTCCTCGCGGTGCAGATCGTCGAAGTGGGCCTCGAGTCCGCGTGGGGCACGGCGCCAGTCCGCGTAATGGGCCGCCGCCGCGAGGGCGCGGGCGGCGTCCTCTCCGAACGCATAGCGCGGGGGCCCCGGCTCGCTCGGGCGCGGCGCGGTGCCGGGGAGCAGCGCCATGAGGATCGGCAGGCGCCCCTCGAGCGAGGAGGCGCACCGCGAGACCGTCTTCTCCACGTCCTCTGCCGCGGCCTCGAGCGCCGGCGTGAAGATCGCGATGATGGCGTCTACTTCGCCCGACTCGGCGAGTGCGGAGATGGTCCGCTCGTAGTCAGGTGGCCCCGCTGCCGCCAACATGTCCACGGGGTTGGCGGTCGCGGCGCTCGGTGAGAGGCGGCTCGCCAGCGCCTTGCGCGTGGCTGGAGAGAGCTCCACCACCTCGAGGCCGCCCGCCTGGCAGGTGTCCGCGCAGAGGATGGCTGGCCCGCCGGAGTTCGTCACGATGCCGACCCGGCGGCCGGCGGGAAGTGGCTGCGACGCGAGCAACGTGCCCACGTCGAACAGCTCGGCGAGTGTGTCGACCTGCACGACGCCCGCCTGCCGGAAAAGCGCGCCGACGCCGACATCGGAGGCGCCCACCAGCGCGCCCGTGTGCGAGGCGGCCGCGCGCGCCCCGGCGCTCGAGCGGCCGGACTTGACGGCCACGATCGGCTTGCTCGCGCTCACCCTGCGCGCTATGCGGGCAAAACGCCGCGGGTTCCCGAACGACTCGAGGTAGAGCAGGAGCACATCGGTCGCGCTGTCGCCCTCCCAGAACTCGAGCAGGTCGTTGCCCGAGATGTCTGCCTTGTTGCCGCTCGACACGAAGGATGAGAGCCCGATACCAAGCTCCTCTGCCTCCTCGATCAGTGCAAGCCCCACCGCGCCGCTCTGCGAGAGGAGGCCGATGTTGCCGGGCGGTGGGCGCCTCGGGCCGAACGTCGCGTTGAGCTGGGAGTCCGTGTTGAGTACCCCAAGGCAGTTGGGTCCCACGAGTCGCATCCCTGCGTCGCGGCAAACGCCTAAGAGCTCTTTCTGCCGGCGCAGTCCATCCGGCCCGGTCTCGGCGAAGCCGCCAGACACCACGAGTAGACCCCGTACTCCCTTGTCGGCGCACTCGCGTGCAACGTCGAGCACGCGCTCGGCGGCGACCGCCACCACGGCCAACTCCACATCGCCTTCCACGTCCAGCACGGAGTTGTGCGCGGGCAGCCCCTGGACTCGTTTGGCGCTCGGGTTTACGGCGTGCACCGCCCCTGCGAAGTTGCCTTCGAGCAGGTTATGGAGCAAGCCGCCGCCTACCGTGCCGCGTCGTCGCGACGCTCCGATGACGGCGACCGAGCTAGGGCGCAGGAAGTGTGCGACGGCGGCCGCTGCGGCGATACGCTCGCGCTCCTCGAAGCTCGCGAGCGCCTCCTCGGTGAACGCCGTCGGCAGCTCGACCAGCAGGCCCTCCTCGGTTGAGCGGATCGCGGTCGGGAAGCCGCTGTCGCGGAAGACCTGGAGCATCCGACGGTTCTCGCGTAGGACAGTAGCCTCAAAGAAGGCGATCCCGGCGAGGTTCGCGACCTCCGCGAGGTGGGCCAAAAGGATGGTTGCGATTCCCCCGCCCCGCAGGCGATCCGCGACCTCGAATGCCACCTCGGCACGTGTGGAATCGATGCGGATATAGACCGCGTGGGCGACTATCGCGTGAGGTTCACCGGTGGTCGCGACCAGCCCGAAGCGGTCGCGATAGTCCACGTCCGAAAAGGAGCGGGCCGCCGCCTTGATGTTCGCGGCGCCGCTGAAGAAGCGCATCTGCCGCGCCTCGGGCGACATCGCCTCGAGAAAGTCGCCAAGTGCGTCCTCGTCTCCCCGGCGAACCGGGCGCACGTGGACCGTCGAGCCGTCACGTAGGACCACATCGGCTTCCCGCTCGGCCGGGTAGGGCAGCTCGCGCGTGCCGGTCAATCCTGCCCACCGCCCTCGGTCGCGGTCTCGATCGTCGTGGCGTGGCCATCGGCGCCAGCGGCGATGATCGCGCGCCTGCGAAAGCCGGGCCCGAGCGTCATGAGGTCCATCTCAACCTCGATGCCTTTGTCAGGGCCGCTCGCAAGTTCGCGATGATGGAGGCCGAGGTAGGGCGAGAGGAACCGGCCGGCGATCTTGCTCGGCGGCCACCACAGCGCCTGCTCAGCAACGTCCCAGTCCTCGCCCCGGCCGCCGCTGATCTCGGCGCGCATATAGCGGGGCACGCCGCCCGTGAGGAGCATGCCCCGCAGGATCGGCCGGAACGGCTGCGGCTCGACCGGCGCGCCGGCACGCGCCGCGATGGCCTCGGCGACCGCGTCGGCCTCCTGCGTGGCGATCCCGCCCTGCTTGATCGGGAACGCAGTTGCATCACCGGCCGCGTAGACGTCGGTCTCGCCGCTCACGAGGCCATGCAGGTCGACCGGGATGAAGCCCTGCGAATCATGCGGCAGACCGGGAATCCGCGGGCCCTCCAGGACCGGCAGCGTGACGATCTCCTCGGCCTCGACCTTGTCTGCGGGCGTCGGTGTCAGGTGCAGCTCCCCGTCTTCGGTCGTCGAGGCGTAACAGCCCGTGTGCAGCGCAACATCGCTTGTCTCGAGCATCGCGGCCACCTCCGCCGACGCCTTGTGGCCGAAGATCTCAAGCGGGGCCGCCTCTGGAGTAACGAGGCTCAACTTCACCTTCGGCAGTCTCTGCTCCGCGACCTGGGCGGCCGTCATGAGCACGAGCTCGTAGAGCGGCAGCGCCCAGGCGACTCCAGGTGGCACGACGAAAGCGACCCGCCGGATCTGCCGCTTCTCGAGCCTTGCCAGCACCGCGCTGAAGCGAGAGGTGTAGTCGGGTCCGAAGACCGTCACGGCGTCGGAAAAGGTCTTCGCCCTTGCGCCGACCGCCACGATCAGCATGTCCCAATCGATCGCTCGCCCGTCGGTCAGATGAGCGCGATGGGCGGCGGGATCTACCCGGTCGAGCTCCCCCTCATCGAAGGCGGCCCCGTTGTCGGTTGCGATCGCTGAAAGGTCGTAGCGGCGCACCTCGCCGGTCCCGAATGGCTCGGCGACGGCCAGCGGACGGTACGCGAACTCGGAGCTGGGCGCGAGGAGTGTCAGCGCCACCCGCTCCTCGGCGAGCTGGCGGAGCGCTATGGATGCCTCGAGCCCTGCCGGCCCGCCTCCTGCGATCAGCACACGAAGCTTCTTTCTGGCGGGATCTGCGTTCATGCGCTGCCATAGCCGATGGCGGCGGCAATCCCGCCGGCGGAGATCATCCCGACGGGGTGGTCGGTGCCGGGCTGAACCGCCACGAGGTGGCTGATGCCGTGCTCGGCCATCATCCGGGCGGCTCCCTTGAGCGGCTCGCTCGAGTCGACGGTGATGATGTCCGTCTGCGCCACCTCACCGGCATTCAGCACGCGGATGTCCTCGCCCGCGCGGGCGAGATCGAGGCTCGTGACGATGCCCCACGCGCGCTTGCCTTCCTCGAGGTCCGACACGACGATCGCGTGCATGCCATACCCGGTCATCATCCGCGCCACGTCGGCCAGGCTCGTCTCGGGCCGGCAGGTCACGACGCCGACGTTCATGGCGTCCCAGACCTTGGCGTCCTCGAACGGCGGCCCTACGTAGCTGCGTTCCGCTTGCTGCATCGTGTGCGCCATCTCGATCTCCTCCGGGATTGGTTTCGCGAGTTCGGAAGCCACTGTACGGCCGACCCTTGCCACCAACATCGGGGCGAACCACGCGCCTCCCTGGGGTGAACTACGGATGCACTGAGAGCCGCCCAGGCGTTGAATCTCCTGGAGCGCCGCGATGTGCGGCTCGGACTCGAGAGGAATGGAGAGACGATGGCGATTCGAGTGGCGATCAACGGTTTCGGAAGGACCGGGCGCTGCACCTTGAGGGCCGCTTACGAGCGAGGGGCCGACATCGAGATCGTGGCCGTAAACGATTTGACGGATGTCGCCACGCTCGCCAACCTGCTGCGCCACGACACGGTGTTCGGCGGCTTTCCCGGCGAGATCGAGGTGGCCGACTCGGGGTTGCTGCTGGACGGGCGCGCCGTCACGGTCTTCGCCGAGTCCGACCCTGGAAAGGTGCCCTGGAGCGAGCTGGGCGTGGAGCTGGTGATCGAATCGAGCGGACGTTTTCGCGACCGGGCCGGTGCGGAAAAGCATCTCGCCGGCGGCGCCAAGAAGGTCCTGATCTCCGCACCCGCCAAGGACCCCGACGCGACCGTGGCACTCGGCGTCAACTTCGACGAGGTCTACGACGCTGACCGCCACCACATCGTCTCCAACGCCTCGTGCACCACCAACTGCCTCGCTCCCGTCGCAAAGACACTGCATGAGGCGCTTGGCATCCGCCACGGGCTGATGACGACGATCCACGCCTACACCTCGGACCAGAACCTGCAGGACGGCCCTCACAAGGACATGCGCCGTGCCCGCGCGGCCGCGGCGAACATGCTGCCGACCTCGACCGGGGCCGCCAAGGCGCTGGGCCTGGTGGTGCCCGAGCTCGAGGGGCGGCTGCACGGGTATGCGATGCGCGTACCGATCCCGACCGGCTCGGTGGTGGACCTGACGGTCGAGGTCGAGCGCGCGACGACGGCCGACGAGGTGAACGGCGTCTTCGCGGAGGCGGCGCAGAGTAATGCGCTCGCCGGCATCCTCGACTACAGCGAGGAGCCGATCGTCTCTTCTGACATCGTCAAGTCGCCGTTCTCGGCGATCTTTGACGCGGGCTTTACGAGCGTGATCGACGGCACCTGCGTGAAGGTGCTCGCCTGGTATGACAACGAGTGGGGCTACGCCACCCGCCTCGGCGAGCTCGCCGAGCGGGTGCTCGTACCCGCGGGCGTGCAGGGCTGAGGAGCCCCCGTGTTCGAGGTGCGCTTCCACGGGCGCGGCGGCCAGGGAGTCGTCACGGCCTCCGAGCTGCTGTCGATGGCCGCGTTCGCGGAGGGCCGCGAGGCCCAGGCCTTCCCGATGTTCGGTTCCGAGCGGATGGGCGCACCTGTTATGGCCTTCTGCCGGATCGACGACCGCGAGATCCGCCTGCGCGAGCCGGTCGCTAACCCGGACGCGATCGTCATCCAGGACCCGACATTGCTGCACCAGGTCGATGTGTTCAGCGGTCTCACTCCCGAGGGCTACGTGGTGATCAACTCGGGGCGAAGCCTCGAGGAGCTGGGACTGGCGGAGCTAAACGAGCGGTTCCGGTCCGAGCGGCTGCTCGCCTTCCCGGCCACGGCGGTGGCACGCGTGCACATCGGCCGCCCGATCCCGAACGCCGTACTGCTCGGCGCTCTCGCGGCGCTTACCGGGCTGGTGTCGTCGGCCTCCCTCGCGGCGGCCATCCGTGAGAAGTTCGCGGGGTCGGTGGGGGAGCGCAACGTAAAGGCGGCCACCGTTGCCTTCGAGCGCGTGGCGGAGCCGGCCAATGCGTAGGCAGCTCGAAGGCTCGCAAGCCGTCGCGAAGGCCGTGGCGCTGTGCCGGCCGCAGGTGATCTCGGCCTATCCGATCTCGCCCCAGACGCATATCGTCGAGGCGCTGTCTGACTCGGTGAGGGCCGGGGAGCTGACGCCGTGCGAGTTCGTGAACGTGGAGTCCGAGTTCGGCGCGATGTCGGTTGCCATCGGTGCGTCGGCCGCCGGGTCGCGGTCCTACACAGCGACCGCAAGCCAGGGACTGCTCTACATGGCGGAAGCGCTCTTCAACGCCTCCGGCCTCGGATTGCCGATCGTGATGACCGTGGCCAACCGGGCGCTCGGCGCGCCGATCAACATCTGGAACGATCACAGCGACGCGATGTCCCAGCGCGACTGCGGTTGGATCCAGCTCTACGCGGAGACAAACCAGGAAGCGCTCGACATGCACATCCAGGCCTTCCGCATCGCCGAGGAGCTGTCGCTGCCGGTGATGGTCTGCATGGACGGCTTCGTCCTGACCCACGCGTACGAGCCGCTCGACGTGCCTTCCCAGGACCAAGTGGACGCCTTCCTGCCACCCTTCGTGCCGCGCCAGGTGCTCGACCCCGACGACCCGATGACGATCGGCGCGATGGTGGGACCGGAGACCTTCTCCGAGGTCAAGTACCTCGCCCACGCCAAGCAGATGCTTGCCCTCGAACTCCTGCCCGAGGTCGCCCGCGAATTCTCGCAGTTGACCGGGCGTGCATCGGGCGGACTCGTGCACCGGTACCGCAGCGACGATGCCGAGACGATCGTGGTGGCCCTCGGATCGGTGCTCGGCACGATCGAGGACACGGTCGACGAGCTGCGCGAGCAGGGCGTGAAGGTCGGTGCGCTCGGCATCAAGTCGTTCCGACCCTTCCCGCTCGACGAGGTGCGCGCGGCGCTAGAGCACGCGGAGCGCGTCGTCGTGCTCGAGAAGGCGCTGGCCGTCGGCATCGGCGGCATCGTGTCCGCCAACGTTCGCATGGCGCTCTCGGGCATTCAGCTCCACGGCTACACCGTGATCGCCGGGCTCGGCGGGCGGGCGATCACCAAGAAGTCGCTGCACGGGCTATTGGCAGACGCGCGCGAGGACCGCCTGGAGCCGCTCACGTTCCTCGACATGGACTGGCAGGTCGTCGAGCAGCACCTCGAACGGACGGGAGTCGCCTGATGGCAGACCAGCAGATCAAGTTCTACCAAGCGGGTTCGCTCGTGGTAGGCAACCGCCTGCTTGACCCTGAGCAGCGCTCCGTTCAGGCGCGCAGCGAGCGCTCCAACACGCTCACGTCAGGGCACCGCGCGTGCCAGGGCTGCGGCGAGGCTCTTGGCGCGCGCTACGTACTCGACTCCGCGATGAGGGCCACGAAGGGGCAGATGGTGGCCGCCAACGCCACGGGCTGCCTCGAGGTCTTCTCCACGCCCTATCCCGAGTCCGCGTGGACGCTGCCGTGGATCCACTCACTGTTCGGCAACGCCCCGGCGGTGGCCTCGGGAGTCGCCGCCGCGCTCCGAGCGCAGGGCCGCGAGGACATCCGCGTGGTGGGCCAGGGCGGCGATGGCGGAACGCTCGACATCGGCTTTGCCTGCCTATCGGGCATGTTCGAACGCGGCGATGACGTGCTCTACGTCTGCTACGACAACGAGGCCTACATGAACACCGGCGTGCAGCGCTCGGGCGCCACGCCACCTGGGGCGCGCACTGCGACGACCAAGCCGATCGCGGACATCCCGGGCAACGTGTTCGGGCAGGGCAAGAACGCACCCCTGATCGCGATGGCCCACGAGATCCCATACGTGGCCACTGCGACAGTGGCCGAGCTACGCGACCTCGAGGCCAAGGTCGAGCGCGCGATGGAGTTCCGCGGCCCGCGCTACCTGCACGTGTTCGTGCCCTGCCCGCTCGGCTGGGGGGCAGCCTCGCGCGACACGATCCGGATCGCGCGTCTCGCGAAGGAGACCGGGCTTTTCCCGGTCTTCGAGGCCGAGGATGGCCAGGTCGTGAGCGCCTCGAAGATCCGCCGGCAGGTGCCGGTCGTGGAGTATCTCAAGCTCCAGCGCCGCTACGCCCACCTCTTCGGCGAGGACGGCTACCCGGAGGTCGTGGAGCGCATCCAGGCGATGGCCGACCGCAACATCCGCCGCTTCGACCTGCTCCCCGCCGGCGACGGACCGGACCTGCCGGGCCACGCAACCGACTTGGCCGGCCACCCGGAGCCGGATGCCGCGGTGAAGGACGACACGCATCTGATGCGCCTGCTGGCAGAGACCCCGAAGGGTCCGCAATGACGGACAGGCCCTTCGCCATCAGCCTCGACCCGGCTTCCAGCCGGGCCAACAAGACCGGCAGCTGGCGCACCGAGCGTGCCGAGTACGTCCACCGCCTGCCGCCGTGTAACAACGCCTGCCCGGCAGGCGAGAACTGCCAGGACTGGCTCTATCACGCCGAGGAGGGCGGCCACGGCTATGAGGCGGCCTGGCGGCGGATCATGGAGGACAACCCGTTCCCGGCGGTCATGGGGCGCGTCTGCTACCACCCCTGCGAGACCTCCTGCAACCGCGGCCAGCTCGACGAGGCGGTCGGCATCCACTCGGTGGAGCGGTTCCTCGGCGACGAGGGGATCGCGCAGGGCTGGAAGCCCGTGCTCGCCGCGCCGCCTTCCGGCAAGCGCGTCCTCGTGATCGGTGCCGGGCCCTCGGGGCTCTCCGCCGCCTACCACCTGACCCGCCTTGGCCACAGCGTCACGATCAAGGACGCCGGCACTAAGCCGGGCGGGATGATGCGCTTCGGAATTCCGAAGTACCGCCTGCCGCGCGAGGTGCTCGATGCCGAGATCGCGCGGATCGTCGAGATGGGCGTCGAGCTCGAGCTGGACACGACAGTCGAGAACGCGGTCGAGACGATGCACGCGGGCGGCTTCGCCGCGACCTTCCTCGCGGTGGGCGCTCACATCGGAAAGCGGGCCTACGTGCCCGCCGGCGAGTCGGCCCGCATCCTCGATGCCGTCTCGGTGCTGCGCAGCATGGAGGGCGAGGGGCCTTTGCTGCTGGGTCGCCGCGTTGCCGTGTACGGCGGCGGCAACACCGCCATCGACATGGCCCGCACGGCCAAGCGCCTCGGCGCCAGCGACTCCGTCGTCGTTTACCGCCGCACGCGCGACCGCATGCCGGCGCACGACTTCGAGGTCGAGGAAGCGCTCGAGGAGGGCGTCACCATGAAGTGGCTCTCCACGGTCAGGCACGCCGACGCGGGCAAGCTCGAGATCGAGCGAATGGAGCTCGACGAGAGCGGCTTCCCACAGCCCACCGGCCAGGTCGAGGAGCTCGAGGCGGACTCCCTCGTCCTTGCCCTCGGCCAGGAGGCAGACCTTCGCCTACTGGAGGAAGTGCCCGGAATCGAGACAAGCGACGGGGTCGTGCAGGTCGGTCAGAACATGATGACCGGCCACCCCGGGATCTTCGCCGGCGGCGACATGGTCCCGGCGGAGCGCACGGTCACTGTCGGAATCGGGCACGGCAAGAAGGCGGCGCGCCACATCGACGCCTGGCTGCGCGAGAGCGAGTACACCGCGGCCCCGAAGAACGACCTGGCCACGTTCGAAACGCTCAACACCTGGTACTACTCGGACGCGCCGCGGACCGTGCAGCCGCAGCTAGACCTGGCACGCCGCAGCTCCACGTTCGACGAGGTGGTGTCGGGGCTAGACGAGTCGAACGCGCTGTTCGAGGCGCGACGCTGCATGTCGTGCGGAACGTGCTTCTCGTGTGACAACTGCTTTGGAGTCTGCCCCGACAACGCCGTGCTGAAGCTCGGTGAGACCGGCAAGCCCTACGCCATCGACCTCGACTACTGCAAGGGCTGCGGCCTCTGCGTGGCCGAGTGCCCGAGCGGAGCCATCCAAATGCTGCCGGAGGAGATCTAGACCATGGGCATAGTGGAGCATTCGGCGGCCGCGCTCCTACCGGAGCAGTCCGAGCGACTCGACGGCTACGTGTCCCGCGCCCGTACTGCCGCCCAGGCCTTCCGCGAGCTGGACCAGGAGGCCGTCGATCGGATCGTCTGGGAGATGGTGGTGGCCGGACTCGAGAACGCGGTCGACCTCGCTCGGCTGGCCATGGAGGAGACCGGCTTCGGTGTCTTCGAGGACAAGGTGGTCAAGAACTACGTGGCCACCGAGTTCCTCTACGACTACCTCAAGGACAAGAAGTCCGTCGGCGTGATCGAGCGCGATGCCGAGCGCGGGATCGAATACGTCGCCGAGCCGATCGGCGTCGTTCTCGCGCTGCTGCCGATCACCAATCCCACCTCCACCGCCCTCTTCAAGTCGATCGTGGCGGCCAAGACGCGCAACGCGATGATCTTCCGACCGAGCGCACGGGCGGCGCGCTGCGCGCTTCGTGCGGTGGAGGTCCTCGAGGAGGCCGGTGAGCGCGCGGGCATGCCCGCGAATGCGCTCCAGGTGATCCCCGACCCCACGCTCGACGTCTCCCAATACCTCTTCCACCACGAGGGCGTCGACCTCATCTGGACCACGGGCGGGCCCAAGGCGGTGGCTGCGGCCAACGCCGCGGGCAAGCCATGCATCAGCGTGGGCCCGGGCAACGCTCCGGTCTACGTGCACCGCAGCGCCGATGTGCGAATGGCGGTGGTGGACATGCTGATCTCGAAGACCTTCGACTCCTCGGTGATCTGCCCGGCCGAGCAGACCTGTGTGATCGACGCCCCGATCTATGACGAGATGGTCGCCGAGCTCGAGCGAATGGGCGCGCGCGTGCTCTCCGAGGAGGAAACCGACGCCCTCGCCGCCCGCTGCTTCGAGGACGACGGCCGCATGCGGATGGACGCCCTCGGCCAGTCGTGCCTGAGCCTGGCGGCCATGGCGGGGTTCGAGGCAGCTGAGCGGGACAAGGTGCTGGTGGCGCCGCTTCCCAGCGACCTCGGCGAGCTGGCGCGGCACCCGTTCATCCAGGAGAAGCTGATGCCGGTGCTGGGGCTCGTGCGATCCCGCTCGGTGAGCCACGGGATCAAGGCCTGCGAGCTCGTGACCGAGCACGGCGGTCTGGGCCACACATCCGCCGTCTACGCCAAGGACGAGAGCGTGATCGAGCGCTTCTCCAAGGCCATACGCACGGGGCGCATCCTCGTGAATGCGCCCACGGCGGTGGGTGCCCTGGGTGGGATCTACAACTCGCTGACGCCGACGTTCTCACTCGGCTGCGGTACGTGGGGCGGGTCCAACACCACCGACAACGTCAACTACCGCAATCTGCTGAACGTGAAGACGGTCTCGCGCCGGCACTCCCCGCCGCAGTGGTTCCGGGTGCCGAGTGACACCTACTTCAACCCGGGTGCCCTCGACAACCTGCGCCAGCTCGGCGCACGGCAGGTGCTTATCGTGACCGATCCGGGCGGAGAATCGCTCGGCTTCACGGACGAGGTGCGCGCGCATCTCGGCGAAGGCGTGGCCACCCACGTGTTCTCCGAGGTCGGCGTCGAGCCCACCGAGGAACAGGTACGGGCCGGCATCGAAGTGCTCGAGCGTGTCCGGCCGGACCTGGTTGTGGCAGTGGGGGGCGGCTCGGTCATCGACGCGGCCAAGGCCATGCGGCTGTTCTGGGAGAGCCCCGAGCTGTCCCTGCGCGAGCTCTCCCTGCCGTTCCTCGATGCGCGCAAGCGGGTGGCTCACTACCCGCAGATCGACCACAAGGTCCGCCTCGCGGCAGTCCCCACCACCGCCGGCACCGGTTCGGAGGTATCGCCTGCGGCTGTGCTCACGGTCGGCGGGCGCAAGGTCACGCTGGTCGACTACTCGCTCGTTCCCGATACCGCGATAGTCGATCCGCGGCTGACCCTCACGATGCCGCCGCACATGACAGCGGACACAGGCGTCGACGCCCTGACTCACGCGCTCGAGGCCTTCGTCTCGATCTTTGCCTCCCCGTACACCGACGCCTTCTGCCTGCAGGCCGTCCACCTCATCCTCGAGAACCTGCCGCGCGCATATGAGCAGGGTGACGATCTCGACGCCAGGTCTGCGATGGCCAACGCGGCCACGATCGCCGGCCTCGCTTTCTCGAATGCCTTCGTCGGCGTCAACCACGCGCTGGCGCACGCCGTGGGTGCCAAGTTCGGCGTCGCGCACGGGCGGGCCAACGCGCTGTTCCTCCCGCACGTGCTGCGCTACAACGCCTCGCTTCCCACCAAGTTCATGCCGGCACCCACGTACTCCGCGTACGTGGCGCCGGAGAAGTACGCGCAGATAGCGTGGGTGATCGGCCTCGGGGGCAAGACGGCGGAGATCGCGCGAGGACGCCTGTTCGACAAGGTCGACGAGCTGCTGCGGGCGGTCGACATGCCGTCCTCGATCGTCGATGTGGGGATCGACTGCGGGGGATACGAGGCGGCCGCGCCCGAGCTGATCGCCACGGCGTTCGCGGATCCCAGCGTCCGCACGAATCCACGGATGCCAATGATCGCCGAGTTGAACGAGCTCCTTGCGGCAGTGAGGCCCTGAGCACACGCCGCCAGCTCGATATACGCGAGACGAAAGCCGGCTCGCTTCGCCGTGGACGGTCGGCTAACGTAATCCGGACTGGCCAGTTCCGTGGACCAACTCCCGAACGCTGGGACTCGATGGCAAGTACTCGACTCGATGAGCATCGCCTGCGCCGGCTGCTCGAGGTTGGCCGCGGGCTCGTCGCGGAACTACACAGTGAGGCGATCTTCGAGCGCCTGCTCGCGGTAGCGCGGGAGCTGACCGGCGCCCGCTACGCCGCGATCGGGGTACTCGACGTCGATCGCCACGAGCTCGAGCGCTTCCTCGTCTCGGGCATCGACGAGAAGACCCACAAGGCGATCGGCGATCTGCCCCGCGGCCGCGGGATCCTGGGCGAGCTGATCCGCGAGCCGAAGCCATTGCGGCTGGACGACATCAGCGAACACCCGCGCAGCTACGGCTTCCCGCCCGAGCACCCG
>WUUC01186947.1_pt1 | contig 14158 bp, 12 predicted proteins | sample 6278441 | NCBI WGS metagenome assembly WUUC01 (sample SAMN13675441, study PRJNA597444) | soil metagenome | isolation source: soil | place: USA: Washington | collected 2017-10
CCACTGAGAGTGGTCATACTCTCACTCGAAGGAAGCACTGATCCGCAGCGTCGCTCATTGGTCGCTGGACCTGCGGGGAGCTAGGCGAACCCGGCCTTCAACACGTCCCCAACACGTGTCGCCGGGTCCCCACGAAGGCTCGGCGGCGATACGCCGACAGGAGCCTCCAGTGACCGAGCGGGCACGCCGAACCCTCCACCGCACCCTCGCCCGAGCAGGCGGCGCCACCCTCGTGGCCGCCGGCCTCCTCGCCGGCATCGGCCTGGCGGCCTCGCCGGCCGCGGCCGACCCGGCCGAGGACAAGGTGACGATCTGTCACGCCACCAGCGACACGACGAACCCCTACGTCCAGATCACGGTGAGCGCCAGCTCCCTGGACGGCCAGGGCAACAACGACCACACGCAGCACACCGGCCCGCTGTTCGACTTCGCCGACCCCGACGCCAACGAGGCCTGGGGCGACATCATCCCGGCCGGTCCGGGCGTCAGCGAGGCGGTCAACGACACGTCCGAGGGTCAGGCGATCCTGGCCAACGGCTGCAACGGCCCCGACGAGGGCAGCTGCCCCGACGGCTCCGACCCGGTCGAGGGCGAGTGCCCGACGGAGGAGACCTGCCCCGGCGGCGAGCCGGCCGTCGGCGGCGAATGCCCCGAGGAGCTCGAGGCCTGCGAGACGGACGAGGCGCTGGCCGCCGACGACCCCGCCTGCGGCGTCGTGCCCTGCGAGACCGACCCCCAGCTTTCGGCCGACGATCCGGCCTGCGGTGAGACCGACGAGTGCCCCGACCCGGGTGCGGACGAGTGCCTGCCGGCGCCCGTCACCTCGAGCCACTCGGAGGATCGGGTGCTGAAGCCCGTCGAGGTGAAGCCGAGCGTGATCCACGGCGGGTCCGCCGCCCAGGCGCCGACCCTCCCGGTCACGGGTCGCTCCACCGGTCCGCTCGCGGCCGCCGGCACGGGGCTCGTCGCCCTCGGCGCCGCTCTGCTCCTGGCCGAGCGCCGCAGGCTCGAGGCCTGAGATCTCGGGCCGGGAGGAGGCGGACGCCTCCCGGCCCGACCCATCGAGGTGGAGGGAGTCCGGGCCGGGGCGACGCCCCGGCCCGAGACGCGCCCCGCCCCGGCTACCCGCCGTCGGAGGGGGGTTCCGGGGTGGTCGTCGTGGTGGTCGAGCTGGTCGTCGTGGTCGTGATGACGGGCTTCGGACGGGTGGTCGTGGTCGTGGTCGGCGGCCGGGTGGTCGAGGTCGTGCTCCGCGGGCGTGTGGTCGTCGTGGGGTCCGTCGTGCTTGCCGTGGTCGTGCCGGTGGCCGGGCCCGTCGGGCCCGGTGGGTCGGCATCTGTCGATGAAGTCGTGGAGCTCGACGAGGTCGACGGAGTGGAGGTTGTCGATGAGCCGACGTTGCTGCCATCAGCCTCGGTCGAGGTCGGGCCGGCCGGCTCATGTTGGACGCCGAGCACCTCGACCGGCTCCCGGCCGGACTCGCCGCTGCCATCCACGAGGATCGCACCCACGCAGGCCGCCACCACCCACCAGAACCATCGCCCGTCCCGCACCAGGTGCACCAGCGGACGCTAGCGAAGGGCGCGCTGTGGCGGCGATGTCACCAGCCGTGTTCGGACCGGCCGGGCACAGGGCCGCGTCCTGTCCTCTTGACCGCGGATCTGGGTTGCGACTAGCAGCCGGGGAAGTCAGTGCCGCCGAACGGGAAGCACACGATCAGCGCGACGTGGTTCAGCGGGTCGATGTCCTTGATCGGCGCGTTCACGGCCGCCGAGGCGATGTAGTCGATGACCGTGGGGGTCCCGGGGTTGTCGGGCGGCACCGGCTGTGTGCCCTGGACGACGGTGATCGTGGGTCGGCCCGGACCCGGAGGCGGGTCCTGCACGAAGCCGTTCGTGCACACGACGTTGTGGCAGTCTCCCTTGAACTGCGCCCCCGTCTCGACCAAGCGAAGGCGCGGGTCGAGGGTGACTCGGGCCTTCCGGGTCTGTCCGTTGGTGAAGCTCTCAGTGACGACGAACGTGATCGCTCCCGACTCGAACAGGCAGGTGCCACAGCGGGGCTCCCCCGGCTTCGAGTCGTAGGTCCCGAGATCGATACAGGCCTGGCCGCAGTTCGCCGAGCTCGCCGAGGCGATCTTGACGTAGTACAGGATCCCGTCGTTCTCGCACTCCTGACATCCCGGCCCGGTCTGCACCGCTCCGGCCGGCGCGGCCCAGAGCGTCGGTGCCGCCCATGCGATGCCGCCGGCGACCGCCGTGCGCTTGATCATGTCGCGCCGGCTCAGGCCAGCGTCCGCCGTCTTCTCGCCCTTTTCGCCCACCACGCTCTCCTCGCTTGGGTGTAGCGGGCACAGTACAGGCCCGACACGCAGCGTGGCAATGCTGTTGGCGATTTCACACACGGTGACGATCCGTGACGAGGAGGCCCCTGACCGCCTCGACCGCCGAGGGGATGTCCCCGAAGGTGAGGCGAGCGCATGCAGCGCCCGCTACCGCCTGTCCCAGGGTTCGAAAGCCCGAATCCCCCAGTCCTGCCAGGTTCCACGCGTTGCGACACAACGACTCGAACGCCTCCGATCGAGAGATCTGGGTGAGGGCGCTGGGCTCGCCCGGGCGAAGCTCAAGCGCGACCACGGCGCTCACCGTCGCGGTGGCGGGTCCGGGGGCCCCTCCGAGCTGACTCGCCGTCACGTGCCACTGCCGCCGTTGGTACCTCGATCGCCATGATGGCGTGGGCCGCAGCTCGGGAAGGAGCGCTTGGGTGGACGTCGCCAGCGCCATGGTTCGTGGATATGGCGTGACAGCAGTTTGTCCGAGTCGGATCGCGGCTGCTTCGTCGGTCAGGTAGCGGAAGCCCCGCAGGGCGAGGCTTGCGGCGAGCGTCGACTTCCCTGACCCCATCCTGGCCGGGATCACCACGGCGCGGTCCTCGATCGAAAGCGCGGCAGCGTGCACGAGGACGTGTTCACGCTCATGGAGGATCACCCGCTGGTTCGTGTCCCAGAGCATCCACGCGATTGCGAGCCAGGCTCGTGTCGTGGTGAGGACGATCTCACCGTTCCGTCGCACGATGAACCGCACGGTGGCCTCGTCCACTTCTCGGGTGAGCTCATAGGACGCGTCGACGGATCCGTCGGCAGCGGAGAACTGACCGAACAGCTCGTGGAGGTAGCGCCCGATCTCGTTGTCGGCCTGCAAGGAGAAGCGAAAGGCCATCGCCTCGTAGCACCGCGCCCCCTCCGGCGGTTGTGTGCGACGGGGTGCCGAGGCCGCGCCCGGCGCATGTGGCGGTGGCGGTCCTGGCTCGAGGAGCCCCTCAGCTCCCAGGTGGGCGAGGAAGGCCCCTATGTCCGCACGAACCCGGTCAGCGCCCTCGTCGAACTCGCGGCCGAGCTCGCGCGCCAGGTCATCGAGGGTCGTCGTTCCGTCGAGCATTGCCCACACCCGAGTGCCCACGAGGTCAAGTCGGTGCACACGGCCACGGTGGAAGAGCACGGCCTCGCCGTCGAGCACCACCACCTCGACCTCACGCCCGCGCTCGACGCGCTCAGAACTCACGTCGGGCGATCCTCGACACCACTCGACGCAACCGGTTGCGCCGGGTGGTCCCCCGACCGGTGAGGTAGTCAGCGGTGGGAAGCAACAAGCTCCCGGCGAGGCCGGCGCGATATCGGATGCCCTTGGCGGTGAGCAGCATCGCGATCGTCCTGGACATCTCCCCCTTTCCGGGGCCGTACGCTCGGAGGCGCAGCGCATCTCGGCGGTTCAGGGGCCGGGAGGCCGCCCACTCGCTCAGGGGTCCGACGTGCCCCAGTTGGACCTCGGCCGCTCGGACCGCGAGCACGAGGGCAGGTTCGAGCCCGTTCCGGGCCGCCCGATCCCGCACCTCCGACACGTCGCTGCAGGCTCGATCGTGCAGCTGCACCACGTCGCGCAGCACCCACAGGCGCGGTCTGGGGCTGGTGGCAGCATGGACGCACGCGTGCAGAAACCTGCCGACGACATCCAGGGTGCGCACGTCGAGCGCACCGATCCTGACGCTGTCCTCACCGAGCCACAGGTCCGCCTCGATGATCTGTTGACCGAGCGGCCCGAGGGCGAGCGTGCGGTGCAGGTCGACCTCGACACCCTGGGGCCGTAGGAGCGCGACGCCTTTGCCGTATCGGCGTTGGAAGCCGGGACGAGGCTCTGCGTATGCCCGGCCGAACCCCAGTGTCCGGAGGAGCTCGACTGCGCTGTCGAGGTCGGCGCTCGACACGAGGACGTCGAGGTCGCGGAACAGCCGTTCCGATGGGTCGTCGTAGTCCTGGTGGGCTACAGCAGGCCCCTTCAAGGTCCGCATCGCCACCCCTGCCGCGGCGAGGGGCTCGGCGATCTCGATCAGCGTCCGTTCGACCTGCAGGCAGCGACGCAAGCCGCGACGATGGAGCTCGACCGCGTCGTCCATCTGGCTGCTCGACAGACCGATGACCCCCGAGGCTGCCCCCCGAACGAGCAGCCCCGTGAGCCGCTCGCGCGCGACGGTCTCGAGGACCGGTCGCCACAGATCAGACGGGATCGCCTGGAGGTCGACGCCCGCGATGCCCACCTTGGCCACCTCCCGCGCCAGACACCATCCCCGACCCGCGGGGTCGAGCACCCCTTCGGCGCCGAGGTCCCGCTCCGCGGCGATCACGCGGCTGCTGCGGTCAGGGTGGTCAGGAGGTCGGCGCGGCTTCCGCCCGGTCCGATGTCCACGGTCATGCGATGCGCGAGCTCGACCAGGGCCTCGAGCTCGACGTCGCGACCGCGCTCGACGTGGCGTTGCAGGAGGTACAGCGCATCGACCACGCCAAGGCGCCCGGGCTCCGGCCCGAACGTGACGAACGCCTTGAGCGGGTGAGCGCCGGGCGGAGCGATCGGGTCGAGCCGCCGGCAGGCCGCTCGAGTGAGGTCGACACCACTCGAGAGCGTCGTGCCGTCGGGAACGACGACGCGCTCGCCGTCCCGAGCAACCTCCACCACCGCAGCATCGAAGGCCCGGAAGCCCAGAGCTGTCAGGTCTCGGGATCGGCGAGCCAGCTCACGGCGGCTCCCGTCGTCGACGAGGATCGCCTGCCCACTGTGGTGGAGCAGGCCGGGGGCCCGGACCGGGATCATTCCCGGGGTCGGCGAACGGCCGGCCAGCACGTGCCGGACGAGCGCCTCCGTCACCCGGGTCGGGTCGGGCGTGCGCACCATCGTGCAGGTGCCCCAGATGAGGCGATGTAGCTGATCGGCGCGCTCGGCGAGGACGAGCGAGAACGACGTGGGCGCATGCTCGTCCACGAGGTGATCCCGGAAGAGCTCGGCGACCACGCGGTCTCCCAACCCCTCCGTTGCTCGCACGCCGATCGGCCGGTCACCGATGCGAACGGTTCTCGTGCGTGCCCATCGCGACTCCTCGAGCGACGGTCCGCACACGCGCGGCGGGTCGTGGAGGAACCGGGGACGCAGCGGCTCTGTCCCATCGTCGTTCAGTCCGTCCTGCCGGAGGAGGGCCTGCTCGTCGAGCTGGAGCAACAGGGGCTGGAGGTCGCCCGAGATCGTCGCAGCAGGAACGCCGAACCCGGCTGCAAGATCACCGACGAGCACATCATGGTCGACCCCGTCGCCGATGGCCTCGAACACCACCGATGCGACCGGGTCCAGCACCACGATCTTGGATCCTCGGCGCACTGCGAGCAGGTCACCGACCCAGGCGCGGTCGAGGCCGCTCGACGGCCGAAGGCGGCGTCCCGCTGAGGTCGGCGTCACGCGGTCCCTACGGACGGCGTCCGCGAGTCGGCCAACCTCACGATCTGACGGGCACGAGGGCGCCCTCTGATGCAAGTTGCTCCACCAGCCCCTCGACATCGGTACCCACGGTCTCGCGGTCGGCTCCGTAGCGATGGCTCAACTCCGTGGTGATCTCCGCAGTCGAACGTGGCTCCTGGAGGATGCGCCAGACGTCAGAGGCGGTGCCCCGCAGCTCGAGGTTCGTCGTCGGGAGATCGATCAGCACGAGACCGACGGTCGCCCTGGAGAGAGCGTTCGAGCTCTGCTGCCAGCGTTGGACCACGAAGGCAGGCTACGCCGTCGGTAGGGTTCGCAGGCTGCGGTCAGGTCCGGGCCGCGCCTCATCGGACGAGGTGCGGTCGCCCTCGCCGTCGCTGCTGACCGGTCGCCTCGCATGCATGCACACCAGCACGAGCAGCAATGGAAGCACCTGCACGCGCTGCCGGACCAGGATGCCGTAGTTGGCGAAGCTCGAGAAGCCGTACACGAAGAGCACCGTGTAGCACGCACAGAAGACGAGGTACGGCCGATCGGTCGTCGAGCGGACGGCCGCGATGAGGCGCCGCGGGCCACTGACGAAAAGGCTCAGGAGGGCGAGGCCCTCGAGGGAGGCGACGAGGGACTGTGCGTTGCTCGTCTGCCAGGGGAAGGGCCGGAACACGACGTTGACGAACGCCTGGGGAAAGCGCGTCGGGGACAGGTCAGTCTGGGTGTCGCCGGTGTAGGAACCGCCCTGGCCGGTCTGTTCGGTCACCTCATCCAGGGTGAGTTGCACGGATTCCTGATCGAAGGCGTCCACGCCCATGTAGCTCTCCAGCTCGCCGACCGCGATCACGAGGATGCCGCCGAGGACGACGACACCGATCAGCTTGGTGAAGGGCGCCAGTCCTGCCCGGTTCTTCCGGTGGGGTCGGAACACATAGGCCGTGAGCACGCCGGCTGCGACGAGGGCCGCGACATGTGGGCGAACGAACGACAAGGCGACAAGGCCCACGATGAAGGCGGCGAGACCGCCACGCGAACCCGTGAGCAACCGTGCGGCACCATACGCAGAGACGCCGAGGCCGAGGCACATCCACGCCTCCTTGCCGACGCTCGACGGCCAGAACAACAGCGAGGGCAGGAAGAACACCAGCCGCGCGTAGCGGAGGTGATCCCCGTCGGGGACGGCGTGGACGAAGGCGCGGTGGAAGAAGTAGAGGCCCCAGAACCCGAGCCAGGAGAAGAAGAAGAACCCCCCGAGGTCGGTGGCACCAGTGATCGTGTACACGGCTCCTGTCACGATCTGGATGAAGCCGGTCCCCTGGACTCGGCGCCCCAAGTCGATGACGAAGTCGCCATCGCGGAACTGCCGGGCGAGGATCGCCCCGACGTCGTGGTAGACGCTTGCGTCTGCGTTTCCGTCGTACAGCCCAAAGGCCACGGCGTACCTGACGATGGCGGCAGCGAGCTTGCAGCCGAGAGCGAGCCACAACAGCCGAGCGATCCGCGGCTCGACCTCTAACCTGATCGCTCGGCGAAGAAGCGGGACGCTGATGGCAACGAGTGCGATCAGAACCAGAGCGGCGGCGAACATGTCGTACGAGCCGTGCTCCATGAGCCATGCCAGAACGCAGGAGGTCAAGCCGACACCGGTGACGAGGCCGAGGGGTACCCACGGCACCTCCCGTGCCATGCGTTGGCGGAGCGCTTGAGCCCCGAGCACGTCAGGGATCGAGGCGCTCAGGCGCAGGGCCGGGCCGGCCCCGACCTGGCCGCCCGGACGCATCGACGTCGCGGGCCTGCGCCCCAGCCGCCGGACCCGTTCGCGGGCGGTTGAGCGCCGCCTGCCGGAGGGCAGCCGCGTCGGGACCGTGCCATGGCTCGAGGCGTTCGCCGAGCCTGGTCTTGTCGCTCCCCGGCCGCCGGACGCGCCGCCGCCGAGGGGCGGGCTCCGATCGGGTCGTGTAGTAGTCCGCGTACGAGCCCTCGGCGCCGGTGGTGCCGATCAGCACGACGCCCGCAGTAGGCGCCGCGAGTCGCTCCAGGAGCGTCTTCGTCCGCCTGGCGCTGTCAGCGGACGTCTTGCCGGCCCGGGCGACCACCACAACGGCGTCGACTGCCGGGATCAGCTCGGTGGCGTCGTTGGTGGCGAGGATCGGCGCGGTGTCGATGATCACGACGTCGGCGAGCTCCCGCGCCTGGCCGACGAGCGCTCGGCCGGCGTTGGCGACGTCGCCGAAGCTGCGTAGCGCGCTGCCGCTCGGCGCGACCTGCACGCCGTCGGTCATCGTGGGACGCACCACGCTCGCGAGCTCCCGACGCGCGTCCATGAGCACCTCGGAGATGCCTGGGCGAGGATCGACGCCGAAGAGCCTGTGAACCTCCGGGCGGCGGAAGTCGCACCCCATCACCAGCACGGAACGGCCAGCCTCGGCGAAGGCAGTGGCGAGGTTCGCGACCGTGGTCGTCTTGCCATCCCCTGGCGCGGGCGACGTCACGAGGATCACCTCCGGCTCCCCCCGCGTGCCAGCACCCCGTCCGCCGATGATCACGGTGGGCACGAGCACGAGTGAGGCGCGAAGCGTCCGGTAGGCCTCCGCGGCGGCCGATGCCGGATCAGCCTTGGCGATGACCACGTCGTCGGGGATGCTCACACGCGGCACCTCCGCGACCACAGGGAGCCCGAATGCTGCCTGGACCGCGTCGGCGGTGTTGAGGCGGGTGTCCAAGCGCTCGGTGACCAGCACGGCGGCCAAGCCCAGCAGGAGACCCACGACCAAGGCGATCGCAGTTCGAGCCGGACGGCTGCTCGGTGGTGAGAAGCCCCCCTCCACGGCGGACGCGAGATCAGGGAGGGCCGCCTGGAGCGTCACGTAGCCAGCGCTGGGCGCGGCGGCGTTCAGGACCTGCTGCTGCTGGTCGAGGGCAGCGCCGTACTGCCGGAGCTTCGAATCGCGTTCGGCTTGAAGCACCCCGCTGGAGCCCCCGGCGGACTCTGCGTCGGCGATCCGTTCGTCAAGGGAGTCGATCTCGACCTGCAGCGTGGACAGCTGCTCGTTGAGCCGTCCTAGCTGGTCTTGCTGCAGCTGCTGTGCTTCCTCACCGAGGTACGCGAGGGTCTCCTCGGCGAAGGAGTTCGCGCGCTCAGCGGCCTCCGATGGCGATGGTCCTGTCACCGTGATGCCGAGCGTGCCCACGGTCTCGTCCGGTTCGAGGCTCACCTGGGAGGCGAGCACTGCCGGCTCCCCGTCGAAGTCGATCCGGTCGGCGACGCGACGTGGGACCTCCCCCGTCTTGACGAAGATCGACAGGGAAGCGAGCGCTGGGGGCGCAGTGGCCGACGAGTCGCGGATCAGCTGGTGGGTGGCCTCGTAGGTGACGGCGTCATCGGCGGGCTCGGCGGGCGTCGTGACCCATGCAGCGGCGCCGGCCACCAGGAGACATGCGACGAGGACCCGCCAGCGGCGTCGGATGATGCGCGCGTACTCATGCGCCTCCATCAGACGACTCCTTCCACCGATTCGAGGCTACCGGTCACGACCCGGTCGCTCCGAGCGCGGCGCGGATGGGCTGCGCATGGGCCTGGATGCGCGCCACCGCGTCCGCGATGCCGGCTATCTGCTCCTCGGTGAGGTGTGACCACAGCGGTGGTGACAGGACGGATGTCGCGAGAGAGTCGCTGCACGGCAGCGGCCGGGAGCGGCTCCAACCCGCGTGGGCCTGTTGACGGTGGATCGGCGGTGCGTAGTAGCGACGGGAGTCCACACCCTCGGCGGCCAGCGCTCTCTGGAGAACAGGCGCTGACAGGCCGAACCGCTCCTCGTCGATGACGATCGTGAGATCCTTGTACGTCGACCGGTCGCCTGGCGCGGGACGGATCGTGCGGACCCCAGGAACGCTCCCGGTCGCGACCTCGAAGCGGTCGACGAGCACGGACCGTGCCTCGATGTGACGATCCAGCCCGTCGAGGGACGCGAGCGCGATCGTGGCGTGGAGCTCCGACATGCGGGCGTTGAGGCCGGGGAAGCGGCAGTCGTAGTCGCCGGGGTTGCCGTAGTCGCGGCCGAGCCGCAAGCGCTCCGCCAGCGCCCCGTCGTCCGTGGTGACGATGCCGCCCTCGCCGGCCACGACCACCTTGGTGGGGCTCATGCTGAAGACCTCGGCGGTGCCGAAGCTCCCGACGGCGCGCCCTGCCCGCTCGCTGCCGAGGGCGTGGGCCGCGTCGTAGACCACCGGGATCCCCCGGGCCGAGGCGAGGGCTTCGATCGCCTCGACCTCCGCCGGGTGCCCGTACACATGGGTGGCGCTGATCGCGGCCACCGGTGGTCCGTCGTCCAGCTGGCCTTCGAGGTCGTCGACGTCGAGGCTCGCGCGCTCCTTGGTGACCTCGACGAAGTCCGGCTCGGCTCCGGCCCAGGTGACAGCGTGGGCGCTCGCCGCGAAGGTGAAGCTCGGGAGGAGCACCCTGGTGCCGGGGCCCGCGCCGAGGGCCTGGTACACGAGCATGAGCCCCGCGGTGCAGCTGGACACCGCCACGGCATGGGCCACGCCGAGGCGCTCGGCGACCCTCGCCTCGAGCTCCTTCACCTGGGGGCCGTTGGTGAGCATGCCGCTCTCCAGCACACGCCCGAGTGCAGCGGTGAGCGCGGGGACGTCGTCGAGGGTCGGGCGCACCAGTGGCAGCTTCTCCGTGAAGACCGGATCGCCGCCTAGGACGGCCGGCGTGCTCACAGGACCTCCACGTTCGGCCGCGGGCCCTTGGTGGCGTTCCGAGCGTCGAACACCAGCGTCGCCCGGTCGCAGATCGCATCCAGATCGTAGGACGAGTGCGGCGTGAGGAGCAGCACCGCGTCCGCCCGCTCCAGCAGGGCGTCGTTGAGGCGCCTCCGCGTGAGCCGCAGCCCGTGGTCGTCGAGGTCGCGGACGAAGGGGTCGTGGAAGCTGAGCTTGGCCCCCCAGGCCTGCAGGTGGGCGAGCACCTGCACCGCCGCCGACTCGCGGATGTCGCCCACGTCGGGCTTGTAGGTGACCCCGAGCGCGACGAGGCGGGCACCGTGCACCGCCCGGCCGCGGCGGTTGAGCGCGTCCATGATCCGACGGGCCACGTAGGCCGGCATCTGGTCGTTGATGTCCTTGGCCAGCTCCACGAGGCGGAAGGGCCGGCCCGTGTCGCGGCGCGACTGCCAGGTGAGGTACGCCGGGTCGAGCGGGATGCAGTGTCCGCCGACCCCGGGTCCGGGGTAGAACGCCTGGAAGCCGAACGGCTTCGTCGCAGCAGCGTCGATCACCTCCCAGGTGTCGATCCCCTGGTCGGCGCAGAGCTGGGCCATCTCGTTCACGAGCGCGATGTTCACGAGGCGGTAGGTGTTCTCCAGCAGCTTCGCCATCTCCGCCGCCCGGCAGCTCGACACGGGGTGGACCACATCGACGAGCTCGCCGTAGAACGCCGCCGCCGCGCGGGTGGCGGCCGGCGTCGCGCCCCCGACGACCCGCGGCACGCCCGCGAACCCGAGGCTGGCATCGCCGGGGTTGATCCGTTCGGGAGAGTAGGCGAGCAGGAAGCCCTCGCCCGCCACCAGGCCGTTGGCCTCGAGCAGCGGGGCGAGCACCTGCTCCGTGGTACCCGGGTACGTCGTCGACTCGAGGATCACCAGGCTGTCGGCCCGCAGGTGGTTGCCCACGGCGCGGCCCGCGCCCTCGATGGCGCTCAGGTCGGGGCGAGAGTCGATGAGCGGGGTGGGCACGCAGATGAGCACGACGTCGGCGCGCTCGATCGGGCCGGGATCGGCCGCGAACGAGAGGTGGCCGGTGTCCATGGCCTCGTCGAAGAGGTCGTCGTCGACGCCGGCCACGACCTGCTGCCCGTCGGTCAGAGCGGCGATCCGTTCCTCGTCGAGGTCGATCCCGGTGGTGGGCATCCCCGCGCGCGCGGCGGCCGCGGCGACGGACAGGCCGACGTAGCCCTGACCCACCACGGCCACGCGCGCGGTGCGGTCGTCGATCGCCTCGAGAAGCCGATCGGCCAGCCGTGCGCCAGGCCTGGTGCGCTCAGTCTTGGGCGCTCTGGGCACTCGTCGATGGTAGGTCGGGTGTCTCGGCCGATCGCGCGGGCTCGAGGTCGATCACCTGCTGGACGGCCGTGAAGAGCGCGGTCCGCACGTCCTCGTCGCGGAGCTCGAGGGCGAGGGTCCCGAGCTGCTGGGCCATCGCCTCGACCGCGGTGCGAGGGGGCAACGTGGGCCGGATCCGGGAGATGGCGGGGTGCTCGGTGTGGTCCGCGGGCTCGTCGTCCGCGAGGAGCTCCTCCTCGAGCTTCTCGCCCGGGCGGACGCCCGTGATGCGCACCTCGATGTCACCACCGACGCGCAAGCCGGCGAGCCGGATCATGCGGTGGGCGAGGTCGAGGATGCGGACCGGCTCGCCCATGTCGAGCACGAACAGGTCGCCGCCGCGGGCCAGGGCGGCGGCCTGGAGGACGAGCTCCACCGCCTCCTCGATGCTCATGAAGTAGCGGGTCATGCGGACGTCGGTGACGGTGACCGGGCCGCCCCCGGCGATCTGCTGCGCGAACGTGGGGACGACGCTGCCGCGGCTGCCGAGCACGTTCCCGAAGCGGACGGCGGCGTGGGTGGCCCCGGGCCCTGCCGCGCCGAGCACGAGGTGCTCGCCCAACCGCTTCGACGCCCCCATGACGCTGCGGGGCTGCACGGCCTTGTCGGTGGAGATGAACACGAACCGCTCGACGCCGACGATCTCGGCGGCCGCCAGGATGTTCGCGGTGCCGATCACGTTCGTGCGCACCGCCTCGGAGGGGTGGTCCTCGAGGAGCGGCACGTGCTTGTGCGCGGCCGCGTGGAACACGATCTCGGGGCGGTGCCGGTCGAACGCGCGCCGGACCGCGGCGGCGTCACGGATGTCGACCAGGACCTGCACGGGCGGGCCGTCGGTGCCGAGCGACGCGGCCATCTCGTGCAGGTGGGACTCGTCGTGGTCGAGTGCGATGAGCAGCGCGGGACCGCTGCGGGCGACCTGGCGGGCGATCTCGGCGCCGATCGATCCGCCGGCGCCGGTGACCAGCACGCGCCGGCCGGTGAGCATCCGGCGCACCGCTTCGAGGTCGGTCTGCACCTGGGCCCGGCCGATCAGGTCGTCGATCCGGAGCTCGCGGACGTTCCGCAGGCCACCGCCACGCTGGACTCGACCGGCCAGGCCGCCGACGATCTTGAGCGCGAGCCCCGCCTGCTCGGCCGTCTCGGCCACCGTGCGCACGGTGTCGGCCGTGGGCGAGCTCATGGCGAGGATCGCGAGGTCGGCCCCGGTCCGGGCCACGAGGTCGGGGAGGCGCTCGTAGCCACCGACCACGGGCAGCCCGACCACGTACTTCCCGTGCAGGGCGGGATCGGGATCGACGAACGCGATCGGGTGGAGTCCGGCTCCGGGGAAGCGCAGCATCTCGGAGACGAGGGTGGCCCCGGCGTCCTTTGCGCCGATGACGACGACACGGCTGCCGCCCGGCTCGACCTCCTTCCGGCGGAACGAGAACAAGCGGCTCTGGAACCGGACGGCTCCGATCGCGAACGCACCGGCGCCGGTGCCGAGGAACACGACCGACCATGGGACGGTGCGATCGCGGATGAGCTCGATGCCGGTCAGCACGAGGAGCGACGCCATGGTGGCATCCAGCAGGCGCCGGGCCTCCTGGGCACTGGCGTGCCGCCAGACCTGCCCGTACAGGCCGAAGATCGCCAGCATGGCGATGTTCACCGTGACGGCGACGGGCAACCACCAGCCGAAGCGCCCCCACACGACTCCGGGCACGCTCGCGTCGAAGCGCAGCAGTAGGACGACAGAGTAGGCGGCGGAGACCAGCACGGCGTCGAGCACGCCGAGCGCGAGGTCGGCGCGGGAGCGGACCACCCAGCCGGCGAGCGCGGCCCAGCGCGAGCGCTCGATGCCCACAGCTCCCTCGTCTTCCATTGCCGCCTCGCCTGACCCGCCACGCCCATGGCCGGAGATGCGGAGGCTATCGCACCCCTCGGTCCCGCCCACATGGGCCGTTCGGCCCCGAACCGGTGGATCTTCGGCGGGTGCACCGCCGCTTTCGATGGCGGTGGGGCCCGACCATGGGTCAAGCGTCGTTCTCGGTCCATCGTGCAGAGTGGAGCGGATGGCGCGAACGACGGGACCGCACCCAGCTGAGGCCAGGGGCCTTCTGAGGTCGGTCCATCGCAACCGCCGGCTGATGTCCCTCAGCTACCGCAAGCTCGCGGTCGTCGGGGTCCTGTCTGTGGCGGCCGGGGTCGGCCAGGCCGCTCTCCTGCTGGTCATCGTCCGCGGCGCGACGGCGCTCACGGCCGACACGGAGGTGATCTCGGGAA
>WUUC01041017.1_pt1 | contig 14157 bp, 9 predicted proteins | sample 6278441 | NCBI WGS metagenome assembly WUUC01 (sample SAMN13675441, study PRJNA597444) | soil metagenome | isolation source: soil | place: USA: Washington | collected 2017-10
TCGACGATCCCGAGGACTACTACGCCTACGTCGACCACTACTACCCGAGCGAAGGCGTGTTCGCCATGTCCTCGGGCATGTTCGTCGACGCGGGCTACGGGCATTTCGTCTTCATGGCGGACGACGTATCGCAGATGGAACCGGTGCTCGTGCATGAACTCACTCATGCGCTGCTGCGGCATCTGAACCTGCCGCGCTGGCTCGACGAAGGCGCCGCGGTGAACATGGAAAAATATCTCGTGCCGCACCTGGCCGACCCGCGCCGCAATCTCTACGCCGCGCACGAGCTCTATACGCCGCGCACGAGATGGCCGCCAAGCATGCGGCGTTCTGGAACGAACACACGATCCAGGAGTTCTGGACCGGCCATTCGTTTCTGCGGCCCGACGACGGCAACCTGTTGTCCTACGACCTGGCCGAACGCATGACGCGGCTGCTCAGCGCCGAGGACTACGCGCGCTATGCCGCGCTGCTGCAGGCTGCGCGCGCCGAGGACGGCGGCATCGGCGCGCTGCGTGACGCATTCGGCCTGGATCCCGGCGATGTCGCTGCTGAAGTGCTCGGCACCGGTCCGTGGCAGGCGCAACCTTCCACATGGGAACGTGTGGAAGCTCAGGCTGTGTCGCAGTCGCAGATGCTGGCTCAGGCGATGGCGCAGCAGGCCGAGGAAACGGCACCGGTCACGCCGTAGCGTGTCAGGGCCGCAGTTCGCGGTCCGCCTGCTGCGCCTGGAGATAGTCGAGTTCGAAGTGCCGCCCGAGCAGGTCGATCAGCTTGAGGTTCAGCGTATTACCGGTGTGCAGCGATGCGGCCGCGGCCAGCGCGTTGCGATGACGATCGAACGCGGCGCGGTCGCGTTCGAGGAAGGCAATGGTGGCGAGCGCGTAGTCATTCCATTTGAACGCGGCGCTCGGCGCTTCGTCGGGCCGCAGCGAGCGGCGCGCGGCGGCGATAGCGGCAGGGCGGTCGTCGTGGTGGGCGCGCATCTGCGCCAGATGCCAATGCACGTTCGACGGCACCCCGTCACGCCGTCTCATCCACGCCTCGATCAGATCGCCGGCTTCGCGGTAGCAGCCTGTCCGTGCCAGCGCGCGGAAGCCCTGGCCTTCGGTCTGGTCGAACGCGTCGGGCGAAAGATCCATGTCGGTGCGCAGGTGTGTCTGGTACGACGCCGCGCAGTCGCTGTTCGCGCCGTTCAGCGCGGATACCATCGGCAGTTGCGCGCTGCCCAGCGCGAACGTCAGCAGCAGTGAAGCGATGGCAGGCATGGCAGCTCTTCGATGGCAGGTTCGGTGGACATACGGCCGCTGGTGAGTGCGCGGATCATTCAGCCGATGCGGCTGCGTCCGTGCCGGATGCATCCTGCCCGTCGAGCCGGAAGCTGGCGCTGGCCTCGTCGGCGTCGAACCCGATGCGTAGGTCCAGACCGCAGCGTTCGCCGAGACGACGCACGATATCCAGACCGAGGCCGAAGCCCGCGCTGCCTTCGCGCTTGGCGTAGGGCTCAAAGCAGTCGGTCGCGGCAGGTGTGGCAATGCCGCGGTTGACGATGCGCAGGCGCGCGCCGTCGAGGTCGATCGTGACGCTGCCGGCCTGCGTATGCGCGAACGCGTTGCCAATGAGATTCGACAGCAGGATGTGCGCGACGGGCACGGGGATCGTCGTCGTCGCCCCGGCGCCGACCTCGACGCGGACGTTGACGTCTTTTCCCTCCAGCAGCGACGCCTGTTCGACGATGACACGCTCGAGCACCGGCAGCACGGCGAACGCCGCCGCCACTGGCGCCGACTCGGCGCGTGCGAGCACCAGCAGGGTATCCATCGTCTGCTGCAGCTGCAGTACGGATTGCTGCAGATGGGCCAGATGCCGGCGGCCCTGCGGCGACAGCGCCGGTTCGCTGTCGATCCGCTCGGCCGCGCCGCGGATCACGGCGAGCGGCGTGCGCAGTTCGTGGCTTGCGTCGCGCGTGAACGCGCGTTCGCGCGCGACGACGTCATGGATCCGCCGGGTCAAGGCCTGCAGCGCCTGCGCGAGCGTGCCGACTTCGTCGTCGGCGAAATCGCGCGCGAAATCCTGCGGCAGCTGCTGCGCGCTCAATCCGTCGACGCGCGCGACGAGGCGCGACAGTGGCGCGGTGATGCGCCGTGCCAGCAGTCCGCCGAGCAGCAGCGCGAGCGCGACCAGCAGCAGTGCCAGCCATGCAAGCAAGCCCAGCACCCGGTCGCGCATCGGCCGCACGACGAGCTGCCGGCTGACCTCGGCGACGAGCCAGGCCGTCGCATCGGCCGCGTCGAGCTTCAGCAGGTGATAGTGGCGCCCTTCGCGCCCGCCCGCTTCGCGGCGTCGCGGTTCGGCGGCGAGCAGTTGGTCGAGCCCGTCCGGCAACGTTTCGCCGGCCGCGTAGACGCGCATGAACGGCTGCCGCGGCACGGCCCACCCGCCGTGTCGCTGCCGGTGTTCCTGCTGCAGCGCGGCTTCCTCGCGCAGCAGGTTGTCGAAGAACTCGTCCTCGGTCGTGTACATGAAGATCACGGCGTAGCCGCCGAACAATCCGGCCGTGACCAGGGTGAACAATGCAAACGCGGACATGAGCCGACTGCGCAAGGTCCGCCGGCGTGCGCTCACGCGTCGCTGTCCAGCTTGTAGCCGATACCGTGCACGGTCTTCAGCAGCGGGCGGTCGAACGGCTTGTCCAGCGCCTGGCGCAGCAGGTACAGGTGCGTGCGCAGCGGATCGGACAGCGGGGCCTCGTCGCCCCAGAGACGTTGCACCAGATCGCTGCGCGTCAGCGTGCGCGGCCAGGCTTCGGCCAGGGCGAGCAGGATGCGGTATGGCGTCTGCTGCAGCTCGAGCAACACACCGTGGCGCCGCGCCTCGTTGCGGCGCCGGTCGATGGCGAGCGAGCCGATGCGCAGTTCGTGCGTCACGCCGACGCGGTGGCGTTGCGACAGCGCCAGGCAGCGCGCGATCAGTTCCTTGCCCGCGAACGGCTTGACGAGATAGTCGTCGGCACCGGCGGCGAAGCCGTCGAGCTTGTCGTCGAGGCTGTCGCGCGCCGTCAGCATGAGCACGGGAATGTGGCGGTTGGCGCGTTCGCGCAGATGGCGGCAGACGTTCAGGCCGTCCATGCCGGGCAGGTTGAGGTCCAGCACCAGCACGTCCGGCGGTTCGGCCAGCGCCAGCTGTAGGCCGCTGCGGCCGTCGGCGGCGAAATCCGCGCGATGTCCCTGCGCCTGCAGCGTCTCGGCGAGGCTGCTGCGCAGGGCGAGGTTGTCCTCGATCACCAGGATATGCAGGCGCTGCGGCATACGTCAGCCGTCGATCTTGCGTTGGAGCTGTTTAGCTTCGTCCATCTCCGGATCGCTCGCCAGTACGGCGGCCAGCAGTGCGCGCGCCTGCGCGGCGTCGCCGAGGCGCCAGTGTGCCTCGGCCATGCCGAGCTTCAGCTGCGCCTGCGGCATGTACGGCGCGGCGAGCTGCATGATCGACAGCGCGTCGCGCACGGCGGCGTCGTGCGTGGCGCTCTTGAGCTGGTAGTAGCCGAGCAGTCCGATCAGGTCCACGTCTAGGTTCTGCCGCTCCGCGGCGAGTTCGGCTTTCGCGTTGTCGGCTTCACCGGCGAGCAGGCGCTGCACGATGCGCATGCTGCGCTCCTCGCGCCATGGCGCGCGCGCGACCGGCACGCGGCCGCTGGCCTTGACCAGCGCCTCGGCCACGAGCGCGGTCGAATACGGGTTCTGGCCGGTGATCAGGCGACCGTCGACGACGAGCTTGGGCAGCATCAGCGGCGCCTCTTCCCAGCGCGCGCCACGTTCGCGCATCGCATCCTCGAGCTGGAAACGGAACGACGCGGCCCAGCGCTTGCCGAATAGCGCCTCTTCCTCGTTGCTGAAACCGGTCAGCGCCTTGCCGCGGACCAGCAGCGAGCCGTCGGCCAGGCGCACGTCGACGAGCGCGGCCGGTCCGTGGCAGACCGCGGCGACGATGCCGCCCTGCTCGTAGACGCGCGCGAGCAGCCGGCCCAGCGCCGCATCGGCCGGCAGGTCGAACATCGCGCCCTTGCCGCCGACCACGTAGACCGCCGCGTAGTCCTGCGCCTTCAGCGCGGCGGTCGGCTGCGTCGCGGCGAGTTTCCGCATGGCTTCCGTATCGGCGAGCACGCGCGCGTTGTAGGCGACCTCGGGGTCGAACCGGTCGGCCTCGACCCGGCCGCCCTGCGGGCTTGCGACGTCGACCGCGAATCCGTTGTCGCGAAAGATCGCCCAGGCCTGCGCGAATTCGTCCATCTCGAAGCCCGGCCGCGTCTTGCCCTGATCGCGGCCTTCGCCGCTGACGACGATGAGCACGGTGTCCGCCGCGCCGGCGATGCCGGCGGCGGCGCAGAGCAGCGTGGCGAATACGGCGCGGCGGAGCGAATGCAAAGAGTACATGGGCAACCTCGGGCGGGGACGGGTGCTCAGCCTGAGGGGGGGACGTGAAATGGATTTCAAATCGCCGTCGCTGCTCCGTCCACTCTGTTCGGTCAGAGCAGCGGCGCAGGCGATGTCACATTCGTCGGACAAGGACGGTGTCGCTCTCCCCGGACGGATTCGCGCCGCGCGGTGACAGTCGAGCTTGCCCAGGTTCTCCGAAAATCTATCGCCTGCGCGATGAAGTCTCGGGCGATCCATTCCGGATCGCCCAGCAGGGCCGTTTCCCGACAGCCTGCTAGACAACAATATCGAGCCGCGCCAACGCCGAGAGCACGTGCTGGATCGCTATTCCCTGATTGCAGCGCACAATTTGCGTCGTGCCCGGTACGGGCAGCTCGCCTCCCGCATGATGGATTGCGACAACGTTCCACTGCGCATCGAACACTGGCGAACCGGACGATCCCGGAAGCGTGTCGGCCAGGTACTGGACGCGGGTCTCGCCGACATAGGTCACGAGGTTGTGGTGCAGGGCAACCTGTTTGAGCATGCCTTCGGGGTGCTGGATGATGGCTACGCGATCCTCCTTCGCTACCTTCGTATTCCGCGCCAACGGGGCCAACGGCCGGCCCGTCTGCGGCTGTGGCAATCGCAACAGCGCCCAGTCGTCCGCGGCGCTGCCGACGAAAAGCGAGGGGTCCACGCGCACCACGCTGCTCGCCAATGTCGTTCCCTGGGTCGAGCGCTCGAAGTCGAATTCCACGTCGATCTCGTCCGCGCGTTCCCGACGATGCCAGAGGTTGTGATGCGCCGTGAGCAGGATGTCGGGTGCGACGAGAAACGCCGTGCCAGTTCCCTGGCGCTTGCCGAAGCGCATGCGCAACAGCGCGACCGACCGGGCCCGCTCGTAGCCGAGCGCGAGATAAGCCACATCGAGGAAGGTGTGCCGCTCGCCCATGATCTTCTCGAACGACGCAACGAGATCGGGCGAGGGCGGTGCTAGGTCACCGGCCGGCAGGCTTTCGTCGAGATCGTTCCGGCGCGCGGTGGTTTCGCCGGCGTAGCTTCGCCGCGCTGCTTCGATCACCTGCGCGCTGCTGGGCCGGCGCTCGATCAGCTGAGCAAAAAGCGCCGGCCGGTCCAGTCCATGCGCCTGCAGTTGCCCGACGGCCGCGAGGAAATAGGTGCGCCGCGGCACCGACGTCGCCGGCAGCGAATCCACGAGATCGGCTGCGCGTCGATAGCCACTGGTCAGCAGGTAATCCATCAGATCGTCGTTGGACCGGAACAGCAGCAACAGCAGATCCACGAGCGGGCCGGGCGGCGGATGCGACATCAGTGCGTTCTCCGGTTGGCAGACGTCGCGTCGATCCAGCGTTCCATGGACAGGCGCGCGGCATGGGTGAGGTGGGGCGTCTGCAGTGCGCCGAAATAGCGGATCCGGGCCAGCGCCAGGCCAGCACTCACGTCCCGGCTGACTTCGGTCAGTGCGCCGACCCGGACCATCTCCCGCGCCATGTTCGCCGCTATGCGCAGATCCGGTTCCGGCCTTGACGCCTGCTCGGCAAGTATCTGCTCGATCGAGGATCTATCGGTGCGTGCATCAAGCCAGCGCATATAGGCGAAATACGCGCCCTGGACGCGGTCGTCGTAGCGTGTCCGTTTCTGCAGCAAGCGACGTATATCCTGCAGAGAAATGGGGCTTGAAGTGTCCTTGCTACCGTCGCAGCCGGAGGTAATACAGCTGCTGCGCAGTTCGTATCGAGCACGTGCCAAGATCCCCAGCGTGGTTTCGCGGAATCCAACCGCAGTACCGGAACTCATCGCCAAACCGAACGAACTATGGAATTTTTCCTCGGCTCCCAGCACTGCATTAGGTTGCCACCGCGCAATGTCGAAAAGCATTAGGGAAGCTCCATTTCCCCAAGTTTGAGAAAGATGTTCTAGGAGCAGAGTGACATCGCTCGCTTTAAGTAGCGCCGCGTCCACTTTGCCGGCATCGTAGATTGCGTTGGGGAAGTCGAGGTAGAAGTCCCAACTTTCCTGAGCCTGTGCATAGATGGTAAAGGCCACGGCATTTCTCTGCTCCCCAGGTGTCATAACATCGCGAAGGCCGGTGCTCGATGTGGCTGCCAACATCTTCGCCGTGTTTGCTACGTAATAGTCCTCCGAAGCCCGTGCAAGTAGAAGGTACCTTTCGCTCTCGGGGATTCTCAAGCGCGCTAGAGCAAGCGCACACGTGTCAGACGACCCGATCCTTTTCTCCGGCAATGTTTCATGCCCGCTGCACCGAACTAAATTTGCTGTCACGGTATCAAGAATGGAAAAGTCTCCTTGACTTGCGAGAAGTCCATAAGCTCTCGCGAATGTATGATTTTCGTGTATCCGATCGGCGAGATTTGTCATTCGGATGCGCACGAACAACATGTGTCAGTAGCTCAAGGAAGACCCATCCCGTGCGAGCTGTGTCCTTGTCGCCAAGCTCCCTAAGCGTCGCGGTAACTTTAGGGAGAATATCTTTGGCGATTTCCGAGTTCGCCAACAACATCAATTCGAGCAAAAAAATGGATCCTTTTCGGCGTTCAAGTTCAATTTTCGGGTTTTCTACGACCGGGAGAACTGCTATGGCATCTCGACTGCTAACTAAGGATGGGTCCATCAGCACAAGTGTGCAAAGCGAATGCAAGTCCATTAATTTCTCAGAAAGAATGGCGCTATGGCTTGGCCCGCCCGATGCTGCGCTTGCAGTGTCGGTATGCTCTCGCAGCAATGCTGTGTACGCCGACGTCCGGTTGTCTAGTTCCGCGTCAGTGGAGACAAGGTAGCGTTGCAGCGGCAACAGCAGCAGTTTGTCGGCTTGTCCGCTTTCCTGCAGCAAGGTTGAAAGATACTGCGTCGCATGACGCGCATCGTCTGGCGCGACTATCGCGGGGATAAGCGAGAGCGCGGCGGAACCAAGTTCGCGATTTCGTAACGCCGTCGTAACGACGCTTTTGACGGCCCCAGATGAATCACCGAGCATGCGTAGAATGAATAGCTGTCCGGAAGTCGTCAGCCGGTCGATCAGAGGCACGATCCACGACTCATATGCACCGGCCCTCGCACTCCGGAATCCCCAAAAAACTTCGCGTGGAATATCGTATATCGGTAGTGCCATATCCTGAACTACATCGCGCATGGCATAGCCGGTATCGACCAAGATCGCATCGAAGCCCGGGAGCCTCTGCAGCGACGGATGGCCGCTCCTAAGGACGATCGGTGCCCCTAGGGCAGCAATATTCACCGAATCCGTACTCAGATAGTTGGTTCTTGACAGCACGGCATAGCACCCGATCAGCAGCATGCCGGCCAGTGCGAGCAAAGGCAGGAGCGCATGGCTCCATACCGATCGCACGCTAGCCCTTACCAATTGCATCGCCCGCGGATTCGACGTGATCGACGCGCGCGCATGGCGCCGGATCAGGCGCAGATGCGCCAGCGGAATGCGCACCGCCGGGTCGTCCTGATGGTCGGCCACGTACTTTCCGAGCAGTCGCGCCGCCTTGCTCGCCTCGCTCTCGCGGCGTTCGGTCGCGAGGATAACCAGCGGTGCCAGGTAGTCATGGATCAGGTTGTAGTGATCCTGGTCGGTCTCGACGATCAGCCGCGCACGGCACAGGCGTGACAGTGTCTCGTCCAGCGTCTCGGCGGACAGATGGGTGCCGGCCTTCACCAGATCTGCCTGGAGTTCTTCGCTGGATGCATCCGCCAGTGCCTTGACCTGCCGCTCCAGATCGCAGAGCCGTCGCAGGATGCGCGCGGCAGCGGCCTTATCCGGCATGGCGTCGATCTCGTTCTCGATGTAGGTGCGCAGCATTCCGCGTGCGCGACCGAGCGCTTCGTAGTCGTCGACATGCTTCAGATGCCGCCGCTTGAGGACGGTCGCGACGATCTGCAGTTCCACCGGTCGCACACAGCCGGCCGCGGCCAGATCCTCGACGACCGCCGTGATCAGGTCGTCCTCGAACCCGGTGTCGTCCGTAGTCCTGCTCGTCCGCAGGATTCCTGCGGCCACCTCGCGCGTAAACGCTTCGAGTTCATAGCTATGCGCCATACGAAGCGGTTCGGGTACCTGCGGACTGAACGAGCGCAGTTTTTGGTAGAAGTCGTCGCGAATGCCGACGAGGATGCGGATCGGTGTCGGCGCGGCGTGCATGCAGCTGGCGATCAGCGTGGCCAGCTCCGAAAGCGCTTCCCGTGCAGGCTGCTGCAGGAACAGTTCCTCGAACTGGTCGACGATGACGGCTACGCCGTTCAACCCGGGTGGTGTGCCGAATGGTTCGTCGGCCGGCGCTTCGCGCTCGCTTGCGGCGATTCTTGCGCGTGTCGCCTGCAGGGTTCCCACAAGCTCGGCGGGCCGCGCCAAGTAAATGGCATCGAAGCCCCGCTGCCGCAGGCGCGGCATCAGTGCCGCCCGCAGCAGCGACGTCTTGCCGCAACCGGTGCGGCCAAATACGGCGCCGAAGCGGAAGTCTTCGCCCGTGACCATGGTTTCTATGGCCTGGACTTCCATGTCGCGGCCATACAGCGTGTCGTCCTTGCCGAATGGCTGCAGGGCGCGCAACAGCGCTTTCGGTTCGGCTGCACCAGCGCGGTTGGCGGCCGGAGGCGAACGGGAATACGCCGCGTGCGCACGGCGGATGGCCGCCACATGCTGAGGACGTTTTTCCGCGAGGCGCGCATAGAACCGGTCGTTGACCAGGCCGCGGGCAAGCAGCTGGCCCACGACGGCAGTACGGTATTCCTGAGGCGGTCGCTGCAGGTCCGGCAACGCATCGTCAATACCGGCGCCGCCGTCCAGCGCGAGCAGGAATGCGTGGAGGTCGGCGTTGGCCTTGAACAAGGTCTGCAGCAGATCGGACAGCAACCGGGCGCGATCAGGCATCGCTGCTACCTCCAGGCGTCGTTGCCGGAACGGCCTGCGTTCCGATCCAGTGTTCGAGGGCGAGCAGCGCGGCGGCCTCCAGCAGAAAGTCACCGTGCTCACTGAAGAGATCGACGCGCGCGCGTCCCAGCGATCGGCGGCCCTGCGTATCGACGAGGACGAGCTTTCCCACCCAGATCATCTCCAGGGCTTGGTTGGCCGCCATGCGCAACTCGGGTTCATGGCGTCCGGCCAGCTCGCGCAGTCGTGCCTCGATCGTTGCTCGTGCTTTGGCGTCCTCCAGCCAGACGAGGTAGGCGACGCACACGCCGCGCAAGCGCGCTGTCGCGCTGCTTCGCTCGCGTAGCAGCGCGACAGCGTCCTCGACCGACAACGGCTTACCTGCCGTATTGCGCTCCTCCCAGTGGGCGCGGGCCAGGGCGATGTCAAACGGCTGATTGTCTGCCCTCGTAGCCGAGCGTGTGCCGTTCATGGCATAGCGTCGGGCCAGGTCCGAAACCGCATTGCCGCCGGGCGTTGCGTCGGGTTCGGCACTTCCCGAGGCAGCGGCGTGCTGCGGATACAGGGATCGCGGATGCCAACGCGCCATCAGCAACGGCAGCCAGCGGGAAACGTGACGGTCTTCGATGCGCGAGGCCGCATCGAGTATGCCAGCGACGTCTTCCGCGTCGAGTTGTGTCGGCAGAACGCGCATCTCGCGGTATAGCCGTTCGTATGCGTCGCCGGTATTGACATGAAAAAGGGCTTGGCGCGCTTCGCTAACGTTCTTCGTCAGCAATGGCAGTCGCGCCGACGCGGAAGCTTGTGCGGGATAGCTCTCGGGATGCGTCAGCGCGTGGTGACTCGCGAGCAGGGCGATTTCCGAACTGTCGGAACCCAGGGCGCGGTCCATCGCAAACCGCGTTTCCTCGGTGTTCGACAGTTTCGAATAATCCAGCAGAGCCACCGCGAGCGAGCATGCGTCCGCCCGCTTATCGGTATCCGAGCGGCTGCAGCCGACGAGAAACGCTCCTAGTTCGGCCGATGGCGCGATGCGTGCCCGCGACGCAAGCCAGGCATAGGCGGCGATTCCTCCACGGGTCTGTGGTTCCGCGAGCAGCGGCTCAAGTGAAGCTGCGTCGAACGGATGCGGAATCGCCTCGGCGACGGCTTCGAGCGCGAACAGCAGTTGCCAGCCGAGTCTGCGCCGGTGGTACAAGGGAATGGCGACTTCGGCCCGTTGGTCCAGTTCGTCACCTTTCGCCGTAGCGCGAGCAAGGCTCTGCATGAGTCGAGGCACCAGGTTGGCGTCCGCGTTCGGACTGGATCGTGCGATGGCGGTTACTTGGGCGAGCGCCAAGTTCGCCGTTGGCGTGGTCCCGGGTTCGATCAGATCCAGCAGCGCGTTGACTCGGCTTGCATCGATCGCGTCGGGTGCCGCGGTGATGAGCCATCGCACGCCCTTGCCCACGTCTCCCGGATCGCCCGAGAAGGAGGGCGGTCGAGGGGCGCGAATGAACTTGAGATGAGTGTCGAAGGCGCGCCCGAGTTCGTCAGCGAGCCGGGTCGATATGACCTGTCCTTGCTGCCATTGACCTGAAATCGCCCAGCAGTTCATCTGGTCGGGGGAGACCATGCCTCTATCTTTGCAGTTGCTGCGCAACCGATCGGTCAGTGCGGCGAGTTTCTGCGGTGTCGCCGTCGCGACCGCCGGTCCCAGTACGCTGCTGGGTAGTTTGGTCGGCGTCCGCAACAAGAACTCCGTCAAGTCAAACGCCCGTTCCGGTTCACCCAGTAGCCGCGGCATGCTAGAGCTTCGACCAAAGGCGAGGTACGGGGCGAGTTCAAGCGCCCAGTCGTCGTAGGCTGCCGAGCGGTTCCAGCGATTGTCGGTAAGCGTCTGTTGCGCCACGATTTCGACAGCGCCATCGTTCGCCAGGTCCGCTACCGAATAGCCGGTATCGACGACAACGCGGCCAAAGTACGGCAGCGCGGCCAGTGCCGGATGGCCCGAGCGCACGACAATGCTGGAGGACTGGTCTTCCGCGGCCGGCTCAATGCTCAAGTACTCGAAAGTCCACAGAACGCCGCAGGCGCTCACTAGCAACATAACCGCCAGCGCAATGAACGAAAGCAGAAATCTCCGCACCGGCACCAGCAGGCTTGCGATGAGCAGCGGCCGGATCGGTGTCGGCGCATCGCCGGCAATGGACAACCGCAGCGCCCAGTAGAGGTCTCGAGAAGGAATGCGAAAGCGACGGTCACGCTCGTACCCGGCGGCATGTTCGTGCAACTGCCGCCGCGCCCGGTCGCGGCGTGTCTCCTTGTGTTCGGTCGCCTGGCGGACGAGCCTGACGAGGTAGTCGTGAGTGAGGCGATAACGCTGGCCGATGTCGCGCGTCAGGAGCCTGCCTTGTCCAAGGCGGTCCAGCACCCGCTGCAGCAGTTCGGCAGCGTCGGCGGTAGTGCGCGGCAGCAGGCGCAGCAGCTCGTCCGCCGAGGCAGCCCGGGGTGCTTTTGTTTCGCGATCGAGATCGCTCAATTCGCGCAGGACAAGAAGGGCAGTCGACGGGTCGGGGCTCGCCTGCAGTTCGCCCTCGATATAGTCGCGCATCACGCCATCCGCGCCGCCGCGCTGGTCAAAGTCGCTGCGGCGCGTGGCGTGGGCGTTCTTCAGGAATGTGGCGACGATTTGCAGTTCGACCGCGCGCACCCGTCCGTTCTTGCACAGGTCGTCGACGATGTGCTCGATCAGGGCCTCGTCGAAACGGCTTTCGCGTGTGGCCACCGTGTCGCGCAGAACGGCAGCGGCGGTATCCCGGGTCAATTCCTGCAGCTCGAAGCAGTACTGCGGTGCCGTCGGATCGGGCAACTGCGTGCTTCTCAGGTAGTGCAGCTTGCCGAAGAAATCGGCGCGGATACCGACGAGCAGGCGCATGCGGCCGGCGTTGTCGCACAGGCAGCGGGCGATGCCTTCGGCGAGTTCGGCATGGGCGTCCCGGTCAGGCTCGCGCAGGAAAAGTTCCTCGAACTGGTCTATGGCAACAAGCAGGAACTTGCCGTCGTCGCCCTGCGGATAGGAAGGCATTTCCCGCAACTGCCGGCATAGCTCGTCGGGACGTTCCAGGTAGGCGACGCGAAAGCCGCGTCGTCGCAGCCGCGGCAGCAGTCCGGCGCGCAGCAGCGAGGTTTTGCCCGAGCCGGTGAGGCCCCAAAGTGCGCCAAAGCGGAAGCCCGTGCTGAGCACCATGGTTTCCAGCAGTTGCAGTTCGGTGTCGCGGCCCGGGAGCGCATCGCCGTCCTCGAACGGCAGCAGGGCGCGCAGGACTGCTTTGCCGTCGCCGGGTCTCGGCGCGGGGGACGACACTGGCCTATCGGCATAAGCACGTTCGGCGGCGGTGATTCGCTCGTGCTGCTGCGGCCGCCGCGCGCGGAATGCCTCGAACAGGTTGCCGGTAGCGAGTCCGCGCGTTTCAATCAGCGCGACGGCGGCTGACAGATACTGGTTGTGCGGCACCTCCGTGCCGGGCAAGTCGTGCGTGATATCGGTTCTGGCGAACACGGGATCATTGCTCAGGAAATCGAGCAAGTCTGCGTTGCTGACAAAGAGATGCGGCAGCAACTCGCGCAGCGGATTTTGGATTGAAAGCAAGGCCAATCCCCGGTCGGCTTTCCACAAGCGTAGCCCATCGCCCCGGCGGATCGCTGCCAGCTCGTGCCGACGAATGGTCCTGCAGGGTTACGGCACAGCCAGGGGCCACCTCGACCGCCTTGCGTCCCGCATGCCACGCGAACCACGGCGTGCAAATCCTGCCGGGAGCAGCGCCGGATCACAGGGTTGTGCGGACTGTATGCCGTAGTGTCATCGTCGCGCGAAAGCTCTCAGCCACGCCGTTCAGAACGCCGCCTTGATCGCCTGCAGCAACGGATCGCGCTGGCCGGCCGGGCGCTCGGGGAGGTGGCCCTGGGCGATGGTCCAGATGATGGTGCCGCCGATGCCGTTGCGGCGCGCCCAGGCGCCTTTCGCGGCGATGGACTGTTCGTCGTCGTAGGACAGGAAATTGCACTGCTGCGGGCCGAACGCATTGACCGAGCCGAGATACGGCATGGACGCGGCCGCGTCCCACTGGCGCAGCGGCGCGCTGTAGTAGCTCTGCATGATGTTGCGGTAGCTCAGCGCGTTGTCGCTCGCGATGACCGTGCCGCCGAACAGGCGTGGCGCGTTCACACCGCGCCAGCAGGTGCCGTAGAACGGGATGCCCATGCCGAGACGCGTGCGCCGCACGCCGGAGCGCAGATAGAAATCGAGGCTGGTCTCCACCGAACTCGGCGTGTTGCCGCCGGCGCCGGCCAGCGCGGAGCTGTGCCAGCTCTGCCAGCCTTCCCAGGCGCCGGCCATGTCGTAGCTCATGACGTTGATCTGGTCGAACAGCGGCGCGACGCTGCGGAAGAACGCGCTCGGCGTGCTCGCGAAGTTGGCGTTGATCCAGCCGACCGGCACGGTCAGCACGAGGTTCGGCCGCTGCGTGCGCAGTGCCTGGGCCAGCGCGAGGAAATTCGGCTCGTCGGCCGTCTGGATCGGTTCCCAGTCGAGATCGAGACCGTCGAAGCCCAGGTTGTCCATGGTCGCGAGCAGATTGGTGACGAAGGTCGCACGGTTCGCCGCCGAGGCGGCGCCGACCCAGCCGGCGTACTCGCCGGCCCCGCCGACCATGAGGATCGCCTTGACGCCGTTCGCGCGCGCCGCGGTCGATGCCTGCTGCGCCCAGATCGGTCCGTTGACGTTGTCGATGTCGAAATGCGTGTTGACCGTGCCGTTCGCGTTCGGCGTCACGCGGCCGACCA
>WUUC01084781.1_pt1 | contig 14157 bp, 12 predicted proteins | sample 6278441 | NCBI WGS metagenome assembly WUUC01 (sample SAMN13675441, study PRJNA597444) | soil metagenome | isolation source: soil | place: USA: Washington | collected 2017-10
CAGATACTGCCGGTAGTAAGTCTCGCGATCCAGCGTAACCCCGTACTCGGCCAGGGTCGCGATCAGCGCGTCGCAGTGCTGCGATTCGTCGTCGACGATGACGCCGTTGAAGTCGAAGAGAATGCCGGAGGTCATTATGGAAGGTATAACCGGGTGAGAAGTGAGAAGTAACCTCTTACTTCTCACTTCTCACCCGTAGTATCCCGCCTCGTCGTACGACAAATCCAATAGCTCCACCGGGTGGGCGACGTCTATCGGAAGACGTGCGGCCTTGAGCCCTGCGCCGATCTGCATCAGACAGCCTGGGTTGCCGGTGACGACAAGATCGGGACGCGGCTCAGCCACCGCGAAACTCTCGATCTTGCTCTCGAGTACTGCGCGCGCCATGCGGGGACGAAGCACGGAGTAGATCCCCGCACTCCCGCAGCAACGGTCGGATCCGGGCAGCACTCGCAGCCGCAGTCCGGGGATGGCACTCAGCATGCCGAGCGGAGCGTCATGGACCCGTTGGGCATGTTGGAGATGGCATGGCGCATCGTAGACCACCTCGAGATCGAGCGCGGCACCCGGGCGCGGGCCTCGCTCGGCGAGGAGCTCGGAAACGTCCCGGACCCTGGCCGCCAGCGAAGCCGCCGGCTCGGTTCCGATCAGGTGTCCGTAGTCCTTGAGCAGCGCCCCGCAGCCAGCGCTATTGACTACGATAAAGTCGGCACAGTCGGCGAGCGCCGCGATATTGGTGGCGGCAAGCGCCCGCGCGCCACCTACGTCGCCCGCGTGCTCGTGCAGCGCACCACAGCAGACCTGCCCAGGCGCCTCTATCACCCTGTAGCCATTCACCTCGAGCGTGCGCCTGGTGGCCTGGTGTACGTGATCGAACAAGGCGCTCATCACGCAGCCGCGGAACAGGGCGACGGTTGTAGTTGTAAAGGGCGGAGAAGGCGGAGTGGACGGAGTCTCAAGCCCTTCGGGCCTCTCGATCTTCTCCGTCTTTTCCGTCTTTTCCGTCCTCTCCGCCGTTACCGCCTCCGCCGTTGAAGCCAGCATTCCCAAGCCGAACCGCACCTGTCCCTTCCCGGCGAGGAGACGAGGCAATCCCGTTCCCCGAAGCGCTCGCGCCAGGGCGAACAGGGGGCGCCAAATACCGCCATGGCGGAAGACGCCGAGCACCGTCTTTGCCAGTGGAGAAAGTCCCCGGGCCTCAAAGAGCTGTATCCGGGCGGCTTCGAGTCCGCGCCCGTATCCAACCCCTGACGGACACACCGGTTCACAGCCGCGGCAGCCGAGACAGGCATCGAGGTGTTCCAGAAGACCAGGATCACTCGCGTCCATTTCGCCCCGCTCGAGCGCGCGCATGAGAACGATACGCCCTCGCGGGCTGTGGCCTTCGTCGCCCGTCGCGAGATAGGTGGGACAGGCAGGGAGACAGAAGCCGCAATGGACGCAGGGGTCCAGGGCCGCATAGGCCGACTGCCCTACTGCCCCGCCGTCCATCCTACTCGGCCCCCTCCAGGGCGACACTTAGACACTGGCCCGGGTCAAACGTATCGCGAAGACGTCCCACGATCTGGCCCACGCCTTCCCGGTAGGCCCCGAAGTGACCCAGCGCTCGCCGGATGGGCCAGGGGGCGCGCTCCAAGGTCATCGGTACCTCCCGGGACGCTGCCGCGCGCCGTAGCGCCCGGAGCCGGTCGGGAGCCGCGTCACCAGTCCAGCGGATCATGCCCAGCCCGGCACCAGCCGAGACCAGCCCCTCATCCAGGTCATGCGCGAGGAGGTCAATTGCCTCGTCCACGCCGTCACCGAGAACGCCGAGTCGTAGCGTGATCGGACCGCCGAGGCTGCCCCGCGCCGCGACGCTCCAGAAAGCAGCGGTGCGGTCGGCGGGAAGGGATTCCCAGTTCAGCTCACCGAGCGACCCCAACCGGCGCACGTCTGCCCGGACAGCAGCGTCGGTTCCGACGAACCGGGCCGCCAGCACCCAATCGGCCTCAGCGGCGAGCGCTGGAGAAAGGAGCTCGAGCGCGCCGGGTAGAAGGTGGGCGGAGACCAGCTCGCGAGCCGACGAGGTGAGAGCGTCCCGCGTTCCACGGGCCAACAGCGTGACGTCGGCACGGGGCAGGGCACGAAGTCTGAGGTGGACTTCGGCGATGATCCCGAATCCACCGAATCCACCGACCTGGAGTTTGGTGAGATCGTAGCCGGCCACGTTCTTTACGACCCGACCGCCGGCATTGACCAGCCGGCCATCCCCGGTGGCCACGGTGCAGCCGAGCACGTGGTCGCGCACCGGCCCATAGCCATGGCGCAGCGGGCCCGCGGTGGCGGTTGCCACCACCGATCCAATGCTGCGTTCGGGCCGGCCCGGTGGATCGACGGCGAGCCACATGCCGTAATCGGCCAGGCGCCGCCTCAACGCCTCCAGGGGCGTCCCGGACTGCACGGTGGCCACGAGATCGGCTGGGCTCACGGAAACGATCTGCTCGAGGGCCCGGGTGCTTACCGCCAGGTCTGCCGGAGCATCGGACGGGAGCCAGGTGCCCCTGCCTTCGACTCGGATCTTCCATCCTTCCTCGTGCGCGAGCCGGCACACCAGGGAGAGCGCGTCATTCGAGTCTGGGGTGGCACGGGGAACTCCGTTGATGTCACGGTCGACACCGGTGGTCCCGAGCAGCGCCCGAAGCCGGGTGAAAATGGCGTCGTTCACGTGCGGGCGCTCTTCACGACGCACCATTCACGGCAGGCGCGGACCGGTACCACCTTGCCTGGATTGGCCAGCTCGGCGGGGTCGAAGGCGCGTCGAACCGCGCGCATGGCGCCAAGAGTCTCCGCGTCGAAGATCCATGGCATGTAGTCGATCTTGTCTGACCCCACTCCGTGCTCGCCGGTGATGCTTCCGCCCACCGCCACGCAGGCCGCCATGATCTCGCGGCAGGCCGTACGGACCCTTGCCGCCACCGCCGGATCCCTTCGGTCGAAGCTGATATTGGGATGCAGATTCCCATCGCCGGCGTGGAAGACGTTGCTGATAGTGAGGCCATATTGCCGGCGGATCCCCTCGATCTGGTCCATGATGGCCGGCAACGCCGAGCGCGGCACGACGGCATCCTGCACGGCAAGATCCGGAGCGATCCGTCCCATTGCGCCGAACGCCTTCTTGCGGCCCTGCCAGAGCCGCGCTCTGTCGGCCACGGTGGAGGCACTGCGCACCTCCCGGGCACCGCGATCCATCAGGATGTCCCGGACGGTACTCGCCTCCGCGTCCACTGCATCCGCCTGGCCATCGAGCTCCACCAGCAGCACGGCTGCGGCATCCGTGGGATAGCCGGCGGCGTAGATCGACGCCTCCACCGCCGCGACGCAGGCGCGGTCCATCATCTCCAGGGCCGCCGGTACGATTCCGGCCGCGATGATGGAGGACACCGCTTCGCTGGCGGCGCGAACGGTGTGGAAGTCCGCCAACATGGTGCGCACGCTCTCGGGAACTCGCTCCAGCCGTACCGTGATCTCAGTGGCTATCCCGAACATCCCTTCGCTGCCAACGAACAGGCCCACCAGATCGGGCCCCCACGCCTCTCCCTGCTCCGAGCCCAGCCGGGTGACCGCGCCGTCGGGCAGGACCACCTCCAGCGACACGATATGGTTGGTCGTAACTCCGTACTTGAGGCAGTGGGGCCCTCCGGCGTTCTCGGCCACGTTCCCCCCTACGGTGCAGGCGGCCTGACTCGAGGGGTCCGGCACGTACTGGAGACCGAGCGGGGCCACCGCCTCCGACAACCGCGCGTTGACGACGCCCGGCTGAACCACGGCGCGACGCCGGACCGGATCGATGCGGAGAATCTGGTTCAATCGAGTAAGGGTAATGAGCACGGTTTCGGGGTCGGCCAGCGCTCCACCCGAGAGGCCGGTGCCCGCTCCCCGGGCGACAAACGCTACCTTGGTCAGGTGCAGCAAGCGCACGATTTCCCGTACCTGGGCCGGATTCTTGGGCAACACGACTACCCCGGGGGGCGACTCGTGGGTAGGAAGACCGTCCATGGCATATGTCGCCAGCTCGGCACGGCGGTGCCGGATCCACTGCCGGCCCACAATCTTCGTCAGGGCATCGATGAGGGACGAATTCATTGGTCGGAAACGATCTCGGGCGCCACTCCGCCCTTTCCGTTCGTGTGGGCTCGGCGGTGCACCTTGAGGCCGGCTTCTACCGCGCTGGTGAGCACCGGCAAGAGGAGGATGAGCGCCTCCACCCGGCGTGCGGTTGACCGCTCGGCGAGCAGACGTTGCTTCACGCCGGTGTCGCACTCGATGGCCCCGGCGACCTGGAACGAAAGACTCACGGCATCGTCGGGCAGGGTCGGCTCTTCCGGCTCCGTATCATTCAGTTGCCGCAGTCCGGCGAAGTACCGGGCAAACAGCTCGCGAACGGCAGTGGTCTCATCAGGAGATGGCTCAGTGTCCGGATCGTCGTCGAAAGGCTGAACCAGAGCGACGAGATAGGGCAAGGACTCGTCGAGAACCCGGGAGAGGACGAACCGCGTGCCTCCCAGCACCACGATGTTCGAGCGCCCGTCCGGCAGCTCCTGGTTTACCCTCACCTCGGCCACGCACCCCACGGTTCCCGGCCCCGGGCCCTCACGAGCCTTGCGGAGGGGCGTGATGCCGAAACGGCGGTCAGACGCCAGACAGTCCGCAAGCATCCGCTTGTATCGAGGCTCAAAGATGTGCAACGGCAGTGGTGTTCCGGGGAAGAGCACGGTCGAGAGAGGAAAGATTGGAAGCCGGGAAGGCATTCGGGAAAACTAAGCGGTGAGCGGTGAGAAGTGAGCGGGGAGCTCCGATGAATCCGAAACCCCCCGCTTACCGTTTACCGCTCACTACTCACGCCTCTAGGCGGCACCCCAGAACCCCCTGAGCGATCTCACGTCGGGCGAATCACGGAGCTTCTCGAAGGCGCGCTCGCGAATCTGGCGGATGCGCTCCCGGGTGACGCCCAGCAATGCGCCGATCTTCTCCAGGGTCAGCGCCTCGGAGCCTTCCTCGAGGCCGTAGTAGAGGGACAGGATCTTACGCTCGCGGGGCGTCAGGTGGCGCTGGAAGATCCGGTCGATGAACTCCCGCTGGAGCCGGACGTCCGTCATCTCCTCGATCTCAATGCCACCGGTCCCGGCAACCCGCTCGCCAAAGGTGCTGGCTCCGCGGTCCTGCCGCTCTACTGGTGCGTCCAGCGAAACCTCGGTGGAAGTCATGCGGTGGGCGGAGCGGATGTTGTCGACGGTGTCGTTGAGGGCCATGGCGATTTCGGCATCGGTGGGCTCGCGGCCCAGCTCCTGGGCCAGGAAACTCTTGGCCCTCGACATCCGGACCAGCGCCGAATTCTGGTTGAGGGGAATTCGGACGCTGCGAGTCTGCTCGGCCAAAGCCTTGAGGACCGCCTGCCGGACCCACCACACCGCGTAGGAGATGAACTTGACCCCGTGATCCGGATCGAACTTCTTGACCGCCTTGAGCAGGCCTTCATTGCCGATAGCCACCAGCTCCGAGAGGTCCAGCCCGTGGCCCTGGTACTTCTTCACATACGAGATCACGAACCTCAGGTTGGCCGTGACAAGACGCTCGGCCGCTCTCTCATCCCCCGCGAGCGCGCAACGGGCCAGCCGCTTCTCCTCATCCGGATCGGAGATCATCGGGAGCTTCTGGATATCGAGCAGGTACTGATCAAACGCGCCGGAAGGAGTGGAGCGGGCAAACGGGCGGGCTTTCCCGGTGCGGACATGCGTCATAGACAACCCCGGCAGAGGGGAACGGGTTGCAATTATGTGCGGTGACCGAACTAATGGGCGAGGAAGGAGCCAATATAGGAGTACAAGTTTGCGCGGTCAAGCAAAAAAAACTTTCCACATCACAAAATGTTCCCCGGCAACCGGTTCGTGGATTTATCCACTTAGGTGCACAACTCCCGCGTGATCGTCGGTGATGCCTAAGAGATGCAAACTGTTGCATCCAATGGCGTTAGCTGCCCGGCAGCGGCTCAGTCGAGCACCGCCAGAGCCGCCTCGATGACGTCAGCCGGCACCGGAGTGGTCCAGTCTGGCGGCCCGTGCATCGCACCTACGCGCGCTGGGAGCGCAAAGTGAATGTGATCGTTTCGGTTCTTCTTATCGGTCCACATGCTGGAGAGCAGCGAGGCACGTTCGACCTGACGCTGCAGCCGCGCCGGCAGTCCTAGGCGGACCAAGAGGGCGGCCACCCTGCGCCGAAGCCCGGCGGGGGCGATTCCCAGCCGTTCGGCGAGCTCGCATTCCGCAACCAGCCCAAGCGCAACCGCTTCGCCATGGGGAAGCTCATAGTCGGAAGCCCGTTCCAGGGCATGAGCCACGGTGTGCCCGGCGTTGAGGACGGCCCGCCGTCCGGATTCACGCTCGTCGCCGCTTACCACCTCCGCCTTGATCTCGACGCTGCGGCGAATGAGCCGGCTTAGCACGTCGAGCTCTCGAGCGTCGAGGGCTGCAGCCTGTGCCTCCATCCACTCGAAGTATGCCTCATCCGCTATGAGACCATGCTTCACGGCCTCGGCAAGCCCCGCACGGTACGCCCTTTCGGGAAGGGTGGCGAGCGTCCGCGGATCGGCAAGCACGGCAGCGGGTGGGTGAAATGCCCCAATCAGGTTCTTTCCCCGCGGAGTGTCTACCCCGGTCTTACCCCCTACCGAGGCGTCCAGCATGGCGAGTAGAGTCGTTGGAACTTGGAGGTACGGAAGCCCACGCAGGTACGTGGCAGCAACGAATCCGACAAGGTCGCCGGTAACCCCGCCCCCCAGCGCGATCAGCGCGCCATCGCGTCCTACACCGCGTTCCAAGAGGGAGTCGGACAAGCTGGCCCAGGTCTCCCGGGTCTTCGACCTCTCCCCCGAAGGGAATGTGAGCGTCTCACCCTTCCAGGCCGGGGCCCCCAAGCCGCCGGTTCGATAAATCTCGTTGACAGCTGCATCCGCAATGAGCACCGTGCGCCGGCCTGCGAGATGCTGGCCCACAAGCGCATCGAGCCGGCTGAGTGCGCCCGCCTCGACGTAGACCGGATAGCTGCCCAAGCTGTGGGTGACCATTACGGGATTAGCTGTCATGGTTTGTCATTCCGAGCAGCGCGAGGAGACTTCGGAGGCTTCGGAAACTCGCAGGCTAGGTTCCTCAGGGAGGGTGGTCGGTGATCGTTGAGCTGGTCACCAGGTCACATCGGTCAAGCCCGCGCGCTTGTTGGCCAGCCGGGCGAGAGTGAACAGCAGATCTGAGAGCCGATTGAGGTAAATCAGAAAGAGGTTCGGCACCTCGCTGGATTGCGCCAGGCGCACCACGCTCCGCTCCGCCCGGCGGCAGACGGTGCGCGCGAGGTGCAGTGCGGCAGCCTTGGGAGTGCCGGCTGGCAGCACGAACGATCGAAGCGGCGCCAGCTCCTGCTCGGCTTGATCGATGGCGCGCTCGAACTCGGCCACCCGACTGGCGGACAGGTCCGCCTTCTCCAGAGCCTTCGTCACCCGCTCGGGGTCCGGAGTGGCCAGGTGTCCACCGATCGAGAAGAGGTCCCGCTGGATGGATTCGAACATCTCGTCAAAGAACCCCGCCGGCTCCGTTGCCCGAATGACGCCGATGACGGAGTTCAGCTCATCGACGTCGCCGTACGCCGCAACACGAGGGTGATCCTTCGGGACTCGTCCCCCACCGAACAAACCGGTCTCACCTTGGTCCCCGGTCTTGGTATAGATCTTCATCGGCAAGGGCCCTCCACCTCCGCGGCGGCCACCACCACATTGCCACGAGGTTGAATGATTCCCCACAGTACTCCACCATCTCGGACATCGACCTGCTCCATCCACAGGTTGTCGCGGTCGAACCCGAAGTCGCTGATTGGCTGGAGCCGCCGCCAGAAGATGCTGCGCCTCAGTGCCCCGTATGGTCCCAGGCGACCCCGGCGGTACGAGAGCACGGTGGGCCGAAAGATGAACTGCTGCCAGGCACCCGAGCTGTCCCATGCCATAACCGTCGTGGCGAGCAGCGTGTCCGCCGCAGCGGTAATGCGCCGCTCTCGCAAGGACACGGCGAAGCGGACGGTGTTGGGCCGGGCACGATAGGAAGTCACGTCGGCGGCATCGATGTCCGCCAGGGTGTTCACTTCGACCTCGAGGTCGTCCGGCCGCCTCAGATCGAGTGACTGGAGATTTGCCGCGAGCACGGAGTCCACCGTTCTGGAAGTACGCGCGATGAGCTCATCAACCAGCGCGGGCCCTGGTGGGGCAAGGGGTTCGCGCCGGCGGAACTCACCCTCGCCTGTCGATTCGGATGCCGGCCGACCGAGGCGAGTGAAGGAGCCGAGCACCGGACCCTGGAGAGGTGGACCATGGCCACCCGGGTCCCGGTCGACGATGATCTCGACCTGAGCGCCGCGCCAGCCGCACTGGCTACCATGGAGCAAAATCGCGGTCGGCGTAACTGCGGTATGGCCCAGGGGCGAGCCCACCATCGCCTGCTCGATCTTCGGTGCTTCGGCGACCGTGCGACGCCGCCACGCGGGCGCGAGTGAAAGCGTCCGGGCCCGGGTCAACCGTTGCCAGACGTCACCCGACTGCACCAGGTCGGGACGGTAGCGGCGGGCGAGTCCCGCAACGAGCCCGCTGTCGCTCGAGAGAAGATGCACGGCGCGGGTGGTGCCCTCACCCACGAAGCTGCCCACCAGATAACCGAGGGAGTCAATCCGCACGTCACTGGCCACGCTCATGGAATCGAGCGGAGCGGGTGGCCGCTCGCGCAGCAGGTTGCCGAGAAAGCGCCCCGCCCCGCGGCAGCCGTTCAAGGCGGCCAGGAGCGAGACCAGCATGACCAGCACTCTCAGGAGTCCACTGGTGCGCTGCGGCATGGCGGTCAATGTGCCGGGTCTCGGGGAGAAGCGAAAGGGCTTTAGCTATTAGCTGTTAGCCATTAGCTATCAGCTGACAGCTAACAGCCAGGAGCTGCAGTGGCCGAGCAGGAGCTCAAGGACATATCCATAATCGGTGGTGGCCCCACCGGTTTGTTCGCTGCGTTTTACGCGGGCATGCGTGGGGCGTCCGCCCGCATCATCGACGCCCTGCCCGCACTCGGCGGCCAGCTCATGGCGCTCTACCCCGAGAAATACATCTTCGACGTGGCGGGCTTTCCCAAGGTCCTGGCCAAAGATCTGGTGCGTGACATGGCCACCCAGGCGCTCCAATTCGGTGCCTCGACCCATCTGGGAGAGGTGGTGACTGGCCTGCGGCAGGTCGAGGACGATGGCACGAGTCACTTCGTGCTGGAGACGTCGGATGACGAATACCCCAGCCGGACTATCATCATCGCCGCTGGGATTGGAGCGTTCGAGGCGCGGAAGCTCGGCGTTGAAGACGAGGACCGGTTCGAGGAAAAGGGACTCTATTTCAAGGTCCTCGATCCCCGGCAATTCGAGGGGCAGCGGGTGCTACTCGTGGGTGGGGGCGACTCGGCGTTCGACTGGGCGGTAAACCTTCAGGGGATCGCGAAATCCATCATGCTCATCCATCGGCGGGATGGATTCCGGGCCCACCAGGCCACGATCAACCAGGTGCAGGAGTTCCACCGCGCGGGGAAGTGCGAGCTGCGCACATTCTGGGAGGTCAAGCAGCTTCATGGCAACGGAGAGGTGGAGCGGGCTACCCTGTTCAATAATAAGACCAAGGAAGAGGAGACGGTCGAGATCGACGCCGTCATTCCCTTGCTGGGATTCCACTCCGACCTCGGCGCCATCAAGGAGTGGGGACTCGATACCGAGAAGGCAGACATCAAGGTGGACCAGGTGATGGCCACCAACGTGCCCGGGATCTATGCCGCCGGCGACATCACCAGCTATCCCGGCAAGCTCAAGCTCATTGCCACCGGGGCGGCGGAGGCGTGCATCGCGGTGAACAACGCCGTGCACCAGATCAATCCGAAAGCGAAGGTCAATCCGGGCCACTCGTCCAACATGGCAATTTTCGGCCAGAAGGACGACTAAACGGTGAGAAGTAAGAGGTCGGTCCCACTCACTTCTCACTTCTCACTTCTCACTTCTTACTTCTTACTTCTTACTTCATCACCTGACCCCTCTGCCCATCTCTACGACAATGCTATCGATCGCGGCAAGCATGGCCCTCGTGGGCTGGGCATGATGGTTGGCTTGCACCGAGAAGGCGAGATTTCTCCCCGATCCCAGCTCGATGTAGCCTGAGAGGCTGTTGACCCGGGCGATGCTTCCGGTCTTAGCTCTCACCCGGCCGGCCAATGGGCTGCCCAGGAAGCGGTTTCGCAGCGAGCCATTGGTGCCGGCTTGAGGAAGGCCGGCCCCGAACGTGGCATAGCGCGGATGCCGGCGCATGAACCGGAGCAGCTGGGTAAACGCCAGTGGACTCACCAGGTTGCTGCTGGAAAGTCCGGACCCGTCGCTCAACGAGATCTGGGTCGAATCCACTCGCATCGAGTCGATCAGGAAGCGCCGCTCAACGTCCAGCCCCTCCTGCCACGACCCGCCTCGTCCAAACTGCCTGCCCAGTTGCTTCAGCAGCATCTCCGAGAACCAGTTCTGACTGCTATTGAGGATCGGGAATATCCAGTCGCGGAGCGGACGCGAGCGGACCTCCGCCAATGGCACCGTGGCTCTGAGCGCGGCGTACAGGGTCGAGTCGGTAGTCGAGCGTGTAGTGCCCGTGACGGCGATGCCGCCATCGGCGAGCACCTGGCGCAGGGCCCGCGCCGCGTAGAGGTTCGGGTCCGGAAGCGCGAACGATTCCAAGCGGCGCGGATTGTCGAGGGCGACGGTTCCTTCCGCCCAGATGTTGAGCGTCCCTGGATGCCGGAAGAACCGGTCTCCGATATCCGACTCCCCTCCCGCCGGAACCGTCACCGTCCGGTTCTCGAAGGCCAGGTCTCCGAGATCGGGGCTCATCGTGATCACCGCTGGCGACCCCGGGGCCGGCCCTGGCTGCCAGGTGAAATCGACGCTGTTGTCGTGAAAGCCGAGGCCCGACACCGGGGCCGCATACCACCAGTTGAGGTCGAACGACTCCCAATTGGGGTGCACCAACACCGGCTCGAAGTAGCTGCCGTCGCCCACCACGTCTCCGGCCACCATCTGGACGCCGCGGCTCCGTAGGGTATCCACGAGTTGGCGCAATCGAGCGAATGGATCCGTGTCGCAGACTCCCGCGAGCGTCGTGTCGGTGGCGTAGCAACGACGGTCCATCGTCGGGTCGCCGCGGCCATAGAGGACCAGATCTCCCAGCAGCACACCTCCCACCACGGGTCCCCCGTACAGGCTGGTTTTCACCGTCCATTCGGGCGGCAGCAGGGCCGCCGCCACCGCGCCAACCACCAGCTTGGTGTTACTGGCCGGAATGAACAGGCGGCCCTCGTTCCGTCCGTACAGGAGACGGCCTGATTCATCGGCCAGGGCCACACCCCACAGCTGCCGGTTGAAGGGTGGGGCGTCCAGGCGGCGGTCGAGGCGGGCTTTGAGGCTCTGCGCGTTGGCGGCGCCGGCGGAGAGGACGGAGAGGACGGACAGGACGGAGAGGACTCGCAGGTAGAACCTTCGGCCTCGCACCTGTCCGTCCTGTCCGTCCTGTCCGTCCTGTCCGTCCTCTCCGTCCTTTCCGTCCTTAGTCATACGCCACTCTGGGATCCACCCGGGCATAGAGCAAATCGGTCAGCAGGTTCACCATCACGAAGACGAGGCTGAGGAAGAGAATGCTGCCTTGTACCGCAGGGAGGTCACGCTTGTCGATGGCGTTGAGGACATAGCGGCCGACACCGGGCCAGGAAAAGATCGTTTCCGTGAGGATCGAGCCGGTGAGATAGCTGCCGAAGTCGAGGCCCAGCACCGTGACAACAGGCAGGAGCGCGTTGCGGAAGCCATGGGAGAGAACTACACGGCCTTCCTTCAGTCCCTTGGCACGCGCCGTGCGAACGAAATCGCTCTGTAGCACTTCCTGCATCGCCGCACGCGTCATCCGACTCAGGAAGGCCACCGAGCGCATACCCAACGTGATCGCCGGAAGGATGAGGTAGACGGCACCAGCTGACCCTGAGGGAGGCAGCCAGCGCAGGTGTACCGCGAACACGAGGATCAGGATCAGACCTACCCAATACACCGGAAACGAAACGCCCAGGTAGGCACCGAAGGTGGCGATCCGGTCGGCCCACGTGCCCGGGCGCCACGCCCCGTAGATCCCGATGCTGATCCCGACCATGGCCGCGAAGAGCATTGCCGCGCCGGCCAGCCGAAGCGTCGCGGGGAAACGCTCGAGCAGGTCGCTCAGGATGGGTCGCCGGGTGATGTAGCTGGTTCCCAGGTCTCCGCGGACCACGCCCCCCACATAGTGGGCAAACTGCCGGGGTAGTGGGTCGTCGAGCCGTAGCTCGGCCCGAAGGCGGGCAAGGGTCTCCGGATCCGCGCGTTCCCCCACCATGGCCTGCACCGGGTCGCCCGGGGCCACGTAGAGAAGAAGGAAGGTCACGACCAGGACGCCGAGGAGAGTGGGAACCAGCAACGCTACACGGGTGAGGATGAAACGGCTCACCGGGTTCGCTCGACCTCGGTCCAACGTTGACCCGTGAAAACCAGCGGGAAGCGCCAGCCCACGATCTCGGGCCGTGCGGCCCAGAGGTCGACCGGAAACCACAGGAAGATCCAGGGTGCAAGATCGAACACGCGGGCATCGATATCACGGGCCAGGCGCGCCTTCTCGCCCTCATCGGCAGTAACGCGCGCCCTCAGGATCATCGAGTCGAGCACTGAGTCGGATAGGAACGCGTAGTTGCCGCCGGGTCCCTTGTTGCGTGAATGAAAGAGCGGGTAATTGAAGTTCTCGGGGTCGGGATAGTCAGCCCACCAATCTGTGAGAAAGAGATCGGCTTCGCCGTTGCGGACTGCAGCGCGGGCGCTCGAGGCGTCGCGCTCGACGATCTCGGCTCGGATACCGACCTCAGCCAGACTCTGTTGAATGGACTGCGCCAGGCGAGCCAATTCTGCCCGCTGGGTTCGCCAGAGCTTGATCCCGAACCCGTTCGGATAGCCGGCATCGGCCAGGAGCCGCTTGGCTTTCTCAGGATCGTGCCCGTAGGGGGACCGGGTCGAATCGTAACCGAGGATCCCCGGTGGAAGCGATCCCGCGGCGAGAACGCCGCGATCGGCCATGATCGTGCCCAGCAGGGTTCGCACGTCCACTGCGTGATTGAGCGCGCGCCGTACCCGGACGTCCCTGAGGGGCCCGCGAGTGGTATTGATGGCGACGTAATATTCTTTGAGCCCGGGCCGGCGCTGGAGCTCTGCCGCGCGGTTCTGCTCCCACCGGCGAGTCTCGCCCACCGGAACCTCGACCACGCTCAACTGTCCGGCTTCGTACTCGGCGGCTTGTGTCAGCGGCTCTGGAATGATCCTGATTCGAAGGGTGTCGGACTTGGGAGGGCCACCCCAATAGCGTTCGTTCCTTGCCAGCACGATGGCATCGTCGTGCGACCAGGATACGAATCGCCAGGGTCCGCTGCCGATAGGGTTCTGATCAAAACCATCTGGCGTGGGTGTCGGCACGATGGCGGCGACGGGCATCGCGAGCAGCTTGGGAAAAATGTTGAGCGGTTCCTCCAAGGTGACTACCAGAGTGGAGTCGTCCCGCACCGCGATGCCGTCGACTTCCTTCGCCTTACCGGCGGCGTAGGGGCGGGCGCCGCGGATCGGGTAAAGGGGCCAGCTCCGCCCGCCGCTGCTGCCGGGAGCGAGGGCGCGGAGCATGGAGGCCTTCACATCCGAGGCCTTGATCGGATTGCCGCCGTGAAAGACGGCGTCCTGGCGCAGGTGGAATGTGTACACCCGCCCCGACCCGTCGGCTTCCCACGCCCGAGCCAGTCCCGGGACGAGCCGGGCATCGGAATCCAGTTGGGTCAGGTTATCGAACAGGAGGGAAACGACCTCGCCGGTGGGTACGTCGGTGGAGAGCGCTGGATCCAAGGACCGAGGATCGTAGGTGAAGTAATAGTTGAGGGTTGTCTCGCTGCTTGGGTCCGCGCAGGCCGCCAGGCCCAGAGCGGTTGTGAGAAGTAGTCGGCGCATTTTTTTCAGCTAGGCAGTGAGGCAGGGGAGCAGCCGGGC